>FTLB01008185.1_pt1 | contig 183673 bp, 161 predicted proteins | sample 1658291 | NCBI WGS metagenome assembly FTLB01 (sample SAMEA3914812, study PRJEB12502) | metagenome | biome: forest; material: soil | place: Canada | collected 2011-07-07 | depth 0.1 m
TCGTAATTTGGGCTGTGGTTCGTAATTTGGGCTGTGGTTCGTAATTTGGGCTGTGGTTCGTAATTTGGGCTGTGGTTCGTAATTTGGGCTGCGCTTCGTAGGTTGGGCTACGCTTTATCAGCCCAACACTCTGCGCTTGAAAATGGAAAGACCCAAATATTTGTGCTTGAACGTTGGGCTGATAAAGCGCAGCCCAACCTACAAAAGGCGAACCAGTAACCTACATATTCGGATAATTCGGCCCGCCGCCACCCTCAGGTGTCACCCACACGATATTTTGCGTCGGATCTTTGATATCGCAGGTTTTACAATGCACGCAATTCTGCGCATTAATCTGCAGCCGGTCCGTACCCTGATCGGTTTTGACAAACTCATACACACCCGCCGGACAGTAACGCGCTTCAGGTCCGGCGTACTCGGCCAGATTCACCCCCACCGGCACATCGGCATTCTTCAACGTTAAATGGACAGGCTGATCTTCAGCATGATTGGTGTTGGAAATAAACACCGAAGAAAGCCGGTCGAAGGTCAGCTTGCCATCCGGCTTTGGATACGATATCGGCTGGCATTGCGAGGCCGGTTTCAGACATTCATGATCCGCATGCTGATGATGCAAAGTCCACGGCGCTTTACCCTTGAACAGTACCTGATCAATCCCGACCATCAATGCGCCCCAATACAGGCCTTTCGCCAACCACGGTTTGACATTGCGTGCCTTGTGCAGCTCGGTATGTAACCACGAATCCTTAAATGCCGTGCTGTAACTGGTGATCTCATCGCCGGCACGATTCTCACCCAATGCACTAAACAGCGCTTCGGCAGCCATCATGCCGCTCTTCATTGCGGAGTGACTACCCTTGATGCGGCTCATATTCAAAAAGCCCGCATCGCAACCGATCAGGGCTCCGCCTGGGAACGTCAGTTTGGGCAAAGACTGGATACCGCCGGCGGTAATGGCCCGCGCACCGTATGAAATGCGTTTGCCGCCTTCAAAGAAACCGCGAATTGCCGGATGCGTTTTATAGCGCTGAAATTCTTCATAAGGCGACAGATACGGATTCGAATAACTCAAGCCCACCACCAGTCCAACCGCAACCTGATTGTTTTCCAGATGGTATAAAAATGAGCCGCCGTAGGTGTCGGTTTCCAGCGGCCAACCGGCGGTGTGCACCACTAAACCGGGTTGATGTTTTTCAGGAGATATCTCCCATAATTCTTTGATCCCGATACCGTAGACTTGCGGATCGCTGTTCTCATTCAAATTAAATTTTTGCATCAGCTGCTTGCCGAGATGTCCACGCGCGCCTTCGGCAAACAGGGTGTATTTGGCGTGCAGTTCCATGCCCAACTGGAAATTCGGACCGGCGGTGCCGTCATGCGTCACACCCATATTGCCGGTCGCCACACCCATGACCGCGCCATTTTCGTTATACAGAATTTCTGCGGCCGGAAAGCCAGGGAAAATTTCAACACCTAACGCTTCAGCCTGCTGACCTAGCCAGCGCACCACGTTGGCTAATGAAATGACATAGTTGCCGTGATTTTGAAAACAGTCGGGCAGCATCCAGTTCGGCGTTTTAAATGAACCCTGTTCGGTCAACATCAAAAAACGATCTTCGCTGACTGCCGTATTCAGCGGTGCGCCGAGTTCCTTCCAGTTCGGGAATAATTCGGACATCGCTATCGGATCCATCACCGCACCCGACAAAATATGCGCACCCAATTCACCGCCTTTTTCCAGCACGCACACCGATACTTCCCTGTTCTGCGCCTGCGCCAGCTGTTTTAACTTGATTGCCGCTGACAGACCGGCCGGACCGCCGCCGACGATCACGACGTCATATTCCATGGTGTCGCGCGGTCCAAATTGTTCTACGAAATTTGTGCTCATGTGTGGATCTCAGTTGTTTAATAAATTGGGTGATGGTCGAGCGTTTAGTACGATCGTGCTATTTTTGCTTTTTATGAATTGGACGAATTATCTCAGAGCTCGTTGGAATATGCATTAAAACCCTAACTTTCTCCCGTTGAAAATGCAACAATATGGCACAATGCAGTCCGATAACGCTGCGATGCAGATTCACTTTTTGGGAGTTTGATGATGGGTATAGAAGTAAATTTCGAAGGAAAAATCGCCTTGGTTACAGGCGCTTCCAGCGGATTGGGCGCACGGTTTGCCAAGGTCCTGGCGCAGGCCGGCGCGCAGGTTGTGTTGGCCGCGCGCCGCACAGACAGATTAAAAGAACTGCGTGCCGAAATTGAAGCGGACGGTGGTGCTGCGCACATGGTGCAGCTCGATGTCACCGATTACTCCAGCATTAAATCGGCTATCGCGCATGCAGAAACGGAAGCCGGACCGATTGATATTCTGATCAACAATGCGGGCGTATCAAGCTCGCAGCGCCTGCTCGACGTCACCCCCGACGACTACGCCTACGTGATGGACACCAATTTGCGCGGCGCCTTTTTCGTGGCGCAAGAAGCTGCCAAACGTATGGTGGCACGCGCCAAGGGCGACCCCAAAAAACAGCAACGCATAGTCAACATCGCGTCCGTTGCCGGGCTGCGGGTGGTGCCTCAACTGGGGAGCTACTGCATCAGCAAGGCTGCCGTCATACAGATGACCAAAGCGATGGCGCTGGAGTGGGGCAAATACGGTATCAATGTCAATGCCATTTGCCCGGGCTATATTTCTACCGAAATCAATCAGGGATTTTTTGATACTGAAGACGGAAGAAAATTGATCGCCAGCCTGCCGCGCAATCGGGTCGGCACTCCGGAAGATCTGGATGGTCTGCTGCTGTTACTTGCGTCGGAAGAGTCCCGCTTTTTGAACGGGACTGTTGTGACGGCGGATGACGGGATGAGTGTGTTTTAAAACCTGGCGGGGCTTGCACGCATCTGCTTGATTTTCTGCTTAATTTTCTGCTTAATCTGGTTAACTCTCCGGTTTGGCATGTAATGCAGGCCCCAAAATTTCTGGCAATAGCTGTTTCATGGAACTGACGAAACAACGCAATTTGGCCGGATAAAAGCGCGCATAGGGATAAATCAGATTCACCGGCAAGCTGCTGGCGCTCCAGTCCGGCAACAGGTTAACCAGCTGGCCGGTCGCCAGATCATCCAGCATCACCCACGCGGAACCTACACCTACTCCCACTCCTTGGATCACCGCGTTTTTCATCGCAAATAAATTGTCGGTGCGCAGACGCGGGTTGAATTTCACGTTGACTGTCTCACCACTGATGTGATTTTTCAACTCGATTTCCGATTGATAAAACGTCGTCAACGATACCCACGGTAATGTCGCCAGATCTTCCGGACGTTGCGGTGCAGGGTAGTGTAGAAACAGCTCAGGCGATGCAATGACTGTGCGCGAGATTTCGGCGATCTGGGTCGACACCATGTTCTGGTTCAGAGTATGGCCGACCTGAATAGCGCAATCTATACCTTCTCCGATGAAGTCATGCAAAGAACGATCGTCATGTAAATTCCAGTCGACCGACATCTTGGGATAGTTCGCCAGATAACCGGCCAGCGGAGCGATCAGTCGGTCCTGACCGAAAGCATGCGGAACCAGTACCCGCAGCATGCCACTTGGTTCGTCCCGCGCGCCGCGTAAATCGGACTCGACTGAGCCCCAGGTCTGCAGCAAATCTTTGAGCCGTTCATAACACCGTTCGCCATCAGCGGTCAGCACCAGCGTATGGGTGCTGCGGGTAGCCAGTTGCAGGCCAAGATACTGTTCCAGCATTTTCAAGCGACGGCTGACGGTGGGCTGGGTTGTGCCCATCTGTTTGGCCGCCGCCGTCATACTGCCGGCCTCTACGATGCGAACAAAGGTCTGCATGAGTTCGATCCGGTCATAAACACTGGACTGAAAATCAAATTTATCTAGCGTCATGGGCTTGGCTTTCCGGTTGATTCCTGTTTGGTTATACGTCGTACGCATGAATATTATGCCAGATAGGCTACTACCAATGTATCAACTGCATAGCTACCATAGGCGCCACTTTATCATTCAGCCAATTAAGGAATCAACATGTCAACCTCCGGAATGAATACCCTCGGCAATGGCGCAGTTTTAGCGCCGCAGCATGTCTTGTCCAGGCAACTGATTTTTTTAATGGCGATCAGCGTTGGTCTTGCCGTTGCCTGTATCTATTACAGCCAACCCATATTGGGCATATTCGTCGCCAGCGGTGTTGGCAGTTCAAAAGAGATAGGCTGGATACCGACCTTGACGCAACTTGGGTATGCGGTGGGAATTTTGTTTTTGGCACCGCTGGGTGATCGCTATAGCCGTAAAACCATCATCCTGATCAAAGCCGCCATTCTGGCTGCTAGCCTGCTGGGTTTTGCCACCAGTTCCGGCTTGCCGGTTATGCTGATTACGAGTCTGTTGATCGGCATTTGCGCCACCATGGCGCAGGATATTATTCCGGCGGCTGCGTCGCTGGCTCCTGAAAATCAGCGCGGCAAAATTGTTGGCACGGTGATGACGGGTCTGTTGCTGGGCATCTTGCTGTCTCGCGTCATCAGTGGATTCGTTGCCGATTTGTTTAGCTGGCGCTATGTTTTTCTGGTCGCGGCATTGTCGGTGGCGATCTGTCTGGTTGCGATCGCAAGAGGTATGCCGTCGTTCACTCCGACCACCAGACTGGCCTATACCGATCTGATCAAGTCGTTGTTTTCTTTATTGGTTAAATATCCGGCATTGCGTGCCGCAGCACTGGCGCAAGGTCTGCTGGCTGCAGGATTCAGCGCATTCTGGTCGACGCTGGCCGTCATGCTGCATGCAGCACCGTTCAACATGAGCAGCTCGGTTGCCGGTGCCTTCGGTCTGGCCGGCGCTGCCGGTGCTCTGGCTGCGCCGTTTGCGGGCAAATTTGCCGACAAACTTGGCGCCAGACATATCGTGCGTTTCGGCACCCTGATCACGACGGGATTTTTTCTGTTGATGGCGCTGGGCAGTCAGCTGGATGTCGGTCTGGCACTGATCGTATTGGTGATCGGTACGGTGGGCTTTGACCTCGGTGTGCAGGTATCGCTGATCGGCCATCAAACCATCGTCTACGGTTTGGATGCTGCAGCGCGTAGTCGCCTCAATGCCGTGCTGCTCTCGGGTATGTTTATCGGCATGTCGGCCGGTTCGGCGGTGGGCGCAGTGTTATTGGCGGGCTGGGGCTGGACGGCAGTGACTGTCTTTGGCGCACTCTGCGGCAGCGCTGCCTATCTCGTGCGATATTTTCATGCCAGAACTACCCCGTAGTGTGGGCAGCGACACTTGCCGCGGCGTTAAGCAGGCTTATGTTTAAACGCCCACCATTTACTGCCTGAGAAATTCCATAGCAAGACAATTCCGGTACTGAGAAATTGCGCAAACCAGTAGTTCCAGTTCAGGTGGGTGACCAGATAACCCATTAGCGCATAATTGATGCACCAGCCGACTGCGAGTAAAGAAAAATATTTACTCGCCGCTTCCTTGTGTGACTTGCTGCTGCCGAACGTAAAAAAATAATTGAGTGCGTAGTTAACAATCGATCCCAGAATATAGCCAATAGCTGACGCCGACTGCGCCGTTAGCAGCGCCAGATAACCATGTCCTATCCCGAGCGTGGTGTACTGCACCAGTGTGCCGGACAAGCCGACTGCGGCAAAACGTAAAAATTGATGAAACAGGGCCAGGTTGAAATGATGACGCATCGTTGCCTTTATTTGGTTTGTAGCTCGATGACTTTGCGCTGATTTTCAGCATCGATCTGCATTTGCTTTTCAAGGTCTTTGGCTTTTTGCAGCTGTTCGCGTTGCGGTACCAAATCAATGACCGGCTGAGCGTCGGCCGGTTTGTCGGCAGCTTTGTTGCAGGCAGATAGTCCAATTAGTGATATTAAGAGTAATGAAAAAAGGCTTAAAGAAAAAACGACGTTGCGCATGATGGTCTCCCTGATGCAAAGGCGGTAGTGTAACTTATCTTGGATTTCGTAGGTTGGGCTGCGCTTTATCAGCCCAACACTCCGCGCCAAAATAAACAAATATTTTCAATTATTTACGGTTGAATGTTGGGCTGGTAAAGCGTAGCCCAACCTACAAAGCGTAGCCTAACCTGCAAAGTGTAGTTCAACCTGCAAAGCGTAGCCCCACAGCTAGTGCTTCTGCAGTCTAATGCGACATCAACACCGGAATAGTCATGCTGGCTAAAATTGTTCGTGTCGCACCCCCCATAATCATTTCCCGCAGCCGCGAATGGCCGTAACCGCCCATGACGATTAAATCAGAATCCAAATCTGAGGCCATCGATAACAGGGCGCTGCCGACATTGATTTTGGTGTGGTGTACGGATACTTCCAGCTTGACGCCGTGGCGGGCCAGGTAGACGGCGAAATCGGCGCCGGGTTGATCTCCATGCTGATCCGCTTTGGGGTTGACGATGGCGACATGAACCAGTTTTGCTTCGCGCAGAAAGGGTATCGCATCGGTGATGGCGCGTGTCGCGGCACGGCTGCCATCCCAGGCAACCAGAGGGCGCTGCCCCAGATCGCTAAATTCACCGGCGTACGGAATGATTAATACCGGGCGGCCTGAGTTGAGTATCATGTACTCGGGAAAATCATCCATGACAGCCGGAGACGATTCCTCCGGATTGGTTTGTCCGACCACGACCAGATCGCAATAGCGTGCCCGGATAGCGACCCCGCCGCGCGCATCGTCCTGCGCGATGTCGCCGTCAAACGAAGGCACGCCAAGCTCGGCAACCTGTTGTTTAAACGCGGCGATATTCAGCGTGGCGCGTTCGCGCAAATAGTCGAGATGGGAAAGCAGGCTGGGATCGACGCCGTTGATATTCCCGTCCTGATAGATAAATCGTGAAACGCCGGTGTCGGCTATGCCCAATAAATGGGCATTCAGTTTGATGGCCAACTTTGACGCCAGTCTGATACGGCTGGTAGCACGGCTGGTGTCGTCAACATGAACCAAGATCGTTTTGTATGACATGATCGCACCTCACTGTCTGGAAGCATCTCAATAGTTTATTCCTTAATCCGCCAAATGACAGCTTTCGGGATAGAATCCTTTCTTTATTTCAATGAAAACCTGCCATGATCGTCGTTCACCATTTAAATAATTCGCGCTCACAACGCGTGCTCTGGCTACTTGAAGAGCTGGGCATAGACTACGACATACGCCATTACCAGCGCGATAAAAAGACCATGCTGGCGCCACCTGAGCTACGCGCAGTGCACCCACTCGGCAAGTCTCCTGTTATCACCGATGGCGACGTAACAGTGGCCGAGACCGGTGCAATCATAGAATATTTACTGGATACCTACGGAGCCGATCGTCTGCGGCCCGCGCGTGGTTCGAAGGAAGGACGTCAGTTTACCTATTGGCTGCATTACGCCGAAGGCTCCATCATGCCGCTGATGGTCATGACGCTGATATTTCGTCGTATTGACACTGCGCCGATGCCATTTTTTGCCAGGCCGATCGCGCGCGGCATCGTTGCCAAAGTCAAGGACGGATTTCTGGATCCAAACACAAAAACGCATCTCGATTTTATGGAATCTGAAATCAGTCGTACCGGATGGTTCGCCGGTGATCAGTTCAGTGCGGCAGACATACAAATGAGTTTTCCGGTAGAGGCGGCGCAGGCACGCGGCGCTCTTGAGGAGCGTAAAAATCTGGCGAATTTCCTGGAACGCATACATGCAAGACCGGCGTTCCAGCGAGCGCTCACGCGAGGCGGGCCGTACGAATTAATGCGCGGTTAATTTTTTAACCCGCGTGAACGCCGAATCAAAAAGAAAAAAGGAGTGCGCATGACATCATTGGCAATTGAAGCAACGGGACTGGTCAAAAGTTTTGGTTCCGTCCATGCAGTGCGCGGATTGAATTTAACCGTGCAGCGTGGTGAAGTGTTTGGATTGCTGGGGCCGAACGGTGCTGGAAAAACCACCAGCCTGGAAATGCTGGAAGGTCTGGTGCAGCCGGACTCCGGTGAGATTCGACTGCTGGGTTTGGACTGGCGTACGCAGGGAACTGAAATCCGCAATCGCATCGGTGTGCAATTTCAATACACCCATCTGGATGAAAAAATCAGGGTGCGTGAAGTGCTGGAGATGTACAGCAAATACTACGACAAACCACGGCCGGTATCTGAACTGCTGAAGCTGCTGCAACTCGAAGAAAAAGCCGACGCGTATCAACTGAAACTCAGCGGTGGTCAGCGTCAGAGACTGGCCTTGGGACTGGCGCTGGTGAATGATCCTGAACTGGTTTTTCTGGACGAGCCTACCACCGGCCTGGATCCGCAGGCGCGCCAAAGTTTTTGGGATCTGGTGCGTCAGCTCAAAAGCGAGGGACGTACTGTCTTGATTACCACGCATTATATGGATGAAGCCGAAGCGCTATGCGATCAGATCGGCATCATGGATCATGGACAAATTCTGCAACTGGGCACACCGCGCGAACTGATCGCCAGCCTGAATCAGCCGAGTTATGCCGAGATTGAGTTTGCCGGCCGCACGCCCGATGTCCGGGCATTCGCAGAAAAATTGGGCATGGCAGTCGACGTGCAACCGCAGCACTGGGTGGTGGCATTGAATGACCCCACGCGCGATCTGCAACAGATATTGACCTGCGTCGAATCTCTGGATCTGCCTATGCAGCAGCTGCATGTGCGTCGTGCCAGCCTGGAAGACGTGTTTCTGCACCGTACCGGACGCAGCTTGCGCGAGTAAGCCACCATCTAAAGGAATAGCACATGTACTTTCGGATTTTTATCAGTCAGTTTGTGATGGGACTCAAACTCTATGTGAGAAGGCCCGCCGCGCTTTTTTGGATGATGGCTTTTCCGGTGTTGATGTTAATGGGTTTAGGTACGGTATTTGGCGGTGCATCGGATACCGGCATCAAGCTGGTTTGGACACAGCTGGATTACGGCTCAAGTCAGGATCTGGCGTTGCAAAAGGCGCTTGGTGAACTGGGCGTTAATCTGGAAAGAATCTCACCGGATCAGGCTCAACTGCGCTGGGAAAGCGGCAAATTGCCGGTCATGTTAGAGCAGGTCAATAATCAATACAGCCTGCGTGTGAATTCTTATTTGGCGGCACAGGGTATGCCTATCGTTGCGCTGGTGCAGCAAGGTTTTTTAATGGTGCAGGCGCGAGCACTCGGCGCGGGTGAACTGGCACGGATACCCACGGTGATGGAAAGCCCGGGTGGACATCATGACGGCCCGTACGCTGCGTATTTACTGCCCGGTTTGCTGGGATTGAATTTGCTGATGATGGGCGTTTTTTCGGTCTGTATGGTGGATGTTGACCTGCGCGTCAAAGGTATTTATAAACGGTTGGCGACGACACCGTTGCCACGTCAAATTTATCTGTCTGCGCAAATGCTGGTGCGTCTGGTGATGATCGTTGTTGCGGCCATCGTATTGATGTTGGTGGGCGCCATATTATTCGGCATACACAACCAGGGCAGCTATTTAAGTTTATTTGCGTTGATGCTGTTGGGTACGGCGTGCTTTGCCAGCATGGGTTATCTGCTGGCCAGTTTTGCCAATACGGTGGAAGCCAGTAACGGCATCGCGAACCTGATCTTTATGCCGCTGATGATGTTGTCCGGCGTTTATTTTTCGCTGGATTCAGCACCGCTGTGGCTACAGAAGGCGTCGGACCTGCAACCGCTGACGCCACTGATCAAATCATTGCGTGCCGTGTTTAATGACGGTGCCAGCCTTGCCAGTCAAAGTTCTTCGATGATGATCATTGCGGTATGGACGGTGTTACTGTTTATTTTTGCTACCAGACGATTTAGGTGGGTGTAAATATAGAGAGCGAAGAGGCGAGGTAAATAAGTGCTGTAAATAAGTGGCACAAATTAGTGGTACAAATAAGTGGCGCAAATAAGTACTGCCAATAGGCGCTGCAAATTCGGTCAGGTCGCAATGAAAAAGGACACAAATTCTGAAAGAATTTGTGTCCTTTGATGCGGCTTGAAATTATCGAATTAAATAACTGGACGTTCTAATTTGCTGCTGCAGCTTAGGTTGAACTTTAGGTTGAACTTTAGGTTGAACTTTAGGTTGAACCATTTCGGATTGCTACCCATTCAGCCAATTGTGCTGCCATTGGATCAGAGACGGTTTCAGGTTGCAGCCCAGACGGAGCAGGTTGGCCCGGAACAACGACTGCGGCCATGTCGCTATTTGCCTGAGATATCGGTGCGGCAGCAGCTGTTGTTTGACCCGTCTGCGCGGCGATTAAATTTAAAAATGCCTGACCTCGAATGAAATGTCCCGATGTGGCTGGCGTATCTGCCAGTAGCGGATGCGCCGCGCCATTTGCAAGCATATCCGCTACATATTCATCCTTAATGAGATGGTATTGCGGGCCTGTAACGACTAAGGACCATTTCGTGGCTTTGTCGTTCGGATCGAAATCATCCTGGCTGAACAGACACTCCAACTCTATCTGCTTTCCTCCAATTTGAAACCCGCCAGGTTTGCCGGCTGCTGCGGCAATTGCTTTTGTAATTGCTTCTGTGGATGCCGCTACAGTGCCAGTTGCCGCAGTCGTTCCCGTCGATACCGCCGCTGCCGATGTTCCATTCGATGCCACTAACATTGCCGCTTTAAGTAATTCATCTGCCGCTTTGCCTCGATAAATATCTGCGGCCTCCAGTTTTTTACCTGGTATGAAGGGGTGATTGCTGTTATTTGCAATCAAGCCGTCTATGGCTTTACCGTCAATCACAGTGAAGTGCCCTTGGGTTTCCAAAATGCCCCATTCTCTGTTCTTGTCGGCCGGGTCGAAATCGTCCAGAGTGACAGGGCACGTCATTCCGAGAGGATGGCCACCGATTTTTGGTCCGCCATCCAGATTCGCCAACGCGGTGAGGCCTGCGTTGATTTCGTCTTCAAATGCCATCTTCCGCAGCGAAGTATTGGCGCTGTTGTCAGCAGCGATTGGCGTAGTGACAGTAGCGGAATTCTGGATAGCGCGATAGTCGGCAGATTCTGCAGTGGCCCGGACTACGGGTGGAGTTGGGATGCTTTCAGGCTGAGCTGGTGGTGCTGAAGGTGCTGGGTTGTCTGATCTGCCGGATCTGTATACGTCATGACCACCTGCTGTTGCAGTCACCGGAAACCGGTTTTGCTGATGTAAAGTCAGGTAAGCCAGCGCTCTGGATAATGCGCTTTGTAGCAGTAATACTTCAATCGCCGCAGGGAAGTGGAGATTGATGCTGACCTGATGATTTGGGACTGTCGATTTTAAAAGTGCCTGAAAAATAGCTTGCAGCAGGTCGTGTGCGTCCGACACATTTTCTGAAGGATGATCGACCGCCAGCGTATCTAATTGGGGCGGAAGTGGCATATCTTCGATGAAGTCATCAGATGGGGCTTCGATTTGCAGCAGCTTTGCCCTAAACCCTCCCTGGCCGATAACTTCCTCTGCAATTGCTTGCCTGTCAGGATTATCTCCTGCCCAGTGCATTAACTCTGCGTTGTACTGGTCACTTGTTTCTGCGCGACTGATAGGAACGCTGCTGCGTGAAACGTAGTAAGTCGTTGAGGGAGGGGTGAGGTGGGGGGAAGTTACAGCAGACGTCATAGTAGTTAATTCCTTATCGATTTTCCTTAAGAACTGAGGCTTTGCTGTATTCAAAAGAAAGGGGGGCAAAAAGCGCTGACGTAAAAAATAAGCCAACAAACCGTATGTAAATTTAGAGAAATCCTTCTAAATTTGCGGGCTCAATTTTCACAATGTGTGGACGATTCAACAATACGGATTTTCACCAGACCGAGAGGTTGTTGAACGTAGTTGGGAGGGATAGCGCGGCTTAATTTGATTGACTTGACCGCAAGTTCAATTTTTATAGTTTTGCGTCTTTTTTAAGCTGAATCAATGCCAGTCCCAAGGCGGCAAGTGATTTGCTGAATGGCGTACCATTTTCCAGCATGGCGCGCGCGGCATCGAATTCGCCGAGATTGATTTGACGCGCGAGCTTGGCGGCCTGAGTGTGGAATTCGTCGTGCGCCTCCATGCAGGGCTTGTAAGATTTAAGAAATTTGTACTTTCTGTCCGCTTCTCCATGCAGCCAGTTGCCTAAAACACAGCGGTCTGCCTTGGAAATGATAGGGGCATCGAGCTGCCATTTGGATTCGATTGCGGCGACAAATTTTTCTTTTAGTGCCTTGTCTTCTTCGTAGGCTGCGCGTAAATCCATGGTTTCCTCCCAATAAAATTCGATAGTCTGCTTGCAGTCTAGGCCACACTTGGCTCATTTACCAGTAATGTGAGGTGTAACGGGTGAGGCAACCAAGGGCAACAGGTAAGGCCACACATTGTCCAATATGTGCGGATGGGCTGCGGCGATCATATGGATGTGGTCGGCCTGGAATAAATCGGGTTGATCAAAAACGCCGGCCAACAGAAACGGCACTAGCGGCACATGCATTTCCTTGGCTACTTCACCGTACATGCCGGTAAATTTATCGGTGTAACTGCGACCGTAATTGGGCGGGATCTGCATGCCGATCAGCAGTACGTTGGCTTTGGCCGCCTGACTCGCCGTGATGATGCTGCGTAAATTCTGCTCAGCTGCCGGAATCGGGAGTCCACGCAAACCGTCATTTCCGCCCAGTTCAACTATTACCGTGGTGGGGTTATGCTTTTTTAGTAATTCAACGATGCGGGATGCCGCGCCGCTGGTAGTTTCACCGCTGATGCTGGCATTGATGACGGTGACATTCATTTTTTTCTGCTGCAATCGCTGTTCCAGCAATGCGACCCAGCCGGTGCCTCTGGCCAGCCCATATTCGGCAGATAAACTGTCGCCCAACACCAGCACGGTTTTTGGTGCAGAATACGCAATCCCTGCGCTGTTGACGATTAATAGTGACCAGATCAACAGCTTCCACAACTGTTTAATCCAGCTGATTTTTTGCATGTGTTTTTGCTCTGTTTTTTGAACTAATTTTTGCTCTGTTTTCCGCATATCGGCCAACCCAAAAGAAAATGAAATGAACGCACCTTCAACCAGTAAAACCATCGCGATCGAAGTCCGTAATTTAAGCAAGCGTGTTTTTGACGCCAATGGCGAACTCACCATTTTGAACGACGTTAATTTTACCGTACCAACCGGTCAAACAATTGCCGTTGTTGGTGCTTCCGGCTCAGGAAAGTCAACCTTGCTGGGATTATTGGCCGGTCTGGATGTGCCCAGCAGCGGTGTTGTGCAGATAGACGGCGTCGATATCTTTCAGCTGGATGAAGACGGCAGAGCCGCATTGCGCAAACAAAAACTGGGGTTTGTGTTTCAGTCATTCCAGCTACTTGGACATTTAACCGCCCTGGAAAACGTCATGCTGCCGCTGGAATTGCGCAGCGATCACTATACCTCCGGCGATGCGCGCGAACTGGCGAAACAGATGCTGGACAGGGTCGGTCTGTCCAGCCGCCTAAAACATTATCCCAAGCTGCTGTCGGGCGGAGAGCAGCAGCGGGTTGCACTGGCGCGCGCTTTCGTCACCCAGCCGCCGCTGTTATTTGCCGATGAACCGACCGGCAGTTTGGATGCCGCTACCGGCGCGGCTGTGATGGAATTGATGTTTTCGCTAAATCGCGAACACGGCTCCACCCTGGTATTGGTCACCCACGACAGCAAAGTCGCCGAACTATGTGATCGTGAACTGACTATATCTGCCGGCAAGCTGGTTCAATAAGCGCCTGCATATAGGTTTGTCACACGTCGGTAACACCAACTGATTAGACTCGCGTGTTAGTTTTGTCCTTGATTGGGAAACCCTACATGCAAGAAACCAGAGTGTTAATGATCAGTGTCTCAGCCGGTTCTGGTCACGTTCGTGCTGCCGAAGCCCTGCTGGAAACTTCCACCCAATTTACTCCCATCACTGTAGAACATATCGATGTCATGGATTACGTCAGCCGCAGTTTTCGCGGTGTGTACAGTGATTTTTATCGCCATCTGATCAACCATGCGCCGGCTTTTTGGGCGTATTTATACAAGAAGACCGACGAAGCGCAACGCTCCGATCTGAGCTCGACGTTGCGGCGTCTGATTGAACAGGTCAGCACAAAAAAGCTCATCAAGAAAATTGTCGAATTCAATCCTGATCGCATTATTTGCACACATTTTTTACCGGCCGAGTTATTGGCGCGAGAAATCGCGCAGGGGCGCCTGCACTGTCCGGTCTGGGTGCAGGTCACCGATTTTGATTTGCACAGTTTGTGGGTACATCAGCATGTCAGCGGCTATTTTGCGGCGAATCACGAAGTCGCTTTTAAATTGCGGGAACATGGCGTTGCGGCCGAGGCGATCCACGTGACCGGCATACCGGTATCACCGGCATTTTTGGAAAATAAAAATCAGCTGGCCTGTCGGGCTGAGCTGGGTTTGAAGCCTGGTCTGATTACCGCATTAATTTTAAGTGGCGGAGCGCGTATCGGTACCGTGGCGGAAATCGCCGAGCGGCTGCTAAAAAATAACCCGCAGTTGCAGGTGATTGCGGTCGCCGGAAACAATCCGGCCCGACTGGCAGAACTGCAGCAACTGGCGCGTCAGTACCCGGACCGGCTGGTGCCGTTAGGCTTTAGCAAGTGCATAGAAAACCTGATGTCCGCCAGCGATCTGGTTATCACCAAGCCCGGCGGTCTCACCAGTTCGGAATGTCTGATCAAGGGATTGCCGATGTTGCTGGTCGATCCGATCCCAGGGCAGGAAGAACGCAATGGTGATTACCTGATGGAGCGCGGTGGTGCATTAAAGGCGCATGACATCGTCGCGCTGGATTACAAAATACGGCAACTGTGCGCCGATCCGCAGCGACTCGCCGCCATGCGCGACAATTTATTGAAACATGCAAGACCGGATGCCGCGCATCAGGTGTTGTCTATCGTACTGGGGCGCTGAATGGATACTGTGACGCATTTTGTAGGTAATCTTGGTCTGCATCTCGATATGACGCGGTTTTTATTATTGCTGTTCTTCGTTTTTATACTGGCATTTTTCTTTGCCAAAGTCGAAATTCAAATCGAAGGCGGAGAAGGGTGGGCGGTCGGATTGCCGACCTGGCGGATTGAAGAGCACTGGTTGCTGACGCTGTTTTGGGGTGGTCGCGCCATGACCGGCTATCACGCCTGGATGTTCACTTTTATTGCGTTAATTTTTCATTTGCCGCTGGTGATGCTGGGTACCTGGAGTTGGGTGATGGAAGGCCGTGTGCTGGCCAGCATTATGCTGTTTTGGGTGACCGAAGATTTCTTGTGGTTTGTGATGAATCCGGCATTTGGCTTCGAGCGCTTTAATGCGAAAAACGTCACCTGGCATCCGAACTGGATTTTTGGCGCTCCGGTGGAATACTGGGGAGGGGCGTTAATCGGTATTTTGTTGATGGGTTATTCATATTGCTGACCGTATTTCGTAGGTTGGGCTGCGCCTTATCAGCCCAACACTCAATGCCAAATATTTGTGGGTGTTTATTTTGATGTGGGAGTGTTGGGCTGGTGAAGCGTAGCCCAACCTACGAAGCGTAGCCCAACCTGCGACGCTCCAAATAATTCGGCATGTTTGTTTATTTGACTGTGGAGTGTTGGGCTGGTGAAGCGTAGCCCAACCTACGACGCGTAGCCCAACCTACGACGGGCAGCCCGTCCTACAACTGCAATGCGTGCGTCACTCTTGCGCATAATTCGGCGGGGGTGCGCGCAATCAGCGCTTCCGGAATAGCGAACTTGTCGGTCAGGCGCTGATGATCTTCAAAACCATACGACACCATAAACGGATGCATGCCGCTGGCTAATGCGGCGTCGTAATCTTTATGCTCATCGCCACAAACATAGCTCAGCGCCGGATTGACGCTGTAATGATCGCGCAACTGCTGAAAAGTCCTGATCTTGTTTTGCCGCACCGGGATGTGATGCAAAAAATCCAGCTGGTTCACATCTATGCCGTGCCGCAAAAATAATCTGCTCAAGGTTTCCAATGGTTGATTGGTGATGTTGCGCGTCACTATCCCCACCACGATATCCGGCGCCACGATCAGTTTCTGGATCAGCTCGGCAATGCCCGGATAAAGTTGCGCTTCGTCCCGATACACCGCGGTCAAGGTATCGATCAGTTTTTTTCGATGGCTGATCTGCTTTTTAATATTGCGTGGAAATTCTTTAAAGCCGCCCATGTACTTGAATAAATTATGGCGCTTTTGAAAATTGTCTTCATTACCCAGCGCCATGCCGTGTTGAGAAAACGTCGACGTGATGGCGCTAAACGCATCTATCGTCGTTCCATCGGCATCGAGGATGATCAGGCGCTTGGTACTTTTGTACATAGTCTTAAGTTTTGAGCGAAATAAGATGATTATGGCCACCTTGTTTGACAGGAGTGTGTCATGTATTTGGAACGCACCTTTAAAAGCTGAATTTTTAAAACTATATTTTTATAACAGGATAATGAAGATTAAAAACTAGGTTTTTAGAAACGCTTTCAGCGCCGATAATACCGCGTCCGGCTGTTCCGCCATCAAAGAATGACCGCAGTGTTTGATTTCTGCCACTGTGGCACCAGCAATGGCCGCGCGCAGTTTGGCGCTGGCTTTGCCCGGCGTCATCCTGTCCTGTTGCGCCATCACGAATAACACCGGACACGAGTGCTGATTAATAACTGCTGCCGCCTCGTCTCCCTGCTGATAGTTATTGCAGGCCGAAAAATCGGTATAAAACACAGACGCAGGGTTGATTTCAGATACGTGATGCATCAACCGTTGGGCACTACCCTGCAAATTAAAACCGGGCTGCGCCGTGCTTTGCGTGGCGGACAGATGCGACCAGCTGGTTACCATCGCTATCGCCGCCGGTTCGTCGTCACGCGCCATGGTCAGCAACGCATCGGCAACCTTCATCGGATAGGCATTTCCCAACAACGCCAGTTTGCTCACCCGACCCGGAGCAGTGCGCGCCGTTTCCAATGCGATCAGCGAGCCCATGCTGTGACCGATCAGACTTGCCTGCCTGATGCCAGCAACGTCGAGCAGCGCGACCAACCATGCCGACATGGCTTCAATCGACGTCAATGCGGAACCGCCGCTGCGCCCATGCCCGGGCAAATCGAGTGCAAAAACGTTGTAGCCGTGGTAGGCGAAATAGCGGCTTTGCAGACTCCACACCGAATGATCGTTTTGCGCTCCGTGTATCAATACCAGAGTGGGTAATGCCGGATCAAATGGTCTGCCGGCTGTGTAACAATAGGCTGGATGGCCTTCAACTTGTATCATCATCTCAGGCTCCCTTCAATGCAGCTTTTAGGCCACTATTCAAATCGGCGATCAAATCATCGACATTTTCCAGACCGATAGACAATCGCAGTGTCCCCTCCTGAACGCCGGAAGCGGCCAGTTGTTCTGTCGGTATCCGGAAGTGAGTGGTGGAAGCAGGATGGATAATCAGCGATTTGGCGTCACCGACATTAGCCAGATGAGAAAACAACTGCAGCGATTCCACCAGACGCGCACCTGCGGCGCGATTCCCTTTGAGGACAAATGTAAATACCGAGCCACATCCTTTGGGCAGCAGCTGCTTGGCCAGTTCGTAATCGGGATGACTGTCCAATTCCGGATAGCTGACTGATTCCACCGCAGGATGCGACAGCAGAAATGCGATGACCTTGCGGGTATTGGCGATATGCTTGTCCATGCGCAGCGACAAGGTTTCCATGCCCTGCAAAATCGCGAAGGCGTTATGCGGACTCATGCACGCGCCGAAATCGCGCAGACCTTCACGCCGCGCACGCAGCGCAAATGCGGCGGTAGTCGATTCTTCGCTGAACACCATGCCGTGAAAGCCATCGTATGGTGCGCACAGCTCGGCAAAACGACCCGTTTTGTCATACGCCTGCTGCCAGTTAAATCTGCCGCCATCGACCAGTACGCCACCGATCGCCGTGCCGTGTCCGCATAAAAATTTGGTGGCGGAATGCATCAGCAGATCGGCGCCGTGATCAAATGGGCGCAATAAATACGGCGTCGTGAATGTCGAGTCCAGCATCAGCGGCAAGTGGTTTTCATGCGCGAGTGCGGCGACTGCGGGGATGTTTAACACGTCCAGACCGGGATTGCCCAGCGTTTCGGCAAACAGCACTTTGGTGTCGGGACGGATCGCCGCGCGCCATGCATCGATATCGCGCGGATCGACAAACGTGGTCTCGATGCCAAACCGCTTTAAGGTATAGGCCAGCAGATTTTGCGATCCGCCATACAGAGCGCGTGACGCCACAATATGTGAACCGGCACCGGCAATGGTGCACAGACCCAGATGCAATGCAGCCTGACCGCTGGCAACCGCCAATCCCGCTACGCCGCCTTCGAGCGCTGCGATACGTTCTTCGAGAACCGCGTTGGTCGGATTGGATAATCGCGAATAAACGTGGCCGGCGCGCTCCATGTTAAACAGCGAAGCAGCATGATCGGAATCGTCGAACACAAACGAAGAGCTGAAATAAATTGGCGTGGCGCGTGCGCCGGTAGTCGGGTCAGGGACAGCTCCGGCATGTAGTGACAAAGTGTCAAAACCTGGCGTATCAGAAGTGCTCATGGTGGCTTTCTCAAAACAGGGGAGGGAATTTGACTTGGTTAGATATTTAAAAAGGTATAAGATGCCCAAGAGGTTTAGCGAGAGCCCCAATACCTAAATAAGATAATAAGTTAAGGGGGCTCATTGTAAAACAATTCTTCGCGGAGGCAAGCATGAAAGTTTCAGAAATCCTGCAGGTAAAAGGCAATATTCTCTACACCGTGACACCCGACGAAAGCATGATAAATGCCGTCAACACGATGGAAGAAAAAGACATCGGTTCTCTGGTCGTTATGGAGTTCGGCGACCTGGTCGGTATGTTGTCCTTTCGTGAGGTCATAAAGGCAATACATGTCAATGGCGGCTCACTGGGTGCAGGGTCGGTACGCAAGTATATGGATGACAGTCCGCTGACCGTCACTCCGGATACGGAAATCAACGAAGTACGGCGCGTCATGCTGGAAAAACATGCCCGCTACCTGCCGGTCATGGATGCCAAAATGCTGTTGGGCGTGATCTCGTTCTACGATGTGGCCAAGGCCGTACTGGAAGCGCAAAGCTTTGAAAACAAAATGCTCAAAGCTTATATTCGCGACTGGCCGGCCGAACAGGAAGAATAGTTTTATCTACGCTGATTTGGATGATAACAATGCCTGCAGGCGATCAGTAAAGTATAGACGTGTCTTGTAGTGCAAAGATAATGTCGCCTCATCCATCAGTTGTTTCAGAGTCTTGTCTTTAGGCTGAATAAGCGCGCTACGACTATCAGGATCTTTTATCGACGATATCAGATCCAGATACAAATTCACTGTCTTGTAATGTGTGTCCGCATTGAACATGCGCTGCGCGATTCTCAGCAATGCATGTTGGGTTTCCAATGCGGCAGATGGAAAAAATCTAAGCAGGCCTGGTTTGTCGCCTTCCAGCAGCCAAAAACTCAAGCTGCCACGCCTATCTTTGGGAATCAAATCGATCAATTCTCCGAATGCACGCAAGGCGTCGATATTTTGCCTTTTGAGTGCGTTTAATACACCGCCAGTAAAATGCATTCCTATCCTCTCGCGATCGTTGATTGCGACGCTTTTAAACAATCTGGCAAACGCACGAATCTGGACAGCAGCGTCGCGTGTGCCGCTGCGCATGGCGTGGTCTCTTTTTAGGAACGTCTCAATTAAAAACTCGTAGCGCTTGCGTCGTGGTATCAGCTCAAACAATTTTTCACTGCATCGAATTGCATCAGTATCCCCATTCTTTACGGCCGCAACAAACGCCGTGATCCAGAGCGATACGCGCATAACTGGTTTGGCCATTATGCCGCTGTAGCCATCTTGCGCTTGCGGAGACAGCAATTTCATTGCCAGAAATCTGACCGGTGCCGGCAATAACGTAACGAGGTCCATTCTTTTTCTCGCATAGTTCAGATGGACTCCTGGCCTGCTGTCGGCACCATAGGCAGAAATTAAATCTACAACGACCTCAACCTGGCTGCTAGGATTTTGAATTAACCACAATAGATTATGGTAGGCGTCCAGCATGTCCGCGGCCTCTATGCTCAGATCAGACGAGAAATATCCTTTTCTGCTGCCTAAAAGATCATTGAGTTGTTTGCTGCAGTCTTTCAGAACGCGCATCTGCTCATCTTCGCCCAACTTTTCGAAATCTTTTTCCAATGCTTTGATGGCGACGGTGTTTCGCGCTACCAGGGCTTGTCTTAGTTGTATTCCCACTGCTGCACCGGTGACTACCGGTACAAATGAGGCGGTGTCGGTCTGGGCCGCAGGGTCCGCTGACGTTTTTTTCTGCAACTCCTCAATTTGTCCCAGATCAGCAAGCATGTTGTTCAACTGTTCCAACGGCAGCAAGTCGGCGAGAGCCTGATAGAGCTCGAGATTTTTATCCGGACAGTTTTGCCATACCCGCCGGATAACAGACTCTTGATCAGCGGGAGACAGGGTCTTCAATAATTGCTGGTATGCCTTCAGTGCATCCGTATCACCCGCTTTTATGGCATCAACTAAGCCCGGACACTCGGCAAGTACGATACGTTTTTCAGCTGGCACCAGACTTTGAAAACCTTTCTTTAGGTATTGTCGAATTCCGCTGGCATTGCCGGTAGAGAGCATTTCATCGAGATTTGTGCCAGAACTTTTAACGAGAGTCTGATCAATCTCGCCGCTCTGATAAAACTCGAACTTTTCCACCCGAGCTGTGCCGTACACTGTTGACGCTTTGCCGGTTTCTGACTTTGCCGTCGTGGACTCCGCCGCCTTCTTTTTTGGCAGCTCATCCAGCAGCGGCGCACCCAGTTCAGCAAACATGGCATCGTGCACGCCCAACGGCAATAATTGCGTCAGACTTCTTTGCAATTGGGAAGTTTGTGCCGTCTGGTTATCGTTCCATAAGCAATGAATAATCGTTGTCTGATCCTCGACCGCCATCGACATCAACAATGTTTTATACACTGCAACGGCAGGGGAGCGCATAACGCCATCTTCTATGGCCGGAACGATCTGCCGACATTTGGCAAGAACGGTGAATTTCACTATGTCCGGTAAGGTTGAAAACGCATCGATATATTTTGCAATGCTTGCGGAGGCCGGACTCCAGTCGCGATCTTTATTTCGCAATACCTTGTCCAGGTGTTTGCTGTGTTCTTCGATCAGCTGTTCTTCTGTTTTTTTAGGTGGTGGATGATGTGGTTTTGCTGTCGTTCCCACGGATACTGCGCTCATCTGCATAATTTTGATCTTTCCTATAGTCCGTAATTTCAATCGCGATAAAAAACAGCAAGTCATGCCATCCGTTCAAGCCTGATTGAATGGACTGCATACTTACCGGCGCTGGAATACTAGTCGGACTAACCCATCACCTTCCATTGTGGTTTATACACGCTCCCTTATTTTTGTGAACCATTGCGCCTGAACCAACCTGTCAGCGATAACCGTTCTGCCGCGGTCGGCAGAACTTCGTGCAAAATTTGCGCGGAGATAAACATCACAAACCGGTTAGCTATCGGTTCAATATCTTCATGCCCGTCTTCAAAATGCAGGCGCAATTCACCGCCGTGTTCTGGCTTCCAGTCTGAATTCAAATATAAAACGGATGAAATCACGCGGCTGTCGCTGCTCTTAAAACAGTCCAGATGTTTGTGATAAAAAGTGCCTTCGGGATAAAACGCGAAATGATTTTCGCACTCTTCCAATCCCAAAAATAATTGCTTGTTAAAGAATTTTCGCAAGGTGTCGACGTGCGCCAAATAATGATCAACACAATCTGCCATGTCGGGTTCCAGCCAGCGGATCTGGTCGCCGCGTATGGTTTTTTCCATCTGATGTTGTTGCTCGCGTCCTATGCCGGCCTCTTTTAACAGTCCGAGTTGGTACTGCAACCGGCATTCGTGTGCGAGTAGCCGGATTAAATCCGGCTCGAAAAAATTATCGACGACGGTCCAGCCCTGCGTAACCAGATCGTTACAGATCCGTTCGCGATGTTTGATCAGGTTCATTGTGTTGTTCGCCAAGGATGGGTGTTTAATTTTAAATAACTAATTATGCTGCGACTGCAAATAAAATTTCGATGATATTTGTTGTCAGGCAATTTAGATTAAGTCATGATGAAGAAGTTAAATAGTTTCCAAATATAAATTGTTTGCCGCACAAAACAGGGAGGATATCATGTCGTTTACGCAGATTTTGTCCAAGGAAAATATCATTGCCAAAGCCGGCTTTAATCGCTGGCTGGTCCCGCCTGCCGCTCTGGCAATTCATTTATGTATCGGGATGGCCTACGGATTTTCCGTGTTTTGGCTACCATTGACTCGCGCAGTTGGTATTACCAGTTCTGTTGCGTGTCCCAAGGACATGGATTTTTTCTCAAGCTTGGTTGCCACTAATTGTGACTGGAAAGTCTCCAGCCTGGTGGTGATGTTCCAGCTGTTTTTCATCTTTTTAGGTGGCGCTGCAGCATTGCTGGGGGGCTGGCTGGAACATGCCGGTCCGCGTAAGGCCGGTGTAGTCGCGGCGATATGCTGGTGCGGTGGCCTGATGGTTTCTGCCTTGGGCATCTACCTGCATCAGCTTTGGTTAATGTGGTTGGGAGCTGGAGTGATAGGCGGTATCGGGTTAGGGCTGGCCTATATTTCGCCGGTGTCGACTCTGATTAAATGGTTTCCGGATCGGCGCGGCATGGCGACCGGCATGGCAATTATGGGATTTGGCGGTGGCGCTATGGTGGGCGCGCCTCTGGCCGACTGGCTGATGCGCCATTTTGCTACGCCGACATCAGTCGGTGTGTGGGAGACTTTCTTAACCTTGGCCGTGATTTATTTTGTATTCATGTTGGGCGGCGCATTTGGTTATCGCGTTCCTGCGACGGGCTGGAAACCGGCAGGTTGGACTGCACCGACAGCTTCTACAAATATGATGATCACGCAAAAACATGTGCATGTTTCCACGGCATGGAAAACGCGCCAGTTCTGGTTGATTTGGGCGGTGCTGTGTCTGAACGTGACTGCGGGGATAGGCATTATCAGCATGGCTTCACCACTGCTACAGGAAGTATTCGGTGGCCAGTTGATTGGTGTCGATCTTGGATTCAACGCGTTAAGTCTGGCGCAAAAAGCCCAGATCGCCACCATCGCTGCCGGCTTTACCGGTTTGCTTTCTCTGTTTAACATCGGTGGCCGGTTCTTTTGGGCTTCCCTGTCCGATAAGATCGGCCGAAAAATGACTTACTACGCGTTTTTTGTGATAGGCATCGTTTTGTACTCGTCAATTCCGTTTATCAGTAAGAGCGGATATTTGCCTTTATTCGTTTTATCTTTCGGTATTATTCTGTCGATGTACGGCGGCGGTTTTGCAACCGTGCCCGCGTATCTGGCCGATATGTTCGGCTCGCAAATGGTTGGTGCCATCCACGGCATATTGTTAACTGCCTGGTCGACTGCCGGTGTGTTGGGACCATTCGTGGTCGACTATATTCGTGAATATCAGCTTGCTCACGGAGTGGCCAAAGCGCAGGCTTACGATGTCACCATGTATATTCTTGCAGGTCTGCTGGCGCTTGGATTTATCTGCAACCTGCTGATCCGCCCTGTGGACAATGATCAATTTATGACTGACGAAGAATTGGCGTATGAGCGTAAGCTCGCGAGTGACAAGGTAACGCCGAACAACGGAGCTAATGGAAGTGGTACTGCGGTATCGACGAATTCGATGGGCATCGTGCTGGCCTGGGCCGTCGTCGTCATACCATTGTTTTTCGGGATCTGGGTTACGCTGCAGAAGGCGGTAATTCTGTTTAAATAGTTGAGTGGTATGGCTGATCAAATCGACATGGTTGAGTCTGGGTATCGCGAAGTTGTTATCCAGCGATATAAAGATAGCGCGGTAGCCGATGGTACCGATTTTGTTGCGCGCGAAGTGCCGGTCGCTCTGGTATTCAACGGCATTTCGCATGCAGTCATGTTGGCCACGCCATTGGATCTGGTTGATTTTGCGCTGGGATTCAGCTTTTCTGAAGGCATTATCAACCATAGGTCCGACGTCTACGACATCGAAGAAATTGTTCATCCCGACGTCGGAATTGAAGTGCATCTGACCATCGCCACGGCCAATTTTGCGCAGCTCAAAGAACGGCGCCGCACGATGGTCGGGCGTACCGGTTGCGGATTGTGCGGGCTGGAAAGCCTGGCTGCATTTGAGTCGGGAATAGAAACACCGGCGCTGCATGTCGGGTCGCAATTCGTCATTACCCGGCAGGCCCTGTTTGCTGCATTTACAGCGCTGCAGCCGGCGCAATCCATCAATCAGATTACCGGATCCATGCATGCTGCTGCGTGGATCAATGCGGCCGGCGAGGTGATGCTGGTGCGCGAGGATTTGGGACGGCACAATGCGCTCGATAAATTGATAGGCGCGTTGATGGAAAAAAATCTGCCCGCCTCGAATGGTGGTGTGATCATGACCAGCCGTGCCAGTTATGAGTTGGCGCAAAAAGCTGCACGTGCACGCATTCCGTTACTGGCGACGATCTCTGCTCCTACCAGTCTGGCAATTCATCTGGCGCAAAAAAGCGGATTAACTTTAATCGGCTTCGTGCGCAACGGTACGCTGGTGGCTTACAGTCATCCGGAACGCGTCACTGCAATTGCGTGACGACAGGTAGGTTGGGCTGCGCTTCATCAGCCCAACAGTTTGCGGTTGCTCAAGGAAACCTTGGAATAATTGGCGGTTGAATGTTGGGCTGGTGAAGCGTAGCCCAACCTACGATGCTGCAGGAAACCTCGGAATAATTGGCGTTGAATGTTGGGCTGGTGAAGCGTAGCCCAACCTACAATGCATACCAACCAACAATGCGGACCAGCCTGCAGGACCCGGCCCGCGTTCAGATGAATCAATCAAGGTGCGTCGTTGAGTAAAGCCTGTAAAAAAGCACGAACCGTGTGCGCGGAATTATCAGCGGCCAGATGCAGGAATGCATCGATTTCATTGGCAGAAGAGCCGCCTCCCGCCAAATCGGAAAGGCTGCGAAAAGCAATGAAGGGTACCTGATTAATATAGGCAAGCTGCGCAACTGCAGCGGTCTCCATATCGACAACCTGCGCCTGATAAGTTTGCGCCAGGTATTCACGATATTTGGCATTGTTCATAAAAATCGGACCGGAAATTCCGTTGCCTCCGACAATCAGTTTGGCCGGATGCGCCAGACTATGCCCGTTTGTATAGCCGGATTGATAGTGAATATCGGACAGGTTTTGCGCGATTTGAAAGAGGTATGGATCGACATCAAACCAAAATCTGGATTCATCTCCTGAGCTGCTGGTTAACATGGTGTCGCGCGGGTAGATCATCCCGAAATTTTCTCTTCCGCTTGGCGGAATTACAGACTGATAGGCATCATATTTTCCAGGTTCAATTTCGCGTGCATAAATCGTTTCGCTATAGTTTCCCCAGCGTTCCGGCACGCAAACGTCTCCCATGGTGAGCTCCTCACTGAGACCGCCGGCAATGCCTGAAAAAATAATGCGTTTGACGTTGAATCGATTAATGGCAATTTGCGCGTTGACCGCAGCATTGATCATGCTGATTCCGCTGACCAGCAATAGTACCGGCTCCTCATCGAGCGTCGCGGTAATAAAACTGTGGCCGTTTATTTTATATTCATGTTTGTCTTCGGCCTGGCTTAACAGCAAAGTCATTTCAGGAGGAAACGCGGAGATGATTGCAGTTCGTTCCGTCAGGTCTGACGGGAAATCCGTGGCAACGGATTTGAACTGGAAAATCGACAGGAATAGTAACGCCGCGTTTTTGAATAACTTCATCGTTGAACCTCAAAAAATTTCAAAGTAAAACTCAACGTGTGTCCAACTGTCAAGCGCATCCTGATGCGCCATGCCGGACTTAACCCGCATTGGGAGTGGCGGTACATTACCTGAAATACCGAGATGGGCTGTCTGACCGGCGTATCGGCGGCGACTGTGGCTCGTCAGTTGGCGAGAGTCGGATTGGGGTTAAATCTGATTCATGGTCAGGATTCACGCACTCAGCAGACGCTGTCTCTACTGATGCAGGTGAGTTCAATGGGTGTCGGGGCTCTGGTGATCTTTTATTTTGCTGGGTCACTGCATGGCTTTCTGATTCATTTTTCAACGTTTGCATCGCCTGAATGCCAAAGAAAACCGACCCCGCAATGCAGGTGCCGGTATCAGGCAGTTTTGGTGTCAACACGTTCAGCGCCTTTAACATACCCGCTGCAAAACTTGCTGCACTTAGCGTGTATAAAGCAGCGACTTTGAATTGTGCCGTAACATTTAAATGTTGAAATGACGGCGGGGGCGGTTTTGGCAGAGCTTGTGTAAATTCATAGTTGGTCTTGATTGATAGCGTGTATTTGGTTCGAAAGTCGACCGGCGTCGGCACTGTGATTCTGTCCATTTTTGATGCACTCCACATAGAATGAAATTGAGTCGACACTGAGTCGAAAAAATAAGCAGCGCAGCGTATTGATAGTGGCTGCACCGGTTAAGTGTTGGCATCCTAGCGGTTTGGTTAGCGGTCAAATATTGGTATTTACACTACATTAAAGTAATGTTTTAACTACATAGGCTGATGTGAAGGATCTGGACCCGGACTCCAGGTTCAGCGCTCAGTTCGATTGAAAGGCTTCGCTAATTGACAGTATTTTTCCAGTATCGGCCGCATCGTAACCGGCCAGCTGATTCACCTGTTCACGATACGCATCCGATTGCAGAACCGTGATGACATGCTGTATGGCGGGCTCATCCAGGGCGCTTGATGGTATGGCGAAAAAGTAGCGTTCCCGCACCAGCGGAATAAAATCCAGTCCAAAACGATGTGCGGCGGTCTGCACGCCAAAACCTACCTCGGCCATTCCGCTGGCAATAAACGCGGCAACTGCCGAGTGGGTCAGCTCGGTGTTGTCGTAGCCATTGATTTGATTCGGATCGATATGGTGTTTGGCCAGCATTAACTCCAGCAACATGCGCGTGCCCGACCCTTTTTGACGATTGACGAAATTGATCTTGTTCTTGTTTAAATCGGTCACGTCGCGCACACCTTTTGGATTGCCGGGTGCGACAAACAATCCTTGATTACGCAATGCCAAATGAATCAGGCAATGTGTTTTGGGATTGAGACTATGCGCAAATTGCGCAATCGCCGCCGCCTGAAATTCACCGAGCGGGATATGAAATCCTGCCAAATCGCATTCCTTGCGCGACAGCGCGGAAACCGCATCGGTGCTGTTACGGTATTGAGTCTCGACCGGAAACTGTTCCTGATTAAAAATTTTCAATAACGTCGCAACAGCAAAGCCATGGCTGGCATGCAGCCTTACAGTTTTGGATTTAGCCGGGAGGTTTTTGTTGAGTTCGGTTTCCAGTTCAGACGACAGACTTTCCAATGTCGGCGACAAGCGTGCTGCGACCCGTCGTTCAGCCCAGATTAATTTGTCCGCCAGCGCGGTAAGTTTTGTGCCCTGACCGCGGGTCTTGGTCATTAACGCATCGTTAAATACCTGCTCACCTTCGCGCAACAATCCCCATGCATAGCGATAAGACAAGCCAACCGCCTGGGCAGCCTGTGAAATCGAGCCGGTATTTTGTATGGCGCCGAGCAGGGCGAGCAAAGCCGACATATCCAGGCTTTGCCCGGCATTGCTGCTAATTTCCCAGTGCGGTCTGATCTGGACTTTATACATGCTGTGTCTTCGCGGTCTTATGTTTTTATTAGCCTATTGAACTGACGCTTTATCAGTGATATTGTTGATTTATTCCAACATAATGCTAGCACAAATATGATAATTAAAGCATATAGAGACATGGTTTATGCCCAGAGTATCTGTCGCCGGGGTGGCAAATGAGAGTAGCTGATACGTTTAATAAATCGGAGGTTCTGGCTATCATTGCAGCGCGCCGGACCATGCCTGGTGCCATGCTGCCGATACTGCATGCGATACAGGAAAAGGTTGGTTATATACCGGCCGATGCGATCCCGCTGATTGCCGATCAACTGAATCTGTCGCGCGCCGAGGTGCACGGCGTAGTCACCTATTACCATTTTTTTCGCCAGCATCCGGTCGGACGCCATGTCGTCCAAATTTGTCGTGCCGAGGCCTGTCAGTCGAATGGCGGCAATGCCTTGGCCGACCATGCCAAAGCCGCACTGGGCTGCGATTTTCATGCCACGACCAGCGACGGTCAATTTACTCTGGAACCGGTGTACTGCCTGGGGCAGTGCGGCTGCGCGCCGGCGATGATGGTGGGCGATGATATTTATGCGCGGGTCACAGCGGAAAAGTTTGACAGCTTGATGTCAGCAAAGCGGGGTGAGCTATGACGATCATCACGATTTATGTACCCTGCGATTCCTCGGCGATAGCGTTAGGCGCCAATCAGATCGCGACTGCGATTGCACAGCAGGCTCAGCAACGTGGCATCGCGATCAGGCTGGTGCGTAACGGTTCGCGCGGCATGTTCTGGCTGGAGCCGTTGGTTGAAGTCGACACCGCACAAGGTCGTGTCGCTTACGGCCCGGTTTCTGAAGACGATGTCTGCTCCCTGTTCGATGCCGATTTTATGCATGGCGGGGCCCATCCCCTGCACCTGGGACTGACTGAACAGATTCCATTTTTAAAGAATCAGGAGCGTTTGACGTTTATGCGTATCGGCATAACCGATCCGCTGTCGATACAGGATTATCTGGCGCATGAAGGGTATGCCGGTCTGAAGAATGCCATCACACTGTCGTCGGAACAGGTGGTGGCCGAAGTGCTGGACTCCGGTTTGCGTGGACGCGGTGGTGCGGCTTTTCCGACCGGGATCAAATGGAAAACGGTATTGAATACGCCCTCTGCGACCAAGTACATCGTGTGTAATGGCGATGAAGGCGATTCGGGTACGTTTTCAGATCGCATGGTGATGGAAAACGATCCGTTGATGCTGATCGAAGGCATGACCATCGCCGGTATTGCAGTCGGCGCAACCCAGGGTTATATCTATGTGCGGTCTGAATATCCGCATGCGATTGCCGCGTTGAACAAGGCGATCGAAGTCGCGTATGAGAACGGCTATCTGGGTAGTAAGCTGTGCGGATCTGCGTACACCTTTGATCTGGAAGTACGCAAAGGCGCAGGCTCTTATGTCTGCGGAGAAGAAACCGCCTTGCTGGAAAGTCTGGAAGGCAAGCGCGGCATCGTGCGCGCCAAACCGCCACTACCTGCCATACACGGATTGTTCGGGCAACCTACTGTAATCAATAACGTGATCTCGCTGGCAGCCGTACCGATGATACTTGCACGTGGTGCGGCGTTTTATAAAAATGCCGGCATGGGGCGTTCGCGCGGTACGCTGCCAATTCAGCTGGCCGGTAATATCAAACACGGCGGACTGGTGGAGAAAGCCTTCGGCGTGACTTTGCGCGAATTGTTGTACGACTACGGCGGCGGCACCGCCAGTGGCCGCCCGATACGTGCGGTACAGGTCGGCGGGCCATTGGGACCGTATATGCCGGAGTCGCAGTTCGATACACCATTGGATTACGAAGCGTTTGCCGCGATTGGTGCAACGGTCGGGCACGGCGGTATCGTCGTGTTTGACGACACGGTCGATATGGCCAAACAGGCCCGTTATGCGATGGAGTTTTGTGCTGTCGAGTCCTGCGGAAAATGTACACCTTGCCGCATCGGTTCTACGCGCGGCGTTGAGGCGATCGATAAGATTATCGCGAACCGCGACAGGCCGCAACAAATACACTTGCTGCGTGATTTATGTGACGTGATGGTGAACGGTTCGTTGTGCGCCATGGGCAGCATGACGCCGAATCCGGTGCTGTCGGCATTAAACCATTTCAGCGAAGATTTTCAGTAAGGAAAAGAAATGAACCAACTCAATCAACTCGATTACGGTACTCCCGCAGCAATTTCTGACCAGATGGTCTCAATTGAAATCGACGGGGTGGCAATCAAGGTCGCAGCAGGAACTTCGGTCATGCGCGCGGCAGTTGAAGCCGGCGTGAATGTGCCGAAACTGTGCGCTACCGACAGCCTGGAACCTTTCGGCTCCTGTCGGCTATGTCTGGTCGAGATAGAAGGGCGACGCGGTTATCCTGCATCCTGCACCACGCCGTGTGAACCCGGCATGAAAGTCAAAACCCAGTCGCCCAAGCTGGCCGACATCCGCAGAGGGGTGATGGAGCTATACATTTCCGATCATCCGCTAGACTGCCTGACCTGCCCAACCAACGGCAATTGCGAATTGCAGGACATGGCCGGAGTGGTCGGCTTGCGCGAAGTACGTTACGGCTATGAAGGCAGCAATCATCTTGAATTGAAAAAAGACGAATCCAATCCCTATTTCACCTATGACGCGTCCAAATGCATAGTCTGCAACCGCTGCGTGCGTGCCTGCGAAGAAACGCAAGGGACGTTCGCCTTGACGATAGAAGGGCGCGGCTTTGCATCGCGCGTGTCGGCCGGACAAAGTCAGCCGTTTATGGAATCGGAATGCGTGTCATGCGGCGCCTGCGTCGATGCGTGCCCGACCGCTACCCTGACGGAAAAAACCGTGATCATGATGGGACAGGCTGAGCACAGCAAAGTCACCACCTGTGCCTATTGCGGAGTCGGTTGTTCGTTTAAGGCGGAAATGAAGGGTAACGAAGTCGTGCGCATGGTGCCGAATAAAGACGGTCATGCCAATCATGGTCACTCCTGCGTCAAAGGCCGCTTTGCCTGGGGTTATGCATCGCACAAAGACCGCATGTTAAAGCCGATGATACGCAGCAAAATTACCGATCCGTGGAAGGAAGTGTCGTGGGACGAAGCAATCAATTATGCGGCTTCTGAATTCCGTCGCATTCAGGCGAAATACGGTAAAGACTCCATTGGTGGCATTACATCGTCGCGTTGTACCAATGAAGAAACCTATCTGGTGCAAAAACTGGTGCGCGCCGCGTTTGGCAATAACAACGTAGATACCTGCGCGCGGGTCTGTCATTCACCGACTGGTTACGGTTTAAAACAAACTTTGGGCGAATCGGCCGGTACGCAAACTTTCGATTCGGTGATGAAGTCCGACGTCATCATGATCATCGGTGCGAATCCGGCGGCGGCGCATCCGGTATTTGCGTCGCAGATGAAGCGACGTTTGCGTCAGGGTGCCAAGCTGATAGTGATAGATCCACGCACTACCGAAATGGTCAAGGCGCCGCACCTGCAGGCGGATTATCATTTGAAACTGCGGCCAGGCACCAACGTCGCAGTCGTCAGCGCATTGGCACATGTGATCATGAGCGAAGGTTTGTACGATGCTGATTTCGTTGCGCAGCGTTGCGATGTGCAGTCATTTGAAGATTGGAAAAATTTTGTACTGAAGCCGGAAAATTCACCTGAAGCCATGGAGTCCATCACCGGCGTTGCTGCTGAAGAAATTCGCGGTGCGGCACGGATGTATGCAACCGGTCATAACGGCGCGATTTATTACGGACTGGGTGTGACTGAACATGCGCAGGGTTCAACCATGGTGATCGGTATCGCCAATCTGGCCATGGCCACCGGTAATGTCGGCCGTGAAGGCGTGGGCGTCAATCCCTTGCGCGGTCAGAATAATGTGCAGGGCTCTTGCGATATGGGATCGTTTCCGAATGAGTTGCCAGGCTACCGTCATATTTCCGATACGACCGTGCGTACCCAATTTGAAGACGTGTGGAATTGCAAACTGGATCCGGAGCCGGGTCTGCGGATTCCGAACATGTTCGATGCGGCGTTAGATGGTTCGTTTAAAGGTTTGTATCTGGAAGGGGAAGATATCGCCCAATCCGATCCGAATACCCAACACGTGACGGCAGCGTTAACCTCTCTGGAATGCATAGTGGTACAGGATTTGTTTTTGAATGAAACCGCAAAGTTTGCCCATGTATTTTTGCCTGGTTCGTCCTTCCTGGAAAAAGACGGCACCTTTACCAATGCCGAACGCCGTATTTCACGGGTACGCAAAGTGATGCCGCCCAAAGCCGGAAAGTCGGATTGGGAAGTGACAGTGGCATTGTCCAATGCACTGGGCTACCCCATGCATTACAACCACCCGTCTGAAATCATGGACGAGATTGCAGCCCTGACGCCAACGTTCCATGGTGTGAACTACAAAAAAATAGATCAGATGGGCAGCATCCAATGGCCTTGCAACGAAGCCGCACCGGACGGTACGCCTATCATGCATATTGATGAATTTGTGCGTGGCAAGGGCCGATTTATTATTACCCAGTTCATCGCCACCACCGAAAAAGTCACGCAAAAATATCCGCTGATACTGACTACCGGTCGCATCCTGTCGCAATACAACGTGGGTGCGCAAACCCGCCGTACTGAAAACGTGCAGTGGCATAGTGAAGATATATTGGAAATCCATCCGCACGATGCCGAAGAGCGCGGGATTAAAGACGGCGTGTGGGTAGGAATAGAATCGCGTGCCGGGCATACCGTATTGCGTGCCTTGATTTCCGAAAAAGTCCAGCCCGGGGTGGTCTACACGACTTTCCATTTCCCTGAATCGGGTGCCAACGTTATCACCACAGATAATTCCGATTGGGCGACCAACTGTCCTGAATATAAAGTGACGGCAGTACAGGTCATGCCGGTAGCGCAGCATTCAGACTGGCAGAAAGAGTTTGCGCAGTTTACTGAAAAACAATTGAGTCTGGCACAGCAGGGAACCGACTCGGTTAACTTAACTCCGGCCAGCGTATGAACATTGAAAATCTGGTGACGATGGCGAATCAGATCGGTGCATTTTATGAATCGATGCCTGATCATAATAAATCCTTGCACGATATAGCCGAGCACATCAAAAAAACCTGGGAACCGAGGATGCGACGTGAATTTCTGGCTCACGTTGATGCGAACCGGACTGATTCGGGACTTAGTCCTCTTGTGTTGGAATCGGTGCAGGTGAATTGGGCGATGCTTAGTCCGTAAACATGATCAATAATTCTTCAAATTATTTCAATGGCCGCCTGTAATTTTGCAAGTGCTTCTTCGATGACAAATGCTGGAACGGATTCTACGCGTACTCCATTTCTGGCTTTGATGTCGATCATGCGGCATTGACTAATGATGGCTGCGCCTTGGGTTTTTGTGCCAGAGCCCATTAAAGTCACTGCCCATCCTCTTTGCCGATCAATATTGCCGCCTTGAGTGATGGCGGCAACTAATGCTCTGCCGTTTTGATTGAATTCTGCATTGGATAAAACTAAAACAGGTCGCATACCTTGGATTTCTGTTCCAATCGCTGGATCAAGGGCAACCATGACTATGTCTCCTTGTTTGAATTTGCTTTTTATCGTCATATGTCTTCACTACCAACTTTAGGAGCTTGCTCCCAATCCTGAAGATCCTCCGGCATTGGCGCATCGAAATCACATAAAGCGTTCAGTTCTTTTGCTGAATAGCGTTTGCGGATTACTTTTGGTTGCAGCGTAAATGTGCCATCGCCTTTTGCATCCAAACTGAATATTTGTCCTTCAGATATCCCGTGCTCACGCAAAAAAGATGAGGGAAATGTCAGACCGGTTGAGTTCCCAATTTTTCTGAACATAAGATCCATTTTAATTCTCCAATAATGTAAAACATTGTTTTACATTTTATTCCCGCGTTATTGATGTGTCAAACATGCGGTTCTTGGGAATGGACTAATGTAAATCATATTCCAGATATATTTCTGGCTTAAATGGCAGCCGGAATATGGACATATCATCCTGAGTCATTACGCTGCCCATCGAATTCATTTCAGCTATCGCCATGGCTACCGCTTTACCCAGGTTGCGCAAATCGTTTTCAGTGATCCAGTGATCATAGCCCGCACGTCCATAGGTTGTTTCCAGCGTCATCGCATTGACAGCATCTGCCTTGTTCGCCCACCACCAGGTCTCCGGATAAAACGAATTCAGAAAGCCTGCGCCGCCATCGACGGGCGGGTGTTCAATTCTGCCGTCATAAAATCCAGCCACCGATTTAATAAAAGTGAGCTGTTTGTTCCAAAGATTTTGCTGCGCCGCTGGGTAAATGGTTGGGTCGCTGCCAAAGTGCGGAAAGAAAAATGCCGCAGTGTCCGGGTCTGAATTGGATGAATGAAGATTTAAAGCCAGTGCCACCGGCGCATTTTGATTCAGCACCGCAGGCACCATACCTGCGGCGTTGACTAGCTGGTTTTCCAATGGCGCGGCGCCGTTCAGATACAGGGCACCAAAATCAAATAACCATTGATTTTCAAGATTGATGCTGGTGGCATTGGTTCGATAGTTACCCAACATCACGCCATCGATATTGTGCATCGGTACAATTTTGAAGATGTATTGCCGGCGCAAAGCCTGTCCGATGGAATCGTCTGCCAGTGCGGCAGCAATTAACCCTTCCAGCAAGAATGATGGCCCGGTTTCAGCAGCGTGTGTTCTGGCGTGTATCCAAATGGTCTGTCTGGGAGAATTGGGGGACGGAACCTTGTTGTCTTCGATGGTGATGAGTTGCAGCGGCTTTTGCAAATACGGCGAGTACCCCAGCGTCTCGATTTGCACATATGGGCTGAGTGATGCGGAGCTTAAAAAATTTGATAAGTCCTTTGTAGTGTACGGAAATGTCCGGGCTATCCAGACCGTCGGCGCGCCAAATTTTTTATTCACAATCAGACGACAGGTATCCGGTACCGCAACGTCGCAACCTGGTACGAGTTGTACTTCCTGCTCTTCAAAGTACTGCCAATTTTTCCCGTCATAAGAATAAACCGGGACAAAGTAGTAAGAAAATCCCAGACGGGTAAATTCAAGGTGCAAGTTTTGTTGGACTGGGATGTGATCTGCGCGAAGGTACCACCAGGTACGGAAGCTGTCGGGCAAACTTGCGTCGTTGTTGTCGTCGCGCAGGGCAAGTTCGAATGCCATGCCTTGGTCATCCAGCTGTCTGACGGCAGGGAGATTGCCGGACTCGAAATCGCCGGAAAGTTGTAATTGGCTACCGGATCCACCGCAGCCCGCGAGGATAACGGAAAATGTAAGAACAAATAAACCAGACAATACATACCGCTCCATGCGGGTGTGGACAGAATTCATGATCATGTTGGCAGCGCTGGGTTTTTTAAAAAACGCAAGCGTCCCACGGCTACCGCACTAAGTGAATCGGGATTAATACGGTAGAAACGACTGAGGTTGATTGATTTTTACATTACAGCAGGTTTACTGGCACTTCGTACCGTCGCCGAAGCTTATGGTGGACTTGCATTGGTAGCTGCTGAAGCAGGAATTAGTCGCGAATCTTTATATCGTGCTTTATCACCCAAAGGCAACCCAACGCTTAAAACTTTGCTTGCTGTTCTTAAGACCGTTGGGATGCGATTATCGGTTGAGCCTGAATCTTTCCATGCTCACGGTTAATCCGGTACGGGGGGCTATTTGGGTTGTCCGGAATTTAACTGGTTGCGAATTTCAGTGATCAGTTCACTGGCGCTAAGACCTATTGGACCCACGCCACGTTGTACCAAACTATCCGCTGCCGCGCCGTGCAAATAAGTGGCAGCTAAAGCCGCCTGCCAGATATCCCGATGTTGTGCGATAAAGGCACCGCACGCGCCTGCCAGCACGTCGCCGGTGCCGCCGCTTGCCAGGCCGGCGTTACCGGTAGGATTGACGACGATGCGGCCATCCGGTTGCGCAATGATGCTGCCGGATCCTTTTAGTATCACCACTGAAGAATAACGGCGCGCCAGTTTTTTCGCGGCTTCAATACGGTCAGCCTGAACCTGATCTACGCTGCATCCGAGTAATCTGGCTGCTTCCAGTGGATGTGGGGTGAGCAGGGTAGTGGCCTGATCTCGGCCATTACACAGTGCCATCAATGCCGGTTGCTGCGCCATTAAATTTAATGCGTCGGCATCCAGCACCAGTAAACTGGTGCCAAGCAGCGCACGGCTGACTAGATCAAAACTGGCAACTGAATTGCCCAGACCCGGGCCGATCACGATTACATGATCCGGATTGAATTGCACCTGCTGCGCCGCACGGCACATGATTTCGGGCTGACTTGCGTCGTATCCCGGGGCTGCATCAATAAAGCCGGCAATCACGCGACCGGCACCGCAATACAGTGCGCTGCGTGCTGCCAGTACGATTGCGCCGTGCATGCCGACAGCACCTCCGATCAGATCGACGCTGCCGTTGCTGCCTTTATTGCTGTTGTGACGCCGTTCTGACAATATTTTTGCGAACAGGGTCGGGCTATTTAATTCCATGCCGGAAGCGGGAAAAAAACTGGCCGCGATACCCAGATCCGCCACCTCAACGACTCCCGCATAATCGCGACCATCGCAGGTATGTAATCCGGCTTTATCGCCGATAAAGGTAATCGTGTGGCTGGCCTCAATGGCGATTTTGCCGGTGACGGCACCGGTGTCGGCATTCAAACCGCTAGGTACATCCAGAGCCAGAACCGGGCAGGACATGGCATTGATCTGGGCTATCTGTTTTTGGATGTCAGTCGAAATATTTTTGTGCGTCAGGCCGATTCCGAATAAACCATCAATAACAAGTGCATACCTGTTTTCCAGATCCGCACTGCTCGCTAACCAGATAATGTCAGCGCAGGCTTGTGCTTTGCCGTATGCCTGTTCGCACTCGACGGAGCGGGCGGATTTGGCCGGGTGGTGCAGTATGGTCACCTGACGACCGGCGTGCGATAAGTGCGCTGCTACTTCAAATGCATCGCCGCCGTTATTGCCGGGGCCGGCGAATATGAGCACGGGTAGAGGGGATGATGATGCTGCCAGTAGCTTTAACGCGATTTCAGCGGCGGCCTGTCCGGCGGCGCTCATTAATGCGCATGGTTCTGATGGTTGAGTTGCGGATAGTTCGATCTGACGGAGTTGCTTAACTGAATAGAGCATAGACCAGCCTTTTTAAGATGACTGTCTAATCATAGTCTATCGCGCCAGATTCAGCCCATCTAAATTGATCTCAGTCGTTTTTCCGGAAACTAAATCAGCCACTACTTTGGCCGAACCCAATGCCATAGCCCAGCCGTATTCGGCATGCGCGACATTCACGAAGATATTTTTCTGGGTCTGCCCAAGCAGAGGTGCGTTGTCGGGCAACATCAGGTGGCTGCCGCGCCAATTCGAGCCGGTATGATAGTTTGCCGCATCCGGAAACCAGTCGGCGCCGGTTTTGCGCAGCAGCTGCCAGGCGCGGTGATCGTCACTGTTACTGGCTTTGCCGGACAAAAAAGTTCCTGCCACCCGGATGCGCTTATCCATGCGGGTAATCGCAATTTGTGCGCTTTCATCAATGATCGACAGGCTCGGACTGTCTTCGATATTTTTAATATTGGCGGTATTGGAATACGACTGAATATTCGCAACGCGCAGGCTGATGCCGATATCGTTAAACAGATGTGCACTTTGCTCGCCGGAACCCACCACGACAGCATCAAATTGCTGCTGTCGGGTTTGCTGCGCCTGTTGTAGCTGCAGCGTGACACCGTTATGGTTGGCGACGATGTGCTCGCACTCCGTCAAAAACTCAAATTCGACACCGGATTGTTGGGCAATGTTTTTTAACTGTTTGGTAAACAGCACGCAATTTCCTTGACCGTCCAATGGAAAATACACTCCGCCAGCAATTGGGGACTGTTTATTGAGTGCCGGTTCGGCTAACCGGCAAGCAGCTTCATCCAGTTGTTGAAACGGGATATCTGATTGTGTCAGCAGTTCTAATCCTGCTGTGATTTTCTGCTGATCTTTCGCGTGACGGAATAGTTGCAGGATGCCGCTGCGCTGCTGGAAATCGAGATTATGTATGTGACTGATATCGCTGAGTAAGTGCTGCCCGTATTTGCCGAGGCGCTGCATCTTTTCCTTATTGATCAACATGCGATCTAAGGCACATTCGCGCATCCAGCTGCGCAGCCAGCGCCAATGGGACAAAGATAGTGAAGGGCGCAGATTCAGCGCGCCGTCCGATTTAAACCAATGGGAAATGATTTGTCTGGGCATGCCAGGTGCACCCAGCGGCATTAAATGTGCCGCGCCTAAAAGGCCGGCATGGCCCAAACTGGCTTGTTCGCATACATTGCCATGCTGCTCAATAACGCTGACCTGATGCCCGTTTTGTGCAAGAAAATACGCCGTAGTGACACCCACTACCCCAGCACCGATAACTGCAACACGCATCGACTTCTATCCTTTAGTTACGTTTGTTACGCCGTCATTTCAAAATGGCGCTAAGGATATCATTGATCGAATTCGGATAAAAACGTTTATCGTTCTTTTTGGTAGAATTTAACTGTTTTTATTGGTGTTTTTGAAATAATGGTCAGATAGCAGTTGGCGGTACGGAAAAAAAATGAAATTGAAAGCGATTCATCTCCAATTTGAGCAAAGTAGTTTGCAAAGCCCCGATTGGTTGATTTGGCTGCTCGCCATGATCTGCGTCTGGGGCGGCTTGGGTGCGTACGGTGTATTGAATAACAACGAAGGTCTGTACGCGCAAATCTCCTATGACATGCTGAATTCGGGCGATGTCAGGCACTGGATCATTCCCTATTTAAACGGATTACCTTATATGGAAAAGCCGCCGCTGTTGTATTGGCTGACGGCGTTTGCCATGTTTGTGTTCGGTGAAGCGGACTGGGTGCCCAGGCTGGTGCCAACGTTGGCGGGGCTGGCAACTGTCGGCGTGATTTTAAATTTTGGCCGGCGCATATACCGACCACAGGTGGGGCGCATGGCCGCCTTGATGTTTATTTCGGGATTGGGTGTGTTGGTGATTTGTCGGACACTGCTGTTCGATATGCTGCTGACAGCTTTTCTTACGCTGACGTTGCTGAATGCCTATCTGTTTAAAGTCGAAGGTCATTTGCGTGATTTACGGATAGCGCATGTAGGTCTGGCATTTGCCGTGTTGACTAAGGGCTTTGTTGCCCTGCTGCTGTTTGGTCTGGTGACGCTGGCCTGGATCATTCTGATCAATGGCACTGCGGCATGGAAGCAAATTGGTAAATGGATAGATCCGGTTTCGATAGGATTATTTTTGGCAATTACGGCGCCGTGGTTTGTTGCAGCGAGTTTGATTGAGCCGATATTCCCATGGTTTTTCTTTGTCAACGAACACGTGTTGCGATTTTTGGGACTGCGGACTCCACACGACTTTTACTCCGGCCCATGGTGGTATTACCTGCCGCGTATGGTGTTTTATTTATTTCCGTGGTCGCTGTTGGTACCGATCGCATTATTGTCTCGCTGGACTAGCCTGTCGCGCGTCGAACATCAGGAATTCATCATACTCAGAAAAACGCTGGTGTTGGGGTGGCTGGTTCCGCTGCTATTTTTTTCGATATCGAATGCCAAGGCAAATTATTATGTGATTGTGGTCATGCCTTTCGCTGCGTTGAATCTGGCTTTGCTGCTGGAGCAGACCAATTTTTTGACTGGTAAACGCAGCCTGATTCTGGGTGGACTGATTGCGCTTTGTTCTTGCGTTCTGGCGGTCTCCCTGCAGTTTTTTTCAGTTCAATTGCCCCCGCATTTATCGGATTTTGCGCTGACGATACTTGGCATGCCACTGGAAAAATTCGTGGTGATGCTACTGTGGTCGGTGACCGTGTTATCGCTTTTTACTGCATGGCTTGCCTGGTATTTTCCGAGGCTGGGTATGGTCGCCTATACTGCCATACCCCTGTTTTTTATGGCAGCCATGTTGGTTGCCACACAGGCATCGGAACCCTCCATTTCAGATCATGTACTGGCAAAATTTATCCGGCACTCTTTGCCGGGAAGTAAAGTGTATTTGTATCGTAATTTTGAACGGGATTCTTCGCTGGCGTTCTACTTAAGAAAACCGATCACTATTATCAATAGCACGAGTGCCGATTTATATTGGGGAGACAAGCTTAGCCCTGACAATCCCATTATGGTGGATCGCTCGGAATTTTTTTCGCAAAAGGGACCCAAGGTAGTCGTGGTGTCGAATATCTATCTGGACGAATTCACGCGCAAAAAACTACCCGGTAAATTTATGCACAGCAAACAGTTTGGTGATACAACCGTGTTTTATTGATCTTCGGCCCAGGCCATGGTGGCCTTGATTGCGCGTGCCCATTCGGCTTGCTTTATTTGTAAATCGGATGCGGGCATCTTAGGGGCAAACCGATGATCTTGCTTCCATTTTTGTTCGAGTTCGCCGACATCGTTCCAGTATCCCACCGCTAATCCTGCGAGATAAGCTGCGCCCAGTGCTGTCGTTTCTGTAATATCTGGCCGCACTACATCGGCCTGTAATAAGTCTGCCTGAAACTGCATCAGCAAATTATTGACGACTGCGCCGCCGTCGACGCGCAACTCGGTAATTTTGCTACCCAGATCGGCTTCCATGGCCTTTAAGACGTCGTAGGATTGAAATGCGATTGCCTCTAACGCCGCGCGCGCCAGATGCGCTGCAGTGGTGCCACGCGTAATGCCAAAAACCGATCCGCGTGCATACGGATTCCAATGTGGCGCGCCGAGCCCGGCAAATGCCGGCACGATGACCACACCGTCACTGCTGCTTACCTGGCAGGCTAAATTTTCTACAGCTGCCGAATTGGGAATCAAACCTAAACCGTCACGCAACCATTGCACTACCGCACCGCCGATAAAGATGCTGCCTTCCAGTGCGTACGTCACCTGATCACCGATTTTCCAGGCGATAGTCGTAATCAGATTATTGCGTGATTCTATCGCCTGACTACCGGTGTTCATCACCAGAAAACAGCCGGTCCCATAGGTATTTTTGGCCATGCCTGTTTTGGTGCACATCTGCCCGAACAGCGCTGCGTGCTGATCGCCTGCGATACCGGCAATTGGTATGGCTGTGGCAAACACCGTGCTTTTGGTATTGCCGATAATTTCGGAGGAGGTTTTTACCTGCGGCAGCATGCAACGCGGGATCTCAAACAGGGCCAGCAATTCCTCATCCCATTCCAGCGTATGGATATTGAACAATAAGGTACGCGAGGCATTGGTCACATCGGTGACGTGGCAATCGTGTTGCGTGAAATTCCAGATCAGCCAGGAATCGACCGTGCCAAAGCACAGTTCGCCACGTTCGGCGCGTTGTCGGGCACCATCGACATGATTTAATATCCAGCGGATCTTAGTCGCAGAAAAATAGGCGTCTATCGGCAGACCGGTTTTGGCCCTGACCATTTTTTCCAGGTCGCGCTGTTTCAATTCCGCGCAAAAATCTGCGGTGCGCCTGTCCTGCCAGACGATGGCGTTATAAATCGGCTTGCCGGTATCGCGTTCCCAAACGATAGTGGTTTCACGTTGATTGGTGATGCCGATCGCAGCAATCGAACTTCCGTTTAACCCCATTCTGGTGACAGCCTCGGCTGCAACTCCGGCCTGGGTAGACCAGATTTCCTGCGGATCGTGTTCGACCCAACCGGCCTGCGGATAAATCTGACGGAATTCCTTTTGCGCGACCGAGACGATATTTCCGGCATGATCAAATAAGGCGGCGCGTGAACTGGTCGTACCCTGATCCAGGGCCAAAATAAATTTATTCTTCATAAGGCAGACCGTGTTGTGCTATCCATTCATTTAAGCGTGCTACCGATTCCGGGTTGGCCGCCAACCCTAATTTGGTTCTGCGCCATAAAATATCATCGGCCTGTTCTGCCCATTCGTGCCTGATCAGATAATGCGCTTCGCGTTCATACAGCCCAGGACTGAGTTCCCGCCCCATATCTGCCATACAGTGCACGCCGCTTAACAAGATCGTCACACGATCACCATACTGATGCGCATACCGTTTGGCTAAATCCGGTGCCAGCCAGGGATGACTGGTTTGAAAGTCGGCGAGAAATGCATCGAAATTGCCACGTGGGATATCGCCGCCAGGTAGCGTCGCTTTGGCAGTCCAGCCGGGCCTATCGTTACCGAGTAATGGAGCAACCATATCCAGCGCTTCTTCTGCCAGACGTCGGAAGGTAGTGATTTTGCCGCCGAATACAGACAGTAAGATCGCTTTGCCGTGTTGATCATCCATTTTTAAATGGTAGTCGCGCGTTACTGCTGATGGATTGTTGATGTCTTCTTCTCCAACCAGCGGACGTACGCCGGAATAATTCCAGACCACGTCGGCAGGAGAGATCGCTTTCTTAAAATAGGTATTGATCGATTCGCACAGATAAGTCACTTCTTCACCGGAGATGTTGACCTGATTGGGGTCGTCTTTAAATTCGAGATCTGTGGTGCCAATCAGCGTGTATTGATCCAGATAGGGAATCGCAAAAATAATGCGGTGATCCGGATTTTGAAAAATGTAGGCGTAGTGATGGTCAAACAATTTTTTTGTGACGATATGACTGCCTTTGACCAGTCTGATTTCATGATGTTCCTGCGGATGGGCTGACTGAATTTGCTGCGACAGAAATGAACTGACCCACGGTCCGGTTGCATTGACGATAGAGCGCGCAAAGATGCTGATGGTTTCCTGCTGCTGGTTTTGCATTTCCACGCGCCAGCCGTCGTTTTCGACCCGCGCTGAAATCAGTTTGGTGCGCGTTAAAATGGTCGCCCCGAGCTCTTTCGCGTCCAGCGCGTTGAGCGCCACCAGTCGCGCATCGTCCACCCAGGCATCGGAATACACAAACCCTTTGGTGAAGCTGTCCTGTAGCGGTCGTCCGGAAATATGCGATTTGAAATTGATGCTGCGTGAGCCAAACAGGATATTGCGTCTGGACAGATTGTCATATAAAAACAGGCCTATCCGTATTAGCCAGGCCGGCCGCAAATGCGCTACATGCGGCATTACAAAACGCAGCGGACTGATAATGTGCGGCGCAGCACGTAACAATACTTCGCGTTCCTGCAGCGCTTTTCTGACTAACCTGAATTCGTAATATTCGAGATAACGTAGTCCGCCGTGGATCAGTTTGGTGGATGCGGAGGAGGTGTGCGATGCCAGATCATCCTTTTCGCACAACATCACTGACAGACCTCGCCCGGCAGCGTCGCGCGCAATGCCGACGCCGTTAATTCCGCCGCCGACTACTAACATATCCACTCGATCGCGCATTATCCTGATTTCTCCTGTTGTGTAGGTTGGGCTACGCTTCACCGGCCCAACACTCCGCGTCAAAATAACCCAAAAACATTTGCAGTTTGTACGATCCGTTTATAAAAATCGTGATTGTTCAATGGGCAATGTTGGGCTGGTGAAGCGTAGCCCAACCTACGAAGCTGGGTGTTGGGCTGGTAAGGCATAGCCCAACCTACGAAATCTTGCTCAGCCCGTGAAGCCTGCTCGCGCATTATCTTTATAAAGGGCACTTTATAGTTAAAAATCAATCAATTGGCCGATTTTTCTGCGGTAAAAGAATAATGCATATCTATGTGAAAAAAAGCCTATTTGTTTATTTAAAGAAAAAAAATACATTAAATTTTCATAAATAAACATTTTACTAGGGTAATCTGTTGTAATTTCGAAAAATTGCACCGAAGTATGAATACATGAAAAGGTTTGATGCTACTACAATTTTTCAGTTAAAAAGCAACTAAAAAATAGTAAAAAAATAATGCAATGATCATTCCCAATCTGAGCGAATTCCCGGCTGTATATTTTGGATAATTTCGCAAGTTTGCTGTAATTTCCCCGCATTTTTTACTATCTTTTACCGGCCTGGCTTCTACACTATTCAAGCATCAATTCAAATCAATCTGCATCACCACTATTTTAGGAGATCACACCATGAGTAACATCAAATTCACCAGCGAACACGAATGGCTGCGTTTGGACGGCAATCTAATCACCGTCGGCATTACCGACTACGCACAAAGCCACTTGGGCGACCTGGTGTATATACAGTTGCCGGATGTTGATACCACATATTCTGCCGGTGAAGAAGTGGCAGTCATTGAATCGGTAAAAACTGCGGGCGGGATTGCCATGCCGTTTGACGGTACCGTGGTCGAAGTGAATGCCACATTGAATGATGAACCGGCGGTAGTGAACGAAGACCCACTGGGCGCGGGCTGGTTTTTTAAAATGTCGGTTGCAGATACAGGTTTGTTGAATTCTTTGATGGATGAAGCAGCCTATCAAGAGTTTATCGCCAAGCAGGGTTAATAGAGTACAGAACGGTTACAGAGGAAAATATCATGGTTTTGCAACGCGCCGCACAAGAGCATTTAGCATTTAATTCGGAATTCGTTTCACGTCATATCGGGACATCAGACAGCGATATTCAGGTCATGCTGAAAACGCTGGGTTTCAACAGTATGGATGAGTTTATCCATAAAGTGATTCCCGACTCCATCCTGTCCAAACAGCCTTTGCAACTTGGACACGCGAATAACGAATCCGATGTGCTGCAGTTGCTGCGCGAAATCGCCGAGCAAAATATCGTCGCCAGATCGTTTATCGGCATGGGTTATTACAACACTCACACGCCGAACGTGATCCTGCGCAATCTGCTGGAAAATCCGGCCTGGTACACGGCTTACACGCCGTATCAGCCGGAAATTTCACAGGGCCGCCTGGAAGCGCTGCTGAATTACCAAACCATGATTTGCGATTTAACTGGCATGCAAATCGCCAATGCTTCGCTGCTTGATGAAGCGACTGCAGCGGCAGAAGCCATGACCTTTTGCCAGCGCATAGCAAAAAGCAAAAGCAATGTGTTTTTTGTTTCTGAAGACTGCTTCCCGCAAACTATCGATGTCATTAAAACCCGCGCCGCACCTATCGGTATTGAAGTCGTGGTGGGCGACCATCGTACCGCGTTAAACGATATCGATTGCTTCGGCGTGCTGCTGCAATATCCGGCCCTGAACGGCGAGATCCATTCCTACGCCCACACCTGCCAGATCGCGCATCAAAAACAAGCCATGGTTGTCGTGGCGGCAGATATTCTGGCATTGACCTTGTTGACCCCGCCGGGCGAATTCGGCGCCGACGTAGCGATCGGTACTACCCAACGTTTCGGTGTGCCGCTTGGATTCGGCGGACCTCACGCTGCCTACTTTGCGACGCTGGATGCGCATAAGCGCCAGATGCCCGGCCGTATGGTTGGTGTATCGATCGATAGCCATGGCAATCCGGCCTATCGCCTGGCATTGCAAACGCGTGAGCAACATATCCGCCGCGAAAAAGCCACCAGCAACGTCTGTACTGCGCAGGTATTGCTGGCCAATATTTCCAGCATGTTTGCGGTATATCACGGCCCTGACGGCGTGCAAAGAATCGCCAAGCGCGTACATCACCTGACGGCTACCTTGGTCGCCGGCCTGAAGCAGCTGGGCTGCACAGTCACCAATCAACATTTTTTCGATACCGTTGAAGTGGCCACCGATGCGCGTACCAAAGTGATCCACGCCGTTGCGCGCGGTCTGGATATTAATTTGCGTCAAATCGACGATAGCCGTATCGGTATTTCTTTGGACGAGACCTGCGATGAATCGGACATCGTCAATATCTGGGCAGCGTTCGCGGTCAGTGATAAGCAATTGCCTGATTTTAAAGAACTGGTGGCTAAAGCCGCTACGACTATCCCCGCTGAATTGCAACGTACCAGCAGCTATTTGACCCACCCGGTATTTCATCGCCATTGCTCTGAGACGCAAATGCTGCGTTATTTACGCACGTTGGCCGACAAAGATCTGGCACTGGATCGCACCATGATTCCACTGGGTTCCTGCACCATGAAATTGAACGCGACTGCCGAAATGATACCGGTTACCTGGCCGGAATTTTCCAATATCCATCCTTTCGCTCCGGCAGATCAAACGCTGGGCTATGCGCGTCTGATCACCGAGCTGGAACAAATGCTGGTGGCGTGTACCGGCTATGACGCCGTGTCGTTGCAACCGAATGCCGGTTCGCAAGGCGAGTACGCCGGTCTGATGGCGATTCGTGCCTATCATCACAGCCGTGGCGACATGCATCGCAATATCTGTCTGATCCCGAGTTCGGCACATGGTACCAATCCGGCGACATCGCAAATGGTGGGTATGCAGGTGGTGGTCGTGCAGTGTGATGAAGGCGGTAACGTTGATGTGGCTGACTTAAAAGCCAAGGCAGAACAGCATGCGGCCAATCTGGCTGCGCTGATGATTACCTATCCGTCGACTCACGGTATATTCGAGACGGCGATTAAAGAAATCTGCGCCATTATTCATGACAACGGCGGACAGGTGTATATCGACGGTGCCAACATGAATGCCATGGTGGGATTGTGCCAACCGGGTAAATTCGGCGGCGACGTATCGCATCTGAATCTGCATAAAACGTTCTGTATTCCGCACGGCGGTGGCGGTCCGGGCGTTGGTCCTATCGGCGTGAAATCGCATCTGATTCCATTTTTACCTGGTCACCATGTGATGGAAAACAAGAATGCACCGGTATGTGCCGCACCCTGGGGCAGCGCCAGCATTTTGCCGATCAGCTGGACCTATATCAAACTGATGGGACAGGAAGGCTTGAAGCAGGCCAGTCAGGTAGCGATATTAAATGCCAATTACATCGCCAAACGTCTGTCGGCCCATTTCCCGATTTTGTATGCAGGTGAGGGAGGAATTGTGGCGCATGAATGCATCGTCGATTTACGTCCGTTAAAAGATGAAACCGGCGTGACCGTTGACGATGTGGCGAAACGGCTGATGGACTTCGGTTTCCACGCACCGACCATGTCTTTCCCTGTGCCCGGCACGTTGATGATAGAGCCGACTGAAAGTGAAGACAAAATTGAGATCGATCGTTTTTGCGATGCGATGATAGCGATCCGCGCCGAGATCAACGACGTGGCGACTGGCAAAATCAGTGCCGAAGATAGCCCGTTACGTCATGCACCGCATACGTCGATGACCTTGGCTGGCGAATGGCCGCATCCGTATACGCGTGAACAGGCAGCATTCCCGGTCGCATCATTGAAAAACGGCAGCAAATACTGGCCTCCGGTTGGTCGGATCGACAACGTCTACGGCGACAGGAATGTGGTTTGTTCTTGCCCACCGCTCAGCGACTACGAATAACAAACAATTCAGGAATATCAGGAAAAAACATGTCGAACGAATCAGGAAATTTATTGCATACGCCGCTATACCATTTACATCTGGAACTCGGTGCGCGCATGGTGCCGTTTGCCGGTTACCAAATGCCGGTACAGTATCCGCTGGGCGTAATGAAAGAGCATTTACATACCCGTAGCGCTGCGGGTCTGTTTGATGTCTCGCATATGGGGCAGGTACGTCTGTCGCCATTGGCTGGCGGTACGGTACAGGATGTGGCCAAGGCGCTGGAAACTCTGGTGCCGATCGACGTTATCGATCTGCCGGTCAACAAACAGCGTTACGCCGTGTTTACCAACGAAACTGGCGGCATACTCGATGATCTGATGATCAGCAATATGGGTGACTCGTTGTTCGTTGTGGTGAATGCCGCATGCAAACAGCAAGATATCGAGCACATGCGTGAGCATTTAAAAGGTCTGTGCAAGGTGGAAGAATTGGCCGATCGCGCTTTGCTGGCAATTCAGGGGCCTGCGGCGGCTGCCGTGATGGCAAAGTTTTTGCCTGAAACCGCTGCGATGGTGTTTATGGATTCCAAAGAAGTTACTTTGGTTGGTGTGACCTGTTTCATCAGTCGTTCTGGTTATACCGGCGAAGATGGCTTCGAGATTTCGGTTCCCAATCAACAGGCCGAACAGCTTGCCCGATTGCTGTTGGCGCAGCCTGAAGTAGCCGCTATCGGTTTAGGCGCGCGCGATTCCTTGCGCCTGGAAGCTGGCCTGTGTTTGTACGGTCACGATATGGACACGACGATTACCCCGGTGGAGGCGAGTCTGGCGTGGGCGTTGTCCAAAGTGCGGCGTGTCGATGGCGCCCGCGCGGGTGGTTATCCGGGTGCGGCAGTAATCCAGAGTCAGTTTGCCGAGGGCGTGACCAAAAAACGGGTTGGTTTGCAGATTACTGAAAAAGCGCCGGTGCGTGAAGGTGCCGAAATTGTCGATGCAGCCGGCAACGTCATCGGAAAAGTTACCAGTGGTGGTTTTGGGCCCAGCGTCAATTCGCCGGTGGCGATGGGATACGTCGATATCCAGCATGCGTTTGTTGGCACCAAATTGCATGCGATGGTGCGTGGTAAGCCTGTCGCGTTGGAAGTGGCCAAAACACCGTTTTTCCCGCAGCGCTATTACCGCGGCTAAGGGCATGTAGTTTTGCAGGTTGGGCTACGCGTCGTAGGTTGGGCTGTGCTTCGTAGGTTGGGCTGTGCTTCGTAGGTTGGGCTGCGCTTCGTAGGTTGGGCTGCGCTTCATCAGCCCAACACTCCACGCCAAAATAAACAAGCACCGTCAATGATATGAAGTTGAATGTTGGGCTGGTAAAGCGCAGCCCAGCCTACGAAGCGCACCAATCTACGAAGCGCAGCCCAACCCGCTCAATTTATCTTAAAATCCGCTCATCAAATTCCATTTCAAACTGGCTATTCAATTTCATTATCGAAGAACTGCGCGTGCCGTAATGTTCTGACTGTATGCAAACTGATGACAGCAATCGCTCCATCTCCAGACTGACACCGGTATCCGGCAGGCGACAGTCAGGCGCCGGCAAGGTGTTGGACAGCATTTCAAAATAGGCTTCCTGCGGCGCATGCTGACACAACAGACTGGCTAACTCGGCCTTGGTCTTGCTGACCTTGGGCCAGGATGAATCCAGCGCACCGTTGGACAGGCCGTAAAACCCCGGTTCCAGCGGCCGGCCATTTTTCGGGTGATCGGTATTTCGATTGGAGTACCAGTACAACTCCTGTCTGACTTCACTGAGTTCACCGACCAATAAATTAAAACCGTTGTATTGATCGGCACTAGCCGCAAGGTGTTGCAGATAGTTTTCTGCATTCCAGGATCCGGTTAAATAGTCGGATACCAGTTTCCCGCGTGATGGTGCCTGTTCCATCGTCGTTGAACCATTGCGCACATTGGTTAACGCGGCGAATTTGTGACCGGCATAAGCGAGTTTGGCTGCGCCTATCCAGGTACCCTGAGCCTGTAAATCGCGTGGCGCAAAAACGGTAGGATGATCTTGCCACCAGCCTGCCGGAGCAGTGGGGCGACTATAGTATTCATCACGATTGGATGCGGCAATGAAGGGATGATTGCTGATGACCTGCCATGAAAAAACAATTAAACACATGATCCTGGTTTCCTCAAGTAGACAGTTCTGCGTCGGCAGGTAATGGGTAGGGCATAGGTAACCAATGAAAGGTCTCGCCGCTACTGAGTTGAACTGCGGTGTCGGTCAAACAGGCAGTTTTGATTTCAATTAAACAGTCGCTCCCGCCGAGATTGTTCAATGCCGCATTGACCACCATACCGCAGGGCTGTTCAAGATCCGGAGGAACACTGGACGCCGCAAATACTTCCATGCCGCTTGCTACACTGACGCTGTCAATACGCGCCAGCACCGTGCGACGTTTTTGCTTGCCCAGATAATGTGTGCGTGCCACGATTTCCTGACCGGGGTAGCAGCCCTTTTTAAAATTCACCCCACCGATTAATTCATAGTTGATCATTTGCGGTACAAATTTTTCCAGAGTGGCGGCGGTGACCTGCGGTATCCCCGCGTGGATCTCAGACAATGCCCAGTCTGATTTTGCTTCAGTCGCTGAATTTGCCGCCGAACCTGCCGCCGATTCTATTTGTTGGGCAAGCTCATTGGAAACGATACATTGATATCGCGCCATACCGTCACCATCAGTCACGCGTATTAACGTGCCATAGTCGTTGTTGACAACCTGGTACGGGGATGCCGGCAGAGTGGGAAACCATGCGCTTAATTTCTCTGCTGCCGATATGCCTAACACGCCCAAGATGGTCTCTGTAGTGCTGATGTGCTCCAGCTTGACCTTGGCGCGCATGACATACATCTGTAAACGTTTTTGCAAGTTTTCCTGCAGCTCTGTGGGCACTTCCATCGTGATCGTATCATCGATTTTCCAGATCAGCATTGTGGCCAAAAGCCGACCTTTGGGGCTGCAGTAACCTGCTAAACAGGCATGGTTTTCTGCTAAGGACTTGATGTCATTGGTGAGTTGGCTTTGTAAAAAGCTGATCGCATCAGCGCCGCTGGCCTTGATCAGCGCAAATTGCGACAAGGTCGATATGTGAGAATTAACTAAAGTTTGAGACATAGAAATTAAATTTCCTAAAAGCAGAGGGGTAAATCGCGTGTTTGCATTATCATGATGCCCTGGAAGTCGCAAATTATAAATCTCTTACAGGAATCACGTATTCTTTCCCGGATTTTAAAAAAAATACTTATTTCCTCTTAAAAAATTACTTATCTCACTTTGAAAAAAATACTTATCTCACTTGCTGTACTTATCGTGGCGTGTGGTGCTTTTATTTTCTGGTCGATACACCCCATTTCTGACAGCACACACGAATTCGTCATCAAACCGGGCAGCAGTTTGCGCAGCAGCGCACAGCAAATATCGGATGCGGGTGTACCGGTCCAGCCGATATTGTTTGAATTGCTGGCGCGGTATAAAGGCCAGGGAAGTAAATTAAAAGCCGGTACCTATGATGCCGACGCCGGCATTACGCCGCTTGCCCTGTTGAGCAAAATTGTGCACGGCGAATTCGCGCAATTCAGTTTTCCTCTCATCGAAGGCTGGACTTTTAAGCAGATGCGTCAGGCGATACTGCAAAATCCCAATTTGCTGCATGAGACCGCAGCTATGTCCGATCAGGACATACTGACCAAACTGACAGCGGAATACACAATGCCCGAAGGTCTGTTTTTCCCCGATACGTATATCTTTCCGAAAGGGTCGGGCGATCTGGATGTGTATAAAAAAGCGTACGCACAGATGCAGCAGCATTTGCAGGTGGCCTGGCAGCAGCGCGATGCCAATACGCCCTTAAAAACGCCGTATGAAGCGTTGATACTGGCGTCCATAATTGAGAAGGAATCCGCATTGAAGTCGGACCTTCCCATGGTAGGCAGCGTGTTTACCAATCGTTTGCGCAAGCGGATGTTATTGCAAACCGACCCTACCGTCATTTACGGCATGGGCGATCAATATCAGGGAAAAATTCACAAGAGTGATTTGCTGCAGGATACGCCGTACAACACCTATACCCGCGCCGGTTTGCCGCCAACACCTATCGCTCTGCCGGGTATGGACGCCTTGCTGGCTGCGGTCAGTCCGAAACAGACTGATGCCCTGTATTTTGTGTCGCGTGGTGATGGCAGCAGTCAATTTTCTATCACGCTTGGTGAACATAATCGTGCCGTTAATCATTACGTTAAATGAGCATTACGTTAAATGAGCACCACACTAAATGAGCACCACACCCAATGAGCATGCTGTATGAATAAGCCATTAAAAAAAGCAAAATTTATTACCTTTGAAGGTATCGACGGGGCCGGCAAATCGACGCACATTCCATACGTTGTGTATCTGCTGCAAACGGCCGGGCATCAGGTGGTCTACACCCGCGAGCCTGGTGGTACTGAGTTGGGCGAGCAATTGCGCAGTCTGCTGTTGCACCAGCATATGCATCTGGAAACCGAAGCGTTGCTGATGTTTGCCGCGCGCCGCGAGCATATTGCGCAGGTGATTGCGCCGGCATTGGCGCGTGGCGAATGGGTGGTGTCGGACCGGTTTACCGATGCCAGTTTCGCCTATCAGGGTGGCGGCAGAAAATTGGATATCCTCAAGCTGGAAATACTGGAACAGTGGGTGCATCCTGAATTGCAGCCGGATTTAACTTTTCTGTTTGACGTGCCGCTCGACGTAGCGCGCTCGCGACTGAATGCGGCACGTGATCCCGATAAATTTGAGCAGGAACAGTCTGATTTTTTTGCAGATACGCGCCACGAATATCTGCGCAGGGCGGCCCAGTTTCCCGAGCGGATCAAGATCATTAATTCGGATCGTCCTATCTATGCAATAGAAGAAGAACTGCGCAGCATTATCAACAAGTTGGATTAACACTAATCAGGAGATGTGATGAGCTATACCCTGTATTACTCACCCGGCACGGCAAGTATGTGCGTGCACTGGATGCTGTTGGAGTTGGGCGTCCCATTTGAATTGAAACTGGTGGATGTGGAAGCCGGCGCGCAACGCAGCGAAGAATATTTACGGCTGAATCCTGCCGGTCGGGTGCCGACGCTGGTGATAGATGGCGTGCCGCATTGCGAATCCACCGCGTTAATGATGTTGCTGGCTGAACGTCATCCGGAAGCTGGTCTGGCACCCAAACCCGGCACAGCCGAACGTGCAGAGTGGATGGAAACGATGATCTATTTCGCCAATACGATTTTGCCAGCCATGCGCGACTGGTTTTATGCTGACATTGATGGCGACAAAGAGAGCCCGGAAGCGAAACGCAATCTGGCCCGTTTTCGACTTGAAGCTGCCTGGGAGAAGCTGGATAAAAAAATATCCGATGGTCGCAGCTATTTGGTAGGAGATAAGTTGACGACGGCTGATTTGATGGCAACGATGTTGATGCGCTGGTCGAGAAATATGCCGCGTCCTGCTACTACCTGGCCGCACTTGCAGCGTTACGTGGCCACGTTAAAAAATCGGCCAACGTATATTGCGCTGCATAGTAAAGAGGGCTTGAGCGATTGGTAAGCAGGTTGGGCTGTATTATGTAGGTTGGGCTACGTTTTATCAGCCCAACATTCAACCTCAAATTATGTAAGATTTTCCCGTTGTCAGATGCAGAGCGTTTGGCTGATAAAGCGTAGCCCAACCTACACAACGGCATGAAATCAGAACTGCCACAACTTCCACCACGGTTTTTCTTCAGAAGCGTCAGCGTGTGTGAATTTACTGTTCGGGAAGTTTTTGACGAACACGCGATTGGCGTCATCGCGTAATTCAATTAACCCCATTTTGTCGTAGCTGTTATATAAAACAAACAGGGCTTCTTCAATCGCCGGCGCATCGGGGTACTCTTTAATTGCCGCCTGCGCACGGTTGGCGGACGCGACATAAGCACCGCGACGATAATAATATTTTGCGACGTGCAAATCGTACTGCGCCATGGTGTTGACCAGATACTTCATACGCAACAAGGCATCAGGCGTATATTTACTGTTCGGGAATCGTACCACCAATGCTTTAAAGGCATCAAACGCTTCGCGTGCCGCCTTCGGGTCACGTTCGGTCATGTCTTGATGTGCAAGATGCTGGAAAAAGTTAATCTGATCGTTAAAGTTAACCAGACCACGCAGGTAATAAATATAGTCAAGGTTTTCGTGATTGGGATGCAGTTTAATGAAACGTTCTATCGCAGCAAGCGCCTGCGCCTGATCACCTTGTTTATAATAGACGTAAGGGATGTCCATTTGCGCTTGCTGCGCATAAGTTCCAAAAGGGAAGCGCGATTCTAATTTTTCCAGATTTTTGACGGCACTGTCATAAGAGCCGTTAGCCAGATCGTTTTGAGCCTCTTGATAGAGTCTTGCAGCGGACCATGTTTTAGTTTCATCGAATTTTTCCGGGAAGAGGCCACAGGCTGACAATCCGAAAAGTGTGACTAGAATAATGCTGGTAGTGAAAATTAAGCGTTTCAATGATTTTTTTTGCATGGGGTTTTGCATGAGCACTTTTAAACAATTTTTTAATCAGGTTGACGATTATAGCCGATGGGACTTACTGTGAAAGCACCAATTCCATCTGGATTACCTAATACCGAGATTCATTCCGAGCACTTTCCAGACGAACTCATCGACGATGAGTTTGAGTCCGGATCTGAAGGGGCAGACGAGCTAACATTTAATTCGACCCCGATTATATTCAAATTAGACGACGATGTGTGCGGAGATCGCTTAGATAAAGTTGTCGCAAAATTAATCCCGCAATTTTCGCGCAGCCGGCTGCAGCAGTGGATCACTGCAGGGCATGTAATGGTCGACGGCGAAGTCGGTCGTAGCAAAATGACAGTGTTAGGTGGAGAGGAAGTCATCGTCCATCCGCAACCTGCGCCGGAAGACACTGCTTATTTGCCGGAAGCGATGGAGCTCAATATCGTTTTTGAAGACAAGGCAATATTGGTGATTAATAAATCAGCAGGGGTGGTGGTGCATCCGGCGGCGGGAAACTGGTCAGGTACCTTACTTAACGGCCTGCTGCATCACTGTCCAGGTTTATCGGGCGTGCCGCGCGCCGGTATCGTCCACCGTCTGGATAAAGACACCAGCGGTTTGATGGTGGTAGCCAAAACGCTGGAAGCGCAAACCGATCTGGTGCGGCAATTACAGGCGCGCACGGTGAAGCGTGAATATCTGGCATTAGTCTGGGGAAAGCCGAATTTATCGGGATCGATAGAGCTGCCGATGGCCAGACATCCGCGTGACCGCATCAAAATGGCGGTATCGGAAAGTGCCTCGGCAAAACCGGCCATCACGCATTTTAAGCGGCTGGCGGTGGGCGCACTGGATGGCAAGGCAGTCAGTCTGGTTGAATGTCGTCTGGAAACCGGACGTACCCATCAGATTCGTGTGCACATGGCGCATCTGGGCTTTCCATTGGTCGGCGATGTGTTATATGGCAAACAGCATCTGGCCAGTTACTTTCCCCGGCAGGCATTGCAGGCGCGTCGTTTAGGTCTTACCCATCCGGTGAAGAATAAAGAAGTCAGCTGGCAGGTCGGTCTGGCCGACGATTTTGCCGAGCTGTTGGTCCGCGCGGCTATTCCTCCTCACATGCCACAAGATGACTGATTGCGTTTTTGTCCCCGATTGGCCTGACTTGCCGTCGCACGTCAAAGCATTGTCCACATTGCGATGCGGCGGCGTCAGCGCGGCGCCCTATGATGATGGCAAAGGAAGGGACGGATTCAATCTGGCGGCGCACGTTGGTGACCAGATTGAATCGGTGCTGCAGAATCGCGCCATATTGGCTGGCTATTTGCCCAAGAATGTAAACTGCGATCCGCAATGGTTAACGCAGGTGCACGGTACCGACGTGCTTGATTTGGGCGCCGCACAACATAACGAACAACGCAAGTTGATTGCCGATGCCTGCTGCACGAGCGTAGTCAACACGGTTTGTGCAGTGCAAACGGCAGACTGTCTGCCGGTTCTGTTTTGTGATCCGATATCGAATCATGTCGCGGCGGCTCATGCAGGCTGGCGCGGACTGGTCAACGGCGTCATCGAAAATACGCTGGCGAAAATGGTTGGCGCCGGGGCGAATTTGGACAGAATCACAGCGTGGCTGGGGCCCGCTATCGGGCCGCATCAATTTGAAGTCGGCGCCGAGGTCAGGCAGATGTTTGTCGATGCCGATCCATGTGCGCATGCAGCATTTGTAGCCAGGGAGTACCAGGAAAAAGCGCCGCAAGATGTGATCAATGCGAAATTTTATGCAGATATTTATCAGTTGGCGCGCTTGCGATTACAGCGTGCCGGCGTGCAGCGGATTTCAGGTGGAAATTTTTGTACCGTCAGTGAGCCGGAAAAATTTTATTCGTATCGACGCGATGGCATAACGGGGCGCATGGCGAGTTTGATTTGGATTAGCGCAGCGGGTTAATTCAATATTTTGATTCCAATTTTTAGCCAGGTTTGTTACTGTCATGTTGTTGTATTTTTAAATCAGTATGCTCTTGAGTTTTTTGTCTGCTTCTTGTTTTCCTGGTCACGATAAACCACATCACTCCCAAAGGAAGAGCACAATAGAATGTGAACGTCATTATTCCCGCAATCACTGATTTTTCAGTAATGGCCATCATGGAAACGACATAAATCCAGCCAATAGCTATGATGTGCATAAGTAGTAATAGGTTAAAGATAAAATTAAATCAGGATCGGCATGAACACTTTTGAACCCGAAGCACTAGTGGCAGCAATGCTCAGTAGCTTGACCAATCAACCAAACTGGCAGGCATGGACAGCGGCAAATCATACCATGCCCAATTTCTTCAATTCACCGGCTCCGATGTTCGCCAACATGCCTGATGCTTTCAGCAGTCTGGACAGTATGTCGGGGCAAATTAAAAATGTACTGGCTGAATTTGGCGGCACTATCGATACGCAGAAGATCAGCCAATTGCAGCAAGAGTATCTGGAACGCGTGACTTCGCTCTGGCAGGATATGTTGAAATCCAAAGCGCCGCTGCTGGAGGATAGACGTTTTAAAGCGCCCGAATGGCATAACTCGACCATGCACGCATTTACCGCCGCGACCTATCTGCTGAACGCGCGTTATTTGAGCGATATGGCAGAAGCGGTGCAGGCACCCAAGCGCACCAAACAGAAAATCCAGTTTGCGGTCAGTCAGATTATCGATGCCGCATCTCCGGCCAATTTTTTAGCCACCAATCCGGAAGCGCAAAGTAAGCTGATCGAAAGCAAAGGCGAAAGTCTGACCAAAGGTTTGGGCAACATGCTGGCCGATATGCAAAAAGGCCGTATCTCGCAGACCGATGAGACCGCCTTTGAAGTCGGCAAGAATGTCGCCACCACCGAAGGCCAGGTTGTGTTTGAAAATCAGTTAATTCAGTTAATTCAATACAAACCGCTGCAAGCCAATTTGTACCAACGTCCGCTTTTGATCGTCCCGCCCTGCATTAACAAATTTTATATTCTGGATCTGCAACCCGACAACTCAGTGGTGCGTCATGCGCTGGAACAGGGTCACAATGTCTTTCTGATTTCCTGGGTCAATCCGGATGCATCGCTGGCTACTGTCCGCTGGGACGATTATGTGGAAACCGGCGTCATTGAAGCGATACACGTGGCGCAGTCAATTTCGGGACAGGACAAAATTAACACGTTCGGATTTTGTGTCGGCGGTACCTTGCTGTCGACTTCGTTGGCCGTGTTGGCAGCTCGTGGTGAACAGGTGGCAGCCAGCGTTACGCTGCTGACTACACTGCTGGATTTTGAAGATGCCGGGATACTCGAAATATTCGTCGATGAGATGCAGGTTGAGCTGCGTGAGAAATCGATAGGGCAGGGCGGTTTGATGTCGGGTCGAGATCTGGGCAGTGCATTTTCCAGCCTGCGTCCCAATGATTTGGTCTGGAATTATGTGCAGGCGAATTACCTCAAAGGCGAAGAGCCGCCGGCGTTTGATTTGTTGTACTGGAATGGTGACGGCACGAATTTACCCGGCCCGATGTTTTGCTGGTATCTGCGTAACACCTATCTGGAAAATAATTTAAAACAGCCGGGCAAGCTCACTGTCGCCGGTGAAAAAGTCGATTTGAGCAAGATAGACGCACCGGTGTTTGTATATGGTTCGCGTGAAGATCATATCGTGCCATGGACGGCGGCGTATGCGTCGTTGTCACTGCTGAATCCTAAAAAGCCGGCACAAAACCGGTTTATATTGGGTGCGTCCGGGCATATTGCGGGTGTAATTAATCCTCCTGCAAAAATGAAGAGAAACTATTGGTCGAATCAGGCGTCGCAGAAAAAGCCCATTAAAAATCCCGCCGATTGGATGGCGGGCGCAGCACTGCATGCCGGTAGCTGGTGGCCGGAGTGGTCGGCATTTCTGGCTGAACACGCAGGTAAAAAAGTTAAAGCAGCAGCAAAATTGGGAAGTGCAAAATATAAGGTGATAGAACCAGCGCCGGGGCGGTATGTAAAAGTAGCGTGCTGATTCCTGGTGGGAGTCAGCGCTTATGGTTTTTGCTGAGAATCAGCAATAGTAAATTCTTGCGGAAGTTCAGCAATTGGTATGTCTAAAAAACAGGAGATTAAAATGAAAAAACGTGTTGCGTATGTTACTGGCGGTATGGGTGGTATTGGTTCATCGATTTGCAAACGTCTGTGCAAGGATGGTTATATCGTCGTTGCCGGCTGCGGTCCAAATTCGATGCGCAAAGATACCTGGCTAAAAGCGATGCGTGCAGAAGGATATGACGTGCATGCCTCCGAAGGTAATGTGTCGGACTGGGATTCAACCAAATTAGCCTTCGATAAAGTGAAGGCGGAAATTGGTGAAGTTGATGTACTGGTCAATAACGCCGGCATTACGCGCGATGGTCAATTTAGAAAAATGTCGCGCGAAGACTGGGACATGGTCATCAACACCAACCTCAATTCCTTATTCAATGTCACCAAGCAGGTGATCGATGGCATGGTCGAACGGGGTTGGGGGCGCGTTATTAATATTTCATCAGTGAACGGACAAAAAGGGCAGTTCGGACAAACCAACTACTCCACCGCCAAAGCAGGATTGCATGGGTTTTCCATGGCATTGGCACAGGAAGTAGCGACCAAAGGCGTGACGGTCAATACCGTTTCGCCTGGCTACGTCGGCACCGATATGGTCAGAGCGATACGTCCCGACGTGCTGGAAAAAATCGTTTCAGGCATTCCGGTAAAACGGTTGGCCGAGCCCGATGAAATCGCGTCTATCGTTGCGTGGATTGCGTCAGATGAAGGCGGTTATGCTACCGGCTCTGACTTCTCCATCAATGGTGGTTTACATATGGGCTAGTCGTCTGTTCATATTCAATGTGTTGTATTAACGAAAGGGGCAAATTAACAATTTGCCCCTTTTGCTATTTTAAAATTGGAAGCCAGAAAATCCTTTACTAGGCAGCAACAGACATTGTTATAATCGGTTCACAACAACCAGACGTTAATCAAAAGCGGTGATGTAATGAATAAAACTAACACCGCTATCTCACTGTTGTGAGGTTGAATTATTAACAAATTATGATTGCTCTATTTGAGCAGGATAATAAATTCCTTAGGATCTTTATGAGTAGCGCAAAAAAAACTGCTGAACATCTAATAAAAAAATATCCGAATCGGCGTCTGTACGATACCCAAACCAGCACTTACATCACCTTGTCGGACGTGAAGCAACTGGTGATGGACAGCGATAATTTTGTGGTTGTTGACGCAAAGACCAATGAAGATCTGACCCGTAGTATTTTGTTGCAGATTATTCTGGATGAAGAGGCTGGCGGATCACCGATGTTTTCCAGTGAAGTTCTGTCGCAAATCATTCGTTACTACGGTCATGCCATGCAAGGCATGATGGGCAATTATCTGGAAAAAAATATTCAGGCGTTTATCGACATTCAGCAAAAGCTGGCTGAGAATTCAGTGGCCAACTATGATGGCAAACCGTTCAGTCCCGAGATGTGGACCCAGTTTATGAATATCCAGGGGCCGATGATGCAGGGGATGATGGGGAATTACATCGAACAGAGCAAGAGTTTGTTTGTGCAGATGCAGGAACAAATGCAAAATCAGACGCTGGGGTTGTTTTCAAAATTTCCGTTTAATGCGGATAATAAACCGAAATAATTTGCGGTATTTATTTATAGGTCCGATTTCGTAGGTTGGGCTACGCTTCACCAGCCCAACATTCAACGTCAAGATAACAAGTCGTCTGTAATTTGCCGGTCAATTTATAAGATACACGTTGATTTATCAAGCAATGTTGGGCTGGTGAAGCGCAGCCCAACCTACGGAGCCGCCCAACTTACGGAGCCGCCCAACCTACTCAAACCATCTGCGCATCACATCTGTTTGAACAAATGCACATAGCTGCGACTGACTTCCAGCTTCTCGGTCAAGCCCTTAATCTGCACTAAATGCCGGCCCCGCATATCGCGTACTACGCCGTCAATCGCTTTGCAATTCACTAAAGTAGAGCGGTGGATTTGCCAAAATAATGAAGGGTCCAATTCTTCAACCAGTTCACGTACCGGCTTTCTGATCAACGCCTCCACAGCCTTGGTTTGCACCCGGGTGTATTTTTCGTCGGACTGAAAAAACAAAATCTCCTCGACCGGGAACAGGCGTAACTCCTGGCCTATCGATGCCTGTATCCATTGCAGATAGCTGGGCTTTTGCATAATCTGCTTACTCAACTGTGAGATCAGGCTGCTCATATCAGTCGGCGACTGGCTGATGCGCTTTTTCAAGCGCTCAACAGTCAAACTGAGCCTTTCCATATCGGCGGGTTTCAATACATAGTCGATCGCGCCGTGCTCAAATGCTTCGACCGCATACTGGTCATACGCAGTAATAAAAATGATATGTACCTGACCGGCAATCGCCTGCGCCGCTTCCAGTCCGGTTTTACCAGGCATGCGGATATCCAGAAAAGCAAAATCAGGTTGATGCAGCTTCACCAGTTCTATGGCCTCTTCGCCATTTTTGGCCTCGGCCAGAATCTCGAGTTCCGGCCAGGCCTGTTGCAAACGTAAAACCAGTTGGTCACGCATCAAACGTTCATCATCGGCGATTATGGCAGTTGGCATGTTATTCGATAGATGGTTAAGGAGTGCAAATTGTATTCGGTCTGCCTATAAAAAAATAGAGCATATTGCTATGCTCTATCGGTGGTGAACAGCGCTGAATCATTTGTTGGTGTATTGATACGGTATTTCTATGACTACCGTGACGCCGCTCGGACTATTCGGTGTAATGATAAATTGGTGGTGACCTTGATAGAGCAGCGCCAGCCGTTCCCTGATATTTTGCAAACCCAGACCTGTGCCATTGCTGGCCACCGCGCCGAAACCCAGGCCGTTATCAATCACACTGACGCGCAATTTGTTGTGAGCCACTTCGGCCGTGATATCGATTTTTCCACCTTCCGCCTTGGGTTCCAGACCATGTTTGATGGCGTTCTCCACCAGAGTTTGCAGCATCATGGTCGGGAATGCGGCGGTGTTTAATCCCTCAGGTATCGACAGCGAAAATTCCAGTCGTTCTTCCATGCGCATTTTAAGCAGAGTCAGATATTCTTTTACGATGCCGACTTCCCGTCCCAGATTGGTATTGCTGGTGTTCTCGCGCATTTGCGGAATGACTGCGCGCAGATACTGAATCAGACTGCGTTGCATGGCAGAGGCACGTGGCGGATCTGTTTCAATTAAATGTTCGACCGAAGCCAGGGTGTTAAATAAAAAGTGTGGCTCGATCTGCGCCTGCATCATTTGCATTTTGGCTTCCGCAACCTGACGTTGCAACGATTCGCGCTCTGCATCCTGCTGCGCCGCCTGTGCTTTTAATTCGGCACGGCGTTTGCCGCCCATCAGCGCCTTGATGCCGAATAATCCCAGCAGCGAAATCATCACCAGACTCATTAACCAGGTCGATTTTTCTTTACGATAAGTGACTTTGTCGTGGGCGTTGGCATCGGCAATTTCATCGTTAATGGCATTGCTGATGTCGTCGCTGACTCCCGGCGGAAGCTTGACATGAATCTCATCGTCACTGGATTCCGATTTTTTTGCAGATGATGCAGTTGCGCCACTGGCAGGCGATTTTTCCGTCGCATTGGGAACTGCCGGTGCTTTCGCCGTATCGGAATCATCAGACGAGTCATCTGCATCAGGCGCTACCGGAGCGGCTGGCGGTGTCAGGTTTTTGTTTTTCCGGATATGAATTCCCGAACTGTTGATTTCTATATCAGTATCCCGGTCCGCGTAACTTTTATCGGAGGATGAATGCGTCGCCTTGCCGATGACTACCTGTTCTTCGTCTTTGAATATCGTGTCGTTGGTAATCGCGCCGATGATCATTACTACCATGGCGAAGATGAAAAATTTCATCCACGAGATTTCAGTAACCCATTTTGTGACGTGCTCAAAAAAATGTTTGAGCACGGTCACGACGCTGTCTAAAAAGTCTTTGATTTGGCTAGGAGTAGGCTGATTCATGATAGTCACTTTGATGCGTTAGTTTTAATTATAGATATCCGGCTGTTCAATTGACAGCAATCTGAAATCCGGACTGTTGCGCATCATACTGCGCCTTTTCGATTGCAGTCATGCGTTTTCCTACGATGACCACCTGAGCGACCTGGTTATCGGCTGCGACGGCAGACACTGAGGGTACTGTGGCTTCATGATTATTTTGAACTTTGTAGCTGGTTGTAAATGCGGTGGCAAACAGAGTGGTCACGGCAACGAGAGCGATGGCTTGGCTAAACTTTTTCATGATGTTCTCCTTTAAGGGGTGAGGTCGATGGAGTCACTTTAACCAAGTCGTTCAACGCATGTAATGAGAATGCGACAGTCTGCAAAAAATGGGGAACAGGCGGACAAATTTGGGCGAGGCGTGGAATTCAACGAGTCTTGCAGGGTGCAAGAGCGCAGCGTATTGCAGCGCCTGGTCAGGAATCGAACATCTTGCGATATTGGCGTGCGCTCCGGTGTAATACGCTGCGCTACCAGATCCTGTTTTCATTCATTTTTTGCAATTCTGATCTGGCTGGCCGCCGCTTCAATATGCTCAACCAGCAACTGCACACGCGTAACACCGTTGTATTCATTGGCATCCAGCCGGAACGCCACGTTTATTTGGGATGGAAGGCTATCGGTATGGCCGAACCAGATTGCGTCAAAACGCTGGCCGTTTTTTTCCAGCTGCAGTTTGAGATGGCGTTCTTTAAGCACACGCTGCGAGATCAGACGGAACTCGTCGCTGAATGTCGGCGCCGGAAAACCTTGTCCCCACACCTGCTGTTCCAGCAAGTGTATAAAATCCACGCTGTAGTAATCCGCTTCGAGTGGGCCATCAGTTTCAATCAGGCGCTCGAGTTGAGCCGGATCGAGCAGCTGTTTTCCGACAGCTTCAAACGCCGCCGTAAACGTGGCCAGATCGCGCGCTGCTATCGTTAACCCGGCGGCCATCGCATGACCGCCAAATTTTTGGATTAATCCGGGTTCGTGTTTGGACACCAGATCAAGCGCATCGCGCAAATGGAAACCGGGTATCGACCGTCCCGACCCTTTAATTACGGGCCCGTAGCCGCTGTCGCCGCCCGGTGCAAACGTGATGGTGGGGCGATAAAACCTGTCTTTTAAGCGCGAAGCCACGATTCCGATCACGCCCTGGTGCCAACTCTCGTCAAACACGCATAACGTCGTGCTGTCCCTGGCCTGAAAATCCTCCAGTATCAACAGGGCGGCGTCCTGCATTTCTGCTTCTTTTTCACGTCGCTCGCTATTTAAGGTATTGAGCTGTTGCGCAATTTCCCAGGCGCGGCCTTCATCATCGGTGGTTAAACATTCGATACCGACTTTCATATCGTCCATGCGTCCCGCTGCATTTAAGCGCGGTCCGACTGCAAATCCCAAATCGAACGGGTTGGCGTTTTGCGGCTGACGCCCGGCTACCCGGAATAATGCGGCTATCCCGGCATGCATTTTTCCGGAGCGCATACGTTTCAGTCCCTGTGCGACCAGAATGCGGTTATTGGCATCCAGCTTCACAACGTCGGCCACCGTGCCTAACGCGACCAGATCTAACAACTGGTCCAGTTTAGGCTGACTTGCTACGTCAAATAAGCCACGTCTCCGCATTTCCGCACGCAGTGCCAGCAGTACATAAAACATCACGCCGACACCTGCCAGATTTTTGCTGGGGAAGCCGCAATCGGGTTGATTGGGATTCACGATGACGCGCGCGTCCGGCAAGGTCGCACCGGGCAGATGATGGTCCGTGACGACGACTTCCATGCCATGCTGCTTAGCCGCCGCCACGCCCTCTACACTGGCGATGCCGTTGTCGACGGTAACAATAATGTCAGGCCGCTCGGGTGAGGTGGTGACGACCAGGTCGACGATTTCAGGAGTCAGGCCGTAGCCGTATTCAAACCGGTTGGGAACAATAAAATTGACCTGCGCGCCCAGCATGCGTAAGCCACGCAGTGCCACTGCACAGGCTGTCGCGCCGTCGCAATCGTAATCGGCCACGACTATGAATTTTTTCTTCGCGCCGATGGCATCGGCTAAAAATACGGCGGCTTCATCGATATGTAATAGACCGGCAGGTGGTTGCAGTGCTGAAAGTTCGGTCGACAATTCAGATACGTTTTTCAAGCCGCGTGCCGCATATAAGCGTGCCAATACCGGATGTACGCCTTGCTGTCTCAGCATTTCCGATTCGCGGAACGGATAGCCGCGTGGTCGTATTTGACCGGTTTTTTTATTGGAGTCGGATGTGCTCATGAGATCAGTAGATTTAAATTCGGACTGCGCCAAAATTTGCGCAATGAGTTGGAACTGGCTTCGACATACAACAGTGTATTGCTGTTACTTAGCAGCAGATTAATCTGTTTCAACTGACCTGTTTTAAGGGCTGTGCACAATGGATTAAACCAACTGCGCTCCAGCTCTGTCATGATCTGCACCCATGTCGCCCAGTCGCTTGCCAATGCGGCAGAACTGAGTTGATCCAGTATCACGGGCCCGGGAGTTTGCACACAGTCATGGGCGCTCGAATTGAGGCGGATCTGCGTTGTGGTTTCTGCACGGTCGCTCTGTTTAATGTGCGTACCGGACCACAGCCACAATCCATTGATGACTTTTTCAGCGCGCAGCTGACGTTGCTCCTGTACCGGATGAATAAACCATTCCATCTGAATTTCGTTTTGCAGTTTGCGCCAGGCGAGTGCCTCTTTTCCGGTGGGCGACCAGATTTCGATGTTATGCCCGCATGCCGCATCGATAGAGGTCGTGATCAAATCGGACCAGCCATCGGCACGTAAAAACCAGTGCGCACTATCACCGTAGACCAGTTGCAAGCCGATCTCCTCACACAGCGTTTGTGCTTTTACAAACAGAGCCCGCGCATCCTGTTCAGACAGTGCCAGCTGACGATAATCGGTCAGCACCAAATGATTGCTTGCAATGTGCAGATGTACCGGCTGCAGCACGAACCAGTAGCCGTCGCCTAATGCTAATGACAACTTGCCGATTTGGTTTTTTAGATAATTGTGGCCATGATTTTTTGCCAACCAGATTTCATGCGGCAGTGCCGCGGAAAAATCGTCATGGTGACTGCGCTGCATTGCGTGATGACGCGCCAGCAGCATGGCCAGCCCATCTGACGCGCACTCGGATGCCAGCAACTTGACCAGATCTTTGGCGTGTTCAGCGGGGGGGAGGGCGAAAGGAATAATAATTTCAGGATGACTCATGCCGACATTATATGGCACACTGCGCACTGTTCTCGGGAGCCGATATTGAATTTTTTTAAAAACTTGCCATACGAATGGCAAATTGGACTGCGTTATACCCGTGCCGGGCGGCGCAGTGGACGCAACAGCTTTATCTCATTTATCTCGTTAATTTCAATGGCCGGTATAGGTTTGGGTGTGGCCGCGCTGATTATCGTGTTATCGGTGATGAATGGCTTTCAAAAAGAAGTGCGCGACCGGATGTTATCGGTTGTGTCGCATATCGAAATCTTTGACGCGAGCGGCGGCGCTCTGCCGGACTGGCAATTAACTGCGCGCGAAGCTCTACAGAATAAACACGTCAAGGCTGCCGCGCCGTATGTAGAAGGGCAGGCATTGATATTGAGCGACACCATGCGCGGCGTGATGGTGCGCGGAATTTTGCCGGAACAGGAACCTACTGTTTCTGAGGTCGTCAGCAAAATCAAACAGGGCAGTTTCAGCAGTCTGGTAGCCGGTGAATTCAATGTCGTGATCGGCAAAGATCTGGCAGAGGCATTGGACGCGAAACTGGGCGATAAAATCACATTGGCGATTCCGGGGCAGGTCACGCCGGCCGGTGTAACACCGCGCTTAAAGGCGTTCACCGTCACCGGAATTTTTGAAGCAGGCCATTACGAATACGATATCGGTGTGGTGTACATACAGATGGGCGATGCGGAAAAATTGTTCCGCCTGGCTGCGCCGTCCGGTGTCCGGCTAAGGGTGGATGATTTGTTGCGCGCGCCTGAAATTGCAACCGAGCTCTCTGCGACCTTAAGCGGTAGTTTACTCTTGCGCGACTGGTCGCAGCAGAACCGCAACTATTTTGCCGCGGTAAAAACAGAAAAACGCATGATGTTTGTTATTTTGACGCTGATCATCGCCGTTGCCGCGTTTAATCTGGTGTCTACCCTGGTGATGACCGTGCGCGACAAGCAGGCCGATATCGCCATCTTGCGCACACTGGGTTCCACACCCAGATCAATCATGAAAATCTTTATGGTCCAAGGCAGTATGGTGGGGACGCTGGGTACCCTGCTGGGTGTCAGCACGGGGGTGATCATCGCCATCAATATTCCCGTTATCGTCGGTTTTTTCGAACACCTGTTTGGTGTGCAGTTTTTAGATAAAAATATTTACTTTATCAGCAGCCTGCCTTCCGATCTGCATTGGGATGATGTGGCGTATATCGGCGGCATGGCCTTGCTGTTTGCTTTGCTGTCGACCATTTATCCGAGCTATCGTGCATCGAATGTAAAACCCGCAGAGGCGTTGAGATATGAATAATCCGGTTTTGGAATGTGATAATTTAGGTAAAACATATGGCGATGGCGCCTACGCCGTGCCGGTATTGAAAGGGATACAATTTCAGGTCAATCACGGCGAGCGCATCGCTATCGTCGGTGCATCCGGCTCGGGTAAATCGACCTTGCTGCATGTCCTGGGTGGACTGGATAATCCGACCGATGGTTGGGTAAAATTGCTGGGTAATGATTTCTCTGCGATGAATGAATTACAACGCTGTAATCTGCGCAATGCAGCGCTGGGTTTTGTCTATCAGTTCCATCATTTGCTGCCTGAATTTTCGGCACTGGATAATGTGGCGATGCCGCTGACGATACGTCGTATGGCGCCACATTTGGCGCAGGAACAGGCGCGCGCCATGCTGGAGCAGGTTGGACTGGGCCATCGAATCAGTCATGTGCCGGGCGAGTTATCCGGCGGAGAACGACAACGCGTCGCGCTGGCGCGTGCTCTGGTCACTAAGCCTGCCTGTGTGCTGGCGGATGAACCGACCGGTAATCTGGATCGTCAAAACGCGCAAAATATCTTTGACGCCATGCTCGATCTGTCGGCAAATTCCGGCACTGCCTTCGTGATCGTTACCCACGATCTGGAGCTGGCAAGCCGCTGCGACCGTATATTGCGTTTGACGCCGGACGGCTTGAGTTTGCATTAGTCCGTATCAGTTTGCCTTGGAATTTGTCATCATTCGGAAATGAAATCGTCATCAGGCTGAAGTATTAAATAGTTAACCTAAGCAGGTCTCAATTACTGGCCTGACTTTGTCAACTATGCGATTACTTACCTCGACTTCTGAACAAAACACGAATTTTTCCAAACTAACTTTAAGCCTGGCCAGCAGCGCTGAAGAAATACGCGAAGTGCAGCGTTTGCGATACAAGGTATTCATCGAAACCATGGGGCTCACCGCGCTGGAAAATCCGGACGGTCTGGATAAGGATGAGTTTGACGAGTATTGCGATCACTTGATCGTGCGCGACAATAAATCGTTGAAAATCGTCGGAACGTATCGCGTACTGGGTCCGCACTCGGCGCGCAAAATCGGACGCTATTATTCCGAGGCCGAATTCGATTTATCCCGCTTTGAACATATCAGGGATCAAATCGCCGAAGCCGGGCGCGCCTGCATTCATCCTGATTATCGCAGCGGCGCAGTCATCATGTTGCTGTGGGCCGGCCTGGCTGCATTTATGCGTCGTGAACAGTGTAATTATCTGGTGGGTTGCGCATCGATCAGTCTGGCTGACGGCGGCGTGAATGCGAATGCCATCTGTGCAGGCTTAAAACCTGAAGATATGGCGCCGATAGATTATCGGGTTACCCCGTTACTGCCATTTCCGCTCAACGGTGAAATCGATGCCCAGTTTACCTCGACTGTCCCGCCACTGTTAAAAGGATATCTGCGCGCCGGTGCCTGGGTTTGCGGTGATCCTGCGTGGGATCCGGATTTCCATTGCGCCGATTTGTTTTTATTGCTGCCGCTGGAAAATCTTGATGGGCGGTATTCACGTCACTATCTGAAAGACAAATAACCTTTGAACTGAATGCAGTCATTTCCTGGCGACTGAAGGCAGGCATTAAGTAGGTCGCGCTGCTCTTCGCAGGTTGGGCTGCGCTTCGTAGGTTGGGCTACGCTTCATCAGCCCAACACTCCGCACCCAAATTACAACTACCCTCAAATCAAAGAACGTTGGGCTGGTGAAGCGCAGCCCAACCTACGAAAATTTCCGCTACCTTCAGATCAAAGAACGTTGGGCTGGTGAAGCGCAGCCCAACCTACAAAATTGGTTTCCTGCCTACGCTGGAATGACGATGCTACCGGCTATTTAACCACCAGCTCCGGCGACATTACCGCTTTTAAAAATGTAGTCGGATCTTCTTCACTGTCTTTCTGACTGATCCACCAGACATTCCCTTTGCGCATCGCGCACTCTTGTATGGACGGAATCAGCTTGCAAACGATGTCGCCCAGATGCGGCTGGTGTCCGATAATTAATACCGGTTCACGACTGTTAGGCCAATTGCAGACAGACAGTATCTGCTCCACATCGCTGTCGGTACCAACCTCTGCCACCACTTTAAATTTACGTCCCAACGCCAGCGCAGTCTGCATGGTGCGCTGACTAGGGCTGACCAGAATTTTACAACTGTGCGGCAGCACGCTATCTAACCACAGCGCCATTTTGGCGGCCTGTTTCAGTCCCTTTTGTGTCAACTTGCGTTCAGTATCGAGTCGATGCGGGGCATCTTCTGCCAGGGTCTCCGCATGTGCATGCCGCCAAAGAATGAGATCCATTTAACTAATCCATCCAAGTGAGTAAATCAGGAATCAGATTGTCCAAGTGTGTCCATCAAATACTGTTGTGCGCAAAACCGTTTTGCCCGGCTTTTTCGCAGTCTGTAATCACCATCGTCTCCAAGCACCCAGGAATTACAGTTGTCTTTTAAGTAGGGCAGCAGGCCTTCATCCATGACCCGCTTCTTGAGATGTTTATCCAGAACTGGAAAGGCAACTTCGATACGTCTGAACAGATTACGGTTCATCCAGTCTGCGCTGGACAGATAAGTATCATGGCTTAAATCGTTGCGGAAATAGAATACGCGGCTGTGCTCAAGAAAGCGGCCTATGATAGAACGAATCCGGATATTTTCAGACAGGCCAGGTACACCCGGTCGCAATGCGCAGGCGCCACGTACTATCAGGTCGATCACCACACCGTCATTGGACGCTGCATATAAAGCACGTATCACCGATTCGTCCAGTAGCGCGTTCATTTTTGCGATGATGCGGGCAGGCCTCCCTGCCTTGGCAATGCGCGCTTCATTGCGTATTGCTTTGATCAGTTGATTGTGGAAGGAAAATGGCGCAAGCCATAAATGTTGAAACTTCTTGTGTTTGGTCAGGCTGGTTAAATGAATAAATATCTCATTGACCTCTGCCGCAATGATCGGGTTCGCCGTCAATAAACCGAAGTCAGTATAAAACTTGGTGGTGGTCGGATGATAGTTGCCGGTGCCAAGATGAGCGTAGCAGCGCAGTTGATGACCAATTTCCCGACGTATTACCAGCGCCAGTTTGGCGTGCGTTTTTAATCCGACTACACCGTAGACCACCTGAGCTCCGGCGCGTTGCAGGCGGTCTGCCCAGTTGATGTTGGCTTCCTCATCGAAACGCGCCATTAACTCGAGTATGACGGTGACTTCTTTGCCGCCTTGCGCTGCGTTGATTAATGCCTCCATTAATTCGGAGTTCATTCCGGTGCGATAAATGGTTTGCTTGATGGCGACTACCGATGGATCGGCAGCGGCATCGCGCACGAAATCGATCACCGTTTGAAAAGTTTGAAATGGATGATGTAACAACAAGTCCTGTTTGCGCAATGCCGCAAATATATCGGGTTGTGTATAGGGTGTGCGCACATCCGGCAGGAAATCGGGGAATCGTAAATCGGGGGAATTAACCAGATCGTTAATTTCGGATAATCGCGCCAGGTTAACCGGACCATTGACTTCATACAGGCGGGAATGATGCAGGTTGAACTGTTCCAACAAAAACTTGGATAAGTTAGGCGGACAATTCCTTGCGACTTCCAACCGTACCGCTGCGCCGAACTGACGGCTTTGTAATTCACCCTGCAACGCCACGCGTAAATTTTTTACTTCGTCTTCATCGACCCACATGTCACTGTCGCGCGTGACCCGAAACTGCGAATAAGCGATAACTTCCCGCCCATTAAATAAATCATCAATATGCGCGTGTATCACGGACGACAGCAAGCAAAATGAAGCACCCGATTTGGGACTTAATTCATCAGGCAGGCGAATCACGCGGGGCAGTACCCGCGGCGCCTTGACGATGGCGATGGCTGTGCCTCGTCCAAACGCATCTTTGCCGGCCAGCGACACAATGAAATTTAAGCTTTTATTAACGACTTGTGGAAACGGATGGGCCGGATCCAGGCCTATCGGCGTTAACAATGGGCGGACTTCACGCTCAAAGTAGGCTTTGACCCAGGATCGTTGCGCCGGGTTCCGGTCGTTGTGACGTAGTAAATGGACGCCGTGTTCGGATAACAAGGGCAGTACATCGTCATTTAGTACCTCATATTGACGCGCCACCAATTTGTGCGCTTCGGCACTGATTTGATCCAGCGTGGCTTTTAATTGCGGATTTGGCTTGGCGTATTCACCCTGATGGGCCAACAGGCTGGCCACCCGCACTTCAAAAAATTCATCCAGATTACTGCTGGCGATACATAAAAAGCGCAGTCGTTCGAGTAGCGGGATGTTGGCATCTTCAGCTTGCGCCAAAACGCGCCAGTTAAAAGCGATTTGTGACAGTTCACGATCTAGAAATTGACTGGGTTTTTTTTGTGACGTGGTTGACGTTGTAATGATAGGGGGCATTTTCGGAGATCCATTGTATTTCTCAACGGACGGTTTTATTTTGGATTGAGCTGCGCTTCGTTTGGTTTTTGCAAACTGTTTTATAGGTTTTTTAACAGATTGTAGCGTGCTCATGAATTGATCGCTTTTTGTTGTGAAAAGGATTCTAGTTTCGAATTATGACATTAGTGTGACGATAAAAAGATCTTCAAAATATTGTGTGTCGTATTTTGTAAAATAGGCTGCCATGTGATGATTTTGCGAGCTAAAGTGAATATTACAAAAGATTTTGGCACTAAGCCTGTTTGTCATCCAGTTGTAATAATTGGGTTGTACAGTGCTACGGCGTTGCGGAAGTAACTATTGCAATAAACACCATGGAGCCTATATGTCTTTGAACATCTCTTTAAGTAAACTTATTAAAAATCTCGCTGCCGTAGTGGGCGCGGGTATCGTTATGGCCGCTATGTCGCCGGTCAGCGCAGAGGATTTAACAGGAGCTGGCGCGACCTTCCCGTATCCGGTGTATGCCAAGTGGGCCGATGCCTATAAAAAAGCGACCGGTAATGGATTGAATTACCAATCCGTCGGTTCTGGTGCCGGTATCAAACAAATTAAAAGTAAGACCGTAGATTTCGGCGCTTCCGATATGCCGTTAAAAGCAGATGAGCTGGAAGCAGCGGGACTGATACAGTTTCCGGCCATTATGGGTGGGCTGGCACCGGTAGTCAATCTGGATGGGATTGCTGCAGGCAAGATGAAACTGACCGGTGATGTTATAGCTGGCATTTATTTGGGAAAAATCACTAAATGGAATGCGCCTGAAATCGCTGCGTTAAATCCTGGCATGAATTTGCCGGCAACCGATATCACTGTGGTACATCGTTCAGATGGATCCGGTTCTACTTTCTTGTGGACAGACTATTTGTCCAAAGTCAGCCCGGAATTTAAAACAGTAGTCGGCTCAAGCACTGCCGTAAAATGGCCTGTCGGTTTAGGCGGCAAAGGCAATGAAGGCGTTGCTGCCAGCGTGTTGAACGTTAAAGGTTCTATCGGCTATGTTGAATATGCCTATGTGAAGAAAAACAAAATGATCTACGCTCAGATCAAAAATAAAGACGGCAATTTTGTTGAACCTAACGATGCATCATTTAAAGCGGCAGCAGCCGGTGCCGACTGGGCGAAAACTCCAGGCTACAGCGTCGTGTTGACGAATCAGGCTGGTAAAGCAAGCTGGCCTATCACCGGTGCGTCATTCATCCTGATGTACAAACAGCAGGCAGACGCAGCAAAAGGACGCGAAGTATTGAAGTTCTTTGACTGGGCATTTAAAAATGGTGACGCAATGGCGACTGAACTGGACTATGTTGCTATGCCGGTCACTGTAACCAAACTGGTTCAGGAAACATGGAAGTCGGAAGTTAAGGACTCTTCAGGTAAAGCAATCTGGTAATCAAGCTGGAAATCACACTGCATCAGCTTCCTGTCACGGGAAGCTGATGTGCAAAAGCAGCTTACTTGACTGAATACATGCAAAAAAAAGCGCTGACAAAATATGTTGACAAATAACGTGCCAGACGCGTCTGGCAAGCTGGTTTTAGATGCAACGCAATTGAGTGTCGTCGATGCAGCGACAGACTCGCCATCTAGATCTGAAACTCCGATGCGCTCACACAAATTGGGTGACTTTATTTTTCATAAGGTCACTTTTTTATTTGCGTTTAGCGTACTGCTGGTTTTATTGGGCATTATCGTTTCATTGGTGCATGGCTCGTGGCCTGCATTCAAAGCTTTCGGGCCGTCTTTTATCACAACCATTAACTGGGATCCGGTCAATGACCAGTACGGTGCGTTGATCGCCATTGTCGGTACGCTCACGACTTCTGGCATCGCATTGCTGATCGCATTTCCCATCAGCTTTGGCATCGCCTTATTTCTGACTGAAATTTGTCCGGCGTGGTTAAAAAGACCGCTGGGCACAGCCGTTGAATTGTTGGCGGGTATCCCCAGCATTATTTACGGCATGTGGGGCCTGTTTATTTTTGCGCCGTTTTTTGCGCAGTACGTTCAGCCGGAATTGCAGGAAACCTTGGGGCAGTTACCTGAAATAGGAAAACTGTTTCAGGGACCTACAATAGGAATCGGCATACTTACCGCCGGAATAATTTTAGCTATCATGATTATTCCGTTTATTGCTTCGGTGATGCGCGATGTGTTCGAAGTGGTGCCGCCGATCCTGAAAGAATCTGCCTACGGATTGGGTTGTACCAAGTGGGAAGTGGTCAGAAAAATTGTGCTGCCCTACACAAAAATCGGCGTAGTCGGCGGCGTGATGTTGGGTTTGGGCCGGGCGCTCGGCGAGACGATGGCGATTACGTTTGTGATTGGTAATGCAAACAGTCTGTCCTGGTCGTTATTTGCAGCCGGGAACAGTATCGCCTCAACGCTAGCCAATGAATTTGCCGAGGCCGATACGCCATTGCATGTATCGTCGCTGTTTGCATTAGGTTTAATTCTGTTTGCGATCACCTTTATCGTGTTATCGGCAGCCAAGCTGATGCTGTTGGGATTGAAGAAAAAAGAAGGATTGAAATAATGAGCTCAGATACCCAATCGCCAGCTTCAGTGCCCGCCAGACAAAAAGAAAATTCGTTGAACAATGCTGTGTACAAGCGTCGTCTGTTGACGCATCGCATCGGAATTTTTCTGTCGTTTTCTGCGATGCTGATCGGCATATTTTTCCTGCTATGGATACTGATTACCTTGTTTATCAAGGGATTTGGTTCACTCAACATAGGTATGCTCACGCTCATGACGCCACCGCCCGGTGACGACGGCGGCGGTTTGCTCAATGCCATAGTCGGCAGCGTGTTAATGGTGGGATTTGCCACGTTGATCTGTACGCCTATCGGCATCTTGGCCGGTCTGTACCTGGCAGAATACGGTGACGACAACTGGTTCGCACAGCTTACCCGTTTCGTCACCGACATTATGCTGTCAGCGCCTTCCATCGTCATCGGCTTATTTGTCTATGCCCTGTACGTGGCGCGTACCAATCATTTTTCTGGCTGGGCCGGCAGTATCGCGATTTCGTTGATTGCCATTCCGGTAATCGTCAGAACAACCGACAACATGTTGCAACTGGTGCCCGGCAGTTTGCGTGAAGCCGCTTTTGCACTCGGCGCGCCGCAATGGAAAGTCGCAATTTTAGTGCGCCTGCGCGCTGTCAAGGCCGGCGTCATCACCGGTGTGTTATTGGCGGTAGCGCGGATTTCCGGTGAGACGGCGCCCTTGTTATTTACCGCATTAAACAATCAGTTTTTTAGCGCAGATATGAATAAGCCGATGGCGAATCTGCCGGTGGTGATTTATCAGTTTGCGATGAGTCCTTACGATAACTGGCGCTCATTAGCCTGGGGCGGCGCACTAATTGTGACCTTGAGCGTATTGGGCCTCAATATTTTATCGCGCACTATTTTTAGTCAACGAATTCAAAATTAATCTGGACTATTTCATGCCTAATTCTGCACAATCACTTGCACATGATTCGCTACCCTCAGCGATACAAATTACCGGATTGAATTTCTTCTACGGCCATGCGCAAAGCCTGAAAAATATCAATCTGTCGATCAAAGACAAAAAGGTGACCGCGTTTATCGGCCCATCCGGCTGCGGCAAATCGACGTTGCTGCGTACCCTGAACCGTATGTACGATTTGTACCCGGGGCAGCGCGCCGAGGGTGAAATCATCTACAACGGCAAAAATATCCTGGACCACACTCAGGACATCAATATGCTGCGTGCGAAAATCGGTATGGTCTTTCAAAAACCGACGCCGTTCCCGATGTCCATCTACGACAATATCGCTTTCGGCGTGCGCCTGTATGAGAATTTATCCAAAGGCGAAATGAATGAGCGCGTTGAATGGGCGTTGCATAAAGCGGCGCTGTGGGGCGAGGTCAAGGATAAGTTAAGCAAAAGCGGATTGAGTCTGTCCGGTGGTCAGCAACAGCGTTTGTGTATTGCGCGCGGTGTTGCGGTGAAGCCCGACGTATTGCTGCTGGATGAGCCGACTTCGGCGCTGGATCCGATCTCGACCGCGAAAATCGAAGAGCTGATCAACGAATTAAAACAGGATTATACGATAGCCATCGTCACCCACAATATGCAGCAGGCGGCGCGTTGCTCTGACTACACCGCCTATATGTATCTGGGCGAACTGGTTGAATCGGGCGTGACCGATCAGGTATTTATGAATCCGGTTAAAAAAGAGACGCAAGACTACATTACCGGTCGTTTCGGTTAAGTTTTGAATAATCACAGACAAAAAAATATGCAGGTAATTAATAATTTAAGGGGCTAATGATGACCGATGAACATTCTTCCAGACAGTATGATGCCGACTTGGAAGGCATGCGTTCCAAAGTTTTATTGATGGGCGGGTTGGTTGAAAATCAGTTTCATGATTCGATCGCCAGCTATCGCGTCGGTAACGTTGAGCTTGCGGCCAGCGTCATTACGGCGGATGCCAACGTCAATCAGCTGGAAATCGATCTGGATGACGCCTGTCGCCATCTGATTTTAAAGCGCCAGCCGGCTGCCAACGATTTACGTACGGTGATGGCGACGGTCAAGGTCATCACCGATCTGGAACGTATCGGCGATGAATCCAGCAAAATTGCCCGCATTGCGCAAGGTAAGGACGTGCAGCGCGGCGTATTGATTTTTAACGACTACGATGCGATACGCGGTCTGGCGTCCCAGGTTGGCAATATGCTGCACGATTCGCTGGATTCACTGGCGCGACTGGATCACAAGCAGGCCATCAAGTTAATTGCCAAAGATACGCTGATCGATCAGGATTTTCGTGCAGTCATGCGCAATCTGATTACCTACATGATGGAAGATCCACGTACAATCTCCGCCGCGTTGGATGCGTTGTGGGTGGCCAAAGCGATTGAGCGCATTGGGGATCATGCAAAAAATATCGCCGAACACGTGATCTTTATCGTTGAAGGTAAAGACATACGCCATAGCGATTATGCTGAGACGCATTCGGAATAACATATATAACTTACGAAAAAGTGCCCCAGCCGCGTTGCCGTACCTTGCTGGGGCTCCACGCGTAGGTTCTGACATAAACAAATAGGGACAAGAATGAGTTTAGATAAAACCACGATCCTGATTGTGGAAGATGAACCGGCCATTGTTGAGCTGGTTAGTTTTACGCTGCGCGCGGCAGGTTGGGAAACCTATGCCGTCAATAACACCGCAGATGCCTGGGCGTTTATCTCGCGCCGCATGCCGCATCTGGTGTTGTTGGACTGGATGCTGCCGGACCAAAGCGGGATACGTCTGTTATCTAAAATACGTTCAGACCGTCAGTTCAATCCGTTACCTATCATCATGCTGACTGCAAAAAGCATGGAGGAGGATAAAATCGCCGGACTGGATCACGGCGCCGATGATTACATCACCAAACCATTCTCGCCACGTGAGCTGACTGCACGGATTAAAACCGTATTGCGGCGCAAGGCACCCGAGCATGGTCAGGGAGTGTTGGCCGCCGGTTCTATCGTGCTGGATCCGGTCAGCTGTTCGGTGACCTTAAACGAGCAGCGCGTCGATATCGGTCATGCCGAGTTTAAACTGTTGAAGTTCTTCCTGGCACATCCCGATCGGGTATTTTCCCGCAGCCAGTTATTGGATAAAGTGTGGGGTGACCATGTCGTTATTGAAGAAAGAACGGTCGACGTGCACGTGCTGCGTTTGCGCAAGGTGTTAAAAACATCGGAATCGCTGATTAAGACTGTGCGCAGCGTTGGATATATGCTGTCCGAAAAATAGACTTCAACCATGCCTTTTAATTCGTCATTCCTGCAAAAGAATCCAGCATTGTAGGTTGGGCTGCGCCTCATCAGCCCAACGTTATTTAATTTGAGGTAAGGATTTTTGGATGTAGAGTGTTGGGCTGGTGAAGCGTAGCCCAACCTACAATGCGTAGCCTAACCTGCGCAGAGTACCTAGGCAACGAAGCGTAGCCCAAACCGGCCTGCAACCTGCTTCCCGCCTGCGCAAGAATGAAGATAGTTAAGACTGAAACCAGAGAAATTAAATGAATCCGCGTATAGTATTTTGGGTACCCGCCATGCTGAGAATGATGCTCGTGATATTGGGCGCGTTGGTGGTCGGGTATTTTTCTGGAGTCTTGTGGAGCGCTATCTCGGTAGGCGCAGGTCTGGCGATTTTAATCATTCTGCAATTGCATTATTTATTCCGTCTTTCGCTGTGGCTGGATAATCCTGAAAGCAGCAAATTGCCGGATGGCTGGGGCGCCTGGACTGAAATTTTTTCGCGGCTGTACCGCATGCGTCGCGAAGACGAAAAAAATCAGATCGAACTGACGGAATGGCTGGCGCGCTTCAGACAGGCCATGACCTTGCTGCCTGACGGTGTGGTCATTATGGACGACGTGCTGTTTCTGGAATGGTGCAATCCTGTCGCTGAGCAGCATTTAGGATTAAATCTCGGTAAAGACAAGAATATGCGTATCACCAATTTAATCCGTAGCCCGGAATTTATGGACTACATTATTTTGGGTCGATTCGATAAACCGCTGACAGTCACGCACCGTGAGCGCAAATTAATTTTGCATATCATCAAATTTGAAAACCGCCGTCAAATTCTGGTGACCCACGATGTAACCGAAAACGAGCGCATAGACAGAATGCGCCGCGATTTTATCGCCAACGCCTCGCACGAATTGAGAACTCCGCTGACTGTGATTAACGGCTTTTTGGAAATCAATGCGATGCAGCCGGATATGGACAGTAAAACCCGTGCCGGTCATATCAAACTGATGACCGAGCAAGGCCAGCGCATGCAAAGCCTGGTGGAAGACATGCTGACTTTGACGCGTCTGGAATCAGTCGATTTTCCATTGCGTCCCGAACGTATCAATATGACGAACCTGCTGGAGCAGATCGTGTCGGAAATGCATGGCCTGTCGGTAGGCAAACATCAACTGACGCTGGTCAATGAAGGCCCCGATCTGATGGGCAGTCTTGAAGAATTGCGCAGTGCGTTTACCAATCTGGTGTCGAACGCGATTCGTTATACACCGGTTGGCGGGGTGATTGCGATCAGTTGGACCAATCCGGAAAGCGGCCCCAAACTGATGGTCAAGGACAGCGGGATAGGTATCAGCTCAGAACATATCTCGCGGCTCACTGAACGGTTTTACCGCGTTGATAAAAGTCGCTCACGCGAAACGCAAGGTACCGGTCTGGGCCTTGCTATCGTCAAGCACGTCGTATTGCGCCATAAAGCGCAACTCTCGATTGAATCCGTTGTGGGTGTCGGCAGTACCTTCTCGATTCAATTTCCACCTTCGGCTGCCGTAATGGCGTTTTAAGCGTCGACTTTAAGTTCAATCTTTTGAGTACAACTCCTTGCCAAAATAACGATTGCCGCTGGCTATGCGGGCTGTATAATGGCGCGACTTTTATTATTAAAAAGTCTTTACATTATATTTAAGAGCGTTTAAAAGCAGCACTGCTACCGTCACTTCTTCCGAAGTCCTCTTTATTTTAATTGCAAGATAGTCCAATTAAATTACAATGATTCCGGTTATGAGGTCGTCATCACGACCTTGTTAAGCCAACTGTGATTTGGTTCTGTACGTATTTTGTATCGGGTCGCCGGAGACAGTGCCTCTCACAGCACAACAGACAATTAGCTTAGTTAGAAAAATATGAAAAAACCACTCTACAAAATTCTTTACGTTCAAGTTCTGTTTGCTATTTTTTGTGGAGTGCTGATAGGCGTCGTCAAGCCGGACTGGGGCGTGGCACTGGGGCCGCTGGGCGTTGGCTTTATCCAGTTAATAAAAATGATCATCGCTCCGGTTATTTTCTGCACGGTGGTCAGCGGTATTGCCGGCATGGAGGACATTAAAAAAGTCGGACGCGTGGGAGGCAAGGCGTTACTCTACTTTGAAGTCATTTCCTCGTTTGCTTTAGTCATAGGAATGGTCGTTTCCAATGTCATACGTCCCGGCGCGGGTTTTAATGTCGACCCGGCTACGCTGGACGCAAGTGGCATAGACAAATATACCCACGTGCATTTGTCGACCGTTGATTTTTTGATGAATATCATCCCCGAGACCTTCGTAGGCGCATTCGCGCACGGCGAGATTCTGCAGGTTCTCTTTATCGCCATCTTGTTTGGATTTTCCCTGTCGACTCTGGGTGAAAAAGGGCGCCCCGTGTTGCATCTGGTTGACGACGTATCCAAAGTGATTTTCTCCATGGTGAGTAAATTGATGAAAGTCGCGCCTATCGGTGCGTTCGGCGCCATGGCGTTTACCATCGGAAAATATGGCATCCATTCATTACTGCCGTTGGGAAAACTGATCGGCTCGTTTTACCTGACCAGCGCCATCTTCATTTTTGTCGTGTTGGGTATAGTCGCAAAACTGACCGGATTTTCTATCTGGCGCTTTGTGATCTACATCAAAGAAGAACTGCTGATCGTGTTAGGAACCAGTTCATCGGAAAGCGCCTTGCCATCATTGATGGAAAAATTGCAGAAACTGGGCTGCGGAAAATCGGTAGTCGGTTTGGTCGTTCCTACCGGTTACTCCTTTAATCTGGACGGCACCAACATCTACATGGCGATGGCGGCGTTATTTGTCGCGCAGGCGACCAATACCGACTTAACGCTGTGGCAGCAACTCACTATCCTTGGCGTCGCCATGTTGACCTCTAAAGGTGCGTCCGGCGTGACCGGCGCCGGATTCATCACGCTGGCAGCCACACTGGCCGTGGTGCCGACTATCCCGGTAGCGGGTATGGCGCTGATTTTAGGCATAGACAAATTTATGAGCGAATGCCGTGCCCTGACCAACTTCGTTGGAAATGGCGTGGCCGCCGTCGTTATTTCGAAATGGGAAAAAGAGTTGGATATGGCGACACTGACGCGCGAACTTTCTAAAGATTAGTTTTACAACGCCGGGAAAAACTAAATCGATGAGGCACATGAGTCATATTAAAAATAATCAGCTCTTCATCATGGCTGTGACCGCATCATGAAAATCACTTTGACCTGGAAGGTGATTGTTGCATGCATATTTTTAGAAGTACTCACGCTGCTGCTGATTGCCTCAATCAATTTCGAGATGCTGGGCGGGCATCTCGATAAGAAAACGCTGATTCCTCCCTTACTGTCCATCATACTGAGCGTGCTGGTTGTGATGCTGTTTATGCGCTGGATCAGTCCCCATTTAAAAAAATTGGAAAAGGCCGCCAATCAAATTTTGCGCGGCAATTATGACGTCGCCATTTCCTATGTGGGCAACGATGAAATCGGACGGGTTGGATTTGCCATGAACCTCATGACGTCAACCTTGAAAAACGAAATTCAGCTATTAAGAAAAAGCGAAGAGAGCGAACGTCAGACCGCCGAGCGTATGCTCAAAGTCATCGACGCCGTGCCTGATTTTATGTTGCTAAGCCGGATTGCCGATGCCGCGATTATTTATGCCAACGCCGGTGTTGAAATGATGACTGGCTACGTTTACGGCGACCTGGTCGGTAAAACCATGGATCAGGTCGAACTCGGCATCACCAAAGACCAGCGCAGCGACTGGCAGCGACATCTGGTGAAAAATGGCGCACTGACCAATTACGAAACCATCATCAAACATAAAAGCGGCAGTTTAATTAATGTCCTGGTATCCGCCTCTTTACTGGAAATTGATAATGCCGAACATGTATTAATAATCTGCCGCGATATCACGGACCGCAAACTGGTTGAAGCCGCCGTGGCGCACGCCAACCGTCAATTGAATTATGTGCTGGATGCCGCATCGGAGATCGCCATTATTTCCACCGATGTCAAAGGCATCGTGCAGATGTTTAATCGCGGCGCTGAAAAAATGCTGGGCTATCGCGCCAGGGAGCAAATCGGTTTTCCGATGCCGTTTGAAATTCACGATCCGAATGAACTACTGCAACGCAGCAAAGAATTAAGCAGGCATTATGGCCGGGAAATAAAAGCCAATGAAGTGTTGACGATCACACCGGCCAAGCTCGGATCTGAAACCAGAAATTGGACTTATATCTGTAAGAACGGCCAGCGCCTGAGTGTATCGCTCACCGTGACCAGGGTGCAGGACAGTGCCGGAAAAATTGTAGGCTTTCTCGGAATTGCACGCGACATTACCTTGCAATTGCAGGCGGAACAGGCGCTGCAGGAATTAAATTATCAACTGGAAAAACGTGTCGAAGCGCGCACTGCCGAATTAGAAGAAACCAATAACAACCTGGCCAACACCATGCACAATCTGCAACTCGCGCAAGCCGAGCTGGTGCGCTCGGAAAAGCTCACTGCGCTGGGCGATATTGTGGCCGTGGTGGCGCATGAAATTAATACGCCGATAGGCAATTGTCTCACCGTCGCAACGACATTGCGCGATCGCAGCGAAGAGTTATTCGGTGAAATAGAGCGGGGCACCATACGACGTTCCAGTTTAAGCCGCTACATGGACGACAGCAAAGCCGGTATGGATATTTTAATTCGAGGCCTACTGCGCTCCAGTGAATTGATCAGCAATTTTAAACAGGTCGCTGTAGATCAGACCAGCGAACAACGGCGCGCATTTAATCTCGATAAAGTCGTCAATGAAGTGGTCGCACTGATGATGCCGATGTTGCGAAAAACTCCCTACAAATTATCGATCTCGATCCCCGAGGAAATTCAGATGGACAGTTTCCCGGGACCGATCGAGCAGATCGTCACCAACCTCATCAACAATTCGATACTGCATGCGTTTGATGAAGATCAGCAAGGTCATATGACGTTGCGGGCGGAAAAGCACGAACACCATGTCAGGGTTGAATTTTCGGACGACGGCAAGGGGATTCCGGAGCATTACCTCAACCGTATTTTTGACCCGTTTTTCACTACCAAATTGGGCCGCGGCGGCACCGGGCTGGGGTTGAATATTGTGCACAATATTGTGAAAAAAATGCTGGGTGGTCAAATCGAAGTGAACAGCGTCGCCGGCAACGGCACTTCGTTTGTGATGATATTGCCATTAGTCGCGCCGATTAATACTGCAGACAGAAGGTAGAGTCAGACCTCGTCTCGTTAGTAAAATTCAATCGTAAATGTTAACCAAGCGTCCTAAACTAAATTAAACAGGTTTGCTCAGTCAATTTTAATTTAATCGCATACTAATAAAAATGTTAATAAAGCGAAGGTTAACAATGAGACGCATCGTTTTAATTCTTGTATGCTTTTTTCTGACTGCGTGTGCGACTGCCCCGTTACCTCCGATTAAAGCGGGAGACATATTTCAGGATCAGCTCTTTACGCCGCCAGCCCAAGCTATCCATGCTGAAGATGCATTGGCCATCTCCGAACCTATGCGTGATTTTGCCATGTTCAAGTTAGGCAGCAATATGGGACATGTCGACAGTAAAGACCGCCGTATGGAGCTAGTCGACGCCTTGTATCACAAGGGGGGGCTGATGCTGGAATATTATTCGGATCAGACCCGGACTGCCGCAGAAGCTTTTGATGCCAAATCCGGCAATTGTTTATCTCTGGTTCTGCTGACTGCAGCGTTCGCCAAAGAATTAAGACTTCCGTACCACTATCAGGTTGTGGTTGGCGCAACGGATTGGAGCCAATCCGATAATTTTTTTATGGCGATAGGTCATGTCAACATCGTTCTTGATGAACTCGCTCCTGAGTTTGAACGCAGAACATGGAATGCCAATGCAATCATTATCGATTTTTTAACGCCGGAAAAGGCCGCAATGCTGAAGACGGAAGAGGTGGAGGAAAATACGGTATTGGCAATGTACCTTAACAACCGCGCAGTTGAAAATCTGATGCAGGGGAAAGTAAACGTAGCCTATTGGTGGGCAAAAGCAGCGCTACAGGAAGATACACGATTTTATAATGCGTATCTGACGCTGGCCATTATTTATCGGACTGTGCACCATCCCGAGTTGGCCGAAATGGTTTTGGAAAAGGTGGCGGAATACGACCAGAATGACGCCAATTTGCTGACGGATCAAGAGCTGGTGTTGAAAGATCTGGGCAGGGATGCCGAAGCAAAAGATGTGGCGCAGCGACTTGCCATCCTGGAACAGGACAAGCCTTGGAGTCTTTATTTCCGGGCGCAGACGGAATTCAATGCCGGCCATTACGACAATGCCAAGCGCTTGTATCAGCAGGAAATCAAGCGCGATCCGGAACACCATGAGTTCGAATACGGATTGGCACTGACGTATTTAAAACTGAAGGATACACAAAACGCGGTTATTCATTTGGAACGTGCCATTGAACTATGCACGACGACCCATCCGCGTGATCTGTATCAATTGGAACTGGATAGAATTAAATCTGCCGGATCACTGTAAAGTTAAAAACAGGGATTCCACTTTGGCGCGCGCCCACGGGGTGCGACGCAGAAATTTCAGGCTGGATTTTATGCTGGGTTCGTGACTGAAACAGCGTATATCGATCTGTTCGGCCATCTGTTCCCATCCCAGTTGGGTGACTAACTCGGTGAGTATATGTTCGAGGGTGATGCCTTCGAGAGAATTGGATTTCATGATGTTTAATGGGCGCGATGCGAATTGCAAGGCGCCCATCTTATCACTTAGATTTCAAAACTAATACCCTGCGCCAGCGGTAAGGAATGACTGTAGTTGATGGTGTTGGTCGAACGGCGCATATACGCCTTCCACGCGTCCGAACCCGATTCACGTCCGCCGCCGGTATCTTTTTCACCGCCAAACGCACCGCCGATTTCCGCACCGGAAGGTCCGATGTTGACATTGGCAATACCGCAATCACTGCCGCTGTCGCACATGAATTTTTCTGCTTCACGTACATCGGTTGTAAAGATGGACGAAGAAAGTCCCTGCGGCACTTCGTTATTCCACGCAATCGCCTGATCCAGATCGGTATAGCGCACGATGTATAAAATCGGTGCAAACGTTTCATGATGCATGGACGCGGTTTGCGTTGGCATCTCGACCAGAGCAGGGTGGGCATAAAAACCGTCGCCGGCAACCGTAGCACGTTCGCCGCCGAAGACGACACCTTTTTCAGATTTTGCCGTTGCCAGCGCCTCCTGCATGGCTGAGAACGCGTGAGCGTCGATCAGCGGACCGACCAGCGTAGTTTTCTCCAACGGGTTGCCGATAGGCAGACCTGCATAGATTTTTTTCAGGCGTGGCACGATCGCGTCATATATCTTGTCGTGCACAAATAAACGGCGCAGGGTAGTACAGCGTTGCCCCGCTGTGCCGACCGCTGAGAACGTAATTCCGCGCAATGCCATTTCAATATCCGCACTCGGCGCTACGATCATCGCGTTATTGCCGCCCAATTCCAAAATGGTACGGGCCAGACGTGTGGCACAGCGCGCCGCCACATCGCGGCCCATGCGTGTGCTGCCGGTGGCGCTCACTACCTGCACGCGGCGGTCATCGACCATCGCAATACCTGCATCGCTGTTACCGATAATCAGTTCGGCCAGACCGGCCGGTGCGTCGCTGCCAAATCGGGCTACTGCTTTCATAAACAGGCTGTGCACGGCAATCGCCGTCAACGGCGTTTTCTCCGACGGTTTCCATGTCACGCTGTTACCGCATACAAAAGCCAGCGCCGCATTCCAGGCCCACACTGCAACCGGGAAGTTAAAGGCGGAAATCACGCCAACCACGCCTACCGGATGCCACTGTTCCATCATGCGGTGACCTGGGCGTTCCGACGCGATTGTCAAACCATACAACTGGCGCGAAAGACCGACTGCGAAATCGCAGATATCGATCATCTCCTGCACTTCGCCCAGACCTTCCTGCAAAATTTTGCCGGCTTCCAGGGTCACCAGCTGACCTAATGCTGCTTTGTGGATGCGTAATTCTTCGCCGAATAATCGGACCAGCTCGCCACGCCGCGGCGCGGGAACTTCACGCCACTGAATATAGGCCGCATGGGCCGAGCCTATTTTTGCCGAGACGTGTGCGCTGTTATCGGCGCGCAAACTTGCCAACGGTTTTCCGTCGATGGGAGAAATGCTGTGAATCTGGCTACCGGAATAGGGCGCCAGATCAACGCCTAATTCTTTGAGCAAATCGTGGATGTTGTTCATCGTGTTCACCGTGTTTTAATGGGTAATTGAAACTGCGTAACTAAGTTGTGTAACTGAGCTGCGTAACTAAGTTGCGTAACTAAACTGCGTAATATTGACCAAAGCGATTGGCCAGGAAGTCAGCCAGAGTAGCCTGTTCCTGACGCACCATACCGCTTTGCGGCAGTTTACCCTGAACCAGCATATCCACCATAGTACAAATGCCGGAAGCGGTGGTTAATTGAATAGCAGACAGCAATTGGCCATTGACTACCTGGCTGTAAATTTTCTTCGCATAGGACTCCTGTTCGAGGCGACCGTCACGTATACCTGCCACACTGACGAATACCAACACCACGTCCTGTTTAGTGATCGGGATCGCTGTTTCCATCACTTCTTTCAGGATAGGGCGACGGTCTATCTGACCCAACTGCAAATCACGCACCAGCATTTTGATGATGTCGCGGTGGCCAGGATAACGCACGGTCTTGTAATTCAGGTTTTGTACTTTGCCAGCCAGACTTTCGCACAAGGTACCCAGCCCGCCGGAAGTATTAAATGCTTCGTAATCGATACCGTCCAATGAAAAACTTTCTATCTCTTCCAATGGCGACGTTTCGCGCAACTGACCATCCACTATCGCTTCGCATGGGTTGCAGTATTCGTTGATCAGTCCGTCAGTACTCCAGGTCAGATTGTATTTCAACGCGTTGTTCGGATAGATAGGCAGAGCGCCGACGCGCATGCTAACGTCGCGCAAGGATTCAAAGCGTTTGGCCACATCATTGGCAACGATGGAGATAAATCCCGGTGCCAGACCGCACTGCGGAATAAACGCGGTTTCGGCATTTTCAGCCAGCTGTTTGACAACGCGTGTGCTTTCCACGTCTTCGGTCAAATCGAAATAATGGGATCTGGCCTGCTTGGCAGCAGCAGCAATAATCGGGGTCAGGAAATACGGACAGGCCGACATCGTCACCTGATGTCCTTTGATAATTTCGGTGACGGCGTGCTTGTCGGATAAATCGATCTTGACACAGGTAGTGTTGGGAAACGCAGCTTTAGTCACATAGTCCAGGCGATCCGCATCGCGATCTGCGACGGTGATTTGATAGTCACCGGTATGCGACAGCAAGTTTAAAATTGCGTCGCCGATTTTGCCTGCGCCTAATAATATAAGTTTGGTTTTCATGCTGGTCTCCTGGGATTCATTGGTTTTTATGGACGGTTTTTATGAAAGGAGATAACTAACCGAGTAACTAACCGAGCCGCGTATTGCGCTACGAAATCAGTCGCGTTATTTCCCTATGGACAGAAGTTTAGAGGCCTTTTGTGTCAGATAATAGAGAACAAATTAGTGTCATTATGATGTTATGCGCTACAATATGACGAATAATCGATTTAATTTGACTAACTTGGAGGAAGTATGAAACCGAATCTGGATAAAGTGGACAATCAGATCCTCGCGCTGCTGATGGACAACGCGCGCATGCCGGTCACCATCATCGCCAAGAAAATCGGCATGGCAAGAACCACGGTCATCGCCCGCATCGCGGCATTGGAAAAGAGCGGAATTATAGCCGGCTACGGAGTCAGATTAGATCAAACTCTGTTTCAGTCGGGAGTGCGCGCCTATGTCGGGATGTCGATAGAGCCGCGCAGTGCTGCCGCGCTGGTGAAATTGCTGCAACAGTGGCCGGAAGTGGAAACCCTGAGTGCGGTCAGCGGTGTGATTGACTACATGATGACGCTGCGTTGCACCAGTACGGAAGATCTGGATAAATTGCTCGATCAGATCGGTGACCTGGAAGGTGTACGGCAAACGTCGACTTCGGTGATTTTAAGCAAGCGTATTGATCGTAGTGCGTTGGGCTGATAAGGCGCAGCCCAACCTACGGACCAAACTAGGGACGGTGTAGGTTGGGCTACGCTTCATCAGCCCAACGTTTCCTAAATGATGGTGGTTGTCAGAATTGGCGTGGAGTGTTGGGTTAGCGGAGACTCTTGTCAGGTGATATGTATGCAGGAGTTTTTAAGACGCGTTGAAGTCCTTCCCTGGGATAGTACGGCTGCAGACCGCTATGGTTTTTTCCGGGCTGATATTGAAAAGCGAGGTCAGACGCTTGCCCCGCTGGATCTTCTGATAGCAGCGCATGCACTAAGCATAGGCGCGGTGCTGGTGATAAATCAGTTTTTTGTGCGTCGCCGCACAGACCTGTTCTTGGTATAAGTGTAGCGTGTCAGGTATGTCCAGTGATTACTAGTCACACTTAATTGGATATTTACGCAGCCAAATGTCAATTCGTTGAGGTCGCAGCGTTGCGCACTGTGGCAAGTAAATTTGTATAAATAAAAAATGTTTTTGATTGAAGCGATTGAATTTTTTTACTCTGGTAATAGTTCAATTTTTCCGCGAGGCCATCATGGAAATCAGAAAAAATAATTGCAAACAACAGGTTCGTGAAATGATGTTGAAGTTGCAAAAAAAGCGCGAAGCAATTTCGCCGCATCACCCTGACCCAAATTGGGTACATGAATTTTGGCGTAATCGCCTATAAGATCATGCGAAATCTGCAGAACGGGTCAGCGAATTCTTGGGTAAAAGCGTTATAGCAGTGATAGCCAGGGATTTATGGCATCAAATTACGCTTAACTCTTAGGAGTCGATATCATGAAAAAATTAATGATGTTATCTGCATTGATGGCTACGCTGATGTTGGGTGGATGTGTAGTCGCTCCAACCCAACCATTGTATGCCGCGCCACCCGGTGTGGTCTACGTTGGACCGACTTATGCTATCCCCGGGCCTGGTTATGTCTGGGCCTATCATGTGCACTATGGATGGGGATGGTATCACCCTAAATATGGCTGGCACCGTGGCTGGAGATAAGCAGGCGGATTGTCGCATGCACGGTGAGGAATCATTTATGTGAACTTGTCAGATCAAGTCGTAACTACTCCATCTGGTATTGAGGAAGTCGTTGCACTTGGGAGAGAATATGCCCAGGCACAAACTTATTGACAGGTTCTTCAAATGCGATGTTTTGCCTTACGTTCCGCGGTGTGAGCCCACCACGGTAATTCCGGTCCTCCTTCCATGTAACGTACCACCGCAATCATGACATCCAACACGCAAGGGTCTTGGCGCTGCCCGGTCAGATGGCACAGGCGCTGATACAATTCCAGGGGCTCCTGCCCGCACAATTGTTCAGGGCGTTCTATGCCCAACAATCTTAAATCGCCGGCGGTTGCTTTGCCGACGTTAGGTAAATCTTCCAGTTTTTTAATGTGTGAACGGCTGATATTGGTTGTCACAATTTCTCCCTGCAAGTTAATGTGGCTGTCAGTTTGCATTGTAAAAATCTGAAGAATCTCAACTAATCAGAAAAATGGCAGACAATAAAAAACGCCTGAAAAATCAGGCGCTTTTTACGATCAGGACTCAAAAGTCTGAAACTGCAACGCCGCCAATTTGGCATATATTCCACCTTCAGCGACCAGACTGGCATGCGTTCCAGTCTCAACGATATGTCCATGCTCCATCACCAGAATTCGATCGGCACGCTGGACTGTTGCCAATCGATGGGCAATCACCAGGGTCGTGCGACCTTGCATGGCGGTTTCCAGTGCACCCTGTACCAACCGTTCTGACTCGGCATCCAATGCGCTGGTCGCTTCATCCAACAGCAGCAATGCAGGATTTTTTAACAGGGCGCGGGCTATCGAGATCCGCTGACGCTGTCCACCGGAAAGACGCACGCCGCGATCCCCCAGAAATGATTGATACCCTTCCGGCAGCTTTTCAATAAACTCATGTGCTGCGGCCATTTTTGCCGCAGCGATGACTTCCTGGTCAGTCGCACCAATTCGTCCGTAGCGGATATTTTCCATCGCGTTCGCAGAAAATACCACCGTGTCCTGCGGGACTATGCCTATCGTATTGCGTAAAGTCTGCAAACTGAGATCGCGAATGTTGACACCGTCCAGATAAATCTGCCCTTTTTGCGGATCGTAAAAGCGCAGCAGCAATTGGAACAGGGTGGTTTTTCCGGCGCCCGAAGAGCCGACTACCGCAACGGTTTCACCGGCGTTGACCTGAATATTCAGATGCGATAAGGCCGCCGAATCCGGGCGTGACGGATAATGGAAGACAATATCCTGTAACGCCAATGTGGCGCCATTGGACGAGCGCGGCGGCAATGCCTGCGGGTGTGCCGGCTCGTTGATGCTGGTTTTGGCTGCCAATAATTCCAGCAATCTCTCGGTCGCACCGGCTGCGCGTTGCGCATCACCCATTACTTCAGACAGGGCTCCGACCGCACCGGCAACTATCGTCGCATATAAAATAAATTGGCTGAGTTCGCCGCCGCTCATGGTTTTATCCATTACCGCATGCGCACCTAACCAGAGTACAAAAACGATAGCGCCGAACACCAGTAGAATCGCCACGACAGTCAATAATGCACGGGCACGAATCCTGCGCATTGCAGTGGCAAATGCGTTTTCTACCGATAATTTGAATCGCGCCGCTTCGTGATGTTCCTGGGTATACGATTGCACGATCGGCATGGCATTGAGAATTTCGCCCGCCAATGCGGATGCATCTGCAATGCGGTCTTGCGAATCACGCGACAAGACGCGCACCCGACGTCCGAATAACACGATGGGCAGCACGACAAAGGCCAGCGCCAAAATAATAATCGATGACAATTTTGGACTGGTAATAAACAGCATGACCAGGCCGCCCAAAAATAACAGTGTATTGCGTAGTGCCATGGAGATGCTGGTGCCGACCATGGCCTGAATCAGGGTGGTATCCGTGGTCAGACGCGACAGCACTTCGCCGGAGCGGGTAGTCTCAAAAAATTCCGGGCTTTGTTCTATCACGTGTTCGTACACGGCGCTACGAATATCGGCGGTGACGCGTTCACCCATCAGAGACACCATATAAAAACGCGCCGCAGTGGCAATCGCCAGCACACAGGCCACACCAAACAGTGCTAAAAATGCAGCATCAACATGTCGAATGCTACCCTGGCCGCTGAACCCCATATCGATCATTTGTCGAAATGCGTACGGTATCGCCAGCGTGGCGCCGGCAGCTACGAGTAGCGCTAAACCGGCCAAATAAAACTGTTTGAGATAGGGGCGTAAGAACGGCAATAGGCCTTTGAGCGTAGTAATACTGCTGGGAGATTTCATGGAGGTGTCTTTGCGTAGAGAGTAGTTATTTTGCGCAAATTGTACGGGAGAACGAATTGCTTTGCAGAGAATATCGACAAGCTCGCGAATGTCCGTAGGTTGGACTATGCCACGTAGGTTGGGCTATGCCTTGTAGGTTGGGCTACGCTTCACCAGGCCAACACTCTGCGCCAATATAAACAAACATCTTAAATTATTTGAGGATGGATGTTGGGCTGGTGAAGCGCAGCCCAACCTACGAATTACATGGGGCTTTATTTGAAGTTGGATGTTGGGCTGGTGAAGCGTAGCCCAACCTACGAATTATATGAGGCTTCTGGCGGATATTTTAGCTGTCAAAGCGGCAGATACTGCACCTGATTTCGCCCCTTTTGTTTGGCAGCGTATAAAGCAAGATCGGTATTTTTGAGAAAGGTCGCGGTGTCGACTGCCATGCCGGGCAGGCAGCTGGATACGCCGACGCTGATAGTCAGGTGAGACGCGACCAGGGAATGGTTATGCGCGATTTTCAAATCGCAGATAGCCTGTCGCACATTTTCAGCGAAAGCTTGCGCTACGGTCACTGTGGAGTTAGGCAGCATCACAATAAATTCTTCGCCGCCGTAGCGCGCCGCCAGATCGGAACTGCGTTGCAGCTTGCTTCTGATGCATTCGGATACGGCTACGATGGCACTGTCGCCAGCAGGGTGACCATAGTGATCGTTATAATTTTTAAAGTAATCAATATCCAGCATCACCAGAGACAGCGTGGTGTTTTGCCGCTGCGCCTGGCTTAAATGCGTTGCGTAATGTCTGTCGAAAAAACGGCGGTTATACAGACCGGTCAGTGCGTCCGTGGTGGCGTCTTTTTTGTGCAGCTCCGAGTGATCTCTGAGCATTTTTTCGCGCTTGATCGAGGTGCTGGAATCGGTCACCTGAATCAGGCAAACCAATTCTCCCTGCTTGCGTTTGATCGGGCTGATAATAATGGATTGCGAAATGCGTTCCCCGGATCCGTTTGAATTAAATAAAGGCAACGGGGATTTATGCAATGCGTTAGATAACACCACCGGCAATTTGGTCGTGATCGCCCGTTTGATGGCAGCCGTAATGGGTTTAGATAATGGTTCGGAAAATACATCAACGAGCTCCCGATTGACTGCGTGTTTGTTTGCGACGCCGCTGTATTTGGCGATCCATTCGTTCCACAGCAAAACGTGACCTTCCTTGTCGATTAATATCAGGCCGATATTGACGGTATCAAACAACGCTTCCCATTCAAACTGGGAAGCTGGTTCGTTATTGTTATTCATATTCCTGCCACAAAAGCGTCTAGTTGTGCACGAAGCAAACTTAATGACGATGAACTAAACAGGAAAATTAATCTGCCGTTCACCTGGCGTCGTTCGATTTCTAAATCGATGTGCAAAATCATCACGTACAACTGATTTTCAGTCGCGACCAGGCTATCGATAATTTCATCTGAATTGCAGACGGCATAATTGGGCAACGAACTTTCCAGTTGAATATCCAGCATATCGGCCATCGCCGACAGGCAGGCATTTAAAATAATGTTACCGAGTTCGCACATCGCTTCCTGTTCAAACTCGGCGAATTCTTCCACGCTGATCTGTGAACCCATCATGTCGCGCACGATTTCCAGCGCGCTGTCCTCGGTAAAGATCAGGCAGGCATCGGCATTGAATTCGCCGCTGAATTGTTGTTTGACTATGCCGAGTTGGGATTGATCCAGAGATAGCACTTTGGCGTTCAATTCGGAGCACTTGCGGAATTCTATCGAAGGAACCGACAGCTTGACTTCTTCCGAGACTATTTCAGACAGAGAGGCCGCAGCACGTCCGGCGCCTATATTGAAAATTTCAGATAGCGCGTCGAGATGGAGTTCCGATAAATTATCCACCTTCACCCTTAAAAAATGAGATGGCCTGAGCGACAGATTTTTCAGTAACCGGTTTTGCGACGAAATGCGCACCCAGTTCGGCTGCACGGGAACGCAGGCATTCCTGAATGTTTGCGGAAAAAATAGCGACGCGCAGCTTGGGGAATTTTTCTAAGATCCGTTCTGCAGCAACGATGCCCAGCGTGCCGGGCATATTGATATCCATTGTGCAAAAATCGTAATGGTCCAGTTCCACCATTTTCATTGCTTCGTCGCCGGAGACGGCTTCGGTAATGTTCCAGGTCGGATTTTTGTCCAGCACAAACGCGCGTATCATCATTCTGGAGACGCGACTGTCGTCAACTATCAGCAATGATAATAAATTACTTGTTTCGGTTGTCATAGGTTGCCCAAATTGCTTAAAAATCATTGAAATGAAAGATCGCATGCATGGTAGCCGCTTTTTCTGAAGTATTGTCTATTTTGTTGACATTTTCTAGCTAAATATCCAGCTTGACTCGAATAAGTTCAACCATGTTTTATTTAATCGCAGGTCCAGCGGATTAGTGTTGATCTTTCATTTTTCGCCACAGCGTAGTCCGGCTGATACCTAAATGCGCAGCGGCGGCGGCGCGGTTTCCCTTGAAGTTTTGCAAAACCAAATGCAGTTGCGGCTCCGGTTCCGATATGGAATTGATATGGCTAATCGCAGAATTATCCGGGCGGTCGGGCGCCGGGTTTGCTGCCGGCCGTTCTGCCACTTCCAGTTCCGGCATGGCCTGCATTAACAGTCGCGGCGTCAATGCCTGCAAGGGCTCAGCCAGCAAAAACAGCGCGAGCCGTTCACAGACATTGCGCAGTTCGCGCACGTTACCAGGCCAGCAATAGCTTGTTAATAAGGCCTGGCAGGCAACTACCTCGGCACGCAGATTGGCGTGCGGTTTAACACCCAAATTGGCCAGCGCATTTTTTAAACACCACTCAGTCAGATTGACAATATCGTCCAGTCGCTCCTGCAACGGTGGGAGCTGTAATTGCAATACCGCCAGCCGGTAATACAGGTCGCGTCTAAATTGGGACTGTTCGATTTTTTGTTTGAGATTGCAATGCGTCGCGCTGATGATGCGTACGTCTACCGGTATCGGTCGCGTTGCGCCGACCCGCACCACCTGTCGTTCTTCCAGCACCCGCAGCAATCGAGTTTGCAGTGCGAAGGGCATTTCACCGATCTCATCCAAAAACAGCGTGCCGCGATGCGCGGTTTCGATCAGTCCTGCATGGCCACCACGACGTGCGCCGGTAAACGCACTGTCCTGATAACCAAATAATTCGGCTTCGAGCAACGACTCGGCGATGGCGCCACAATTCACCGCAACAAACGGCGCCCGTGTGCGAGCGCTGGCCTGATGAATCGCCTGAGCCGCCAATTCTTTACCGGTACCCGTGTCGCCCTGAATTAATACGCTGGCACCGGAGCGGGCAAACAGCGTGATATTTTGGCGGATCCGCTGCATGACTTCAGAGTCGCCGCGCAAGTTTTCTACACCGTGGCGTGCTCGCAAGGTATCCCGATTTGCCAGCGATGGCCCAGCTTCCAGCCGTGAAAATTTGGCGATTTCCAACGCGTCGTTAAACGCCTGCCGAATTGAGTTCGATGAATATAAAAAAATGCTGGCCAGACCGGCTTCATCGGCCAGATCGGATATCAACCCGGCCCCCACGATAGCTTTGATGCCTTCTGTTTTGAGTTCGTTAATCTGCGCGCGCGCATCTTCTTCCGTGGTGTACGTGCGTTGCACCAGATCGAATCCGAAGGTTGATTTAAATTCGGCCAGTTCGGGCATGGTCTGCTGGTAAGTGATGATGCCGATAGCCGGACTGATTTTTCTTGCGCGGGCCAATGCCTGCATCACGTCAAATCCGCTGGCTTTGGCGACGATGACCGGTACCGGCAAGCGACTTTTTAAGTAGGCGGCGTTGGAACCGGCAGCGACGATGGCGTCGCATCTCTCGGTCTGCATGCGCTCGCGCAGCACTTTAACCGCGTCTTCAAAACCCAGATGTATCGGTTCTATATGGGCGACGTCGGCATATTCCAGCATGATGTCGCGGAATAAATCGAATAACCGGGAAATCGACACGGTCCAAATGACGGGTTTATCGTTAGGTTGCGCGTTCATGTTTCATGTTTGTTTCAGGTTGGTTTTATATTTGTTTCAATTTCGTTTCAATGAAACGTAAATGTAGCACGATATGAAACAGATAAAACGAAATTGTCATGATTAATTACCGTGAGCATTATTCTCAATATTGCTAAGCAGTTGATTTTTAAACTTGTTTTGAGGGAATTCGGTAAGCAGGCATGATGCTTGCGATACAGCATTCCGTCACTCCCCTCGATCACCGTAGAAACGACGGAGAGTACTTTTAACATTGGAGCATTACATGACTCATCATTCAGCCGGAGCCGCGTTTCGCAAAGCGGTCAAAGAAGAATCACCACTGCAAGTGATCGGCGCGATCAACGCCAATCATGCTTTATTAGCCAAACGCGCCGGATATCGGGCGATTTATTTATCGGGTGGCGGTGTCGCTGCCGGGTCCTTAGGTTTGCCTGATTTGGGTATTTCCAATCTGGACGACGTGCTGACCGATGTCCGTCGCATCACCGACGTATGCGATTTGCCGTTGTTGGTCGATATCGACACCGGTTTCGGCGCATCGGCGTTTAACGTGGCGCGCACGGTAAAGTCGATGATTAAATTCGGCGCGGCTGCGGTCCATATCGAAGATCAGGTTGGCGCCAAGCGCTGCGGCCATCGCCCTGGTAAAGAAATCGTCAGCCTGCAGGAAATGGTTGATCGCATCAAGGCAGCTGTGGATGCACGTACCGATCCGGACTTCGTGATTATGGCGCGTACCGATGCGCTGGCAGGCGAGGGGCTGGTTGCCGCATTGGACAGGGCGCATGCCTATGTTGAAGCTGGTGCCGACATGGTGTTTCCGGAAGCGATTACCGAGCTGTCGATGTACAAATTATTCGCCAGCAAACTGCAGGTGCCAATTCTGGCCAATATTACTGAATTCGGCTCCACACCGCTCTACACCGTCGACGAGTTGAAGTCAGCCGATGTCGGACTGGTTCTTTATCCGCTGTCGGCATTCCGCGCCATGAACAAGGCTGCCGAAAATATTTATACATCGATACGTCGCGATGGCACGCAAAAGAATGTCATCGACACGATGCAGACGCGCATGGAGCTGTATGACCGAATTAACTACCATAGCTTTGAACAAAAATTAGATACTTTATTTGCACAGCAAAAGGATAAAAAATGAGCGACACCACAGCGACCAATGCAGCGACATTTAAACCGAAAAAATCGGTAGCACTGTCAGGCGTCACAGCCGGTAATACCGCACTCTGCACAGTAGGTAAAACGGGTAACGATTTACACTACCGCGGCTACGATATTTTAGACGTGGCAACTACCTGCGAATTCGAAGAAATCGCACATTTGCTGGTACACGGCAAATTGCCGAATCAGGCTGAACTGTACGCGTACAAAAATAAATTGAAATCATTGCGTGGCTTGCCTGCACAACTGAAAACCGCACTGGAAAGTTTGCCGGCTTCTGCGAACGGGATGGATGTGATGCGTACCGGCGTTTCTGTATTGGGATGTGTGCTGCCTGAGAAAGACGATCATAATTTGCCCGGTGCACGCGATATCGCCGATCAGTTAATGGCCTCTCTCGGTTCGATGCTGCTTTACTGGTATCACTACAGCCACAACGGTCGCCGCATCGAAGTGGAAACCGACGACGACTCGATAGGCGGTCATTTCCTGCATTTATTGCACGGCAAACCACCCTGCGCAGAATGGGTGAGCGCCATGCATACCTCGTTGATACTGTATGCCGAACATGAATTCAATGCCTCGACCTTTGCCGCGCGCGTTGTTGCCGGTACCGGTTCCGATATTTTTTCAGCGATTACAGGTGCGATTGGTGCTTTGCGCGGACCCAAACACGGCGGTGCCAATGAAGTGGCGTTTGAGATTCAAAAGCGCTACGATAATCCGGACGAGGCGGAAGCCGATATCAAAAAGCGCGTAGAAAATAAGGAAGTCGTGATCGGTTTCGGACATCCGGTGTATACCATTTCCGATCCGCGCAACAAAGTGATTAAAGAAGTGGCCAGACAGTTGTCAGTACAGGCCGGTTCAACCAAAATGTTCGATATCGCCGAACGTTTGGAAACGGTGATGTGGGATGCCAAAAAAATGTTCCCGAATCTGGATTGGTTTTCTGCCGTGTCCTACCACATGATGAATGTGCCAACTGCCATGTTTACACCTTTGTTTGTGATTTCGCGTACTTCCGGATGGGCTGCGCATATTATCGAGCAGCGCGTTGACAACAAAATTATCCGTCCAAGTGCAAACTATGTCGGACCTGAAGATTTGAAATTCGTCCCTATCAAAGATCGTGAGTGATCTATGAATACAGCTTTCCGCAAAAACTTGCCCGGTACTAAACTCGATTATTTCGACACACGTGCTGCGGTTGACGCCATAGTACCTGGAGCCTATGCAAAACTGCCGTACACCTCGCGCGTACTGGCAGAAAATCTGGTGCGACGCTGCGATCCGGCCACGCTGAACGACTCGTTAAAGCAGTTTATCGAACGCAAACGCGATCTGGATTTTCCATGGTTTCCGGCCCGTGTGGTGTGTCACGATATTTTGGGACAAACTGCACTGGTCGATCTGGCCGGACTGCGTGATGCGATCGCGGCGCAGGGCGGCGATCCGGCGCTGGTGAATCCGGTAGTGCCGACCCAACTGGTGGTAGACCATTCACTGGCAGTCGAGTGCGGTGGTTTCGATCCGGATGCGTTTAACAAAAATCGCCAGATCGAAGACAGGCGCAATGAAGATCGCTTCGACTTTATCAACTGGACCAAGAAGGCATTTAAGAATGTCGACGTGATTCCGCCGGGGAATGGCATTCTGCATCAGATTAATCTGGAGCGCATGTCGCCGGTTATACAGGTGCAGGATGGCGTCGCATTTCCGGATACGCTGGTCGGTACCGACAGCCACACGCCTATGGTCGATGCGCTTGGTGTGATTGCGATTGGTGTCGGCGGTCTGGAAGCGGAAAGCGTAATGCTGGGTCGCGCCTCATGGATGCGTTTGCCCGATATTATTGGCGTCGAGCTGACAGGCAAACCTCAGCCGGGCATTACTGCGACTGATACTGTGCTGGCACTGACCGAATTCCTGCGTAAGCAAAAAGTGGTCTCGGCCTATCTTGAATTCTACGGCCCGGGTGCGGCAGCGCTGACGCTGGGTGACCGTGCTACCATCTCCAATATGGCGCCCGAATTCGGCGCCACTGCGGCGATGTTTTATATCGACCAGCAAACGATTACCTATTTGAAGCTGACCGGTCGTGAAGATGAGCAGGTACAACTGGTTGAGCTATATGCCAAACACACGGGTCTTTGGGCTGACAGCCTGCAAGCTGCCGACTACGAACGGGTGTTGAAATTTGACCTGTCGACTGTGGTGCGCACTATTGCCGGCCCATCCAATCCGCACAATCGGGTGCCGACCTCGGAACTGGCAGCGCGCGGTATCAGCGGCATCGTAGAAAATGAGCCGGGCAAAATGCCGGATGGTGCCATCATCATCGCGGCGATTACCAGCTGCACGAACACGAATAATCCGCGCAATATGATTGCCGCCGGACTCATTGCCCGTAATGCGAATGCACGCGGATTAACGCGCAAGCCGTGGGTGAAAAGTTCGCTTGCACCGGGTTCGAAAACCGTCACGCTGTATCTGGAACAGGCCGATCTGATGAAGGAGCTCGAAAAGCTTGGTTTCGGTGTGGTTGCGTATGCCTGTACCTCATGCAACGGTATGAGCGGTGCGCTCGATCCGGTGATCCAAAAAGAAGTGATAGAACGTGATCTGTATGCCACGGCCGTGTTGTCAGGGAATCGTAATTTTGACGGTCGGATACATCCGTACGCCAAGCAGGCTTTTCTCGCGTCACCTCCTCTGGTGGTGGCGTATGCAATTGCAGGTACGATTCGTTTTGATATCGAAAAAGATGTGCTTGGGATTGATGCCTCAGGTCATCCGGTTACGCTTAAAGACATCTGGCCAACTGACGAAGAAATTGATGCCGTGATTGCGGCCAGCGTTAAACCGGAACAGTTCCGTAAAGTGTATATCCCGATGTTCGCGCGTGAAGTTGATACCAGTGCGGCTGTTAGCCCGTTGTACGACTGGCGTCCGCAAACCACGTATATTCGTCGTCCGCCGTATTGGGAAGGCGCATTGGCCGGGGTTCGGACCATGCAGGGCATGCGTGCATTGGCGGTGTTGGGCGACAATATCACCACCGACCATTTGTCTCCGTCGAATGCCATCATGCTGGACAGCGCTGCCGGTGCCTATCTGGCGAAAATGGGCTTGCCGGAAGAAGATTTTAATTCTTACGCTACCCATCGCGGCGATCATCTGACCGCACAGCGCGCCACGTTTGCCAATCCCACTTTGAAGAACGAAATGGTGCAGGAAAACGGTAAGGTCAAGGCGGGCTCACTGGCGCGCGTTGAACCGGAAGGTAAAGTGATGCGCATGTGGGAAGCAATCGAAACCTATATGGAGCGCAAACAGCCTTTGATTATTGTCGCCGGCGCTGATTACGGTCAGGGGTCTTCCCGCGACTGGGCTGCCAAGGGTGTGCGTCTGGCTGGTGTCGAAGCGATTGCAGCCGAAGGATTCGAGCGCATTCACCGCACCAATCTGGTTGGCATGGGGGTGTTGCCGCTGGAGTTTCTGCCGGGTGTCAATCGTTTAACGCTGGGTCTGGACGGTACTGAGACCTATGATGTTATCGGCGATCGCACCCCACGCGCTACGTTGACGCTGGTTATTCACAGGAAAAATGGTGAACGTGTTGATGTGCCGATGTTGTGCCGATTAGATACCGCTGAAGAAGTATCGATTTATGAAGCCGGTGGCGTATTGCAACGTTTTGCTCAGGACTTTCTTGAGTCTGCCAAAGCGGCATAGGAGAATGAATGACTCACGCACCACAAATTAAAATCCCCGCCACCTATATGCGTGGCGGCACCAGCAAAGGTGTATTTTTCCGTCTGCAGGATTTGCCGACATCAGCCCAGACCGCCGGTGCAGCACGTGATGCCTTGCTGTTGCGCGTAATCGGCAGCCCGGATCCGTACGGCAAGCAGATCGACGGCATGGGTGCTGCAACCTCCAGCACCAGTAAAACAGTCATCGTTTCCAAAAGCAGCAGAGCCGACCATGATGTCGATTATCTGTTCGGCCAGGTCGCCATCGACAAGGCCTTTGTCGATTGGAGCGGCAATTGTGGCAATCTGTCCGCAGCAGTTGGTCCGTTTGCGATCAGCAGTGGATTGATGGATAGTCAGATTCAAGACGGCATGGCTGTCGTGCGCATCTGGCAGGCCAATATCAGCAAAACCATTATTGCGCATGTGCCGATCAGGAATGGCATGGTGCAGGAAACCGGTGACTTTGAACTTGATGGCGTGACTTTTCCGGCTGCAGAAGTGCAACTGGAATTTATGGATCCGGCTGCGGAAGAAGAGGGTGGCGCTGGAGCGATGTTCCCGACCGGAAATCTGATCGATGAATTAGATGTACCTGGTGTAGGCACGCTAAAAGCCACCATGATTAATGCCGGGATACCGACGATATTTATCAATGCCCACGATATCGGTTATACCGGTTGCGAATTGCAGGATGCGATCAATGGCGACGCAGCGGCGCTGGCGAAATTTGAATTGATCCGCTCCTACGGTGCGATGCGCATGGGGTTGATCAAGGACCTGTCTGAAGCGCAGCTGCGTCAGCATACGCCCAAGGTTGCCATTGTTGCGCCACCTGCAGGGTATCAGTCCTCCAGCGGAAAACAGATCAAAGCGGGCGATATCGATTTACTGGTGCGTGCAATGTCGATGGGAAAGCTGCATCATGCCATGATGGGCACCGCTGCAGTAGCGATAGGAACGGCTGCTGCGATTCCCGGTACATTGGTGAATCTGGCGGCTGGAGGTGCTGCAAAAAACGCAGTGCGTTTCGGTCATCCGTCAGGTACCTTGCGAGTCGGTGCTGCAGCCACGCAGGACAGCGATGGAGTCTGGAGTGTCACCAAAGCGGTGATGAGCCGCAGTGCACGTGTGTTGATGGAAGGTTGGGTGCGCGTTCCCGGCGACGTATTTTAAGTTGGCAGGTTGGGACAGGCATTGTAGGTTGGGCTACGCCTTATCAGCCCAATACTCCACCTCAAAATAAACAAACATCCAAAATCATTTGCAGTTGAATGTTGGGCTGATAAGGCGCAGCCCAACCTACGAAGCGCAGCCCAACTGATTAACGATAGTAGCCATGGTAATAAACTGGCCCACCATAACCGCGAGCCGGTACCACGATACATCCGGTTAAACTTGATATGGTAATCACTGCAACAAGAGCGAGTATCAATCGACGGGCTAATTTACTTGGTTTCATGATGATTCCATTCATTGTGAGTTGGTATGATCATAAAACGAGGTCGGGCGCCCAACGGACGACAGGAGTTACATTCAATTACAGGCTTTAAAGTATGACTTAATCGGCTTACGTGTGTGGATATCGCTACTGGAATAAGCGCAGTTTTAATCTGATACTCGCGGCTCCTTACATTGATGGAGTTATTTTATTATGCTGTGCTGTCCAATATCCGAGTCACGTCAACCACTATTATCCCGCCATTCTTCTTATACCGATTCCGCCTCTCCCGCTTATGCACCCGAACCTGTCACGTTAGATATACACGCAACCATGACCCGTCCGATGGACGAAGCGATAACCCAATCGCCAGAAACACAGACCGACGGTTGTATGCAGCGTGTTTCACAGCGCCTCACTCCTTTTTATTCAGCCGTAGTCATGGGGGCAGGCGCATTTGTGACAGGTCTGGGGGTGGCATTGGCCCGAGATGATTTTTATGGCAGTAGTTATACAACTGCTGAATTTATCGCGGGAACTTCTGTTGCCGGACTCGGTACAATTGCCTCTACCATAGGCACCATTAGTCATACCATCCATCCTGGTACGTCGACAGAATTACCGTGCTACGCCGGCATCCCGTTGAAGTCGTTTCTCTATGTCACAGGGATGGCAATGGCAGGATTCGCCGGATATGCTGCTGCGGGGTTGGGAGAACTCGCGTCAGGAAATTGGAAGTAGGTTTTATCTCAAAGTTTTACCCCAAAGCGCTGGGAGCTGCTGTCTGGGAGCTGTTGAACAGGCCGCAGCTCCCAGCGCTTTATTCTTTTAGTAACAGCACGACGAGTGCGTCGTTATCTTGTTGATTCTCCTGTCTTCCAGCATGCCGGGCCAGTTCCAGAATAGTAAAGCCATAGTTTGCTGCAAGCCGGCGCAGATAGTTTTCAGTATGGGCGTAGCGGTTAGACGCTCTTAATACGTAATCGCTTTGCTCTTTTGCATACTCAACCGAGAAGCAAAAAAATCCATGATGATTTAACGCATGACTGATACTCTTAAAAACCTGATTTAAATCACCCAGATACAGCAATACATCGGCTGCAATGATTAAATCTGCGGTCTGTGTATAACGACTGAGAAATTCAGTCAGCTCGGCACAAACCAATTGATCATACAAATTTAACGCGGCGGCCCTGTTCAACATGTTCTGAGACAGATCGACACCGGTTAATGAGCGTGAATAAGGTCGTAAATACGCGCCGCATAATCCCGTGCCACATCCTAAATCTACACTGGCTAACTGATCATGCTGCCGATACTTGTCGATCAACCCACTTAAGATTTTGGGAACGTCGTAATTTAAAACGTCAACCAGATGGGTATCGAAATGATCGGCATATTGATTAAATAATTCTTTGACATAGTCAACCGGAGCGGCTGCCGGCACTTCACCAATGCCCAGCGCCGCCAATGCAAAACTGACCTGCTTCTGATCAAAGCCGAATTCTTCCGCGCGCAGATATGCGGCGATGGCTTCGGTATTTTTTTGTAGCTGCCTGAGTGAGTTACCTAAATAGAAATAGGCATAGGCGTAACCGGGTTGATGATGAATCGCCAATTCAAAATCACTGACGGCATCGTGATACTGAGCCAGTCTGTTAAGCGTGATGCCACGATTTAAATACGCCTTGGCGTAATCGGCTTTTAGCGCAATGGACTGATCATAACTGTGCAGCGCAAGTTCAAACATCCGCAAACTTTGATACGTATTGCCGAGCGCAAAATGCGCTTCGGCATAACCTGGTTTGATTTGTATGGCCTGTTCAAACCGTACCAGCGCTTCGTCAAACTGCTGATTCAGATGCAGGGTCAATCCGTAATTAAATAGCGCTTCCGGGTAATTGGGAGAATAGCGGAGGGCATGTTGATAGGACGTGATCGCCTCGTCATAATTGCCCAAATTTTTCAGCGCATTACCTAAATTATTATGAGCTATGGCGTAATCCGGCTTTAGCAGCAAAGCCTGACGGTAGTTTTGCAGCGCGAGTTCAGGCTGCTGGCAATCTTGGTAAGCTGCACCTAGATTACAAAATGCGCTGGCATGATTTGCGTTGAATTCGCCTGTAACGGAATTGAGGGCTGCGGTGATCAGCGCAATGGCTTGCAAAGGTTGGCCGTTTTGTTTTGCGATCAAACCTGAAAAATGCTGCGCGTCAAAATGATTTGGTTCAGTCGATAATATTTGTTGGTATAGCTGGCGCGCTTCGGCAAATTTTGCCAGCCGGTGCAACTTGACCGCCGTTAGCAGTAGTTCGGGATTACTATTGGTTGTTGTTTTGTTCATTGAAAGGTGTATCAATAATAAAGTGCAGATCCTTGATATCAATCAAGCCTGCGTTGCAAGAAATCGTTGAGAATCAAATCAAAGCTTGTAAATTCAGGATAAAACCTAATTTAGGGTCGATACTGTTTAGGAGAATTCCATGCGTTTTGATAAATTAACCACAAAATTACAGGCCGCTCTGGCCTCTGCACAAACCCTCGCGGTGCGACACGATAATGCGTATATCGAGCCAGTGCACATCTTACTGGCTTTATTGGATGACGACGATATGTCGGCGAATTCGCTGCTGCAGCGCGCCGGCGTGAACGTGGCGGCTCTCACCACTGCATTGAACAATGCCGTGGGCCGCATCGCCAAGGTGTCCGGTAACGGCGGCGAGGTGCAACTGAGCCGTGAATCTTCTGCGCTATTTAATCTGGCTGAAAAAGAATCGCAGAAACGCGGTGATCAGTTTTTGGCTTCAGAAATCGTATTGCTGGCGCTGTGTGATGATAAATCGGAAGCCGGTCAATTGGCGCGACAGCACGGTTTGAAAAAGGCAGCGATGGAAGCCGCGATCGCCGCCGTGCGGGGTGGTGCCGGCGTTGACGCGCCTGAAGCGGAAGGTCAGCGTGAAGCATTGAAAAAATATACCGTCGATCTGACTGAATTGGCGCGTAAGGGCAAGCTTGATCCGGTTATCGGTCGCGACGATGAAATTCGCCGCACCATACAGATACTGCAACGGCGCAGCAAAAATAATCCTGTGTTGATCGGTGAGCCTGGCGTCGGTAAAACTGCGATCGTGGAAGGTCTGGCGCAGCGCATTATCAACGGTGAAGTACCCGACAGCTTAAAGTCCAAACGCGTATTGTCGCTGGACATGGCGTCGCTGCTGGCCGGCGCAAAATATCGCGGTGAATTTGAAGAACGTCTGAAATCGGTATTGAAGGAAATCGCATTGGATGAAGGTCAGACCATTGTGTTTATCGATGAATTGCACACCATGGTGGGTGCAGGTAAAGCCGAAGGCGCAATGGATGCCGGCAATATGTTGAAACCGGCATTGGCTCGCGGCGAGTTGCATTGCGTAGGCGCGACGACGCTGGACGAGTATCGGAAATATGTTGAAAAGGATGCGGCACTGGAGCGACGTTTTCAAAAGGTGCTGGTCGATGAACCCAGTGTTGAAGCCACGATTGCGATTCTGCGCGGACTCCAGGAAAAATACGAAGTGCATCACGGCGTGGATATTACCGACCCGGCCATTATTGCTGCCGCCGAATTATCGCACCGCTATATTACCGACCGCTTTTTACCGGATAAAGCCATCGATCTGATCGATGAAGCTGCGTCGAAAATCAAGATTGAAATCGATTCCCGTCCTGAAGTCATGGATAAACTGGATCGCCGCACCATCCAACTCAAGATCGAACGCGAAGCAATCAAAAAAGAAAAGGATGAAGGATCTATCAAACGCCTGGCGTTGCTGAATGAAGAAATCAGCAAGCTGGAGCGTGAATATGCCGACCTGGAAGAAATCTGGAAAGCAGAAAAAGCTTCGGTGCAGGGTAGTACCCACATCAAGGAAGAGATAGAGAAAATTCGTCTGCAAATGGAAGAAGCGCGCCGCAAGGGTGACTGGCAAACCATGTCGGAATTACAGTACGGCCGCTTGCCGGAACTGGAAGCGCAGCAGAAACAGGCCGATAAAAGTGACGCTGCGCTGGAAGGTGACACACCGCAAAAAATGAGGCTGTTGCGCACGCAGGTTGGGGCAGAAGAAATCGCCGAAGTGGTGTCTCGCGCCACGGGCATTCCGGTATCGCGCATGATGACGGGTGAGCGTGAAAAATTACTGCAGATGGAAGAGCGTTTGCATCAGCGCCTGATTGGGCAAAACGAAGCGGTCGTTGCCGTATCCGATGCAATACGTCGTTCGCGTGCCGGTTTGAGTGATACCAGTCGTCCCTATGGGTCGTTTTTATTTTTAGGACCGACCGGTGTCGGTAAAACCGAGTTATGCAAAGCGCTGGCCGGTTTTCTGTTCGATAGTGAAGAGGCGCTGATTCGTATCGATATGAGCGAATTCATGGAAAAGCACTCGGTGTCGCGCTTGATCGGCGCTCCGCCCGGCTATGTGGGCTATGAGGAGGGCGGTTATCTGACTGAGGCCGTGCGGCGCAAACCCTATTCGGTGATTTTGCTGGACGAGGTAGAAAAGGCGCATCACGACGTATTCAATGTGCTGTTGCAGGTGTTGGATGATGGACGGATGACGGATGGTCAGGGACGCACTGTCGACTTTAAAAATACCGTAATCGTCATGACCTCGAACCTCGGCTCGCACCGGATACAGGCCATGGAAGAAAGCGAACCGTCAGTGGTGAAGATGGCCGTGATGGCCGAAGTGCGTGAACATTTCCGTCCCGAGTTTATCAACCGTATCGATGAAATTGTTGTATTCCACGCACTCGATGCGAAAAATATCGGCGCGATTGCCAAATTGCAGTTGGGTATATTGCAGGGGCGATTGGCTAAACTGGAAATCGGCTTAAACGTCAGTATCGATGCATTGGAAAAAATCGCCGAGGCCGGTTTCGATCCCGTTTATGGCGCGCGGCCTTTGAAACGCGCGATTCAGCAGATGATAGAGAATCCATTATCCAAATTGTTATTGGAAGGACGTTATCTACCGAAACAGGAAGTGCATGTGCTTGTGAAAAATGGGCAAATTGTTTTTGAATAAATTTAACCGTAAATCCTTAGGATTTTTTAGATAAAAGAACTACATCCGCACGTTTGCAAGAAGTGATATTGTCGTTCGTGCATCATGTGACATTTATTTAACTAATTACAAAGGATTAAAGATATGTTGAGTTACTCGAAGATGATTCCACGCTCTAATGGAACTATAGGAATGGGGGAGATTGAAGTGCCCCATCCGTTTCCTCGTATGCAAGACCTCATGGGTGGTGCTCCTAAGGCCAAAAACTTAAATGGTCTGGCAAGAAGTTGTTGTGCTATTGGCAGTACGTTGGTGTTAGCCGGAACCGGAGCGATGGTATTGACTGCGACGTCAGATTTACCGCCTACCACCAAGTACGCCATTTATGCCGTCAGCGGGGCAAGCATCTTGGCCACATGCATCTGTTTTAGGCTTGCAAGTACATATAAGAATGCGCGGAATGCCATAGACCTATATTTGGCGCCTGGCGGAATTTTTCAGAATGGTGGTTACTCAGCATTCAGCCCCATGGACGACGATGGGTTTGCACTTGGACTTTGATTTTCTGTAGTCCTGCAGAAGAAATGACAGTTTTATTGCGATTCTTCTTTGCAGTAAAACTGTCATTGTGTACGCGGTCCAGAAATATTTTAACGACGATGCACCTTCATAATCTGCTGCTGTTCACGCTGCCAGTCGCGGTTCTTTTCAGTTTCCCGCTTGTCATATTGCTTCTTGCCTTTAGCCAGACCTATCTGCAGTTTTACCCGGCCACCTTTGTAATGCATATTCAGCGGCATAAGGGTGTAGCCGGAACGTTCAACTTTCCCGATCAGCTTGTTGATCTCTGCCTTATTCAATAACAGTTTTCTGGTGCGCAGCGCTTCCGGACTGATATGGGTTGAGGCGGTAGGCAATGCACCGATGTGTGCGCCGAATAAAAATATCTCGCCTTGTTTGACGATGACATACGCTTCTTTTAGCTGAACACGTCCGGCGCGGATGGCTTTGACTTCCCAGCCTTGCAATACCACCCCGGCTTCAAATTGTTCTTCGATAAAATAATCGTGAAAGGCTTTTTTATTATCAGCAATGCTCATATGCAAGTAAGTCGGGTAGAATTTCGGGTCAGGAGAAAAACCTGCTCCACAAATATAATGTTAAAAAACTATGGCAGTAGTACAAAAATCAGTCCTGGTCGGATATAGCGCCGAACAAATGTTCGCTTTGGTTGATGCGGTTGAAGAGTATCCGCAATTTTTACCCTGGTGCGGCGGTGTGCAGGTTCAGGAGCGCAGCGACAGCGGATTGGTGGCAACCTTGAATATCAATTTTCATGGTGTGCATCAGAGCTTCACCACCGAAAATACCAATTCTGCGCCAACCTTAATGAAAATGAAGTTGATTTCAGGACCCTTCAAACATCTTGACGGCACCTGGATATTTAAACCGCTGCGCGACAATGCCTGTAAAGTTGAATTCGATTTGCACTATGAATTTTCAAGCAAGATTCTAGAGCATTTGATCGGTCCTGTGTTCAGTAAAATCGCGAACAGCTTTGTGGATGCATTTTGCCATCGGGCCGAAAGCGTGTATGGGCAGTGATTGTGCGGTCGGATCCGCTGCTGATGCGTTGGTCTCGGTTCAGGTGAGCTATATCACGCCACAGCTGCAATTTCTCCGGACTTTAGCTGTGCCGCACGGGACCACCATTCAACAGGCAATTCAACTGAGCGGCTTGCTGCAGGAGGTGCCGGATATCGATTTGACGCAAATGAAAGTCGGCATCTATTCAAAAATAAAAAGCCTGGACACGGTATTGAGAGAGCGCGACAGGGTAGAGGTGTATCGCCCTTTGCTGGTCGATCCTATGGTGGCACGACGTGCCAGGGCGAATAAAAAACGCGGCTGACACGCGCGAGCAGTTCTACACAGACTTGATCGCGCGGTTGTTTGACCCGGTTGTTCACGCAGTTACTCGTTTACTTTTCTAGTTTCCGCAATCGCCCAAATTTTGCGTCAATTTACTTTGTTCCTGAGCGCGCTGGTCGTCTGTCATGTAGCTGCGGTTGCCGCTCGCGTCCGATTGCGAGATGCGCTGTCCGGAATCCAGGGTTGATTTGTATTGGCGCATCCGGTTGCAATTATCGGCTTTGGCGGCGGCGGCAGCAGCTGCATCGGCAGATTTTTTCTGTTGTTTGGCCATTTCATCGTGGCGCTTTTTATAGTCGGCTTCTTTATCCGCGATACTTTCAGCCGGTTTGGCATCTTTGGTTTTGTCGCTGTCAGCATCTGAAGCCGCATCCTGGCTGTCCATGCTTTTGCCCGAATATTTTAAGATTTTATTTTTCGGCACCGATGGCGGAGGTGGCTGATCAGAAAACTGTTTCGCCCCTTTTTCGTCTAGCCATACATACTGGGCAAATGCCGCGTTGCTGAAGACGAAGAGGGTCGCTACAACGAATAGCGCACGTAAAATTGAAGTTTTCATAATGTTCACTTAAGAGTTTGATGCGGAGTATAAAAAATCGACAGGTTGAAAAAAGCGAGTCCCGATTTCGACATGCTTTGCTGAATCTGTCAACGAACATTGATTTTTTTTAAAATATAACTAAAATTCCTAAATGCAACAAGACGGTCAGTGTGGTTTTCTGTATAATTCGCTTTTGCGCCTATAGGAAATACTATGCGTCTCCTCCAAAAAGCACTAACTTTCGATGATGTGCTACTTGTTCCAGCTTATTCTGACATTCTCCCTAAAGAGACTTCACTCACGACGCGTCTAACACGCAATATCACCTTAAATATTCCTTTACTGTCCGCCGCAATGGATACGGTTACCGAAGCGCCGCTGGCGATTGCGATGGCACAGGAAGGTGGTATAGGCATTATTCACAAGAATTTAACGCCGAAAGAACAGGCCAGTGAAGTCTCCAAAGTAAAACGCTTTGAATCCGGCGTGTTACGCGATCCGATTACTATTCCTCCCGACATGTCTATCCGTGAAGTGCTGGCGTTGTCCGAACAGCACGGTGTTTCCGGTTTTCCGGTAGTCGAGGGCAAAGTGGTGGTGGGAATTATCACCAACCGTGATTTGCGCTTCGAGCGCGATCTGGATGCCAAGGTGCGCGACAAAATGACCCCGCGCGAAAAATTGGTCTATGTCGACGAAAATGCCGACGTAGTTGAAGCCAAACGACTGATGAATAAACATCGTCTGGAGCGCGTGCTGGTGGTGAATGCCGGGTTCGAGTTGCGTGGCCTGATCACCGTCAAAGACATACAAAAATCGACTTCGCATCCGTTTGCCTGCAAAGACTCGCAGGGTAAATTGCGGGTGGGTGCAGCGGTTGGCGTCGGGCCGGACAACGACGAACGGGTTGAGTTATTGGTTAAAGCCGGTGTTGATGTGATCGTGGTGGATACTGCGCATGGTCATTCCAAAGGTGTGCTGGATCGCATACGCTGGGTTAAAACCCACTATCCGCAGGTCGATGTAATCGGAGGCAATATCGCCACCGCGGCAGCAGCGCTGGCCATGGTTGAACATGGTGCCGATGGCGTTAAAGTCGGCATTGGTCCCGGCTCGATTTGTACTACGCGTATTGTTGCCGGTGTCGGCGTACCGCAAATTACGGCGATTTCCAATGTGGCGAATGCCTTGAAAGGTACCGGTGTTCCCTGTATCGCCGATGGCGGCGTGCGCTATTCCGGAGATGTGTCCAAGGCATTGGCCGCAGGTGCCTCTACCGTCATGATGGGCAGTCTGTTTGCCGGAACTGAAGAAGCGCCCGGTGAAGTGATTTTATTCCAGGGACGCAGCTACAAATCGTATCGCGGCATGGGTAGTTTGGGTGCGATGGCGGCCGGCTCTGCCGATCGTTATTTCCAGGAAGATGCCAGTACCGAAAAAATGGTTCCCGAAGGGATCGAAGGACGCGTTGCCTATAAAGGCAGTGTGTTGGCGATTCTGTTCCAACTGGTCGGTGGGGTGAAGCAATCGATGGGTTACTGTGGTTGTGCCACGATAGAAGATTTGCATAATAAAGCGGAATTCGTAGAAATCACTTCAGCCGGCATGCGCGAGTCGCATGTGCATGATGTGCAGATCACGAAAGAAGCACCGAATTATCGCGCTGAATAGAAATCACAAGCACCCGGAGCGTTCATGAAGACACCTGTAGTCACAAGTAACTCGAATCTGTCCCCAACCACGGGGATAGCGAATTTTACGATCTCGGCTCAGGAAGATCGGATTTTGCGCATCGAGCGTATTGCGATTCGTCTGTTTGGCGTGGCCAACTGCATAGTCAGCTTCGGTCAGGTGTCGGCGCGTTTCGGTAAGGGTGAGCGGTCGATGGCGGCATTGGAAGCGGCGTTTTGCGACTCACTGGCATTTCCGCATGATCCGGTGATTGTGAATGATGCGCGTCTGGATCCCAAAACATCGGCCAATCCCTGGGTAGTCGGGCCGCCCTATATCCGTTTTTATGCAGCGCAGCCTGTGTTCGATGGCAAGGAAGTGGTCGGGGCGATTTTTTTAATTGATTACGCGGCGCGCCAATATCAGGAAGAAGATTCGTTTTTGATGGGCGATCTGGCAGGTTTGGTGCAGCAGGAGTTGCAATTCGATTCCATGCAAATGGCGCACGACGATCTGATGAAACAGAATCGCTCGCTGCGTCGCGAAAGCATGATAGATCCGATGTTTGGCACCTGGAATCGCACGGCGATTGTTCGGTCGCTGGAAATTGAAGTGCTGCGTTGCAAGGCCGCCGGAAAGCCGATGTCGCTGGCGATGGTTTGCGTGGATAACTATGCTGCGTTGAAGGATGAGTTCGGTTTGCACGCCTCTGAGTCCATTTTAATCAGAATGGTCAGCAGGGTGCGTTCATGCATACGCCCCTTTGATGCACTCGGTCGCTACGGATCGGAAGAATTTCTCATCGTTCTGCCGGGTGCGTCCTGTGTGGTAATACAGGCGGTGACGGAGCGCATACGCAATACGGTAATCGCGCATGCAGAAACTATTAACGATCAGCCGGTAGAGCTGTCGGTCTGTGTTGGTACTGTCTCGACGGATGTGTTTGTCAACGCCAATTCGGACGAATTAATGAATCAGGTCGAACAGGCATTGCATCAGGCCAAAAAACTTGGATCGAATCACTTTGTACACGCCGCTGCGTGATCTCTATCTGACCTGTATCTGACTTCTTCCAGACTTTAATAGTCTCACTGCTTTACCAGGTTTTTATCCGATTTTTACCTGTTTTTTCAACATTGTAGTTTTCACTTGGTTAGTTTATTTCATGCATTCCAAAATTCTGATTCTCGATTTCGGTTCACAGGTTACCCAGTTGATTGCACGTCGCGTGCGCGACGCGGGCGTATTTTCTGAAGTTTATCCGTATGACGTCAGCGACGATTTCATACGCAACTACGGTGCGGCAGGGATTATTTTGTCGGGCGGTCCGAACAGCGTGATTGATGAAGAAACGTACAAGGTTCCGCAAGCGGTATTTGAATTGGGCGTGCCGGTTTTCGGAATTTGCTATGGCATGCAGGCGATGGCTGAACAGTTGGGCGGCAAGGTCGAAAGCGGCAAGGTTCGTGAATTCGGCTACGCCGAAGTCAGAGCGCGCGGACATACGCGCTTGCTAAAAGATATCGCCGATTTCACGACGCCGGAAGGCCACGGCATGTTGAAAGTCTGGATGAGCCATGGCGATAAAGTCATAGCCATGCCGGACGGATTTAAATTATTGGCATCAACCGACAATTGCCCGATAGCCGGCATGGCGGATGAAGAACGGCGTTTTTATGCCGTGCAGTTCCACCCGGAAGTTACCCACACCATCCAGGGCACGGCGATCATCAGTCGTTTCGTGCATGAAATTTGCGGCTGCAAATCTGACTGGAATATGCCGGATTACATTAACGAAGCGGTCGCGTCCATACGTGCCCAGGTTGGTACCGACGATGTGATTTTGGGATTGTCGGGCGGAGTAGACAGCAGCGTTGCGGCAGCGCTGATACACCGCGCGATTGGCGACCAGTTGACCTGCGTATTTGTCGACCACGGTTTGCTGCGTCTGGACGAAGGCAAGATGGTCATGGAAATGTTCGCCGATAATCTCGGCGTCAAAGTTATTCATGTCGATGCGACCCAGCAATTTATGGGACATTTGGCTGGCGTCAGCGATCCTGAACAAAAACGTAAAATTATCGGTCGTGAATTTGTCGAAGTTTTTCAGGTGGAATCCGCGAAAATCAAGAATGCCAAATGGCTGGCGCAAGGCACCATTTATCCGGACGTGATCGAAAGTGCCGGCAAGGGAAAGAAAGGTCATACGATCAAGAGCCACCATAATGTTGGCGGTCTGCCGGATACGCTGCATTTGAAATTGCTGGAACCATTGCGCGAATTATTTAAAGATGAAGTACGCAAACTGGGTGTGGCATTGGGCCTGCCGGAAGCCATGGTGTATCGCCATCCTTTCCCGGGTCCGGGCTTGGGCGTGCGGATTTTAGGCGAAGTTAAAAAAGAATTCGCCGATCTGCTCAGAAGAGCCGACGCTATTTTTATTGAAGAATTGCGCAGCACAAAAGTAGACGGTACTGAGCAGAATTGGTATCAGGCTACCAGCCAGGCATTTGCGGTATTCCTGCCGGTGAAATCGGTAGGCGTGATGGGCGATGGCCGCACCTACGAATATGTGGTGGCATTGAGAGCCGTGCAGACTCAGGATTTTATGACCGCACATTGGGCGCATTTGCCACATGACTTGCTGGGCAAAGTATCGAATCGGATTATCAATGAAGTGCGGGGAATTAATCGTGTTGTGTACGATATTTCCGGGAAGCCGCCAGCCACTATTGAGTGGGAATAAGGATTCAGCTGAATCTGACTTCCCCCTTGACGACGTTGCGTCGTTTTTTCATTCTTGATTGCGAGTGTCGCAGTGACTTACAGCGTTAAAGAGATTTTTTATACCTTGCAGGGCGAGGGCAATCAGGCTGGTCGTCCGGCGGTATTTTGCCGCTTTGCCGGTTGTAATTTGTGGTCGGGCCGAGAAGCAGACCGTGCCACGGCGATCTGCCAGTTTTGCGATACCGATTTTGTCGGTACCGATGGCGAGCTGGGCGGGAAGTTTAAACAGGCGGAGCAATTGGCGGCGGTGATTAACGGTTTGTGGCCGACCGTTTATCCTGAAAAAAAGTACGTGGTGTTTACCGGCGGCGAACCGCTGATGCAATTGGATGCTCAATTAATCGCTGCCATGCACGCAGTCGGTTTTGAAATTGCGATTGAGACTAACGGAACGATAGTCGTGCCAGAAGGCGTAGACTGGGTTTGCGTCAGTCCCAAAATGGGCGCCGATCTGATCGTATTGAAGGGCGATGAATTGAAAGTCGTTATTCCGCAGTTGGGGCAAGACATGCAAAAGTATGCGCAACTGGACTTTAAGCACTTTTTTGTACAAGCCATGGATGGTCCGCTGCAGGCGGAGAACCTGCGCAAAGCGGTGGATTTCTGCAAGAGGAATCCGGTTTGGAAATTAAGTTTGCAGACACATAAACTATTAAATATTCCTTAAGCGTGACATCTGTCACACGTGTCACACAAAATTTATTAAAAAATATTATGCTCACCATCACCCGTAAAATCGAATTCGATGCCGGTCACCGAATTCCCGATCACAACAGTCAGTGCCGCAATTTGCACGGACATCGCTACACCTTGCTGATCACGTTGATTGGCGAAGTCGTCAAACAGGACGGTGTATCGGACAACGGCATGATTATGGATTTCTCCGATATCAAAGAGCTGGCGCACGAGCATTTGGTCAGCCTGTGGGATCACGCATTCCTGGTATATGAAAAGGATGTGCCGGTCGTTGATTTTCTGAAGACCTTGCCCGGACATAAAACCGTCACGGTAGATCGCGTCCCGACCGTCGAGAATCTGGCGCAACTGGCTTTTGATATGCTCAAAGAGGTGTATCACAATCGCTATGGTCGCGCATTGGCGCTGCAAAAAATCACTCTGTATGAAACGCCCAACTGCTGGGCTGAAATTAACGATGACAGCATCCGCGGCTGACGAACACTTTATGCGCCTGGCTTTGCAGCAGGCTGAACTTGCTGCATTGGCCGGAGAAGTTCCGGTCGGCGCAGTGCTGGTGAAAGATGGCGTGGTGATCGCAGCTGGCTTTAATCATCCGATAGAATTGCACGACCCTAGCGCACATGCCGAAATGCAGGCGCTGCGCGCCGGCGCTGCCGAGCTGGAAAATTATCGCTTGCCCGGCTGTGAAATGTACGTCACCCTGGAGCCATGCGCCATGTGTGCCGGCGCCATGTTGCATGCGCGGTTGAGCCGTGTCGTGTACGGTGCAGCAGATCCCAAAACCGGTGTCGCCGGGTCTGTGATGAATTTATTTGAACAGGCACAATTGAATCACCACACCAGCATCACCGCTGGGGTATTGGCCGAAGAATGCAGCAAATCGTTAAGCGCATTTTTTGCACAACGGCGCCTGCAAAAAAAATCCTCGGCTGTTTAGTTATTTCATATCACTGATTTTGCTTACCGTATTTGCCTATCATCTATGCCAACCATCGCCATCGTTGCACCCAGCGCTTATGCCCCGAATCCCGAGTTTGTGCCGCGTGCCATTCAGCGTCTGCAAGCTCGCGGCTGGACAGTCAAAAACCTGGTTGATGCCAATTCCAAATACCTGCGTTTTTCTACCGATGACGCAACACGTCTGGCGCAGATTTATCAGGCTGCAGAAGACCCTGAGGTGGATGTGGTCATGGCATTACGTGGCGGCTATGGTCTTTCACGGATTTTGCAGGAAATTGATTTTGCGCGTTTGGCGGCCAGCGGAAAGCTGTTTGTCGGCTTTAGCGATTTCACGCCGATACACCTGGGGCTATTGGCCAAATCCGGCAAGATCAGTTTTGCCGGTCCGATGCTCTATGATGATTTCGGCTCGGAACTGGAGCAGGACTTTACCTTCGATAATTTTAAGAACTGCCTGACTCAGGAACAATACAGCGTAAACGTTGAGGTCGAAGGTAACCCGACAATCACAGCGCGGGGAACATTTTGGGGCGGCAATCTGGCTATGCTGGCCCATCTGGTTGGCACTGAATTCATGCCGCAAATTAAAGACGGTATTTTATTCGTCGAAGACGTCAATGAAAATCCGTACCGGGTCGAGCGCATGTTATTGCAATTGCATCACGCCGGTATCTTGTCGACTCAGAAGGCATTGGTGCTGGGCCATTTCACGAACTATCGTCCGACTGAATACGATAACGGCTATGACTTCAACGGCATGTTGACCTTCATACGCAGCAAAATCGGCATACCGGTGATTACCGGCCTGCCTTTCGGGCATTGCCCGAATAAAGTCACCCTGCCAATTGGAGCGCAGGCTACGATTACGAGCGATACAAAACAGTTCACGCTTGAATTCGAAGGCTACCCATATTTGCCTAAGTTTTAAGCAAAAGTCTTGGAAAATCGCCCCTCAAAACTGCTATAATTCGCGCCACATTTATTTATTCATTGCTAAAGGTATTACGTGCTTTCTACCGCAAACATCACTATGCAGTTTGGCGCCAAGCCACTGTTTGAAAATATTTCCGTCAAATTCGGTGACGGTAACCGTTACGGTTTAATCGGCGCCAATGGTTGCGGTAAATCGACCTTTATGAAGATACTCGGTGGCGATCTGGATCCGAGCTCAGGCAATGTGATGCTGGACATTGGCGAACGTCTCGGTAAATTGAGTCAAAATCAGTTTGCCTATGAAGATATGCGCGTGATCGACGTGGTGATGATGGGCCATGTGGAAATGTGGGCCGCGATGACTGAGCGCGACGCGCTGTATGCCAAGCCTGATGCGACCGATGATGACTACATGCGCGCTGCAGATCTGGAAGCCAAATTTGCCGAGTACGACGGTTACACCGCCGAGTCACGCGCCAGTGAAATTTTGATGGGTGCCGGTATCGGGATCGCCCAGCATCAGGGGCCGATGAGCGAAATCGCACCAGGCTGGAAATTGCGGGTCTTGCTGGCACAGGCGCTGTTTTCCAATCCGGATATCTTGTTGCTGGATGAACCGACCAACAATCTGGATATCAATACCATCCGCTGGCTGGAAGACGTGTTAAATCAGCGCAACTCAACCATGATCATCATTTCACATGATCGCCATTTTTTGAATCAGGTCTGTACCCACATGGCGGATATGGATTTCGGCACGCTGAAAATTTATCCCGGCAACTACGATGATTACATGCTGGCGTCTTCGCAGGCACGTGCGCAGCAGTTGTCCAATAATGCCAAAGCCAAAGACAAGGTCGCCGAACTGCAGGATTTTGTGCGTCGTTTTTCCGCTAATAAATCCAAGGCACGTCAGGCCACCTCGCGTGCCAAACAGATTGAGAAAATTAAGGTTGAGGACATTAAGCCGTCCAGCCGTCAAAATCCGTATATCCGTTTTGAAGGCGAGAAAAAACTGCATCGTTTGGCATTTGAGGTGCAGGGCATTGCAAAGGCTTACGATAAACCACTGTTCAAGAATGTCAGCTTCAATGTGGAAGCCGGCGAACGGATCGCGATTATCGGTGCCAACGGCGTCGGCAAGACCACGTTGCTGCGCTGTATCGTAGGCGACGCAGCACGTTTGCAACCGGATACCGGTTTAGTCAAATGGGCGGAAAATGCCAATCCCGGTTATATGCCGCAGGATCCGACTGAAGAATTCGCCAACGGCAAAGTTCTTACTGACTGGATGGGCGACTGGACTCAGGAAGGCGATGATGATCAGGCCGTGCGTTCAATTTTGGGTCGTTTATTATTCAGCGGTGACGATGTGAAAAAATCGGTGCAGGTGTTATCCGGTGGTGAAAAAGGCCGGATGATGTACGGTAAATTGATGTTGGGTCGGAATAACGTTTTACTGCTCGATGAACCGACCAATCATATGGATATGGAGTCGATAGAATCGCTCAATATCGCCTTGGAAAAATATGCCGGTACGCTGATTTTTGTCTCGCATGATCGTGAATTTGTATCAAGTCTGGCGACGCGTATTTTGGAAATCAAAGAAAATGAGATTGTTGATTTCCAGGGCACGTATGAAGAGTATCTGGGCAGTCAGGGTATTGAAGCCTGATTGTTGATATTTTGTATCGATATTTCGTATCGATATTTTGTATCGATACCTTGTAGGTTGGGCTACGCTTCACCAGCCCAACATTGGCAGGTGAACAAACACGCGTTTTATGAACTGACTTTACAACTATTGTGGGTTATTTGTTGTTTTGAGGGTGAGTGTTGGGCTGATGAAGCGCAGCCCAACCTACGAAGCGCAGCCCAACCCACGATGTCTGGCCCAACCTACAAATCATTAATCAAGCGTCTGTTAGTCGGACGTTTTTTTACGCCAAAAATAAAAAGACCGTCGGCTTTTTATTAAAATCAGGCATTTTCCCTTTCGCGATCAACGCAGACCATTCCGAAACCGATCTGGCTTGTATGGTTTCGGTTTGCAAAGTTAAATCGGTCGCTACACATAATTGGGTAGCCGGTTGGCACGCATTGCACAACGCTTCCAGTAACGCAGCGTTGCGATACGGCGTTTCAATAAACAGCTGAGTCTGTTTGTCTTTGCGCGAACGCAGTTCCAATTCCTGTATCCGTTTGCCGCGCAGTGTCGCGTCAGTAGGCAGATAGCCGTTAAACGCAAAGCTTTGCCCGTTCAGTCCACTGGCCATCACCGCCAATAATAACGACGACGGCCCAACCAGCGGACGTACCAAAATTTGATGCTGATGCGCCAGTCGTACCAGATTGGCGCCCGGATCGGCAACCGCCGGAACACCCGCTTCAGATATCAAGCCAACATCTACGCCGCGTACAAGCGGATCCAGCAGCGCGGCTAATTCCGATTCTTTGGTATTGACATTAAGCTCACTGATCTGGATTTCCTGCAGCGGTTTAGCCAGCGGGAAATTGGCATTCACCATCTTCAAATACGCGCGGGTTGTTTTCGCATTTTCAGCGATAAAGTGATCTAAACCTGCAGTGATTTTTTGCACCTCAACCGGGATCACGTCAAACAGAGGCTGATCTGGATGTGCAGTGCCCAGAGTATTGGGGAGCAGGTAAAGTGTGCCGGTTTGCATAGTTTTGTGTGGGAATCGGAAAGGCGTAGATTATAGAGCCTAATAGTCTTGATTAGCATTGCCACGCACAGTATAGGTATTGCAACTATTGTTAATAAATTATTGCGTATCGATGTTGCCTGTCCTAAAGTGAATCATTCACCAAACTGGACAGACCATGCACAAAGACATCAGCACAATCAGCCCGATCGACGGCAGCGTTCTGGTGCAACGCCGCTGTGCAAGCAGCTCAGAAATTCAGGCCGTGTTATCCAAGTCGACTTTTGCGCAGCGCAAATGGCGTCAGCTGACTTTGGCTCAGCGGTGCCAACATATCCAGGCTGCGGTAGCTACGCTGATGGAATCGAAGGGCGGAATCGCCGAAGAAATCACGCGACAAATGGGGCGTCCGATTGTCTTTACCTCCGACGAAGTCACCATGTTCGAAGAATGTGCTTTGCACCTGGTTTCGATTGCCGAAACCGCGCTGGCCGATGTCGTGCCGAATTCTGCCAATGTTATGCATAGCGGAATATCCCGTTTGATGCGACGTGAACCGCATGGCGTGGTTTTTATTATCGCGCCCTGGAACTTCCCGTTAAAGACCTGCGTGAACAGTCTGATTACCGCGCTGCTGGCCGGTAATACGGTAGTGCTGCGTCATTCATCGCAGACTCCGCTGGTATCAGAACGTCTGGTTGAAGCATTTCATGACGCCGGCGTGCCGGAAGGGGTATTGCAATATCTGCACACCACGCATGCAGATACCCGGTTGATTATGATGGCGCCGGAAGTCAATTACCTGTGCTTTATCGGTAGCAGCAGTAGCGGTCTGATGGTGGAGCAGATTGAACTGGGACGCTGCATAGGCGTGGGGTTGGAATTAAGCGGTGTAGATCCCGCTTACGTCAGAGCCGATGCCGATCTGGATAAAACGGTAGCGGCTGTAGTCGATGGAGCATTATTTAATTCCGGTCAATCGTGCAGCGGCGTGCAACGGGTTTATGTGCACCAGTCGCGCTATCAGGAATTTCTGGACAGGGCAGTAGTCGAGGCTGAAAAATACGTGCTGGGTAATCCTCTCGATAAATCAACCACGCTGGGTCCTATGGTACGACTGGCGGCGGCGACCACGCTGCGGGAAATCGTCGGCCAATCGCTGAGCATGGGTGCCGTAAATCTGATCGATCAAGCAAAATATCCGATGGACTCTATCAATAGCGCGTACGTCGGGCCGAAAATTTTGGCGCATGCTACACACGAAATGAACATCATGCGCGAAGACTGTTTTGGTCCGGCATTTGGCGTCATGCCGGTGGACGACGACCAGGAAGCCATCGCGCTGATGAATGACTGTGAGTTTGGCTTAAGCGCGTCGGTATTTACGCAGGATCTGGATATAGCGATGCAAATCGGCGCACAGGTGCAAGCCGGCACCTGGCTGATGAATCGCTGCGATTATCAGGACCCTGTTTTGGCATGGAGCGGCGTCAAACAAAGCGGCCGCGGGGTGTCATCAAGCTACCTCGGGTTCCAGCAGCTGACGCGGGTCAAGTCTTACCATATGCGGATTTGGTAGTGCTCATGTTGCGCGGTATGTCCTGTTCAGTAAGTCCAGAAGATTCTGACCGCGAATTACCATGTCTTCTGTCAGGCGAGCACGAGTTTCCGGGTGCCAGATAACGTCATCGTTGTAAATAGAAGTGCACTCATATAATTTATAGATAGTCTTTTCAGGATTATTTGCCAAGGCTATCCATTCTTTCTGGGACTCATGAATGGATTCATAGGAGATAGAATCCCGGCCGCCATTGTCGCCTGGCGCCAAATCGAGCCGGATCTTTTTCTTTATGCGACCCGACGTGTGATCGATAGTTATCGAATAGCGCTCGGTGCCGAAAATTTCGCGCAATTTTGCGGTGATGTTGTGTCGAACTCGGGGATCGGAAGGCACGAATCTCAGTTCCTGATTCAATCCCGGATTCAGATCGGGCAGTTGAACGTAACCCTGCGCCAATCTGCCCTGACGCGGATGGAGTAGTGCCTGCTGGTTCCTTAAGATGGTACTCACCCAGTCCTTCATTACCGCTAATGCTAAGACTGCGAACCCAATTGCAGCTCTTACTGTCGGATTAACTGCGCCTGCAACTAAATTTAATAATGGGCCAGTTGCGGCGCTTCCCACAATTGCACCCACGCCAAACATTCCTGTGAAAACTCCCACGACTCCTGCACCAAATGACAACATTACGTCTCCCATCATTGCCGCGACGTTGTCGTCTTCGCGGGCCACACAGGTCAGATAAGTAGCAACGCACCACAACATTAATCCTAAGCCCAGCAGTCCTGCGCCTAAACCCGACGGCAGCAGCAAAAGACCCAGACCGACCAGTGTTCCGGCAGCGATTTTGGCCGTGCTACCGCTAACCAGCCTTCCAGGAACGGATCTGGCGAATCTCTCTAACCTAGTGGGCTCTGGTGGGCGCTCCGAATGATCCAGCAAAATTGAAGCTTGCTGCCGATTGGGGAGGCGGTTCAGAGGGGCTACTGTTTGCATGATTGGATTTCAATCTAAGAGTGAACTGGCAGAATGTCTGGATAGTAAAGGTGGAGAGCAGGTGAGAAATGTCAGCGTGGCGGCGATTTTACCCGCCACATCTCCAACCACGAACTGTGGTTAGTACCAAAGCCGATGGCAATAGAGTCAGTCTGGTGATTTCCGTAGCGCCGTCACTTCAACGTCATATAACAAATTTATTATGTCGGATCTGCGGGCGTATCCGACAGATCAGACGTTTATGCCACGTCGGCAAAACCGGATCATCGCCAGATGCCATGAAATTTGTCGTCATTAAGCGCCGTTGCCGCTTGAAAAAGTGGATAATTGCGCGTTATTCAAGATTGTTCAATAGACCGTTTTTAGCAAAGTAATCCCCATGGAACACTCCCAATTCAACGGCCAGGCCTGGCAACGCAACACTGCTGCCTATCATCAACCCAATCGCTGGGATTGGATGGCGTTGCCGATCATACTTGGGATTATTTTTTTTCTGGCTTTCGGCGCATCGCAAATGGCCTCGCCGTATCAGGTCGGCATGCCGCTGGAAATCACACTGGACCCCTGGTATTTGCCGTATTACCTGTTGCGCACCACATTACGGATGATGACCGCGCTGTTTCTGTCGCTGATTTTCAGCTTTGTATTTGCGGCGCTCGCGGCACGCTATCGGCTGGCGGAAAAAATCATGGTGCCAGCGTTAGATATTTTGCAATCCATTCCGGTACTGGGTTTTTTAACAATTACCGTCACCGGATTTATCGCGCTGTTTCCGGGCAGTTTGCTGGGGGTGGAATGTGCTGCAATCTTTGCCATTTTTACTTCACAGGCCTGGAATATGGCGTTCAGCATGTATCAGTCCATGCGAACCGTTCCTTCCGATTTGCGCGAAGCGGCGCGCATTTTCCATCTGTCGTCCTGGCAGCGTTTCTGGCGGTTGGAACTACCGTTTGCCATGCCCGCGTTACTGTGGAATATGATGATGTCGATGTCGGGCGGCTGGTTTTTTGTTGTCGCCTGCGAAACCATCACCGTCAACAATCACCATATTCAATTACCCGGCATCGGTTCTTACATCGCTTACGCGATCGACAGAGAGAATTATGTAGCCATGGGCTGGGCAATTCTGGCCATGCTGATCGGGATTTTGATGTACGACCAGTTATTTTTCAGGCCGTTGATCGCCTGGGCGAACAAATTCAAATATGAACAGACCGGTGATCAGGGCGGTCAGGAATCGTGGTTTCTGACGCTGCTGCGCCGGACCAACTCGGTGCAGGGTGTCACTGAAAAATTAATGAATTATTTTGAGCGCGGTCTGGCGCTGTTCAAAAAAAATTACGACGGCACCTCGATCATGGCCAGACCCGAACGCCACAATCCGATGGTGGAACGGGTCAGCGATGCGGTGATAGCAGCGCTGGTAATGTTTGCATGCTGGAAGGTCGGTTCGTATATACACAGCGCAGTCGGTTGGGGTGAAGTGTTCCGGGTGTTCTGGTACGGCATACTGACTCTGGTGCGCGTCGTCGTGATGATTACGTTGGCGTCGCTGGTCTGGGTGCCGGTCGGCGTTTGGATAGGATTGAATCCAAAATATTCGGAACGTCTGCAACCTGTCGCGCAGTTTATGGCAGCGTTCCCGGTCAACTTTATGTTTCCGCTGGTGGTGATCGTGCTGGTCAAATATCATCTGAATCCTGATGTCTGGCTCACACCGTTAATGGTGTTTGGTACGCAGTGGTATATTTTATTTAATGTCATTGCCGGTGCCAGCATCATTCCAACCGAACTGGTGTACGCAGCGGATAATTTCGGACTCTCGGGGTGGATGCGCTGGAAACGCTTTTTGCTACCGGCCGTTTTTCCCAGCTTTGTCACCGGCGCGATTACCGCTTCGGGCGGCTCGTGGAATGCCAGCATCGTTTCTGAGTATGTCAGCTGGGGTCCGAATACGCTGACCGCAACGGGATTGGGCAGTTATATCGCGCAAGTCACCGCAACCGGTGATTTTCCGCGGGTTGCCTTGGGTATTTCGGTGATGTGTTTTTTTGTGATTGCCTGCAACCGTTTTATTTGGCGTAGGCTGTACAAGATAGCTGAAGAAAAAATGACGTTTTAATGCAGGTTGGATCAGGTTTCGCAGGTTGGGCCAGGTTTCGTAGGTTGGGCTACGCTACACCAGCCCAACATTGGATCGGGAACCAACAGATCTTATAAATTGGCTCGACAAATAGCACAGATTTTTAAATATTTTGACGTTGGATGTTGGGCTGGTGAGGCGTAGCCCAACCTACAATATTGATTCGCAATTGGTTTAAGAGGGTAGCAATGACTCAAGACACACTACAAGCAACAATGCCGGTAACACCCGCTCCCAAGAGTAAAACCCTGGTCCATTTAAGCGGCGTAAGCAAAAACTTCCGCACCGCTGACGGGTCCGAACGGGTTGTGCTGGAAGGCGTGGATTTCACTTTGAATGAAGGCGAGATTGTCGCGCTGCTGGGCAAGTCCGGCTCAGGCAAGTCAACCCTGTTGCGTATCATGGCAGGGCTTTTGCCGGCCGATAAAGGGATAGTCAAATATCGCGATCAGCAATTGTTTGGTCCGGCACGCGGCATCGCCATGGTGTTTCAATCGTTCGCCTTGTTCCCCTGGTTGACGGTGCAGCAGAATGTGGAGCTCGGTCTGGAAGCGCAAGGCATACCCAAGGAAATCCGCGCTGAGCAGGCTGAAGCGGCAATTGAAATGATAGGCCTGTCCGGTTTTGAAGGCGCGTTGCCGCGCGAGCTGTCCGGCGGTATGAAACAGCGGGTCGGGATTGCCCGCGCGCTGGTAATGAAACCGGAAATTTTGCTGATGGATGAAGCGTTTTCCGCGCTCGACGTATTAACCGGCGAAACCCTGCGTAACGATATGCTGGAATTATGGGAAAGCAAAAAAACCCCGATGAAGGGTATTTTGATCGTGTCTCATAATATTGAAGAAGCGGTGATGATGGCCGACCGGATACTGATTTTCTCCAGCGACCCAGGTCGGGTGCGGGTAGAAATCAAAGTCTCGCTGCCGCGCGAGCGTTCCGAAGAAATGCCGGAAGTGCGCGCCCTGATCGATGAAGTGTATACGCAGATGACCACCACACCGGTTGAAACCGATATGGCCGGCCAGACCAGCGCGCAGAATCAGGCGTATCGATTGCCGGAAGCTGAAATCAGCCAGATGGAAGGCTTGCTGGAATTGCTGGCCGATGAGCCATTTAACGGCCGTGCCGACTTGCCTAAACTGGCAGAAGAAGCAGGACTGTCGGATGATGATCTGTTCCCGGTTTATGAAGCATTGCGTTTGATAGGTTTGGTGCATATCGAGCATGGCGATATCCATTTAACCAGCCTGGGGCAACGCTATTGCCAGGCCGATCAGGCCTTCCGCAAACATTTATTTGGTCAGCAGCTGCTGCAAAATGTACCGTTGGCAGCACGCATACACCACAGTCTCAAAATGGAAAAATCGGGCGAAATCCGCAAGGAACCCTTCCTCAACTTGCTCGAAGAATTTTTGACTGCCGAAGAAGCCAAGCAAATGCTGGAAGTGGCTGTGGAGTGGGGGCGTTACGGTGAAATGTATGAATACAACTACCATACCGGCATGTTGAAATTACCTGACGCCGAGTAACTCGACACACTACCATGCTAATCGATACGCACTGTCATCTGGATGCTGCCGAGTTGCATGGGCGCGGCCAGCAAGTGGCGAAAAAAGCGCAGCTGGCCGGTGTACAGCGTATCGTGATACCGGCAGTGTGTCGGGCCAATTTTGCTCCGGTCGCGCAACTCGCACAGTTAATCAATGGTGCTTATGCGCTGGGCATACATCCTTTATATGTACCTGATGCGGATGAGACAGACTTGGCCTTTTTGCGCGATGCGGTCGAGCGTGCCATGGCAGATCCGCATTTTGTCGCCATCGGTGAAATAGGGTTGGATTTTTTTGTTCCCGAATTGTGCACGGCCGAAATGCGCGACAAACAGACTTATTTTTATCGCGAACAACTGCGCATAGCCCATCAATTTAAATTGCCGGTGTTATTGCATGTGCGCCGTTCGGTCGATCAGATTTTAAAAGGTTTGCGCCAGATTTCAGTTCCGGGCGGTATCGCCCACGCGTTTAATGGCAGTGATCAGCAGGCGGCCATGCTGACGCAGCTGGGTTTTAAATTGGGTTTTGGCGGCGCCATGACCTACACCCGAGCATTGCAGATCCGTCGGCTGGCCTGCGAGCTGCCGTTATCTGCCATCGTTCTGGAAACCGATAGCCCGGATATTCCTCCCAGCTGGCTGACAGATGAGCCCAACACGCCAGAACAATTAGTCCGGATCGCCGGGGTATTGGCAGAGCTGCGCAAGCTGTCGCTGGATGAAATCGCGGAAGCAACGACGGCCAATGCCTATTTGGTGCTGCCGCGCCTGATCGATAAGTGAATCCAGCATGCGCAGTGCAATTGCCGGATTTGCCTTGGGAATTTTACTGTTGCAGCAACAGTCGGCTCTCATGTCGTGGTCTGCTTTGGCAGCGTGGGCAGTGGTTGCGATCTTATGTCTGGTCATCAGTTGTAAATTCAAAAACGCCGCACTGTGTAGCGTCATCAGAATATTTGCGGCGGCTGTTTTGGGCTGGTGCTGGGCCAGTCTGATTGCACTACATGGGTTAGCTCAGCAATTATCTCCCGCATTGGAAGAGCGGGATATTACGGTAGTTGGTGTGGTCACCAGCCTGCCTGCACAAGCCGACTATGGTCAGCGATTTCAATTTAGTATCGAACGCGTCGTGTCTCCCGACATACGACTGGAACAGCTTCCAAAGAAAGTGCTGCTGAGCTGGTATGCGGTTAATCCTGAAGCGAACCTCATTGCAGTACAGCCGGGTGAACGTTGGCAGCTCAATATACGCCTGCGACGTCCCCATGGGCTGGCAAATCCGTACGGCTTTGATTATGAAGTGTGGCTATTGGAACAGGGACTGGGGGCGACCGGTACTGTCCGGGCGGATAAAGCGGATGAAAATAGCGCAACTAAAAATCTGCGCAGGCAGGATTTTGTTTTCAGCATCAAGAACTGCATAGAATGGTCCAGAGGCAAACTGCGCAATCGCATCTTGAGCGCGCTGGCCGGTCAACCGTACGCAGCGATCATCGTGGCGCTGGTGATCGGTGACCAAAATGGTATAGCGCAACATGACTGGCAGGTGTTTGCCCGGACCGGGGTGAATCACCTGATCGCGATATCCGGCCTGCATATTTCGATGCTGGCCGGGTTGGCTGCGGCCATCATGTTGTATTGCTGGCGACATCCGCTACTTGGTCGTTTCCAATTGCCGCTCTGGGTGCCGGCGCAAAAAATGGCGGCGTTGGCCAGTGTACTGATCGCTGCGTTATATGTGGCACTGGCAGGTTTCGGCGTGCCGGCGCAGCGTACCCTGATCATGATTTGCGTCGTGGCGGGGACGATATGGGCCGATCGCAAAACCAGCGTCACGAATGTACTTTTTTTGGCGCTGGGCATCGTGTTGCTAGTTGATCCGTGGGCCGTGTTGTCGCCGGGGTTCTGGTTGTCGTTCAGCGCTGTCGGCATTATTTTTTATGTCAGTCAGGGGCGTCGTGACCAACAGGCTGAGTCATCGCTAAGTCCGCAGTTCGCCGTATCAAAAACATCGACAGGGCGTCGGTGGCTGGACTGGTGCCGGCAGGCATCGGTCACCCAATATGCCATTACGATAGGTCTGGTGCCGCTCACGCTGCTGCTCTTTAATCAGGTGTCACTGGTCAGTCCGATAGCCAATGCGATAGCGATACCGGTGGTCAGTTTATTGGTTACGCCGCTAGCCTTGTTGGGCAGCATCCTGGCTAGCATAGCTCCTGATCCGGCAGGCGGTTGGCTACTGCTCGTCACGCATCAGATACTGTCGTACTTATTTGCCTGTCTTAGTTGGTTGAATCAATTTTCATGGGCGGTGTGGCAGGCGCCTCGTCCCGCAATCTGGATGTTGATTTGCGCTGTCATAGGCACCTGCTGGTGTCTGGCACCGAAAGGGTGGCCGTTACGTTGGACCGGGCTGATCGCCTGGCTGCCGCTATGTTTGAATACCAGCGACACTCCTCGCGAAGGCGAATTCAACGTCACTGCGCTGGACGTCGGGCAGGGCATGGCACTGTTGATTGAGACTGCGCATCATCGCATGCTGTACGATACCGGTCCGGCGTATTCGCCGACTTCGGATGCGGGCAGCAGGGTGATCTATCCGTATCTGACAATGCGCGGGATTAATCAGCTGGATGGTCTGATGATCAGCCATAACGACACCGATCATTCTGGCGGTGCGATCTCGCTAATGCAGCAGCTGAAATTTGCTTGGGTCAGTAGCTCGCTTAAATCGGATACGCAGATAGTGCAGATGGCAGGTCAGCTATCGGAATATAGCGACTGTCTGGCCGGCCAACAATGGCAATGGGACGGCGTTCAATTCGAAGTGCTGCACCCGACCGTGTCGATCTACGACAACGAAAAATGGAAACCGAATGCCAGGTCATGCACGCTAAAAATCACGCAGGGCAGACACGCGATATTATTGGCCGGTGATATAGAAGCGGTACAGGAAAAGGAATTAGTCAGGCGCGTACCGGAAAAGTTGGCCGCTACCGTGCTGTTGGCGCCGCATCATGGCAGCGGCACCTCATCGACACTGGAATTTCTAAATGCGGTACACCCGCGCTACGCGCTGTTTCAGCTTGGCTACCACAATCGCTACCATCACCCTAAAACCGACATCTGGCAACGCTATGCCGATCTTGGCATCACACGCCTGCGCAGTGATCACTCAGGCGCGATTACGGTCAACTTTGCCGATGAGGTCAACGTGGAAGAATATCGACAAACTCATGCCAGATATTGGTATGCTGCTGATTGACGCTTTTTATTGCCCCCTTTTTTTGAATCTGCGATGACCTCCGAACTCGAAAAACAAGACTACGCGACGTTGACTGCGGACGAACTTGATGCTGAACTCAAGAAGAATCCGCTCAATATCGATTTGCACAGACGAATGTTTGACCTGCGCCATGAACAGGGCGATGAATTGGCAGCCCTTGCGCATATGATTGCCGCTAAAGCGATAGACGCGTATAACACCAGCAAAGATCGCGAGGCTGCGTGGCAGCTATATATGGTCGCTACCGGCTATTTTATGAAGAACGACTATGCCATTGCCGAGAGCTGGTATCGGCTGGTACTCATGCTGGATCCGACTATCGCCGCCGTGTATCAAAACATGGTGGTGATTCATCTGCATTTTGGTCGTCACGAAGAAGCTGAAATCTGCCGTGCGCGCGCCTATCAAATGCAGCGCATATTTATTGATCCGGCCAGGAATCCGGTACGTCAGTTATTAATCCTGTGTGTGGGACGCACCAAGGGCAATATTCCTTTCGAAGTGTTATTGTCGGCCGAATCCAGTCAACGCATCAAATACATCATCGATTACGCTGCCGACAGTGAAGATAGTCAGCTGCCGCCCTACGATCTGGTTTTTAATGCGATAGGAGAGCCGGATGTTGCCGCGCCGCTGACAGACAGGCTGGAGCGTTTTTTAACAAGGTGCACGCGTCCGGTTTTAAATCATCCGAAATATGTAGCACGCACCCAGCGCCATCAATTGTCTGACTTATTGGCCGGCATTGAGCATGTGATGGTAGCGCCCTGTTGTCGCATTGAAGCCGGCGACGTATCGCTGGATCAGTTGAACGACGTCTTGTCGAAAGAGCATATTCGGTTTCCGGTACTGGTACGTCCGACTGAAACGCATGGCGGGCAGGGTATGGTGTATTGCACGAACCGAGAGTCTATCCTGGCGCAATTGAACTGCGGGCATGTAGCTCATTACCTTTGCGGCTATGTTGATTTTAAAAGCGTCGACGGATTTTATCGGAAGTACCGGATTATCTTTGTCGACAAGCAGCCTTATGTCTATCATCTGGCCATTTCTCCGCAGTGGATGGTGCATTACGATACAGCTGAAATGCTGAATAATCCCTGGAAAATTGAAGAGGAACACCGGTTTTTACAAGACCCGGCCAGCGTGTTCGGCGCAAAAGGTATGTCTGCAATCGAGCAGATCGGTCAGCGCATCAATCTGGAATATGCAGGTATCGATTTTACAATTTTTCCGGATGGTCAACTGTTCGTGTTTGAAGCGAATGCAACCATGCTGGTGCACCGGGTTAGTAACTCCGGCGTGCTGGCACATAAGAATTTTTATATACAGAAGATCTCCGATGCGTTCGACCGGATGCTGCAGCGGTTTGACTAATACGTCTAATGAAGTTGCTGCGGCAGGTTTTTATTTGCGCAATACTGCACGTTTCAAATGACCCTCACTTACCTGATCAATCAATTATGCAAGAAATCAATCAGCCATTTTGGCTAGCGTCAAACGAATCGGAATCAGAGTCAGAATCAGAATCTAACAGCCCGGTACTGCATTTCGTGCACGGGAACAGTTTTCCAACCGGGACGTACAGCGTCTTTTTAAAGCAGCTCCAACCTTACTATCAAATTCGCGCGCTGGACATGCATGGTCATAACCCGGCATTTCCGGTAACCGACTGTTGGCCCGAGTTGTGTAAAGAACTGATCGCCAGTATTGAAGCAGGCAAAAATACGCGAGACGCAATGCGCAATACAGCCCGGCCGGTCATTTTGCTCGGGCACTCACTGGGTGGCATGTTGAGTTTAATGGTGGCGAAAATGCGTCCTGATCTGGTGCGCTGTGTGGTCATGCTGGATTCGCCGGTCGTGGCGGGCTGGCGCGCGAAATTTTTACGGGTGGCGAAAATATTCGCTCTGGAAAATTATTTTGGACCTGCCAAATTTTCCAAAAAGCGCCGCAAAAGCTGGGCGAATGCAGAAGAAGCGTATCAACATTTTTTTGCCAAGGCAGCGTTTGCGATCTGGCCTGAACAGGTTTTGCGCGACTATATACAGTACGGCACCGAGCCTTATCCCAAAGGAGTAACGCTGCATTTTAAACGTGATATTGAAACAGCAATCTATCGCACTCTGCCACATATTATTGATCGCTTTACCGCTTTGCCTTTTCCGGTGCCTATCGGATTTATCTGCGGTACGACTTCGGAAGAATGTCGCCAGGCCGGCATTTATCATACGCAGCAGCTGGTCGCAGATAACTTCGAATGGATCAGCGGCGGACATCTGTATCCGTTGGAATCACCGGAAATTGCGGCGCAAAAAGCGCACACGATGATACAAAAATTATTGGCATCATCACCGTCATTTCCGCAGCCGTAGGCGGGAATCCAGTCGCGCCACTCTATCCATGCATTACAACCGTCGCCAGGTTCCCACCTGAAACCGCGGGAACCACGGAGTTTTGAGATCGGTGAAAATATTATTCATATAGCTATTTCTCATCTAATATCCTCATAAGTCGCTGGCTGGCAAGGTCGAATTAGGCTATAATTGCAAGGTTTATCTAACTTAATCCCGCCGCATAGCGCATACTATCCATCCACATCACATTCATAGTTGTACACATGGCCAGCTCGTTATAAAAACGTCATGGTGCACAACTCGAGCGGACAGGACGCATCGGCGGTAACACATCAGGAGTTGCCCTTGCTGCCATTTCCGCAGTCTCTACCACATTCATTAAGTTCTGGTCTGGAATCTCCGGCCATACTTGCACTTTCCGATGGCACGCTTTTTCATGGCTACTCAATTGGCACAACAGGCCATACGATGGGCGAAGTCGTTTTTAATACGGCGATGACCGGCTATCAGGAAATTCTTACCGACCCCAGCTATTGCCAGCAAATCGTCACGCTGACGTATCCACATATTGGTAACACCGGTATCAATTCAGAGGATAACGAATCAGACAAGTGTCAGGTGGCCGGATTAATTATTAAAGATTTACCTCTGCTGGTTTCTAATTTCCGCTCTGAACAGAATTTATCCGACTATTTGAAATCGCAGAACATCGTGGCGATTGCCGGTATCGATACCCGCAAGCTGACACGCATACTGCGTGAAAAAGGCGCGCAGTGCGGTGCGATTTTGGTTGGTGAAAATCAGCAGCACGCCATACAGCTGGCGCAATCCTTTGCCGGACTTGCCGGTATGGATTTAGCCAAGGTAGTGTCGACAGAAAAAGCCTATGAGTGGCGCGAAACAGAATGGGTATTGGGTTCCGGTTACGGCACACAGATCACGCCGCGTTATCACGTGGTCGCATTTGACTTCGGTGTAAAGCGCAATATCTTGCGCATGTTGGCGCAACGCGGTTGCCGTGTCACGGTGTTGCCTGCAGAGTCTACCGCCGCTGACGTGCTGGCCTTAAATCCGGACGGCGTATTTTTATCGAATGGTCCCGGCGATCCTGAGCCATGTACTTATGCGATCGAAGCGACCAAAGAAATTATCGAACGCGGTATTCCGACTTTCGGGATTTGCCTCGGTCACCAAATCATGGCGCTGGCTTCCGGCGCAAAAACTTTGAAGATGAAATTCGGTCATCACGGCGCAAATCATCCGGTGCAGGACGTGGCGACCAAAGAAGTCTTCATCACCTCGCAAAATCACGGTTTCGCAGTCGATGAATCCACCTTGCCGGCCAACTGCAAAGTCACCCACGTGTCCTTGTTTGATGGCTCACTGCAGGGCTTCGAGCGCACGGACAAACCGGCATTCTGCTTCCAGGGACACCCGGAAGCATCGCCAGGCCCACATGAAATTTCCCCACTGTTTGATCGCTTTATAGCGATGATGAATTCGGAGAAAAATAGCAATGCCTAAACGTAGTGATATAAAAAGTATTCTGATCATAGGTGCCGGTCCGATCATCATCGGACAGGCGTGCGAGTTTGATTATTCCGGGGCACAGGCCTGCAAGGCGCTGCGCGAAGAGGGTTATCGCGTCGTTCTGGTCAACAGCAATCCAGCCACGATCATGACTGATCCGGACATGGCCGACGTCACCTATGTCGAACCGATTACCTGGCAGGTGGTGGAACGCATCATCGCCAAAGAACGTCCGGATGCGATATTGCCGACCATGGGTGGACAAACGGCATTGAACTGCGCGCTCGATTTGCATCGCAACGGCGTGCTGGAAAAATTCGGCTGTGAACTGATCGGTGCTTCGCCGGAAGCCATCGATAAAGCGGAAGATCGTTCGAAGTTTAAAGCGGCCATGACCAAAATTGGTCTGGGCTCGGCACGTTCTGACGTGGCGCACACGCTGGAAGAATCGTGGGCTGTGCAAAAGACGCTGGGCTTCCCGGTGATTATTCGTCCCTCATTTACGATGGGTGGAACCGGCGGCGGTATTGCGTACAACGAAGAAGAATTTGAGACGATATGCAAACGCGGTCTTGAAGCATCGCCAACCACGGAACTGTTGATTGAAGAATCACTGATCGGTTGGAAAGAATTTGAAATGGAAGTGGTGCGCGATTCTGCTGATAACTGCATCATCGTCTGTTCGATCGAAAATCTGGATCCGATGGGCGTGCACACCGGCGACTCGATTACAGTAGCACCAGCGCAGACGCTGACCGATAAAGAGTATCAGATCATGCGTAACGCATCGATTGCGGTATTGCGTGAAATCGGCGTGGATACGGGTGGATCGAACGTGCAGTACGCGATCAATCCGGCCGATGGTCGCATGATCGTGATCGAAATGAATCCGCGTGTGTCGCGTTCATCTGCGCTGGCTTCCAAGGCTACCGGTTTCCCGATAGCGAAAATCGCCGCCAAACTGGCTGTCGGTTATACCTTGAATGAATTGCGCAACGACATTACCGGCAGTGCGACGCCTGCTTCGTTTGAGCCGACCATCGATTACGTCGTCACCAAAATTCCACGTTTTACTTTTGAAAAATTCCCGCAGGCTGATCATCATTTAACGACTCAGATGAAATCGGTCGGTGAGGTGATGGCGATAGGTCGCACCTTCCAGGAATCTTTCCAAAAAGCGTTGCGCGGTTTGGAAGTTGGCGTAGACGGGATGAACGAAAAAACCCGCGACCGTGAAATTATTGAAGAAGAATTGGGTGAGCCTGGTCCGGAACGGATCTGGTATGTCGGTGACGCCTTTGCGCAAGGATTCAGTCTGGAAGAAGTCCATCAGCTGACGCGGATAGATCCGTGGTTTTTGGCGCAGATCAAAGACATCGTCGATATCGAATTGTGGCTGGAAACGATCTCCCTGGCCGATCTCGATAAAAAAACCTTGTACCGTTTAAAACAAAAAGGTTTTGCGGATCGTCGTCTGGCAAAATTATTGCGCACTACCGATAAAATCGTGCGTGAAACGCGCCATGCATTTCAGATTCACCCGGTTTATAAACGGGTTGATACCTGCGCGGCAGAATTCGCGACGAACACCGCGTATATGTATTCCACTTACGACGAAGAATGCGAATCGCAGCCGACCGACAAGAAAAAAATCATGGTGTTGGGTGGTGGCCCGAATCGTATCGGTCAGGGTATTGAGTTCGACTACTGCTGCGTGCACGCTGCGCTGGCGATGCGTGAAGACGGCTACGAAACGATTATGGTCAACTGTAATCCTGAAACCGTTTCGACCGATTACGATACCTCTGATCGTCTGTATTTTGAACCGGTAACGTTGGAAGATGTACTGGAAATCGTCGCCAAAGAAAAACCATGGGGCGTGATTGTGCAATACGGCGGTCAGACTCCGTTGAAACTGGCGCTGGATCTGGAAGCCAACGGTGTGCCGATTATCGGTACCTCGCCGGATATGATCGATGCTGCTGAAGATCGCGAACGTTTCCAAAAAATGCTGCAGAATTTAAACCTGCGTCAACCGCCGAATCGCACTGCGCGTACTGAAGAAGATGCGTTGCGTCTGGCCGCTGAAATCGGTTATCCCCTGGTCGTGCGTCCGTCCTACGTACTCGGCGGACGTGCGATGGAAATCGTGCATGAGCAACGTGATCTGGAGCGCTATATGCGCGAAGCGGTCAAGGTCTCGCACGATTCCCCGGTGTTGCTGGATCGTTTCCTGAACGACGCTATCGAGGTCGATGTGGATTGCCTGTCTGACGGCAATCGCACCTTTATCGGCGGCGTGATGGAACATATCGAACAGGCGGGTGTGCATTCAGGAGATTCGGCCTGCTCATTGCCACCGTATTCGCTGTCCAGTGCAACGATAGAAGAATTGAAGCGTCAAACTTCGCTGATGGCGAAGGGCCTCAATGTGGTCGGACTGATGAATGTGCAGTTTGCGATTCAACAGGGCCCGGACGGTGATGTGGTGTTTGTGCTGGAAGTGAATCCGCGTGCATCACGGACCGTGCCGTTCGTCTCGAAAGTAACCGGTCTGCAGCTGGCGAAAATTGCAGCGCGCTGCATGGCGGGACAATCGCTGGAATCGCAGGGCATCGAAAAAGAAGTGGTGCCGCCGTATTTCAGCGTGAAAGAAGCGGTGTTCCCGTTCGTTAAATTCCCTGGCGTGGATACGATATTAGGCCCGGAAATGAAATCGACCGGTGAAGTGATGGGCGTTGGTAAAACCTTTGGCGAAGCATTTGTCAAATCGCAAATCGGTGCCAGCGTGAATTTACCTAGATCGGGCAAAGTTTTCATCAGCGTAAAAAATGATGACAAGCCGCGCGCGGTGAAAGTTGCAGCCAACCTCATCAAAATGGGCTTCACAATTTTGGCGACCAAAGGGACTGCTGCTGAAATCAGTGCGGCTGGTGTCGCAGTAACTCCAGTGAACAAGAAGAGTGAAGGGCGTCCCCATATTGTTGATATGATCAAAAACCGCGAAATTGCGCTGGTCATCAATACCGTGGAAGAGAAGCGTAACGCCATCCACGATAGCGGCGTCATTCGCGTATCGTCACTGGCTGCGCGTGTCACCACGTACACGACCATAGCCGGTGCGGAAGCGGCAGTGGAAGGAATGAAGCATCTGGATGAATTGCATGTCTACGATTTACAAGGTCTGCATAAATCTTTACACTAAGAGCCTAACCGTTTTTTTACCCTAACCACAGAGCTTATTTATTCGGCACGTTGTGTATGTGCCTTTTAAATAAGCTCTGTGGTTTTCACTTGAAGAAATATGATGAGCACAGTACCACTGACCAAATACGGCGCAGAATTGTTGAAGCAGGAATTGCACCGTTTGAAAACCCGTGAACGCCATGCCGTGATTGCCGCGATTGCCGAGGCGCGCTCGCACGGTGATTTATCGGAAAATGCAGAATACGATGCCGCTAAAGAACGTCAGAGTTTTATTGAAGGCCGCATTGCCGATCTTGAAGGCAAACTGAGTTCTGCGCAAATTATTGACCCGGCTACATTGGATGCGGAAGGGCGCGTTGTGTTCGCTTCAACGGTCGATCTGGATGATTTGGAGACCGGAGAAAAAGTGACGTATCAGATCGTCGGTGAAGATGAGGCAGATCTGAAAGAAAATAAAGTTTCAATTACTTCGCCTATCGCGCGTGCGCTGATCGGCAAATATTCTGGCGATATCATTGCCGTTCAGGCTCCGGCCGGAGTCCGTGAATATGAAGTGATTGAAGTGCGCTACGTCTAAGATGAACACGCCCTGGAACCGTGCCCGTCTCCTGATTACGACCGCATGGGTGGGAAGTATCTGGACGACTGGATATCTGGTTGCGCCGACCTTGTTTAAAACGCTGGCCGATACCGCGTTGGCTGGCACGATTGCAGGGCAGCTGTTTGCGGTTGGAGCGTGGTTCTCGGTAGTGTGCGCAGCGATGTTGATCGTGATCTCATTTTATCAACGTCAACGTCTTCCCAAACTGGTAGTGGGTATGCTGGCTTGTACCCTTATCGGTTATTTTGCCTTGCATCCGTTTATGGCGAGCCTGCGTGCTGCCGGTTTGGCTAATCCCGACGTGAAATGGCAATTTGGTGTCTTGCACGGTGTCTCAAGCGGAATATATCTGATGCAAAGCATACTGGGTGCTATGCTGGTATTACGGGAGTTGGAAACTGCATCGGCTACATCGTTCCCGCAGGTTTAAGTGGGAAGCTGGTGTCGTTTGTCTGCACAAGCAGTAGCGTAACGACACTGGATTCCCGCCCAAATCCGCGGGGCGATATGATGAACTGCTACGAGCTTTTGAGCGCTGACTTTTTAGCACTGGCCTGACGCGGTTTTGCTCGTTTAATATTTCCTCCCGCTGTCACGCGTTCATTCCCTTTTAACATGACTTTGCTGACGCTGGGACGTTTGGTACCGCTAGGGCTAGGTTTGACGATAGTGACTTCGCGCATTCCGCCGCCGACTTTACGTAATACTTTTTCAGTTTGCAGTTCCGATTTTGGACGGTAGATGACCAACAGTTTGCCTATATGTTGGATAGGAGCTGCTTTTAATGTTGTGCATATCGTGTCATACATCGCGGCGCGTGCTTCACGGTCATCGCCAAAAACGCGAACTTTGATTAACCCGTGCGAATTTAAGCCTGCATCAATTTCTTTCATCACGGCTTCGGACAGGCCGGCTTCGCCAATTAAAACGATGGGCTTTAAGGCGTGGGCTTCTGAACGCAAAGTAGTGCGTTCGATGGCAGTAAGTTTTAACATGATCTTTTTATTTTCCTCTAAAGGCACTATTTTACGCGAATGGCTAAGAATAAATTCAACCAAAACTGGTTACATGATCATATAAATGATCCGTATGTGAAATTAGCACAGCGAGAAGGCTATCGTGCCAGAGCAGTATATAAGCTAAAAGAGATAGACGAGGCGGAAAAATTAATTAAACCCGGCCAGATCATCGTCGATTTGGGTGCCACGCCCGGAAGCTGGTCGCAATATGTGCGCAACAAGCTCTCAGGCAAAGCCGGTGGCGGCATTAACGGCGAGATTTTTGCGCTGGACATGCTGCCGATGGAGCCAATAGCAGACGTTCAATTCATGTTGGGCGATTTCCGCGAGCAGGAAATTTTAGATCTGCTTGAGTCTCGCCTCATCGGGCGCAAAGTCGATCTGGTACTGTCGGATATGGCGCCCAATCTGTCCGGCATTCCTACAGCCGACGCCGCCAGAATGGAAGATATTATTGAACTTGCCATAGAGTTTGCGAAAGCACATCTAAAACCAACAGGTTGTCTATTGGTTAAATGTTTTAACGGGCCCGCCTACAATCCGGTCTGGGCCAGATTTAAAGAAGAGTTTAAGGTCGTCTCATCAAAAAAACCGAAGGCAAGCCGCGACAAGTCGTCGGAAATTTTTATCATGGGACGCGGACTGAAGTAATCAGTGACAAGCAGAAAGAATAATTTGTGGCGATTTCAATAAATAATTTTGATAAATGCTGGCAGAACCTTGATAAATATTAACCCGCCACAACATGGCTCCTAGTATACTTGTATCATTCTATTTATTTGAATCGTAAAGCCTCGGAAGTAGCGCAATACGTCCCAGGCGAATTGATCGTTGAAGTTGTAAAAGACGCGGCATGTGTCTAAGGAGTTTTTGTGAATAATATGTTTTCTAAAGCTGCAATCTGGGTTGTCATTGCCATGGTTTTATTCATGGTGTTCCGACAATTTGATAGCAAAAATCTCAACTCCGGCGGTGCCACAGTAGCCTATTCCGACTTCCTAGATGAAATCCGGGCCAAGCAGCTCAAAGAAGTCACGATCGAAGATAGAAATATCACCGCAGTGACGCTCGACGGTAACAAAATCAAAACCACAGGTACTTATCTGGATCGCGGCCTTATCGGCGATCTGGTCAACAACAATATCAAGTTCGACGTCAAGCAGGCGGAAGAGCCATCGTTACTGGTTCAGTTATTGATGTCCTGGGGACCGATGCTGGTGTTTATTGGTATCTGGATATTCTTCATGCGTCAAATGCAGGGCGGCGGCAAGGGTGGCGCATTTTCATTCGGCAAGTCCAAAGCGCGCATGCTGGATGAAACCAACAACAACGTGAATTTTGCCGATGTTGCCGGTTGCGATGAAGCCAAAGAAGAAGTACAGGAAATCGTTGAATTCTTACGCGATCCGACCAAATTTCAAAAATTAGGCGGACGTATTCCGCGCGGCGTGCTGATGGTGGGCCCTCCAGGTACCGGTAAAACATTGCTGGCGCGGGCGATTGCCGGCGAAGCTAAAGTGCCGTTCTTCACCATCTCCGGTTCCGATTTCGTTGAAATGTTTGTCGGCGTCGGCGCATCACGTGTACGCGACATGTTTGAAAATGCCAAGAAACACGCACCCTGCATTATTTTTATTGATGAAATCGACGCAGTAGGTCGTCATCGCGGCGCCGGTATGGGTGGTGGTAATGATGAACGTGAACAGACATTGAATCAGATGCTGGTGGAGATGGATGGTTTCGAGCCGAACTCCGGCGTCATCGTGATCGCCGCAACCAACCGTGCAGACGTTCTGGATAAAGCGTTGCTGCGTCCAGGTCGTTTCGATCGTCAGGTTACTGTCGGTCTGCCGGACATTCGCGGTCGTGAGCAGATTCTGAATGTGCATATGCGCAAAGTGCCGATCGCTCCCGATGTGAAAGCCGATATTTTGGCACGTGGTACGCCTGGATTTTCCGGTGCGGATTTAGCCAATCTGGTGAATGAGTCCGCTCTGTTTGCAGCGCGCCGCAACAAGCGCCTGGTAGAAATGCAGGACTTCGAAGATGCCAAAGATAAAATCTACATGGGGCCAGAGCGTAAGTCGATGGTTATGCGTGAAGATGAACGTCGCAATACCGCTTACCATGAATCCGGTCATGCCGTGGTTGCCAGCCTGTTGCCCAAGGCTGATCCGGTACACAAGGTAACGATTATGCCACGTGGTCAGGCGCTGGGATTAACCTGGCAACTGCCGGAACACGATCAGCTCAGTAGCTACAAAGACAAAATGCTTGGTGAAATTACGATTCTGTTTGGCGGTCGCATTGCTGAAGAAATTTTTGTCGGCGAAATGTCGACCGGCGCATCGAACGATTTTTCTCGCGCGACCAAATTGGCCCGTGCGATGGTAACGCGTTTCGGTATGTCGGAAAAACTGGGCGTCATGGTGTATGAAGACAGCCAGCAGGAAGGTTATTTTGGCGGTCCGTCAAAAACGATATCCGAGGCAACGCAACAAACTGTCGATGCTGAAATCCGCAGCATTCTGGACACGCAGTATGCGATATCGCGCAAACTGCTGGAAGAAAATCGCGACAAGGTTGAAGTCATGGCGAAAGCGCTGCTGGACTGGGAAACGATAGATGCTGATCAGGTCGGCGATATTATGCAGGGTCTGGATCCGCGCCCTCCTAAAGTCAGCGGGTCGGTCAGAAAGCCTAGCTCAGGTGACGGCATTGCACCGAATCTGCCAGCAACTGCATAGCGTATAGTCGCGTTAGTCCAATATGGATGAGTGAATGTAAAGGGTGAGGATGGTTCCTCGCCCTTTTTATTTATAAAAATGGTTAGTGATAACGATGGAAAAATTTTTACAGTGCGGACGCTTCCGCCTCCCTGTGTCTGGTCCCCATGCGCGTCCGCTGGTGATGGGCATATTGAATGCCACGCCGGACTCTTTTTCTGACGGTTCAGACCCGCATGAACTCAATTTTTTGCTGGATCGTGCCGATGCCATGATCAATGCCGGCGTCGACATCATCGATATCGGCGGAGAATCAACCCGTCCCGGCGCGCAGCCGGTAGCATTGGAGCTGGAATTAAGCCGCGTGATGCCGCTGATTTATGCCCTGCAGGATTGTGGCATTCCCCTGTCGCTCGATACCTATAAGCCGGAAGTAATGCGTGAAGCGCAAATTGCCGGCGTCGACATGATTAATGACGTACACGGCTTTCGGGCCAAAGGTGCCGTTGAGGCAGTGGCTCAGGGCGACTGCGCGTTGTGCATTATGCATATGCAGAATACGCCCCAGACGATGCAGCAGCGCCCGGAATATGATGATGTGATTCTGGAAGTCAGTGACTTTTTTTCGGAGCGTATCACTACGTTGATGCAGCAGCAGATCGCCAAAAACAGAATTTTACTGGATGTGGGATTTGGATTCGGCAAAAGTTTGTCGCATAATCTCACACTCTTAAAACATCAAAAATTATTCTCCGAACGCTTTAGTTTGCCGGTATTGGCTGGCCTGTCCCGTAAATCCATGTTGGGTGCGATCACCGGAAAACCGGTAGAGCTGAGGGTGGCAGCAAGTATAGGCGCGGCGATTACAGCGGTGGCGCACGGTGCCCACATCGTACGCGTACATGACGTGGCTGAAACGATAGACGCGTTAAAAGTGTGGACTGAGGTCGTGCAGTGTAGCGACCCGTTGCAGTGACCTGGCGTAGCGTCGATAGATAAAAATTCGAATTTCAATCTGCAAGGGAAATACCATGGCAAGAAAATATTTTGGCACCGACGGCGTGCGCGGCAAGGTCGGTGTTGCGCCAATTACAGCTGACTTCGTCATGCATTTGGGGTACTCGGCTGGACAGGTGTTGGCAAAGGCGAGCGCGCATGATGCCAGTCGGCCCACCGTGTTAATCGGAAAAGACACGCGCATATCAGGCTATATGCTGGAAGCCGCTCTGCAGGCCGGATTTGCCTCGGCCGGTGTTGATGTCGTCATGGCAGGGCCTATGCCTACCCCCGCCATCGCCTATCTGACGCGCGCTTTGCGACTGACCGCCGGCGTCGTGATATCCGCATCCCACAATCCATACTATGACAACGGAATCAAATTCTTCTCCGCCCAGGGCACGAAATTGCCCGACGAGGTAGAGCTGGAAATCGAAGCTGGTCTGGAGCATGCCATGCAGTGCGTGCCCTCCGAAAAACTGGGTAAGGCACGCCGCCTGGAGGATGCGCAAGGTCGCTATATCGAATTTTGCAAAAGCAGTTTCCCCAATGAGCTGGATTTGCGCGGCCTGAAAATTGTAGTCGACTGCGCGCACGGAGCTGCCTACCATATCGCGCCGCATGTGCTGCATGAACTCGGTGCAGAAGTGATCGCCATCGGCAATCAGCCAAATGGCACCAACATCAACGACAAAGTCGGCGCCACCGATACGCTCGCGCTGTCAGAGGCAGTTCAACTTCACCATGCTGATTTGGGTATTGCGTTGGATGGCGATGCCGATCGTTTGATGATGACGGATTCAACAGGGCGCGTTTATAACGGCGATGAACTGTTATATCTGTTGGCGCAGGACAGGTTGGAGCAAGGCGGATTGGCCGGTGTGGTCGGTACGTTGATGACTAACATGGCGCTGGAACTTGCGTTGGAAGAGCTGGGCGTTCCGTTCGCGCGCGCCAAGGTCGGCGACCGCTATGTGCTGGAATTAATGCGTGAACGCGGCTGGATATTGGGCGGTGAAGGTTCGGGCCATTTGCTCTGTTTGGATAAACACAGCACAGGCGACGGCATTATTTCAGCGTTGCAGGTACTGTCAGCCATGCGCCGTCATAATAAGACACTGCCTGATTTTTTCAGCGGCATCACGATGTTTCCGCAGGCGTTAATTAATGTCAGGGTTCCGTCTGGTACCGACTGGAATAAAAATGCTGCGATGGTTGCAGATAAAGCAAAAGTCGAAGCGGAGTTGGCTAAAAATGGTCGCGTGCTGATCCGTGCTTCAGGCACCGAGCCGCTGATACGTGTCATGGTGGAAGCGCGTGAGGAACACATCGCACAGCAAATGGCAAAACGTCTGGCTGCGCATTTGAGTGGCTAAAATTCGAGCCTGATTAACTTCTATAGAATTTTGTAAATGGATCGCTGACACAAAAAGCGGTCCATTTTTTATGGACTCTTTTAAAGTATTTCGGCACACTGGGAGCGCACTAAAGTTCGCAGCAATCACCACAGAAATGAGCAGGGAAATAGCCACAGCAGCGATCAACGATAACGATCCACTTCACATCATGAGGTTAGCGATGAAAAAAGTTGAACAAATTGATAATGTTGAGCATGCCTGCTCACAACGCCGCTTATTGTTAACGTCTTCTTTGGGCGTAGCAGCAATGGGTGCAATTGGACTGCTGGGTTACGCCATGCCGGAAATCGTCTATGCCGCAGCGCTGACCAAAGAAGAGCGCGACAAAATGACGCCGGATGAAATTATTGAAGGACTGAAGCAGGGCAATGACAGATTCAGAAGCAATAAACCGCTGCGCCACGATTACCTTGCGCAGAAGCGGGCCAGCGCAACCGGACAATACCCCGCGGCAGCTATTCTGAGTTGTATCGATTCCCGCGCACCAGCCGAAATCATTTTGGATACCGGAATCGGCGAAACCTATAACACGCGCGTAGCAGGTAATATTTGCAACGTAGACATTTTGGGTGGACTTGAATATGCGTGCGCAGCGACCGGAGCGAAAGTGATCCTCGTGTTGGGGCACACGTCGTGCGGCGCGGTCAAAGGCGCGATCGATGATGTCAAGCTGGGTAACCTGACTGAACTGCTCGACAAAATTAAACCGGCGATCGCAGCAACCACCTATTTGGGCGAACGTGTCGCAGCAAACGCTGCGTTCGTTGATGAGGTCGCAAAAACGAATGTAAAAATGACACTTGATCAGATTCGTGTCAGCAGTCAGGTGCTTGCCGATCTGGAGAAAAATGGCAAGCTGAAAATGGTCGGCGCGCTCTATAACTTAAAGAGTGGGCTAGTTGAATTTTTTGTATGACCTGAATTTTATCCGGGCTGTTTGCGCTTAACTGCTTGGTCCTCAATTTTAAATTTGGAATTTTCTAAATTGGGCAAAGAATAGTCAGAATTTTTGTGCCTGTTTGGTGCGGCTACCATGTTTGCAGTGCACAATTATGGCATAATCGAAGGCTACGCTTTGCGAATTACATTCTAGATCTCATTCAGGTTTTACGATTATGTTGAAAACACTTTACGATAAGTTGTGGGAATCGCATTCGGTTTACACAGAACCAGACGGTACGACAATTCTCTATATAGACAGGCACCTGCTGCACGAGGTGACAAGTCCGCAGGCATTTGATGGTTTGCGACTGGCCAATCGCTCCCCCTGGCGCAAGTCCGCCAATCTGGTGGTCGCCGATCACAACGTCCCTACCACCAATCGCATCAACGGCATTGAAGATCCAACTTCGCGCCTGCAGGTTGAGACGCTGGATGCCAATACCAAACAGCACGGTTTAACCTACTTTGGCATGAACGATAAACGTCAGGGCATCGTCCATGTGATCGGGCCTGAACAGGGCGCCACATTGCCGGGCATGACAGTGGTGTGCGGTGATTCGCATACTTCTACCCACGGTGCGTTTGGCTGTCTGGCACATGGTATCGGTACCTCAGAAGTTGAGCATGTGCTGGCCACGCAAACACTGATTACCAAAAAATCCAAAGCCATGCTGGTTCAGGTTGACGGCGCCATGCCGACAGGTGTCACAGCCAAGGATGTGGTGTTGGCGATTATCGGAAAAATCGGTACGGCAGGCGGTACCGGCTATGCGATTGAATTTGCCGGATCGACCATACGCCAGTTATCCATGGAAGGGCGGATGACGGTATGTAATATGGCGATTGAAGCCGGTGCACGTGCCGGCATGATTGCTGTTGATGACACGACGATCAACTACGTTAAAGGTCGTCCGTATTCGCCGGTAGGTCCGCATTGGGACCAGGCTGTGACGTACTGGCGTACTTTGCATTCCGACGCCGGCGCGCCATTTGATCTGGTGATTCATTTAAACGCAGCTGACATCAAGCCGCAAGTCACCTGGGGCACTTCACCGGAAATGGTATTGGCAATCGACGGACGCATCCCCGATCCTGATCAGGAACGCGATGCGACCAAACGGGATGCGATCGAAAAAGCGCTGGAGTACATGGCCTTAAAACCCAATACAGCGATGACCGACATCCGTATCGACAAAGTATTTATCGGTTCCTGCACCAATTCGCGCATCGAAGATTTACGTGCGGCTGCCATCGTAGTTCGCGGAAAATATCGCGCATCCAACGTCAAATTGGCGATGGTGGTTCCCGGCTCAGGTCTGGTCAAAGAACAGGCGGAACAGGAAGGATTGGATCAGATATTTAAAGATGCCGGTTTTGAATGGCGCGAACCGGGCTGCTCAATGTGCCTGGCAATGAACGCAGATCGTCTGGAGCCGGGAGAGCGTTGTGCTTCCACGTCCAACCGTAACTTTGAAGGACGTCAGGGGCAGGGCGGCCGCACTCATCTGGTATCGCCGGCGATGGCAGCAGCAGCGGGGATAGCCGGGCATTTTGTCGATGTTCGAAAACTATAGTGTGAGGGGAATATGAAATTAAAAACACTGGTGATATGTTGTCTGACGATTTTGGCGACTACTTTTTTATCTGCCTGCAATACCGTTGAAGGTTTCGGCAAAGATGTGAAAAATGTAGGTCAGTCGATGGAAAATGCAGCAGCTAAAAAAACCGGAAACTAGCAGAAAATAAGCGCAACCAATTGTTTAGAAAGAGTAGTAGCGTGGATAAATTTATCGTACATCAGGGAATTGTGGCTCCATTGGATCGCGCCAATGTGGACACCGATGCCATTATTCCCAAGCAGTTTTTAAAATCAATACACCGCACCGGTTTTGGCCCGAATCTGTTCGATGAGTGGCGCTATCTGGATCATGGCGAACCGGGCAAAGATAACAGCACGCGTCCGCTTAATCCGAACTTCGTGCTGAATCAACCGCGCTATCAGGGTGCCACAATTCTGCTGGCACGTAAAAACTTTGGATGCGGCTCTTCGCGCGAACATGCCCCATGGGCGTTACAGCAATTTGGATTTCGCGCCGTCATTGCACCGAGCTTTGCCGATATTTTTTATAACAACTGTTTTAAAAATGGCCTGCTGCCTATCGTGTTGCCAGAAGCGGTCATTGATTTGCTGTTCCATGAAACCGGTGCGTTTATCGGTTATCAGTTGCAGATCGATCTGGAGCATCAGTTTATTGCAATGGCAAACGGCGATCGCCTCGTGGAGTTTGAAGTCGATCCGTTTCGCAAGCACTGTTTGCTCAATGGTTTGGACGACATTGGACTGACACTGCGCTCTGCAGACAAAATTCGTGAATTCGAATCCCGGCATTTGACCAACTATCCCTGGTTGGCAAACACTATTTAGTTGATCAACTTACACATACAAAATTACACATGAAAATAGCAATCTTGCCAGGTGATGGCATCGGTCCTGAAATCATTGCACAAGCAGTTAAAGTGCTGAACGTGTTGGATCTGCCGTTGGAAATGGAAACTGCAGCCGTGGGTGGCGCAGGTTATGCAGCTCATGGTCATCCATTACCTGAAGCGACACTTAAATTGGCGAAACAGGCTGATGCTATCCTGTTTGGCGCGGTCGGCGACTGGCAATATGACTCGTTAGAAAGGTCATTACGGCCTGAGCAGGCCATTCTGGGATTGCGCAAACATCTGAGCCTGTTTGCTAATCTGCGGCCAGCAATTCTCTATCCGGAATTAGCCGGGGCCTCAACGTTAAAACCTGAAGTCGTTTCTGGGTTAAACATCTTAATTATTCGCGACCTGACCGGTGACGTTTATTTTGGAAAACCGCGTGGCGTGCGTGTAGCAACTGACGGTGAATTTGTCGGGGCTCAAGAAGGCTTTGACACGATGCGCTATTCGGAACCGGAAATCCGTCGTGTTGCCCATGTTGCTTTTCAGGCTGCGCAAAAAAGGGATAAGCGGTTGACCAGTGTCGACAAGTCCAATGTGCTGGAAACTTTCCAATTCTGGAAAGATATCGTGACTGATGTGCACAAAGAATATCCGGATGTGGCGTTGGAACATATGTACGTCGATAACGCATCCATGCAATTAATTCGCGCTCCGAAAAAATTTGATGTTATCGTCACTGGCAATATGTTCGGCGATATCCTGTCTGACGCAGCGGCAATGCTGACCGGTTCGATCGGCATGCTGCCGTCGGCTTCGCTGGATGCCAACAATAAAGGCCTGTATGAGCCTTCGCACGGTTCCGCGCCAGATATCGCAGGTAAAGACATCGCCAATCCGCTGGCAACTATTTTGTCTGCTGCGATGATGTTGCGCTATACATTTTCTCTGCCAGATCAGGCTGCGCGCATCGAAGCTGCTGTTAAAAAGGTCCTGGCGCAAGGACTGCGGACGGGTGATATTTATGAGGCTGGTACAACTAAAGTTGGTACGGTCGAGATGGGCGATGCAGTAGTGAGGGCTTTGGTTTAGTTTATATAAATCTTAATAAGTGGGAATTTAAAATGAAATTAGTTGGGATAGTTGGTTGGCGTGGCATGGTAGGTTCAGTCTTGTTGCAGCGTATGCAGCAAGAGGGTGATTTTGCTCATATTGAACCAGTCTTTTTTTCAACGTCAAACGCCGGTGGTAAAGCACCGAATATGGCGAAAAATGAAACGACATTAAAAGACGCAAATGATATTGCTGCACTCAAAAAATGCGACATTATTATTACCTGCCAGGGCGGTGACTATACAACTGAAATTTATCCCCTGCTCAGAGCAAGTGGCTGGAGCGGCTATTGGATAGACGCCGCTTCTACATTGCGCATGAAAGAAGATGCCATTATCGTTTTGGATCCGGTCAATTCTGATGTTATTAAATCGGGTTTATCGCGCGGTATCAAAGATTTCATCGGCGGTAACTGCACGGTGTCCTGCATGTTAATGGGTCTGGGCGGACTGTTTCAGCACGATTTGGTTGAATGGGTGACCAGCATGACGTATCAGGCCGCATCGGGTGGTGGTGCGCAACATATGCGTGAACTGCTGACTCAATTTGGAACGATTAATGCGTCGGTCAGGAATTTACTGGATGACCCAAGTTCCGCCATATTGGAAATCGACCGTCAGGTACTCGCTCAGCAGCATGCTTTCTCGTCCGAAGAAACCAAACAATTTGGCGTGCCGTTGGCTGGCAATCTCATTCCATGGATAGATAAGGATTTAGGTGACGGCTCTTCTAAAGAAGAATGGAAAGCCGGCGCTGAAACCAACAAGATTTTGGGTCGCGGTGCCGGGTTCGATAAATCACCGATTCCGGTCGATGGTTTGTGCGTGCGCGTAGGTGCGATGCGTTGCCATTCACAGGCGCTCACTATCAAGCTTAAAAAAGATGTGCCGTTAAAGGAAATTGAGCAGATCATCGCGCAAAATAATCAGTGGGTAAAAGTTGTAGAGAATACGCGTGAAGCTTCCATGCGTGATTTGACACCGGCGGCGGTGACGGGCGGGATGATCATTCCAGTCGGTCGGCTGCGTAAATTGCAAATGGGCGGCGAGTATTTGTCTGCATTTACTGTTGGTGATCAACTTCTTTGGGGGGCTGCGGAGCCTTTGCGTCGTATGTTGCGAATTTTGGTCGACTAATTTGTAAGTATTGGTGAAAAAAGGGACGATTTGTTCCTTTTTTTCAACATTTTTCCCACATTATTACTTTTCCAATTGAAAAGTGCGTCATATAATCGTGACTCCACGAAATAATTGTCTGTGGGTAACATTAATTAAAATGACTGTTGCTTCTGCATCATTGTTATTGCTATCAAACAAGATAAACTTGCAAGCCTAAGTTCCTGATGTTAATGTGAAATCCAGAATAACTATTTGAGGCAGGCAATTAGTTGAAGTTGGTTGTGCAACATTGCTTATTATTCACAACTAATTGCCAATCATGCGTTTACCATTACTTTTGGTAATACCCACAATCAATTTTACGTCACAGAATATGCAACCGAAAAAATCCGCAAGACTTGCTTCATTGAGTGTTAAAACCTTGGGTTTAGCGTTAGCTTCGTCTTGTCTGTTTTATTCGGGCGCAGATGCGGCGGGCCTTGGAAAATTAACGGTTTTATCGGCATTGGGGCAACCGCTACGTGCTGAAATCGAATTAACCTCAGTCACCAACGACGACGCGGGCAATCTGGTTCCGAAATTGGCCAGCCCAGAAGCTTATAATCAGGCCAATGTCCCATTTAGCAATAATTTAAAATCTCTCATTTTTACGATTGAAGAACGAGGTTCACGACGCTTTGTGTTGGTCACTTCCACACAGTCTGTCAATGAGCCTTTTATAGAAATACTCGTAGAACTAAATTCCAGTAGCGGCAAATTGATACGCGAATACACCCTGTTGCTGGATCCGGTTGAGATGCAGGCCAATAATGGTGTCATGAGCACGTCCAACGGCACGACTGTGAGCAGCAGGCCCGATGTGACGTCGACAGCGTTGGCTCCCAGTGCACCAGTCAGTTCACCTTCGCCAGCAAAAGCATCCAGTGAAAACTCCGGACACATTGCTGCTAACAAAAGCAATCCGTCTTCTGACAGCGGTGCAAGCTACCAGATAAAAAACGGCGATACGCTGAGTAAAATTGCCAATGAATATAAACCGCAGGGCGTTTCTTTGGAGCAGATGCTGGTTGCTCTGCAGCGCTCCAATTCGGCAGCGTTTATTGACAATAATATGAATCTGCTGCGCTCAGGCCGTATTCTGACGATTCCAAATGCCGCCGATGTTGAAAGTACATCGCAGTCTGAAGCGAGAAAAATCGTGCTGGCGCAATCGTCGGATTTCAATGCCTTGCGCAATCGATTGGCAACGCAGGTTGAACAGGCAAAACCAGAAAAAGCAGTTGAGCCTAAAAAAGTTGATGGCGGAAAAATCACCGCAAAAGTGACCGAAGCTCCGACACCAGTTAATGAGTCCAAAGATAAACTGAAATTATCCAAGGCACAGTTGCAGGATCAGGCCGACAAAAAGGCGCTAGAAGAAGACCGGATCGCGAAACAAAGAGCGCTGGACGCAGCCAATGCCAGAGTGAAAGAGCTTGAAGCAAATACGGCAAAATTGCAGAATATTCTGGATCTGAAAAACAAAGTGGCGGCTGCCGCGAGCGCCAAGACTGCACCGACGGCTAACGGCGCGCCAACCACTGCCGCGGCCGCATCCTCGCTGCCGGCAGTTGAAGCGAACGTGCCTGCTGCGCCAATTCCGAAGCCGCTCGTCAAGCCAAGACCACGAGTCATCGCACCTGCCCCGGCACCGGAACCAGGTTTTGTTGATAACTTGATGAAATATCTGCCTTACGGCGCAGGTGTTTTGGCGATACTGGGTCTGTTAGGTTTGGTCGCCAGTAAACGTAAAAAGAAGGCCGATCATTTTGATGATGAAAGCATACTCACCGGCTCCAGTATTAAAACCAATTCCTTATTCGGTTCTACCGGCGGTCAAAGCGTAGATACGAATAACAGCGTATTTAATTCAAATTTCGCACCGTCAGCCAGCCAGCTGGATGCCAACGAAGTTGATCCGGTTGCAGAAGCCGATGTGTATATTGCCTACGGTCGTGATGAGCAAGCCGAAGAAATCTTGAAAGAAGCCCTGAGAACCCAGCCGGATCGTCAGGCGGTGCGGGTGAAATTGCTTGAGATTTATGCGCATCGTAAAGATACGCGCACCTTCGAAACCGTGGCCAGTGAATTATATGGAATGACCGGCGGCGAAGGTCCGGATTGGGCGCAGGCCGCATCGCTGGGCGTTATTATCGATCCGCAAAATCCTCTTTACGCTGGCGGTAAATCAGCAGAACATTCAGCCGTATTGGGCGCATCAACATTGCCGGTCGAAAGCCTGGATCCGGAAGTCTTGTTGGGCAATTCATTATCCCAGGAAATGCTGGATTCAATCTCAACCAAAAACGACACCGGCCATTCCATGCTGATGGGTGACGTGAATGAGCGGACGCACAGAAGCGATGAGCTCGAAGACGGATTGGATTTCGATCTGGGATTGTCTACGCACCCAGACGCTGATGAGACGTTTGGTGCGACACATGCGGAAAATAAGGCTGCACAGCCGATGGACGATTTGGCGTCGTTAGGATCACATTTGGAAGCGTTGCACCCGACCGCGTCTACAGTTTCGTTCGATGCGCCGGTTCACGACTTAAGCAATGAAATTCAAATCCCAGGACACCATGAATTTGAGCATGGCCTGGACATGCCAGCTGCGTCGGCAACCGCCGAGACTACTTTGCATACACCTGCCCCGCACATAGAAGAAGCTGGTGCTGCCATGGATTTCGCAGCGTTGGACTTTGATTTCGATATACCCAAATCGCACGCCGAACCAGAGCATGTAACGCATATCGAGCCTGCCATTCAACACCATGATGATATTCCGCTGCACGATACGGCTCATGAAGAGCAGTCGCACCTGGAGCAGACTCACGTTGAGCCGATTCAGGATGCCGGTTCAACGTTGGACTATGACCTGTCCAGCATCGATCTCGATCTGCCAAAATCTAAAGCAGCACCTGCTGCCGATTTGCCTGATTTTGCCTCCGAGCATAATTTAAGCTTCACTTCCGCTGACGAAAGTCCAGCTGAGTCGCATCATCAGACGGCCATGGAAGAAGTCGGTGATGTTGGCGCTGAAATGGCGACCAAGCTAGATCTGGCTGTTGCCTATCAGGAAATTGGCGATAAAGACGGTGCGCGCGAATTATTGGAAGAAGTGCTTAAAGGTGGAAATCAGGAACAGATTGCACGCGCAAAAACGATGATGCATGAGCTGGCTTAAGTCATAGTATTAAATTAATTTAACAAATAAGTTGAAGTAAATATTTTCGCTTTGACGAATTAATAATAAAACGGGTGCTAGGTGTTACTAGCGCCCGTTTTAACTTAAAGTTCTATTGGAATAGATTTGAAACGGATAGTCCTTGGCGTTCAATATGATGGTCAACCCTGGTCGGGCTGGCAGTCACAACCGCATGGTCAAACTGTGCAGGACATGCTTGAGAAAGCATTGCGCAGCATCGCTACTCATCCGGTCGGCGTATCCTGTGCCGGTCGTACCGACGCAGGTGTACACGCGCTGGAGCAGGTGGTGCACTTCGATACACAAATTGAAAGACCGCTCAATTCATGGGTACGTGGCGTGAACGCGCATTTGCCGAATTCAATTGCCGTACGCTGGTCAAAAGAACTGGAAAAAAATGACGCTGATCAAATGGAATTTCACTCCAGATTCAGTGCCAGAGCCCGCACCTATCATTACGTTCTGTATAACCACCCGGTACGTTCACCGATACTGGCCGGGCGGGTAGGATGGGTGTTCCGCCCCTTGGATGAAGCAAGGATGCGCGAGGCGGCGCAGTATTTAATCGGCGAACATGATTTTTCCTCATTTCGCGCCACCTATTGCCAGGCCAAGTCTCCCGTCAAACACATGCATGACATCGCCATCCGACGTCAGGGCGATATGATTATTCTGACTTTTTGCGCCAGCGCATTTTTACATCATATGGTGAGAAATATTGTCGGTAGTCTGATCGTGGTCGGGGTCGGCAATCAGGAGCCGCAGTGGATCCATGAAGTGCTGCAAACACGTGATCGCAGCATCGCTGCGCCGACGTTTATGCCGGATGGATTGTATCTGGCAAAAGTGGACTATGATCCCAAATGGGCATTGCCGCAGCAGCCTACCTTCCTACCGTTTTGAAACATTAAAGCTGAAAAACGAAGCTGAAAAACGAAGCTACAAAACAAAGCTGAATAATTAAAGCTGAAAGCGCGCACATGGTGACAAGAATCAAAATTTGTGGATTGACCAGAAAAGAAGATGTCGAAACGGCATTGAAGTTGAATGTGCATGCGATAGGTTTTGTGTTTTATCCTAAAAGCCCACGCTATGTCAGCCCGGAGCAGGCGCGCGAACTCATTGAGATGATCCCTTCATTCGTCACTACGGTTGGTTTGTTTGTAAATGCCACTGCAGATGAAGTCGCCAATGTGTTGGCAATTGCACCAGTCAGGTTATTACAGTTTCATGGCGATGAAACGCCCGAAGATTGCAATGCAATCGCAGACCGGGTGCATAGGCAGTACCTGCGTGCGCTGCGCGTCAAACCTGACATGAGTAGCGATGATTTGATACAATGCGAGCTCTTGTATCGCAGCGCAGGGCCCAGATTCAGCGGCTTGTTATTAGATACTTTTGTTGATAGCTTTGGTGGAAGTGGAAAGGTTTTTGATTGGTCAATTATCCCAAAAGAACTCGCTCCTCGGGTCGTTTTAAGTGGTGGCTTGACTGCGCAGAACGTAAGTGGCGCCGTGACTAACGTGCGCCCTGGAGCTGTCGACGTCAGTAGCGGCGTTGAGCAGTCCAAGGGTATAAAAGACCCGGCCAAAATGCAGGCGTTTATTCAGGCCGTGCACTTGGCCGATACCTATCTACCTGAACAGGTTATTTAATAAGTCTATGAATCCCAATCAAACATTGCATGACTATTCTGCAGCATATCAGTTGCCCGACGAGCTTGGCCATTTCGGCATTTATGGCGGCAGCTTCGTCTCCGAAACCCTGAATCACGCGTTAAATGAGCTCAAAGACGCCTATCAACATTACTCTCAAGACCCCGAATTTCTCGCCGAATACCACTACGAACTAAAGCATTTTGTCGGTCGTCCATCGCCTATTTATCACGCCAAACGCTGGTCGAATGAAGTGGGCGGTGCGCAGATTTTTTTCAAGCGCGAAGATTTGAATCACACCGGCGCGCACAAAATTAACAATGTCATCGGCCAGGCACTGTTAGCCAAACGCATGGGTAAGCCGCGCGTGATTGCTGAAACCGGAGCAGGGCAGCACGGTGTCGCAACCGCCACGATCTGCGCACGATTCGGTCTGGAATGCGTGGTATATATGGGCGCGGAAGATGTCGCCCGTCAGGCGCAAAATGTCTATCGGATGAAGCTGCTGGGCGCGACGGTAGTGCCGGTTTCTTCCGGTTCAAAAACTCTCAAAGACGCGTTAAATGAAGCGATGCGCGATTGGGTGGCCAATGTCGAAAACACGTTCTATATTATCGGCACGGTCGCAGGTCCCCATCCTTATCCAAAAATGGTCAGAGATTTTCAGGTAGTGATCGGTAAGGAGTGTCTGGTTCAAATGCCGGAACTCGCCGGCAGGCAGCCGGATGCCGTTATCGCTTGCGTCGGCGGTGGCTCCAACGCTATCGGGATTTTTCATCCCTACATCGATCATCGTGACGTGCAGTTAATCGGCGTGGAAGCTGCCGGAGACGGACTGGAAACCGGTCGTCATGCTGCATCGATCACCGCCGGCTCGCCCGGTGTATTGCATGGCAATCGCACCTACTTATTACAGGACAAAAACGGGCAGGTGATAGAAACGCATTCGGTCTCAGCCGGACTGGATTATCCCGGAGTCGGACCTGAGCATGCATGGTTACATGACAGTGGTCGGGCGCAATACGTCAGCATTACCGATCAGGAAGCGCTGCAGGCATTTCATGATTGCTGTCGTATCGAAGGTATCATCCCGGCACTGGAATCCAGTCATGCGATTGCCTATGCCACCAAGCTGGCAAAAACGCTAACATCCGATAAAATTTTATTGGTCAATTTGTCCGGACGTGGTGATAAAGACATGCACACCGTGGCTCAACAAGCCGGTCTGCAACTTTAAGGAGTCATCATGTCGCGTATCCAAACCACATTTCAAGAATTAGCGCAGCAGGGTCGCAAAGGCCTTATCCCTTTTATTACGGCAGGTGATCCGGATCTGACTACAACCGTGCAATTAATGCATGCTTTGGTTCGGGGCGGTGCCGATATTATCGAACTTGGCGTGCCATTTTCAGATCCGATGGCCGACGGCCCGGTGATTCAGCGCGCTTCCGAACGTGCGTTAAAACATGGTGTTGGCCTAACTGATGTATTACAATGCGTGCGTGATTTCAGACTGAGCAATAATCAGACCCCGGTTGTGTTGATGGGGTATGCCAATCCGGTTGAACGCATGGGGATAGAGCACTTTGTTGCCGAATCTGCAAGCGCTGGCGTTGACGGTGTATTAGTCGTCGATTATCCGCCGGAAGAATGTGTAGCGTACGCTGCCTGCATGAAAAAACACGGATTGGATGTGATTTTTTTATTGGCACCGACCTCGACAGATCAGCGTATCGAACAGGTTGCGCAAATTGCAAATGGCTATGTCTATTACGTGTCGCTAAAAGGTGTGACGGGTAACAGTGCCATAGATCTGACCGACGTGAATCGCATGCTGTCTAAAATCAAGCAGCATGTTCAGGTGCCAATCGCAGTAGGCTTTGGCATTCGCGATGGCGCTACGGCAAAACTGATTGCCGGTGTTTCTGATGCGGTGGTTATCGGCAGCAGAATAATTCAGGAAATTGAAGCGCACGAATTTGACGCAAATGCCGGCGATGCGGAACGCGCAACAATGGTTACATCAGTACAAAAATTTATCAACGAGATACGCCTTACGATGGATCAAAAACCGTAAGTCGTGACAGTTGTTAGTAACAAGGAGAGAACTATGAGTTGGTTAGAAAAATTACTGCCACCACGAATTCAGCGCAATGATGCGGGAACGCGTAAATCGATACCGGAAGGCCTGTGGGTCAAATGCCCATCTTGCGAAGCGGTGTTATATCGTTCCGATCTGGAAGCGAACCTGCATGTGTGCCCCAAGTGCAGCCACCATATGCGCATCAGCGCGCGTGAACGTCTCGATAGTTTGCTGGATGCCGGCGGACACTACGAAATCGGCCAGGAAACGCTGCCGGTCGATACACTGAAATTTAAAGACAGCAAAAAGTATACCGACCGCTTAAAAATAGCGATGGAAACTACCGGTGAAACCGATGCGTTAATCGTCATTGGCGGATCGATATTAAGTATCCCGGTTGTAGTAGCCTGTTTCGAATTCGACTTTATGGCCGGTTCGATGGGTTCGGTAGTCGGCGAGCGGTTTGTTCGCGGCGTGAACGCAGCGCTGGAACAAAAAGTCCCGTTTATCTGTATTACCGCAACGGGCGGTGCGCGTATGCAGGAAGGTTTATTGTCCCTGATGCAGATGGCGAAAACCACCGCGATGCTGACCAAATTGAGTGAAAAGAAATTGCCGTTTATTTCGGTGCTGACCGATCCGACTACCGGTGGTGTTTCGGCATCATTTGCCTTTATGGGTGACGTGGTGATTGCTGAGCCTAAGGCGCTGATCGGATTTGCCGGTGCGCGCGTGATTGAAAATACGGTACGTGAAAAATTGCCGGAAGGTTTTCAGCGCGCTGAGTTTTTGATACAGAAAGGTGCGATCGACATGATCGTAGATCGTCGCAAGATGCGCGAAGAAATCGCAAAATTACTGGCCTTGTTGCAGAGCCAGCCAGTCGAAGCGGTGGCTTGATAAAAAGTCAGACTAAACAAAACCACGGCACGCCGTGGTTTTTTCTTTATAACTATGAAATCAAATACAAGTTTATTGACCACGCTGGACACATGGCTAGCGCATCTGGAAAAAGCCCATCCCACCGTCATTGAAATGGGACTGCAACGGGTCGCCACGGTAAAAGAGCGCATGGGTCTCCGGTTCGATTGTCCTATCATCATCGTCGGCGGTACTAACGGCAAGGGCTCAACCTGCGCGATGCTGGAATCGATCTTGATGCAGGCCGGCTATCGCGTCGGACTCTATACGTCGCCGCATCTGATTCATTTTAATGAGCGGGCCCGCATCAACGGCGTGTCGGTTGCAGATCAGGATTTTATCGATGCATTTCAGGTAGTTGAACAGGCCAGGCAGGAAATTTCGCTGAGCTATTTTGAATTTACCATGCTGGCCTGCATACACATCTTTACCAAAGCGAAGCTCAACGCGGTCATTCTAGAAGTGGGCCTCGGCGGGCGTTTGGATGCGGTCAATATATTTGATGCGGACGTCTCCATCGTGACCAGCGTCGATATTGATCACGTTGAATATTTGGGTAACACCCGCGAAGCGATAGGATTTGAAAAGGCCGGGATTTTTCGCACCGGTAAAACGGCGATCTGTTCCGACCCTCTGCCACCGCAATCTCTGATTGATCACGCGGTTGAAATCGACGCCGACCTGTGGCTGTTCGGTCGCGACTTTAATTACAACGGCGACAAGCAACAGTGGAATTATGCAGGCAGGCAGCAGCGCCGCAGTTCGCTGGCGTATCCCAGTCTGCGTGGTGCCAATCAATTGTTGAATGCGTCTGCTGCATTGGCCGCGCTAGAGGCGCTAAGAGATCGTCTGCCGCTAGGCGCGCAGGAAATTCGCAGCGGCCTGGTGATGGTGGATTTGCCGGGGCGCTTTCAGGTATTGCCGGGAAAACCAACCGTTATTTTGGATGTCGCGCATAATCCGCACGCGGCTGCGACCCTGCATCAGAATCTGGATAACATGGGCTTCCATCCGTACACCTATGCCGTGTTCGGCGCGATGATGGATAAAGATATCGCCGGCGTTATTAATCAGTTAAAAAATCAGATCGATCATTGGTGCGTCACTGATCTTCCATTGCCAAGAGCTGCCACTGCAAAACATATCGAAAAGACCTTAATCGAGCAAAACGTGCTGGATGCAAAAGAAAAGAGTATCCAATGTTTCGAAAGTCCTGCCGATGCCTACACATATGCGTTAAGCAAAGCAGGGGAAAATGATAGAATAGTGGTCTTCGGATCATTCTTGACGGTTGCCGGTGTTATTCTGCAGCGCAAAGCGTGATGTGAGACTGAATATTGACTACCCGATTTTGCTTCTTCTTTATTGATTGAACTGATATTGCGCATGAGCCTGTTTTCCATTTTTAGCAAAACACCACGCGAGGCGACTTCGGTAGCTGAAGCGTTAGCCGGCACAGTTGATGCGGCGCCAGCGAAATCCAAAAGCCGACGTTCAGAAAATCGTGATGCGCAAAATGAGCAACTGGTACCCGAAAAAAAACGCGCCCGTCGCAGATTAATCGGCGCAATCGCGATAGTGCTGGCTGTAGTAATCGGTCTGCCCATGGTGCTGGATTCGGAACCCAAGCCATTAGATAAAAATATCGTCATTCAAATTCCGTCCAAAGACAATCAGGTTTCTACGCCAGCTTCTTCAACGGATGCAAAAGAAGAAGTCGTTCCAGACGACGTACCCGATCAAACGGGCAAACAAAGAAGTGTGGCTACCGTTGTGGCTAAAGACGAGACGTCACAAAGTGCAATCAACCCGGCTCCGCCTGCCGTTCCGGTACCCGCATCGGCTCCGGTAACTAAAACGGAAACAGCCAAAGCGGAAACCAGGCATGCTGCGGATTCGGTAGCCCAAAAAGACAGTTCAACAAAATCCAAATCTGCCAACAAGACGACCGATACGCCTGTTGCGAAAACTGATGATTCTGCGCGCGCATTGGCTATCCTGTCAGGTAGCGATACCGGTTCCGGATCAGGCACAAATGCTGCGACAAAAAGCGCTGCAACACGTATCGTTATTCAGGCTGGCGCATTTTCCACGCAGGACGCCGTAACTGAATTGCAAAATAAATTAAACTCGGCGGGAATCAAGTCGTTTACGCAAAAAGTGGCGACCAGCACCGGCGATAAAATTCGGGTCAGGGTAGGCCCTTTCGCAGATAAAGAATCTGCCGACAAGATGAAACAACAATTAGAAAAATTAGGACTGAAGCCAAAGTTAATCACTTTATAGCGCCATGACCTGTTTCGATTATGTGGTTTTATTTATCTTAATTGCATCGATAGTTATCAGCACCATGCGAGGACTGGTTAAAGAGATTTTGTCGTTGGCCGCTTGGGTAATTGCATTCCTTGCCGCCAATGCCTTTGCCGTACAACTGGCCCCGATTATGCCGTTCGCCGAAGAATCGATACGGCTCATTCTTGCCTTTGTAGCCTTGTTCATTGGCGTACATTTGCTAATGTGGATACTGAGCCTGGCAATAGACAGTGTGATTACGGCTCTCGGATTGAAACCGGTGGACAGAACCCTCGGTAGCGTGTTTGGTGCAGCACGTGGTTGCGTGATCGTCTTAGTGTTAATGCTGGTGTGCGGAATGACGAATTTGCCCGAACAATCCTTTTGGAAGCATGCATTATTAAGGCCGGCCGTCGAAGCGGTGGCCATGTCCATCAAACCCTATTTGCCGGGCTCATTCGCCCGCTATGTAAAATTTTCGTAATTTGAACATCATGGTCAGATCTTGGTGTTCAAATTTTAGTATTCAGATTTCAATTGTCTAGGAGTCCACCATGTGTGGGATAGTCGGTGTAGTTTCAAATAGTATGGTTAATCAGGTCATTTACGATGCATTGCTGTTGTTGCAGCATCGCGGCCAGGACGCGGCAGGCATTGCCACCAACAGTGGCAGCTCGTTTGCGATGCATAAAGCTAACGGTCTGGTGCGCGATGTTTTTCGAACCCGCAATATGCGCTCGTTACCGGGCAATGTCGGGATAGGGCAGGTACGTTATCCCACGGCAGGCTCAACCAGTGAGGAAGAGGCGCAACCGTTTTACGTCAATGCACCTTTCGGTATCGTGTTGGCGCATAACGGCAATCTGACCAATGCCGAACAGTTGAAAGTTGAACTGTTTAAAAATGACCGTCGGCATATCAACACCGAATCAGACTCAGAAGTGTTGCTCAATGTGCTGGCGCATGAAATTCAGCAATCGACCAGTTCCTACTCGCTGGAACCTGCGACCTTGTTTGGCGCCATTGCGCAGCTGCACAAACGGGTGCGTGGGTCTTATGCGGTAGTGGCGCAAATCGCCGGATACGGTTTGCTGGCGTTTCGCGATCCATTCGGTATTCGGCCTTTATGTCTGGGTGTGTTGGAAACGGATAAGGGCAATGAATACATGATAGCCAGCGAATCAGTCGCGCTGGAAGGAATGGGATTCAGATTTGTTCGCGACGTTGAACCTGGCGAAGCGATTTTCATTGATGAAGATCATCAGTTGTATAGCCAGCAGTGCGCCGAAAATCCGACCCTGAATCCTTGCGCATTCGAATTCGTTTATCTGGCCCGTCCTGATTCCGTGCTGGACGGCGCATCGGTGTATGCCACACGTCTTAAGATGGGTGAGTATCTGGCTGACCAGGTGCGCATGCACATGTCCTCCGGGGCGATTGATGTCGTGATGCCGATTCCGGATTCGTCGCGTCCGTCGGCCATGCAACTGGCGTTGAAACTGAATCTGGAATACCGTGAAGGTTTTATCAAAAACCGTTATATCGGTCGCACCTTTATCATGCCGGGCAATGTCTCGCGCCGTAAATCGGTACGTCAGAAACTCAATGCCATCGGTGCCGAGTTCAAAGGTAAATCGGTCTTGCTGGTGGATGATTCCATCGTGCGTGGAACGACCAGTCGCGAAATCGTGCAGATGGCCAGAGAATCGGGCGCAACCCGCGTGATTTTTGCCTCCGCCGCGCCACCGGTCAAATTCCCGAACGTATACGGTATCGATATGCCGACGCGCCAGGAACTGATCGCCTATGGCCGCTCTGAAGAGGAAGTGTGTCGCGAAATTACCGCCGATGGCCTGATCTATCAGGAAGTATCCGCGATGCGCCGTGCCATTTCGGATGTGAATCCGAAATTGACCAGTCTGGAAGCATCGTGTTTCGACGGTAATTACATTACCGGCGACATCAGCCGCGAATATCTGGACAAGCTGGAAGCCGCACGCAACAATCCCAAGGCGTCGAGTGAAGATGGCGTTTCATCTCAATTAAACTTAAATTTAGCGAAAAGTGACTGATATGGCGAAGGGTTTCACCACCACCATCCTGCATAGCGACAGACAGAAGCCCATCGAGCACGGGTCGCTGCACAAGCCCGTTCATACCTCGGTGACTTATGGTTATGGCGATGCACGCGACCTGGCGGCGGTATTCCAAAGCAGGCAAAGTGGTTATCGCTACGGGCGCCAGGGCAATCCGACGGTCACCGCATTAGAAGATAAAATCACCAGGATGGAGCAGGGCGTAGCCAGCCTCTGTTACGCAAGCGGCATGGCTGCGATTGCAGCGCTTCCTCAGGCATTATTAAAAGCCGGCGACCATGTCGTTTCTTCGATTTTCCTGTTTGGGAATACCAGCAATTTATGGCAGACCGCGTCCGGTTTGGGTATTAACGTCAGCTTTGTCGATGCGACTAATGTGGAACATGTTGCGGCCGCTCTGACACCGGCAACACGTCTGGTCTTTGTTGAAACAATCGCAAATCCGCGTACGCAGGTTGCTGACCTCGAAAAAATCGGTGAACTGTGTGCAGCACGCGGCATACTGTTTGTGGTTGATAACACCATGACCACGCCGTATCTGTTCCAGCCTAAAACGGTAGGCGCGGGTCTGGTGATTAACTCACTGACCAAATCCATTTCAGGACATGGCGATGTATTGGGTGGTTGTATTACCGATACCGGCGCGTATGACTGGAGCAACTACCCCAACATCGCTGCGAATATTCAGAAACAGCCGCTGGCAATGTGGGGTATCAGTCAGTTGCGTTCCAAGTCGTTGCGTGATTTTGGTGCCTGCCTGTCGGCCGATGCGGCGCATCAGGTTGCCGTTGGCGCTGAAACAATGGCGCTCAGATTGGATCGTCAATGCATCAACACGACTGCGCTGACCGATATGCTGGAAGCGCATCCCAAAGTCGACAAAGTCTATTATCCGGGCCTGAGCAGTCATCCTCAACATGGCCTGTCCAGCAAGCTGTTTAAGGGTCATGGATCGATATTCAGTTTTGAATTAAAGGCGGGTATCGATTGTTTTGATTTTTTAAATAAACTCACTATCGCCATTTCGGCCACCCATCTGGGCGACAACCGTACGCTGATACTCCCGGTAGCGCACACCATTTTCTTTGAAATGGGAGCGGAGCGTCGTGCCGCAATGGATATCTCAGAATCGTTAATCCGCGTCTCGGTCGGTATTGAAGATACCGATGATTTGATTACTGACTTCAAACAGGCATTAGATTCCTTTTAGGATAACCATGCTACTGCAATCCCTGCGCATGACTTGGCGCGACTGGCGCGCCGGTGAACTTCGGTTTCTGCTGGTTGCGCTGGTTATCGCTGTGGGTGCATTGAGTTCGGTGGGCTTTTTCGTCGACCGGGTCAGCAGCGGCCTGCAGCGCGATGCAAATCAATTGCTGGGCGCAGATCTGCTGGTAAATTCCGATACCGTGTTGGCCCCCGAACTACGGGCGCTTGCCGGTCACTTGCAGCAGGCGCAAACGGTGAGCTTCGTCAGCATGGCGGTCAGCGGCGATGAGTCGCAAAGCCAATTGGTCGCTGCCAAAGCGGTTACGGCTCAATACCCGCTGCGGGGACAGCTTACTTTGGATAGCGGCATAGTACAGCATCAGATTCCTGCGCCCGGCACGGTCTGGGTAGATAAGGCCGTACTGGTTGCGCTGCATATGCAGTTGGGCCAGCAGCTCAAATTAGGCGATCAACTTTTCACCGTCACGCATGTGATTGTTGATGAACCGGATCGCGGCTCGGCCTTTATGAATATCGCACCACGCGTGATGCTGCCCGAATCCGATCTGGCTGCAACCAATCTGGTGCAGGCCAACTCAAGGCTGACGTATCGGCTGTTGCTGGCTGGGGACGTCAAAGAAATCAAGTCTACGCAAAAGCAAATCGAAAAGTTGATTGAGCAAAAGCATATCAAGGGAGTCAGTATCGAATCCTTTGAATCGGGCCGGCCTGAAATGAGCTCGACACTGGACCGCGCCAAACAGTTTCTCTCTCTGGTCAGTCTGTTGTCTGCGATGTTGGCTGCATTAGCCATCGCGCTGGCGTCGCGCCGTTTTATGCTGCGCCATATTGATGCCTGCGCGATGTTGCGCTGTCTGGGGATGACGCAAACACAGGTCACGGTGATGTTTTTGATTGAGTTTCTGCTGCTCGGCTTAGTCTCCAGCCTGCTTGGTGCGGTGTTGGGATATCTGGGACATTTAGGCCTGTTAATCTGGCTGGGCAGTTTTATCACCACCACCTTGCCACCCCCATCTGCGCTGCCAGCTTTGCAGGGAATTGCAATCGGCATGCTGCTGCTACTCGGTTTTGCCATTCCGCCCATTATGCAACTGCGCAATGTGCCGCACAATCTTATGGTGCGACGTGAAACCGGAACGCCGCAAGCGCATACGCTGGTTGTGTACTTGATCGGTATGCTCATGTTTGCGATATTGCTGGTCTGGCAGACTGCCAATGTCAAACTGGCGGGCTATACGTTTTTGGGTTTTCTGCTCGGATTTGTTCTGTTTGCCGTGTGCGCCTGGTGGTTTTTGCGCGCCATGAAATGGATGCGCAACTGGTTTAATTACCCCGCCTGGCGATTTGCGATTAATGCGTTACAGCGCAGGCCTGCCGCCAGTGTGATCCAGGTTGTAGCATTGTCGTTGGGCTTGATGGCCTTGCTGTTGTTGACAGTCATACGTGGCGATTTATTGTCGGCCTGGCGCGAGGCCACGCCTGCCAATGCGCCGAATCAGTTCATCATCAATATTTTGCCGGAACAAAAGGACAGTATCGCTGCGCTGTTTGTCCAGCGCCACCTGCCGGTGCCGGATATTTATCCGATGATACGCGGGCGCCTGATCGCGGTGAACAACGCGCCAACCAGCGCCAACCAGTATGAAGCCGAGACCGCGAAACGGATGATAGAGCGTGAATTCAATCTGTCTACCATGAAGAACATGCAAAATTACAATCATCTGGTTTCGGGCCGCTGGTTCGCAGATGACAAGCCGGAAGCCTCGGTAGAAGAAGGTATAGCAAAAACACTGCATTTAAAATTGGGCGATCAGTTGCGCTTCGATGTCGCCGGTCAGATCATCAATGTTGACATTACCAGCTTGCGCAAACTGGAATGGAGTTCCATGCAGGTGAATTTCTTCGTCATCATCAATCCGAAAATTGCCGCCGATTTGCCGAGTACCTGGATAACCTCGTTTCATCTTCCGCCAGATCAGGAAAGTTTTATTCCGGAGTTGTCGCGGACGTATTCGAACCTGACCATTATCGATACCGGTGCGATACTGCGACAGGTGCAGAATGTGTTGGATCAGGTAGTCGCCGCAGTACAATTCTTGTTCATGTTTACGATAGCCTGCGGCTTGCTGGTTTTATATGCGGCGCTGCAAAGCTCGCAGCAACAGCGTTTGCAGGAGGCGAGTTTATTACGCGCTTTGGGCGCTTCCAAAAAACAGTTATCGCAGGCGCAATGGATAGAGTACGGATTGCTGGGCAGTCTGGCCGGTCTGTTGGCCGCCAGTGGTGCAGCTGCCACCGGTTGGGTATTGGCGCATCAGGTATTCGAATTTGCTTTTCAACCCAGCCCGTGGCTGTGGCTGTTGGGAATTGCGACCGGTGCATTGTGCGCGTTGGGCGGAGGCTGGCTGGGGCTGCGGCATATTCTGAATCAACCGCCGTTATTAAGTTTGCGCGAAGCGTAAGCTGGATCAAATCAGGAACAATAATGATACAAATTTCGGAACCGTCAGTCGGGACCCTGTATGAACAAATTGGTGGCGCAGTCAAGTTGCGCGAGCTGGTCGATCGGTTTTATGATTTGATGGCATTGGAGCCGGAGCTCGACGGGATTTTAAAACTGCATCCGACCAGTTTAACCAATTCACGCGACAAATTGTTCTGGTTTTTAAGCGGCTGGATGGGCGGGCCGCAACTGTATATTGAAAAATTTGGTCATCCAATGTTGCGGGCGCGGCATCTGCCGTTTAAGATCGGCATAGCCGAACGCGATCAATGGATGTCCTGCATTAAAACCGCCATGCTGGATCTGCAGATCGAACCAAAATTGCAGGAGCGCCTGTTACGCTCGTTGTATGAAACAGCAGACTGGATGCGCAATCAGGAAGACTGAACTAAATGGCGGCCCTTGATAAACGTATGGGTTGCGTTTTGTAGTTTCGTAGGTTGGGCTACGTTTCACCAGCCCAACGTGCTTGGAATACATGATGGTTGTTGGTTTTGGCGCGGCGTGTTGGGCTGATAAGGCGTAGCCCAACCTACGAAGCCGTAGACCAGCCACGGAGCGGTAGCTCGGCCACGAAACCGTAGCACAACCTGCAACGCCGTTGGATCCCCGAATTTTTACCTAACTATTGGTCACCCCTTGATAAAACCCAGCTTCGATATCCTGCTCTGGCAAGACGCAATACAAACTCAACACGTCGTGTGGCGCGCTGAGAACGGTGCTGCTGCACCCAAAAAACTGCTGCTGGCAGATGACACCCTGACCGCGGACAGCGCCTACAAGCTGGCCTGCGAGGGCGTCGGACTGTTATGGCAGGGCGATTTTCAAAATGCCCGACAGCTGTTGCAGGCACTGGCGCGTCGTTGCGACCGTCCTCCCAAAAAAAGCAAACACACCGAACCGGCAGTACTGGAGCCAGCCCAGGCGTTTCATCTGCACCGTCAGGCGCAATCGCAGCGCGCGCGCATTTTGGCTATGGTACTGATACCGTTAAATGCGGATTACAGCATTCCCTTGAAACGCGCACCGAATGTGCTTGCGCCCTGTACTGAGGCGTATGGTGCCGCATCTGCATCCGGGACCAGTTCCATCGTGTCGTTACGCGAACTGCAAAGCCTGATCGGCGCGCACGAGTGGCGCAAAAAAGGCGTATTCATTCCCGCGCTGTCGGCACATATTCATCCGCACTACGGCGTTTTTTCGCCGATACGCGGCGAATATATCGAACTGGTCGCCAACGCGCCGCTACCCACCACCAGACTGGCTTTTGATATTGGAACCGGAACCGGCGTTCTGGCAGCACTGCTGGCACAGCGTGGCGTTAAACAGGTCATCGCCACCGATCTTGATCCACGTGCTCTGCAGTGTGCCCAGGAAAATATCGACAGATTGTGGATGACCGACAAAGTCACGATTACCTCTGCCAATTTATTCCCTGAAGGTAAAGCACCTCTGATAGTCTGTAATCCGCCGTGGGTGCCGGCGCGCCCCAGTTCGCCGATTGAAGCTGCAATTTTTGATCCGGCAAGCCAAATGCTGCACGGTTTTATTTCAGGCCTGGCAGCACATCTGGAGCCTAAAGGAGAAGGGTGGCTGTTGCTGTCCGACCTGGCCGAACATCTGGGATTGCGCACCCGGGAGCAATTGCTGCTGTGGATAAACAATGCCGGATTGCGTGTCGTTGAGCGGATTGATATTAAACCTAATCATCCTAAAATGATGGATGCCGCAGATCCGTTGCATGCTGCCAGAGCGGCAGAAGTCACCTCGTTGTGGCGTCTGGCGGTGGCAAAAACAACGGTGACAGAAACAACAGGAGAAGGACAATGAACAAAGCACCCCGTATCTTGACATTTAAATGCAAAAATTGCGGAAAATCCGTGCAGGTGTTTTTGCAAAAAGTATCTGCCTGCTCCCACATACAACCGTATCAGGGCATCTGCGGTTGCGGCGAATTACATCGCCATGCAACGGGAAATCCGCAGGCCGTTGAGTCATTTCTTAACTCGGCAGAGCTGGATTGGGTGCACACTCACTAGGTCTATGGCAGCACTCTCCCTATGACAAGGAGCCCGCATGATCAGTATCAAACGTGTACCGCTTCCGGAAGGTCAGGCAGAACTTTTGGAAATGATCGCAAAAGGATATCCACTGCAGGAAACCCTGGAGAGATTGACGCTGATCATTGAAGCGCAATCCGATGGTTTGTACTGTTCGATCCTGCTGTTGGACCCGGATGGCATGCATATACATCCCATGGCCGGTCCGAACATGCCACCCAATTATATGACCGCGCTGGATGGCTATGTGATTGGACCATCCGCCGGTTCATGCGGTACCGCGATGTATACAAATAAACCTGTCGTCATCGCAGATATTCACAGCGACCCACTGATGAAGCCGTATCTGTTTCTGCTTGAGCCCTACGGTTTTCGTGGTTGCTGGTCGAATCCGATATCGATAGACAAGGACACCGTATTAGGTACCTTTGCCATGTATTACAGAGAAGTGCGTGAGCCGGTAGCGCGGGAATTGGAGTTAATGGCAGTCGCCACGCATATCGCCGGTATCGCGATTGATAAGACCCGAAAAGAAGAATCGCTGAAACATTATCAGCAAGAACTCGAAGAACTGGTCAAGGAGCGCACCACCCAGTTACTCGCGGAAAAAAATAAGGCGGAAACGGCGGCCATTGCATTAATCAAAGCCAACCAGGATTTGACGGCAGCCTTCAATACCTTAAATCTGGCGCAGGAAGATCTGGTGAAAAATAAAAAATTGGCGGCATTAGGTTCACTGATCGCCGGTGTCGCCCATGAATTGAATACGCCGATCGGCAACTGTGTGATGGCTTCCAGCACGCTGGCCGAAGAAACTGAAACGCTGTGCGAACATTTTGCCAACAATGAAGGCGTCAAACGTACCGCGCTGATGCACTATCTCAACGATGTTACGGTAGCAGGCGATATATTGACGCGCAATCTGGAACGGGTCACCAATCTGGTTGAGAGTTTTAAACGGGTGGCAGTCGATCAGACTTCGTCAACCCGGCGCACCTTCAAATTACACGACGTCATTAACGAGGTCATGGGACTGATCAAGGGGAATTTCAACAAAAGACCCTTTGTGCTGGAATTGCATATTCCTGATGAATTGGAAATGGACAGCTATCCCGGTTCAATTAGCCAGATACTGGAATGCGTGGTTGAGAATGCCCAGGTCCATGCGTTTGATGCGCGGCATGGTGACACGAACGACAATATCGGCAAAATTACCATCAGCGCCAGTCTCAGCCGACCCGGCTGGATCAATCTTCTTATTCAGGATGACGGTAGCGGGATATCGGGTCAGCATATCGATAAAATTTTCGACCCCTTTTTTACCACCAGAATGGGCAGTGGCAGTATGGGACTGGGATTAAACATCGCCCATAATGTCGTAGTCGGAATTTTGGGTGGCAAGATAGCGATCGATAGCAAACCTCATCAAGGTACTCTGGTGACGATTACTTTGCCGACCATAGCGCCTCATTTGCAAAATCTGGTCGGCTAATTTAATCGGTATCTTTCGAAGGCGGTAATTAGAATGATATTTCGGATGCCAGCATTTCGCTAAAAGATTCCGATGAAATTGACTTGCTGAAATAAAATCCCTGCCCCTCTTCGCAACGCAGTTCCTTTAAAAAATTGAGCTGCTCCAGGTTTTCAATTCCTTCAGCGACCACCTTGAGTTTAAGACTATTTCCCATACCAATGACCGCGCCGACGATGATGCCGTTGTCTTTTGAGTTGCCAATGCCTTCAACAAACGACTGGTCTATTTTTATCACGTCGAGCGGAAACAAGTTAAGATAACTCAAACTTGAATACCCGGTGCCAAAATCATCCACTGCCAACTGTACGCCCAGATCTTTCAGTTCCTGGAGAATGAATGCACTCGATTCAGCATTGTCCATCAATACCGTTTCGGTAATTTCTAATTGCAGGTGTCTGACGTTAAGTCCCGTGTCGTTGAGTGCAGAACGCACACTGTCAAGGAAATCAATTTGACGAAACTCCAGCGCCGATATATTAACCGAGACAGATACGGGTGAATGACCGGCCGCGTCCCATTTTTTTGCCTGTGTACATGCTTCACGCAGGACCCAGCGACCTATGGGTACGATCAAGCCGCATTCCTCTGCGATTTTCACAAATCTGTCTGGCAATATCAGTTCGTCGGTTGGATGAATCCAGCGCAGCAAGGCTTCAGCACCGGAGATTTTCCCTGTACTCAAATTGATTTTGGGTTGATATTCCAAAATAAATTCTTGTCTTTCCAGAGCACGACGCAGATTGCCTTCGACGAACTGGCGTTCGACCGCACGAATGTTCATTTCGCTGCGAAAGAACTGGTAGTTGTTCCGTCCCTGACTTTTTGCGTAATACATTGCGGTATCTGCGCTTTTGAGTAACTCGTCTGCGCTCTGGCCATCTGCAGGGTAGATACTGATGCCGATACTGGTTGAGATGTATAAATCGCAGCCATCGATTGAATGAGGCGCGGCAAGTGAATTGCGTACTTTGTCGGCGATCATGGCGGCGTCTGCTTCGAATTCTCCACCCACCAACAGCAAGACGAACTCATCGCCACCTTGCCTGCTTACCGTGTCGGATCTGCGCACGCATTGCAACAAACGTTGCGCAACCGATTGTAAAAGCCTGTCGCCAGTGGCGTGCCCCAGCGAGTCGTTAATATGTTTGAAATTATCCAAGTCGAGAAATAGTACGGCCAGTTGTGTCTGGTTACGATTGGACAGTGTAATCGCCTGATCAATACGATCGTTGAGCAGGATCCGGTTGGGCAAATTGGTCAGAAAATCATGTTGCGCAAGATGCTCCATTTTATTGCTCATCGCTTCGGCCTTGCTGACATCATGGAAAACAATTGCTGCGCCGATCAACTGACCCTCCCGGTCGTGAATGGGCGATGCGGTATCTTCTATGGATGCCTCGCTCCCGTCTTTTTTGATCAGTATGGTATTTGGCGGCAGATCAATGGATTTGTTTCGTTGCAACACAAGCTCAACGGTATTGCGCTCAATTAGGCGCGACACGCCATTAATGATCTTAAAGACCTCGGCAATAGGGCGACCGCATGCATCCTCGACGGTCCAGCCTGTCAGCTTCTCTGATGCGCTGTTCATGTAATCGATATTGCCCACCCGATCTGTGCAGATCACCGCGTCGCTGATTGAGTTAAGAGTGATTTCAGCGCGCGATCTTTCTTTATATAGAACCTCTTCGACGCTCTTGCGTTGAATCACGCTGCGTAACGATTGAGGAATCAGGCTGCTCGCGAAATATCCTTTTGATAAATAACCTTGTGCTCCGAGCTGAATGGCTTCCACTGCCAACGGTTCCTCTTCATACGCACTGAGTATCAATATCGGTATTTCCGGAACAACAGCATACAGTTTGTTAAAAGTATTGATTCCAACACTGTCTGCGAGAGATAAATCAACGAGAATAATGCCGATATCACCGCCGCTGAGCCGCTCCAGCCCGGCTTCCAGGCACGTCAGCCATACAGTCTTGAATGGCCCATCCCGCGTACTTCGGAGCACGTTTTCCAGAATATTCGCGTCAGTAGAGTTATAAGTAAGGATCAGTACCTGATTTTTCATGATAGTCATTTTAGGTAACCTGCTATTCAGCATTGTTTGACGGTTTCAAGATATGGAATGCGTTAACGTCTGTATGTGCGTTATCGAACAAATGTCAGTGTAAACATGGAGAGATAGAAAAAAACAATGAATGGCCATATCAACGAGTTCACCATGCAAAGTTCGGCAACGAACAGACATTGCCGCAAGTGGTTGTAATACTTGACGTACTTTCCAAATTAAGGAGCCATCATGATTGCAAATAACCGGTATCAGGCTGCATGCCTCATGTTTTGTATGTGTACAGTGCAGTTGTGCTGGGCGCAAAGTATGCCTGGCATAGCCGAACCCGGCGATCCAGTTCGCTGGTATCAACAAGATTCGACTCCGCATGATTACTTTCTGACTTTAAAAAAGGAAGCTGAAGCTGTTTATCAGGAAGCAAAAACAGATTGCCAGTCATTGCACGGCTCGTCCCGCACAACCTGCCTGAAAGACGCACAAGCTCAATATAAACAAGATATGTCAGATGCCAAACTCAAGGAACAACAGCAAGCTCACTAACGCCAATAACCGGCGCATGAAATTATTTTTCCATTCGATGTAAAATTGTACAGTCGCATACTGAAAAATGATCAACATGGAGGCTGATTATGTTTTGGGAAAAGAAACTTGAGAACTGGGTGCACAGCATCCGCGGTAGACTGGCATTGCCATTACGTGTCGAACTTTGGAATGGCAAGCAATTTAATTTTAGCAGCGAGCATCCGGAAGTCGTTATTCGGGTGCCTGAGGTATCAGCACTGGCTTATCTGCTGACACCTTCACTATCGAATCTTGGTTCTGCCTATGTTGACGGCAAGATCGAAGTGGAGGGCAAGCCCGGCGCGATTATCTCAATCGGTAATGCACTGGCCCGGGGGACGCTGAAACTGGAAGGCAAGTTTGCACGCATAGTGCGAAAAAAACGCCACAGCAAAGAAAAAGATCAGGAAGCAATTCGCTATCACTACGACGTCTCCAATGACTTTTATAAATTGTGGCTGGATCGGAATCTGGTGTACTCCTGCGCTTATTTCGAACAGGGTACTGAAGATCTGGCTACCGCGCAAATCAAAAAAATCGATCACATATTGCATAAAATCCGGCTGCGCGAAGGCGATACCTTGCTGGATATCGGCTGTGGCTGGGGTGCGCTGGTCATGCGCGCTGCAAAACATTATGGCGCAAAATGTGTCGGCATCACGCTGTCTGAAAATCAGGCTGAACACGCAAAACAACTTGTTGAGGCAGCGGGGCTAAGCGATCGCATAGAAATCCGTCTGCAGGACTACCGCGATGTGACCGGATCTTTTGACCGTATCACTAGCGTGGGGATGTTCGAGCACGTGGGCATCACAAATCTGCAGCTCTATTTCTCCAAAATACATGAATTGCTCAAAGACGATGGTATTGCGATGAATCATGGCATTACATCGACCGACCCTGATAACGGCGAGACGCCGTATGGAAACGGCGAGTTTATTGAAAAATATGTCTTTCCGCACGGTGAATTGCCGCACATCGGATTGGCGTTAAAAGCGATGCAGGAAGGCGGGCTGGAAGTAATCGATCTGGAGAATTTACGCCGGCATTACGCCAAAACCTGCGCGCAGTGGGTTGATAATTTTGAAGCACATGCCGAGGCTATCAAGGCGCTGGCCGGGGACCGGCGCTACCGTATCTGGCGCGTGTATCTGGCGGGTTGCGCGTATGCGTTTGAGCAGGACTGGATTTCACTGTATCAGGCTGTTTGTGTCAAGGCAGGTCGTAGCCCATCCGCCATACCATGGTCGCGCAGTTATATTCAGCATCAGGCCGGAACATCGTCACAGATAGATTTATCAGCCTGCGCCATGGAGTCCTGAACGGTCTTGTTCAATGCGAGTGAGAACCGGGTTCGGCTATACTGATGCAACGCCATCTGGCAACACAGTGAAAGTACTCCATGCAGATCGATCCGTCACAGAACGCAACCGCAGACAACTACAAACTATTGACCAACCTGGTCGTACCGCGCCCCATCGCCTGGGTAACAACTGAAAATGCACAAGGTGTGATTAATCTTGCGCCGTTCAGTTTTTTTAATGCGGTTGGCGCAGATCCTTTGTATCTGATCATCAGCGTCGGCCAAAATGATGCAGGCGAACCTAAAGACACCGCCAAAAATATTCTGGCGAACGGCGAATTTGTGGTCAATCTGGTGACTGAAGATTTATTTGATGCCATGAATATTTCGGCCGCTGATTTTCCTGCCGATGAAAGCGAACTGTCGGCAGCGCAATTGCAGTCTGCCCCTTCCATGCGCGTCAAAGTGCCACGGATAGCGCTGGCGCAGGCCAGTCTCGAATGCAAATTGTTCAGTACCCAACAGCTGGGAAAAAATTTGTTGATTATTGGCGAGGTGGTGATGTTTCATGTCGCCGATCATTTGCTTGGCCCGCGATTTCATATCAATAATTTTGCGCCGCTGGGCCGCTTGGGCTCACCGTCCGTGTATTGCCGAACTACGGATCGATTTGACATTAAGCGCATCTCGTATTCGGAGTGGCTCAAAAATGGACAAAAATAGGACCCGGTTACGCTCGGGATCCGAGTGACAGATATAGTGTCATCGGATTATCACGACAAGGAGTAAATCCATAATGTTCATAAAATGATTTAGCTTCTTGTCCTTTTGCATCAACGACCAACGCATAGGCCGCCACTTGTTTTTTCGCTTCCAAACATCGTTCAATGGCGCATCCCATCAGAATGCGTCCGAAGCCGTGACCGCGATGCCCGGAATGGGTCGCCAATCGCCCTAGTCGAAAACACGGTACAGGATAACGAGGTAATTTTTGTTGTGTGCGCTCGTCCATTTGAAGCGCATCAAGTTGGGCGGCACTCAGGCTGTAGAATCCCAATATGCTTTTCGGTAAGTCCGTGTCTATCAATACTCTGACGACAGCAATACCTTTCTTGCTCTGCTGAACAGCAAAACGATGCAAATAGGTGTCGAGTTCGTCTACGCCAGATGTAAAAGCGTGACGGTCATGACAATCTGGATTGAGCAACTGTTCTTCAAGCACGCCGCACCTTTTTTGCCGCGCGCATTGCCTTTTGTAAGGCAGCATTCGGTGCAAATGCTTCATCAAGAGCAGATGTGAACTCCTTGAAATCCTGATTTGACATCGTGATGCGGGATTCCCGATCTAACAGATCACGTGCTTTTTCCTTTGCGGCGGTGCGTACGAATGCTGCCATGGTCATGCCTAGCAGCGCAGCGGCGCGCGAAACAGCATCTTTTTCTTCAACATCCATTTTTAAATCAAATCTTGCAGTCGGCACCATGACAACCTCCTAAAATGCGCTAACGCTTGAGTACGGTAATTTACCGTATTTTCCTGGCCGATGCAAGGTTTAGCCATAGATGTATGATGGCCGGATGACGAATTTAGTGATGGAGGCAATCATGGCTACCAATTCCTCGCGTTCAGTTATTCCAGGCACACACCGGGTCCCGCTAAATAATGCGCAGCTAATTGGGCCGGTTCCAGAGAATCAGATAATCGAAATCACGATCATGCTGCGTTCCGAAAATCAGCGATCCGATCTCCATGCGCAGACTACGTCAACACAGTTGCCGCTCGCCAGTCGAAAAATGTTAAGCAGAGAAGAATTCGCCAAAAAATTTGGCGCAAGCGACGCGGATATCGCCAGAGTCGTAGCGTTTGCCAACCAATATAAATTGACTGTACTAAAGGTAAATAAAACTCATCGCAGTGTGGTGGTGTCTGGCAGTGCAGCCGCATTGGGTGCAGCGTTTGGAACCAGATTGGCACATTATCAGCACCCTGACGGCGTGTATTGCGGTCGGACAGGTGAGCTGACCGTACCCAATGATGTGCTTGATGTGATTGAAGGCGTATTTGGTCTGGACAACAGACCGCAGGCGTCTGCGCAATTTCAATTACGGTCGCCGGGTAAAGATGCCAAGGCAAGTGCGACATTCACTCCGCCGCAACTGGCAAAAATTTATAACTTCCCATCCAACGCAAACGGTAGCGGTCAGTGCATAGCTCTCATAGAACTGGGTGGCGGTAGCCGTGCGGCCGACATCAGCGCCTACTTTTCCGGCTTGGGCATTGCCGCGCCAAAAGTAACTATCGTATCTGTAGACAGCGCCAAGGATACGCCGACCACACCGCAGGGCGCAGACGGTGAAGTGATGCTGGATATCGAAGTCGCGGGTTCAATCGCCCCAGGTGCTGCGATTGCCGTCTATTTTGCGCCAAATACTGATCGCGGTTTTCTCGATGCAGTGACCACGGCGATACATGATGCGGTCAATAAACCGTCGGTAATTTCAATAAGCTGGGGCGGGGCGGAAGTAACCTGGACGCAGCAGGCCATGACTGCCTTCGAATCCGCATTTGCCGATGCGGCCGCCATGGGAGTGACGATTTGCGTTGCTGCCGGCGATAACGGTTCCACCGATGGGCAGGCGAATGGAACACAGAATGTGGATTTTCCTGCGTCAGCACCGCACGCTCTGGCATGCGGCGGCACATCGCTTGCGGTTAGTACGACAGGCATTGTTACTGAAACCGTCTGGAATGACGGCGTCAACAGCGCAACTGGTGGCGGGTATAGCAGCTACTTCCCGATACCCGCATATCAGACGACACTTAATCTATCGCAAAAAGGGCGCGGTGTACCGGACGTTGCCGGCGATGCCGATCCGAACACCGGTTACGACGTGCGCGTAGACGGAGAGAATATGGTGATAGGCGGAACCAGCGCAGTGGCACCGCTCTGGGCGGGATTGATCGCGTTGCTCAACCAGCAGTTGGGTCACCCGGTCGGTTTTTTGAATCCGCTTTTATACGGTTCATTGCAGGGAAAAAAAGTCACCAACGATATTACCATGGGAAATAACGGCGCACAGCAGGCAGGCCCAGGGTGGGATGCGTGCACCGGTTGGGGATCGCCCAATGGAGAAAATCTTTTGCTGGCTCTTAGCCAATAAAGAAGAATCGACGACTGCAATATAAATCTCACTCTACGCAACGCTGTGTACCCAATGTTCGTCTTCGTACAGACCAGTGCCAACTTCAGGTACTACCATTCCTGCACACCAGCGCAATAGATTCCAATTGGTTTTATTGCGTGAACCGCATAGTCATCCCGGGCACGTCCGGGGTGCTTTTTCGTATCGAATTACACAGGAGATTTTTTTGAAAAAGATAGCCATTGGAATAGCAATATTGCTGGCAGGTTGTAGTGCCAAAACACCATCGGACCCGGTTGCCGGTCAGTCTGATCCGCAGACGGATACGCAAATGGCGGCAGCAGGAACGCAAGAGCCAGACAACCAGGCGGATGTGGCGCCGCAGGATTATGCGCCGCCGGTTGCACAACCTGTTGTCAGCGTTTATATTGATCCGCCGCTGGCTCAGCCTCAGGCTATCAGCGTTGCCTGGGCTCCGCCGCCGATGCTGGTCGATGAACCGACACCACAGCCGGCCGACAATCAGGTTTGGGTCGGTGGGTATTGGGTGTGGGAGGGTGATTGGGTCTGGGCTTCGGGCAATTGGGCTCCGCCACCACGTCCCGGATATCAATGGAATAATCCTTACTATGAGCACCGCGATGACTCAGTCGTTTTTGTCAACGGCTACTGGGGTGCGCCGGGCACCAGCTTTGTTCCGCCACCATTGGGCGTCGACATTGCGCTGGGCGTAATTGGAGTCGGTGTTATTGCCGGCATGCGGCCACATGGTCCGGAAGGTGTTTTTGTTCCCGCACCACCAGGCTCATATCGCGGTTTGATCGTACCGGCGCCTATCGGTACCGCGCCTGCAGTTGTAGTGGGCTCAGCGCCGATCGTTCGTACCGGTATGCGCGTGACAATTAACAATCAACGCAATGTCACGCATATTACCAACGAAACCAACGTGACCGTAATTGCACCCGCGAATGCAATGGCCAACGGAAAAGCTGTCAATGTGTCGGTTCCAGTGCAACCGCATCTGGCCGCAGCACAGTCGGCGGTGGTCAATGCCAGGGCGCCGGAGCCGGCTTCGGACAAACATATTCCAGCGTACGTGGCAGGCCATAAGCCGATAGCGTTGCCAACAGCGCAGGAAGTGCATCCGGAAGTTCCAACATCACTGGTGCACACGCATGCCAACACATCGGCCGCAGCGGAAAATATGCCGACTCATCCGATCGCGCCACAACCGGCACGCGTTGAACCAGAACGTGTTGAACATCCTCACCCGACGCAACCTGCAGTAACGCCACATCAGCCTGTTGCTGAAGCCAGGCCTGAACCCAGGCCTGAGTCCAAGCCTGAACCCAAGCCTGAACCCAGGCAGGAGCCGCATGCGGCGCCACCTGAAGTAAGAGAAGTTCCGCGTGTTCCGGAAGTCGCACCTGCGAAGATGGAGGCGCCGAAACCTGCCGAACATGAAATGCAGCCTAAACCGGTGTCTGCCAAATCAGAGAAGAGGGTGGAAAATAAGCCGGCAGAAAACAATGGGCATGAATGAATCGTGAGTTGACCAAATTCATGCATTACGATTTTGGTCTTCTGACGCTGGATACATTTGGCTTTGTCCTTGCCTTTGCCGTTGCCGTTGTCTTTGTCGATACGGTGGCCGTTCTGGCCGACGTTAATCTGGCAGGAACTGTTTTTTTGTTTTTTGCAGCGGAGGCGGGCAACGCCGGTGTTTTCGTATCCAGTTTTAAAACTTGCGCAACACGCAGCAGACGCTGTTCCTTTTCTGCGCTGATCGGCCCGCTTAAAGACAGCAAATCGCGCGCCAACTGCATGGCACGCTGACGGCTGGCTTTAGTTGGCAGTAATGCAGTCAAACCATTTAATGCTCTGTCTTCGTCCTTGCGCACCAGATAGGATTGCTGTCGGATGGTGTCTTTCAATTGTTGCAGGCTCACCGTTTTGTCGAGGCCGAATTCCAGCATTAATTTTTTGATGCCGTTGAAAGGACGTTCATCGATCACGCCATTGCCGCTGGCAACGATGATTAACAGGCGCATAAATCCGGTTTCAATACTGCCGTGTTCAAACCAAAGTTCATGCTCGGCCTGGCGTTCGCGTATAGTCTGGTGCAATTTGTATCGGGATTTATTCCTGGTTTCAGGTTTGAATCCGATCAGCTGAGTCAGTTGAGGTGATTCGTAAATCGTTTTGAATAATCTTTCGTATCCGCTATCGCGTGCATCGCGATAGCTATCCCAACTCTGCCGTATCGCCTTCGAATTATTCTGTTCAATGGCGAGCCAGGGGTTGTTCGCTGAAACTGGTTTGCGCTGGGACCGGACCAGGTCTGCAACCGGTTTTAATGCTTTCAATGCCGGGTTGGAATCAGAAAATAGCGCACGTTCCAGTCGGGAGCTATTCAGGTGGCGCATGCAGATTGCCGTCATCTCACTAGAAAATAACTGCATGACCGGCGAGACATACCGGTTATACATGGCCTGATTAATTTCGGCTACGCGTCGCACCACTTCAAACGCTTTTTCACCATCGCGCCCGTCGCCCAGTGCCAGAATATCGTTAATCTCGCGTGGCTCGAAGCGAATCACATGGTGATCGTCTATCATGGAAATGCCGGGCATGTCGGGCGTCGTGTCGGTGATGATCGCTTCGTAAAGACCGGGCGGTAGCACATCAATCAGATCCAGTGCACTGGCGAATTCGCTGTGCTCACGGTTCGCCACGCCGGCAGAAACAAAAATACCGAGATGGCCGATCTGCTCATGCAGAAAATAGACGATGGTTTGCTCGTTGTCGCGAATCTGATCGGTATTCTCATACAGATCCGGAATCCAGTTCAGTGCCTGCTGCGGCGGCGTGATGTTGTCGCCCCAGGACGCAAACACAACGATAGGCGAGCGGATATTGCGCAAATCTACCGTCTCCCCATCGATTTTAATTTCACCGGCAGTCAGACGATTGCCAACAAATAAATTTTGCGAGATCCATTCCATCTCTGCTTTATTCAGCAAAAAGTGTCCGCCCCACCAGCGTTCAAATTCCAGGAATCGTTCCTTTTCAGTGTCCACGTTGGCATATAAACTGTACAGCTTGCTCCAGTGCGTATTGCCGGGATCGAGTTTTTCAAAATTATTAACCAGGTTGGCGCCGTCAAATTTGCCGTTACCCAAATCGCCGGCAAATGACGCCGCCCAGGTTCCACCCAACAATCCGCCCATATAGCGCATGGGATTTTTTCCCTCTACACCGGCCCAATACGATATCGGTGTGCCGGCCAGTAAAATCGGCCCAACCGATTCAGGAGAGAGTGAGGCCAAAATCATTAATGCCCAACCGCCCTGGCAATTGCCAATGACAAACGGTTTGCCCGGGGCATTCGGATGCCGCTCGTTCACTTTGTCGAGAAACTGGCGCTCGGCCTGGGTGACGCATTCTATGGTTTGTCCTTTGACCGGGACCGGGAAGAACATCACAAAATAACAGGGATGGCCAGCCCGCAATGCGATGCCGATTTCACTATCCATCTTGAAGCCGCCTATACCGGGACCATGTCCGGCGCGTGGATCTATCACCACAAAAGGACGTTTATCGGGATCGGTGGGAATGCAGTTGGCCGGCGGGATGATCGCCGCCAGCGCATAATTCGCAGCACGCTTGAATTTGCGTGCATCCATGATGATTTGAAAATCAAATACCAGCACCGGTGGCTTGCCGGATTCTTCATGCTCGATATAGTCATTACCGCGTTCACGCAACACATCCCAGAAAAGTATTGAACGCTGGATGGAATCGGTGCAGTATTCCTGTGCTGATCTGGCTAGTACATTGAATGCGGAAACTGGATGCGTTATTGTGCTGGAAGACATGTGCTACTCCCCGGTAGAAGCGCTGGCGACAGATCAATTCACTATAGCAGTAATTTTATTGAATTTAATGACACCGGAACTTCGTCCGCGCTTATTATTCACAATATATTCACAATAAGCTTCCACATTCGTTGCTCACATTCGTCGTCCACATTTCAATTGCATTACGGTGTTGAAATAGTCGACTTACTAATCTATAAAGAACAGGTAGGCGAGGAGTCGAATATAAACAATTGCCGATAGTTGTCTTTATGTTTACAAAGGTCTAAAAAGGGAAATTATTTGGAAAAGCAAATAGTAGCCAGATGTTGCAAATTGCTGATTGTGCTCAGTATGCTTGGTCTGGGCTTGACGCTGACGCGCACTGCGACAGCCAGCGATTTGACCTACGGCACAGATCTGGTTCGGCTGCAGAATTTGGGCGTATCCAAATCGGAACAGGCCATACAACAACTCGAAGTGTTAGAAACGCAATTAGCTGTCAATAAGGCATCAGGGAATCTTAACGAATTGCTGGTGGTGCTGATCCCGTTATATATCGATGCCGGCGAAAAGGAAAAGGCAAAAGCGGCGATAGCCAATCTGTCCAAAGAAGCGACACTGCGGCACGATCAATTTGCGCGATCCATGGCGGCCGTTTTTCAGGCCAGCATGCTGCATGACGAAGGGCAGCTAGGCGACGCGCTGGCAATCGTCGAACAGACATTGACCACTGCAAAACAGGTCAACGACAAACGCCTGACCTACCAGGCCCACGCGCTGGCCGGCGAACTCTATTCTCAGGTCGGCAATTTCCAGAACGCCCTGGAGCACCAACTGACTGCCCTGGATGCGGTGGGAAGTGCGGACGACTGGCACTCTGAGTACTTACAGGCCAAATCTTTAGACAATATCAGCAGACTGTATTTGCGATTAAAAAATCCCAAAACGGCGCTGGAATATAACGCCAGGGCCGAAGAGCTGGCGAAAAAAATTGGTGCAGACTCGCTGATGGCCGCGATAGCCACTAACCGTGGCTATGCCTATGCAGACCAGCAGCGCTATGAATCGGCAATTGTTGCCTATACCGCAGGACTGACCATGTCGCGTCGGGTTGGCGATACCCGTGATGAAATCCGCGCCCTGAATAATCTGGCGGATGCTGCGATGAACCTCAGTAATTATTCGGAATGCGTATCCTATGCCAAACAGTCCGCTGACGTCGCCCATAAAAATCAGAAATTCGATTACGAGGCAATCGCGTTAGGAAATCTGGGTATCTGCCATATGGCTCTGGGTGAAGTGAAGCAGGGCACCAAAGAAATCAATCAGGGTCTTGATTTTTTACGGGACAGCACATCGAATACGCAACTGGAATTGATGCTCGAAGATGTATCGTCGGCCTACAAAAAAGCGGGTATGTACAAGGAAGCATTAAATGCTCTGGAAGAGCAACAGAAGCTGTCTACCGACCTATTCCACGCCGAACGCGATCGTGCCGTGCTGGAGCTGCAGGTTCGCTTTGATGTCAATCAGCGTCAAAAGGAAATCGGTGCACTGGAGCAGAAAAATCACCTGCAGGATGTGGAAATTCAAAACAAAAATTTGCAAAGGGTGATTGCCATCCTGGCGATCCTGGTTGCCATCGCAATTGCTGCAACCACGTTTTTTCTTTATCGACGGGTACGCAACAGCAATCAGCGTTTGCGCAAGTCCAATCAACAACTGCAGCACAAATCTACCCACGATCCGCTGACCGGCCTGTTAAATCGACGCGCATTCGAAGATATCTTGAAGAATCAATATATCAGTAACCAGTCGACGGCAGACCAGAGCAATCCACTGCACAGTATTTTGATTTTGCTGGATATCGACCATTTCAAGCACATTAACGATCAGTATGGACATGCTGTCGGTGATCTGGTTCTGGTTGAGCTAGGCAGACGTTTGCAAAGCATATTGCGTGAAAAGGATAAGTTGATTCGATGGGGTGGCGAGGAGTTTGTGATTTATTTGCACGGTATCCCAACTGAACGTATTCCTCTTGCAATCGGACGCTCGCTCGAGGTGATCGGTGCAACGCCATTTGAACATGAAGGTAACCTCATCAAAGTCACTATTTCCAGCGGTTATATTCAAATGCCGCTGGCCGGCGAATTCGGTGCTGAGCTGAGTTGGGAGAAGGCCACGCAATTGTGCGATGACGCTTTATACATGGCCAAAAATGCCGGGCGCAATCAGGCCATCGGTATTCAATTGGTTCAGGGTGATCAGGAGCAGGTCGTGGATTTGGCGGAAATTGATCTGCACAGAGCGATCAAGATGGGCATCGTCGTGACCCAGCATATAGCCGGCCCTAAAGCGCCTGATCGCCAGAATTAATGAATTGGCATTTTCTCCATCGTGGACTAATATGGACTTAGTCCGGTAGGAGCTAATTATGCAAATCATTAATATCCATGATGCAAAAACACATTTTTCCCGTTTGGTCGATTCGACTGCAGGCGGTGAAGAAATTATCATTGCAAAAGCAGGAAAACCCACTGCCCGATTAGTGCCGATGGAGACCGTCAAAGTTAAGCGGATTTTTGGAAGTATGAAAGGCAAGGTACGGATTGCAGATGATTTTGATGCGCCGTTATCCGATGAAACCTTGGCTTTGTTCGAGGGGCGCTGATGCGGCTGCTACTCGACACGCCCGATCTTGTTGTTTCAGTTTGATTTTAAGAATCAATCAGCCGGGAACCCGAAGCACAATTCCGATCGCAATGATAGCCAGGACAAGTCCCGAAATCGCCATATAAACGTAATCACGTTCACGCAGAAAGATCGCCAGCATTAACGCCACGCGAGCGACCGGCAAAAAAATAAGCAGCACCACGCCAGTTTTTACGATGTTGTAGCCGCTGAAACCGGGTGGGAGCAACTGCGCGAAATCTGGGAGTGCACCCAAGATAATCCCGACTGCGATGATGATTGACGCAATCCATGTGCCGTACCAGAGCAAGGCGGCAATGATACGTTCGCGGCGTTCGACGTTGTCATCACCGGGTGTCATCATGCTGAACCTCCAGCAAAGTGTATGCCCATGGCGCTCATGAACATTTGAGCCGCGAGCAGAACCAGCACAATGACGAAGAAGATGCGCAATTTGTCGGCGGGAAGCCCCATCAGCAATCGCGCACCAAGCAAGGCCCCGATTACCGAGCCAAGCGCAATCGGGCCGGCGATGGCAATGTCGATATCGCCACGCACGAAGTAAGCCGCTGCGCTTGCAGAGGCCGTCACGCCGATCATGAAATTCGATGTGGCCGACGATACCTTAATCGGCAGCCGTAACGCACTATCCATGGCCGGAATTTTCAGCACACCCGAACCTATGCCAAGCAGCGCTGAAATCAGACCAGCGCCGTACATCAGGAACAGTCCCATCGGCACGTGACCGACCCGGTAATGCACATCCCGATCCAGCACGCGGTCTGGAAAGCTGGAGTGCAGACGCAACAATGTCGCCCAGCTTTTTGCAATTGGTGGGCTGCCCGCACTGTTCGCCTCCGTCACTTCGACCATTTCCCGTCGGCGCGAATACATCTGTCTGGCCGAGATCATTAATATGGCGGAAAACAGCGCATACAAAAAAGAAGTTGATGCTATCCCGATGAGAAATACCCCGGTCAGTGCGCCTAGTGTGGTGGCCGTTTCCAGCACAATCGCGAGCCGGATGTTGGTGAGGCGCTCTTTCAGAAACGGTGCCGCGCTGCCGCATGAACAGGCAATGACCGACACGATGGAAGCGCCGATCGCCACGTGAATATCCACTTTGAACAGCAGTGTCAGTATCGGCACGATAAAGATACCGCCAGCCATGCCGAGCACGCCGCCAAGTGCGCTTGAACCGAAGGCGGCTACGAACAGCCAGAGTATCATTGAAGGTTGCATTGCATCGATAGTAGGCGGAAGTTGAGGTGAATTTGCGGCCTCGATTGTATCCTATGTTCAACTGAATCCAGACGGAAGCAAGTTATAATGTTGCGCTGGTTCGAGACTCTGCAACTTGACGCCACACCCTGCAAAATCATTGGAGATCCTTATGGTGACCGGCTGGAAAAATCTGGTTCGACTGTGCTTTCCGATTCCGGCCGCGATGCTGACTGCGATTTTGGCTCTCATATTCGCTACGTCAGCCTTCGGGCAGGATATTGTTCCCGATACCATCAAGCAACGCGTTGCCGCCTGCTTCGCCTGTCACGGCAAAGAGGGGCGCGCCGCCAGCGACGGTTTTTATCCGCGCATTGCCGGCAAGCCGGCGGGATATTTATTTAATCAACTCATCAATTTTCAGACAGGACGCCGTTCGTATCCGTTGATGCAGTATATGGTTGATCATCAGTCCGACGCCTATCTGCTCGAAATTGCCCGGTACTTTTCAGATCAGCATCTGCCGTATCCGGCGCCGCAGGTTTCGAGAGTGTCAGAGGCGATTCTGGCGCGTGGACAGACGCTGGTTTTTTTTGGTAATTCGTCGCGCGATGCGTCCCGATACGTACCGGCATGCGTTGCCTGCCATGGCCAGGCTTTGACCGGTACATTGCCGGCGATTCCCGGTCTGCTCGGACTGCCGCAAGATTATCTGAATGCCCAGTTCGGTGCGTGGAAAAGCGGTAACCGTCGCGCCGCACCACCAGACTGTATGGCACAAATTGCCGACCGGCTGACTGACGGTGACATTAGCGCGGCGGTTGCGTGGCTGTCGGCGCAGGCCGTTCCAGATCAGGGTCCGGCACCGTTGGTCGGCAAATTACCAATTCCATGCGGCAGCATGCCGCAATAGAGAAAGCGATTCATGAAACGTGGGCTGATATGGGTGGGTGCCGTCATCGTGCTTGCAGTGCTGGCATTCCTGGACGTCGAATATTTTTATGATCCCGGCAGTGAGCAACCTGGCGTAGCGGTTGCAGACACGGCGGCACAAATCGCGCAAGGCGCTTATCTGGTGCGCGCCGGAGACTGCATGGCCTGTCATACCGCAAGGGGTGGCAAAGAATACGCTGGCGGTCGTGAAATTCCTACACCATTCGGCAGTCTGTATTCGCCTAATATCACCCCCGATGTCGCGACGGGAATCGGCAGTTGGAGCGCCAATGATTTCTGGCGCGCTTTGCATAATGGAAAATCGAAAGACGGTCATTTTCTGTACCCGGCTTTTCCCTATCCTAACTATACAAAAGTGTCACGTGCCGATTCGGACGCGATGTTCGCCTACCTCAAAAGTCTGCCTGGGGTGGCAGTAACCAATCGCGAACATGCGCTGCATTTTCCGTTCAATTATCGCTTTATGCTGGCCGGATGGCGCGCGCTGTATTTCCGTCCAGCGACCTATCAGACGGATCAGCACAAATCGGCAGAGTGGAATCGCGGCGCCTATCTGGTACAGGGGCTGGGACATTGCGAGGCATGTCATACCAATCGCAACGCACTGGGTGCAACCGAAAGCGGTGTTGATCTGGCAGGCAGCCTGATTCCCGTGTTGGACTGGTACGCGCCTTCGCTGACCTCCGATGCCGAAGCAGGGCTGGGAAGCTGGGACAAGCCAACTATCGTCGCTTTGCTCAAGACCGGCATATCGCCGCGCGGCACGGTGTTTGGGCCGATGGCGCTGGTAGTGCGTCATAGCCTGCAGCATTTGACTGATGAGGACGTAGGCGCCATGGCGACTTATTTGCAGTCGTTGCCGCAAACTGTCGCCAAGGCTGACGATGCCGGCTTTGTCGTCGATCAGAGTGACGTCAAGAAAACATTGGCGCTTGGCGCGAAACTGTATGGCGATCATTGTGTGGCGTGTCATAAGGAAGACGGCAGCGGTATGGCACCGGCTTATCCTCCGCTGGCCGGTAATCGCGCGATTACCATGGCGTCATCGGTCAATCCGATACGGATGGTGCTGAATGGTGGCTTCCCGCCCGGTACGGAAGGCAATCCGCGTCCCTACGGTATGCCGCCTTTCGGCCCCATGCTCAGCGATGTCGAGGTCGCTGCAGTAGCTTCCTATATTCGTCAGTCGTGGGGAAATAATGCAACACTCGTGTCGCCAGTGATGGTTGCCAGGTATCGGACGGTGCCGGTTGATTGAGGCTGTGCTACGTCGATTGGGCTGTGTTACGTAGGTTGGACTGTGTTACGTAGGTTGGGCTACGCTTCACCAGCCCAACACTCCACACAAAAATAAACAAATACCATCAATTAATTAAGGATGAATGTTGGGCTGGTGAAGCATAGCCCAACCTACGATGTAGCCCAACCTACG
>FTLB01008061.1_pt1 | contig 170270 bp, 142 predicted proteins | sample 1658291 | NCBI WGS metagenome assembly FTLB01 (sample SAMEA3914812, study PRJEB12502) | metagenome | biome: forest; material: soil | place: Canada | collected 2011-07-07 | depth 0.1 m
TACGAACCACAGCCCAAATTACCAAGCGCAGCCCAACCTGTCAGCTTACCGGCAACATACTGATCAGCGACAGCTGCGATGTATCTGCAAACGCCTTCTGCGCAGCCTGATAAGTGAATTGCTCTTCCGATAAAGTACTGATCGCCTGCGCATAATTCGTGTCTTGCAAATTGCTGATAGTAGTCTGAAACGCCAGGTTAACCGTCGTTCCGACATTGGTAAGCGATGCGGCCTGCTGCATCGAATTGCCGATCTGGTCGCGCACATTCAGCACATTATTTAACGAGGCAGAAATACTGCTATTGGCCTGCGCAAGACTATTGGCCAGATTGGTCGCATCACCCGCGGTACTCGCCGGTCCGTTCAACGCGGCCATCACATTGGTCAGGGCCTGAAAAATATTTTGATTGCCAGGCTGTACCGCAAACGAATCGCCCGCAGCAGGAACACCATTTGCGCCTCCCCCGTTTGTTATCGAGTACTGCACGCCGGCGATCGTGATGGGCTGACCACTGGTGTAGGCCTGATTGGTCGCGACCGACACACCGGTGCTGGTATCAGTGACGTTGTACGCAGTCGGCGAAGTAAAAGTGACCGAATAATTATCGTTGGTGACCGCTGCTGCATTGGTGACCGTACCGGTAGACATCGTGGCAGTCGACGTATTGTTTGCATTCGCAATCGAAAAATAGGCGTTCGGCGAAACCTGAATATTGCCGAAGATGTTGTTGCCATTCACCGTGGTCGCAAGTTGCTGGGTCGCGTCGACCTGCAACTGCTGCGCCACCTGGTTACCGTTATATTGCGCGCCATTCGACGTCGCAGTGTACGGCTCCGTTCCTACCGCAGTCCCTGAGAACACGTAGTTGCCATTGGAATCGGTGCTATTGGCCAGATTCATCAACTGACTGATACCGCTTTTAAATTGCGTTGCCAGGGTCGCCCGGTCTGAAGCATTGAGCGCACCACCGGCTTCTACCACCGTGCTTTCCAGACTTTGCATCAGGTTGGTTACGCCGGACAAGATGCCATCCTGACTACCCAATGCGCCGGTGACGTTTTGCAGATTCACGCCGAACTGCGTATTGACGGCACTGGCCTGAGTTGCCACCAGCACCTGCGCGGCAGCAGACGGATCAACCGACGGTGAAGTCAGCGTATTACCGCTCGACACCTCGTTCATGGAGTTGGCGATCTCGGCCTGCAAATTATTAAAATTGGTTGCCGCATTTTCATAGACGCTGGCTGTACTTATACGCATGATGTCACCTACGGATTTCCGTCTAAAGCTAAGATGGTTGAGAAATTTTGACTGGCAACCTGGATGATTTTGCCGCAGGCTTCATACACCTGCTGATACTGCAACAAGTTCACTGTTTCCTGATCCAGATTGACGCCTGAGATCGATTGCTGCTGTGCAGTCGCCGCAGTCAGCAAATTGGTTTCCGTGGTTCCGGTAGTCGTCAACTGACTGGTGGTATTCCCGACCGCATCCACCATCTGCGCATACGCCCCCTGAAAGGTCGAGGTGCCGTTGTTCATGGTGTTTGCGGTTTCCAGCGCGTTCATCAATAAAATATTACGGCTGTCGCCGGTACCGTTCGTATTCGGACCGACAGTAAACGTATCGCCATTTGCCGGCGTTCCCGATATCCCCACCGTCATATTATTAAACGTCATCGTCATCCCCGCGGTATAGGGTACGGGCGTACCGGCAGGATAGGTGGTGGAGGTGCCGTTGACGGAGACGACAACACTCGCTCCAGCCGGGAATCCACTTAACGTATTGGAGGCCGCAGTGTAAGTCAGCGTGGTCGCAGGCGACGCATCTGCCGGAGTAAATCCGGTATTGACCGAACCCGGCGTCATTACACCGGTACCGGTGTTGGTTGTCGGTGTGCTGGTGGCTATCGGCGCTGCGGCGGCAAATTGAGTCGGGTCGGTAGTCGCCATGGCGAAGTCCTGCGCACCTGCTGCGGTAGGAGAAATCGCAAAACTGTCGCCGGCTGCCATCGTGCCGGAACTGATGTTATAGGTCACGCCGTCCACGACCAGATTATTCGGCGGCGTGACGGAAGTCGACTTGACCGTGTTGGTCGTATTGTCGGTCAGGGTGTAATTGGTGCCGTCATAACTCAGCGTATAGTTATCAGGCGTCAGCGCACTGGCATTCGTAATGGTCGCCGACAATTGTGCCGTGCCGGTGTTATTCGAATTGGCATACACGACCGGCGCAGCGATGGTGAACAGCGCTTTACCCATGGTGCCGTTGATAGTCTGTCCCAATTCATTTTGCGCGTTCAGTGCTGAACCCAGCGTGATCGCAATCTGTCCGATCTGATTTTGTATTGGCGACAGCGACTGGGCGCGAAATGCAAACAGACCACCCAGCGTTCCACCCGGCAGACTGGCTTCATTGATCGGTTCAATCTTGCCGTTGTTGTCGTAGGCGACTTCCAGATTGGTCGGGTTGCTTGCCGACGGTACGGTAGTCAGCGTATTTGACGTTGCCCCCATGACCAGCGGCTGACCGTTACCGATAAACACATTGTATTGATTCCCTTCCGGCACAACGGTGACCGAGGTCTCCTGGCTTAACTGGTTGACCAGCTGATCGCGTTGATCCAGCAAGGTGTTGGGCGGCTGATTGTTCGCGGTGGCATAACCTATCTGTATCGCCTGATTGACTGCCGCCAGCTGCTGCGCATCGGTATTAATCGTGTTCACTTCCGACGTAATTTGCGAATTGACACCGGTTGAGGCCTGGGTCAATTGCGTTTGCAAAGTCTGAAATTGCGCGACCATGGTTTGTGAGGAAGACATGGCAGTCTGCAGCGAAGACAGTTGCGAAGGATCGGACGATAAATTCTGCAGCGATGAAAAAAATGATTGCATCACCGGAGACAGTCCTGCCGTCGGATTGGCTATCGTGTTATCTATCGGTGTGATCTGATTCGAATAGCTCGTGATCTGACTGGATGCCGATTGGGTCGTGTTAATTTGCGACGCCAACAACGAGTTGAATTCCCGCGTAACAGTGCTGACGTCAGTGCCGTTCCCCACGTAACCGAAACTATAGCCTTGTGCCGGCGATGCAGCCTGCTCTGCCACCTCTTCGCTGTAGCCCGGGGTACTGGCGTTACTAATATTTTGGCCCGTGATTGCCATGCCCACTGACGAGGCTGACAAACCACTACTACCAATTTGAAAAATATCGACACCCATGACTCAATCCCTTTTACGGCTTACAGTAATTCTTATCGGCCCGTTTCTAAAAAACTTGAATGACACTATCAGGTAAAGGCCAAGACCCGAACTAAGTCGTTATGTTTTTTCCAATGACGCGCATTAATTTATTCGCATACTCCGGATCGGTGGCATATCCCGCCTTCTGCAAACCTTGTGCAAAACCGTAAGCATCTTTAGCGCTGGCAATTACATTTTTATAACGCTGATTACCTTGCAACAATTTGGCGTAATCATTGAACGCCTGATGATAATTATCGTAGGCCCGAAACGTTGCAACCTTTTGGGTTGCCACGCCGTTCACATATTCGGTGGTGACGGCCTTGACGGTTTTTCCGGTCCAGCTACTGTCGGCTTTAATGCCGAACACGTTGTGACTCGGCTGACCGTTGGCGGCCACCAGTTCATGTTTGCCCCAACCGGATTCCAGTGCCGCCTGCCCCATCATGAATTTGGCAGGGATACCGGTAGCGGCGCTGGCTGCCTGCGCGCAGCACGACAATTTATTTTGAAACGCCTGCACCTGTGCCTGCGAACTGCTTAAATGCGGCGCCGCGGATTTGATATTTTGTGCGTGTTGTGTAATCGAGGTACCATCATCGGCAGCGCCCGCTACACTGCTGCCAGCGCCGTTGCCGCCAGGCGTAGACGCTTTTGCCGCTCCTGCCGCGCTCTTGGGGGTGTACTGCAATCCGGCATTGCTCATCATCTGTTTTTCCAGCATGTCGGCCAGACCCAGCCCACGCTGAGCAATTTTCTGGCTGATCTGCTCATCGAGCATCGATGTAAACATTTTGCCCTGTTCGCTATCCATCGGGCCATCCGACGGCGTGGCCTTGCGCATGCTTTTCAACATCATGCCGACAAACAGCGCTTCAAACTGCTTCGCGGTTTCCTTGATTGCAGCCGGCGTGTTCTGAGCAGCAGCCCCTTTCAGTGCAGACAAATTATTGCCATCAACGGCCAGACCTTGCGTAGTCGCTGCATTTGACACTGCCAGGGGATTGTTGCTCATCGCATCACCTAGATAATTTCCAGCTCAGCACGCAATGCGCCTGATGCTTTCATGGCCTGCAAGATCGCCAGTAAATCCTGCGGCGTTGCACCGATCGAATTCAGTGCCTTCACCACCTCGGCCAGCGACACGCCTGCTTTCACCAGCACCACCAGGCCCGGCTCTTTTTTGATTTCGATGTCGGCATCTTTGGTCACTTTGGTTTGACCGCGCGACAAGGCGTTGGGCTGGCTGACCGTTTTATCTGCGGTGATAATCACCTGCAAATTGCCATGCGCCACAGCGCAGGTATCGAGCGTGACCGCCTGATTCATGACGATGGAACCGGTACGCGCATTCAGAATCACCTTGGCGGCCATTTGTGCCGGGTTGACCTCCAGGCTTTCCATATCGCCGATAAACGAAACCCTGGAATCGCTGTCGGCCGGAGCGCGCACTTTAATTACCCGACCGTCTAACGCGACCGCCGTATCACCGCCGAAGCGCTGATTGAGTGCCGTCACCACACGCGACGCGGTGGAAAAATCGGCGTCATTCAATTCCAGATGGATGTAGTCCCCCGCACCCATCGAGGTCGCCACCGATTTTTCAACTGTCGCACCGCCGGAAATACGGCCGACGCTCAGGTGATTGATTTGTACTTTGCTGCCGGCCGCTGCGGCACCGACGCCACCGACCAGCACGTTACCCTGTGCCATGGCGTAGACCTGACCGTCCGCACCTTTTAGCGGTGTCATCAATAATGTGCCGCCGCTTAAACTTTTTGCGTTACCCATCGACGATACCGTCACGTCCAGCAACTGACCCGGCTGGGAAAATGCCGGCAACGAGGTGGTGACCATAACGGCGGCAATATTTTTTAACTGCAAGCTGGTGCCGGGTGGGATATTGACGCCGAGCTGCTGCATCATGCTGATAATACTTTGCACCGTAAACGGCGTTTGCGTGGTTTGATCGCCGCTGCCATCCAGACCGGCAACCAGTCCATAGCCGATCAATTGATTTTCCCGCACGCCGCGTATGGTCGCGATATCCTTGATGCGATCGGCATAGGTCTGCGTGCAGAAGACCATCAGCAGTATCGATATCAAGAATTTGGCATGCAATTTCATTATTTCCTCACAACTCGCAGATCGGGCTACACTTTGTAGGTTGGGCTACGCTTCACCAGCCCAACACTCCATCTCAAAACAATCCAACACCTAAAATTATTTGCGGCTGAATGTTGGGCTGGTGAAGCGTAGCCCAACCTACACTCACGGAATTACATCGGGATCACGCTCAGGAAGAAGCGATCTAATATCGACATCATTTCCGAGCTATCCAAATGGGCATTGGTACGATATTCAAACTTGGCATCGGCGACCTGGGTCGACGACACGATATTTCCGGTCGCAATACTTGAAGGCGTGACCACTCCGGAAAAACGCACGTATTCTGTATCGCGGTCAAAGGCGATTTTCTTTTCACCGCTGACTTTGAAATTGCCGTTAGGCAGAACCTCAGTGATCGTCACTGAAATGGTGCCGTTAAACGTATTGGCAAAACTGTCCCCACCTTTTTCAGTATTGCTGTTGGTGGTGGTGGTAGCCAGATTCATCTTGCCGGTCTTGCTGGCTGAAGCACCAAAGAAACTAGGCGCAGCATAAGCAGCACCGGCAGTCTTGCTGGTGGCATTGCCCGTAGTCGTGCTGCTGGCGGTATTTTCAGCGATCGTAATCGTGATGGCGTCGCCTACCATGCGTGCGCGCACATCTTCAAATAAAGGGCGATAGGCGGCAGCCTGATAGATTGCACCGGGATTGGCTTTGTCCGGCGCCGGGTCGGGTCTGGCCCGCGCAGTCATTGGCTGATCGATAATAGGTTTGGGCGTAATCGCACATCCGGCGATACACGATATCGCGACTATCAATGCGGCATTGCTAACTGATCGCAACATCATGACATCACCTTCGCATTCATTGTTTCAGATTATCCCTGCGCCATCGTGACCAGACGTTCCAGCATCTGATTCGATGTCGTAATCGCCTGACTGTTCATTTCATAAGAACGCTGGGTTTCTATCATGTTCACCAGCTCGGTAGCCACATTGACGTTGGAACCTTCGACATAGTTTTGCATCAGCGTGCCGGAACCATTGAGGCCAGGAACGGTGGTATTCGCATTGCCCGAAGACCCGGTTTCCAGATACAGATTTTCACCGATCGAATCCAGTCCGGCCGGATTCACAAACGTCGCCAACTGCAGGGAACCGATTTGTACCGGCAATTGCGAATTCGGCTGGGTAACCGACACTACGCCGTCGCTACCTATCGTCAAACTGGTCGCGGTCGCAGGGATCGTAATGGCAGGCTGTATCGGATAACCGCTGGCAGTCACTAACTGACCGGTGCTGTCCAACTGAAAAGAACCATCGCGCGTATAGGCAGTGGAGCCATCCGGCATCAGTACCTGAAAAAATCCGCTGCCATTGATAGCCACGTCCTTCGCATTGCTGGTCAACTGCGGACTACCTTGCGTAAACAGTCTCTCGGTCGCAATCGGCTGCACGCCCAAACCGATTTGCAGGCCGCTAGGCAATTGCGTTTGCTGGGTGCTTTGCGCACCGGGCTGACGTATCGTCTGATACAGCAAATCTTCAAAGATCGGACGACTGGCTTTAAAGCCGGTGGTGCTGGTGTTGGCAAGATTATTCGAGATAATGTCCATCGAGGTTTGTTGTGCATCCATCCCCGATTTGGCGGTCCATAATGAGCGTAGCATTTTCTTCTCCGGTAATCTAAACAGCCTGCGTTAAAAAGTTAATCGCCAATCGTTAACAACTAAGATCAGCTCGCCAATAATGAACTGGCTTTGGCATCGTTCTGCTGCGCGTTGGTCAGCATCTGCATATGAATATCGAACGAACGCGACAGCGTAATCATCGACACCAGCGATTCAACCGCATTCACATTGCTGCTTTCTATCGAGCCACTTACAACTGACACCGCAGGATCGGAATCAGGCTGCGTGCCGTCCTTGGTTCGAAACAAACCGTCATCGCCACGTACAATGTTATTGTCATCCGGCTTTACCAATTTCAATTGCCCGATTAGCGTCGTATTCGCCACATTATTCCCAATTGGAATCGTGGATACGGTGCCGTCTGAGGAAATGGTAACGGTCTGGTCCGGCGGTATCGTAATCACATCGCCGGTTGCGCCGACGATATTTTGGCCACGCTGGGTTTGCAGCACGCCATTGATATCGGTCTTCAAACTGCCGGCTCTGGTGTAGGCGTCCTTGCCATCCGGCCCCTGCACCACCAGCCAGCCGCTACCCTGCACCGCCACGTCCAAAGCGCGACCGGTTACGTGCGTCACACCCGGAGATAAATCGGCACCTACCGTCGAATCCACAACAAAAGTCTGCACCGGCAAATCCGTGCTGATCTTGGGCACGGCACGAAACGAATCCATTTGCGCCTTGAATCCGTCGGTGCTGACGTTGGCCAGGTTATGGGTAACGTTATCCAACTGCGCCAGCGTATGCTTACCGCTGGTCATCGAGGTGTAGATTAATTTATCCATGGCTGTCTGCTTTTTTAAAATTATTTAAAAGTAGCTAAGGTGCTTAGCGTAATGTCACCAGAGTCTGGGTGATCTGATCTTCGGTTTTAATGGTTTGCGCGTTCGCCTGATAGTTCTGCTGCGCGACGATCATGTTCACCAGTTCGTTGGTCAGATCCGTGGTTGAATTTTCCACTGAATCAGATTGCAGGGTACCCAGACTGCCTGAACCAGGCGTTCCGATAATCGGCACACCAGAGGTTGCCGACGCATACCACTGATTGTTACCAGCCGATTGCAGACCGCTGGGATTGACAAAATCATCCAGCACGACCTGGCCCAGCGTTTGGGTCTGGCCATTCGAATAGGTGCCGGTAATGATGCCGTTGGCGCCGGCGCTGAACTGGGTCAGCTCACCGGAAGAAAAACCGTTTTGGGTCTGTGCATTGACACCGGATGTCGCGCCGTATTGCGTTGTGCCGGTGTAGGAGATAGCCACCGTTTGCGCTGCCGCGCCATTGGTCAGGGTCACGGGTATGGCCACAGAAAATGGCGGTACAGTTGCCGGTGTTGTTGTGGCGGGGTCCAATGCGCCGGAACTGGTAAATCCCAGAGTCGCCACTTGCCCTGCCTGCGTAGCCGGTGCGACAGGTGCCACCAGAGTACCGTCCACCGTTCCAAACACCGCCCATTGGTCGTCGGTAGATGGCGGAGTCACACCCTGATTGACGTAATAAGTCTGCAGCGAATGCGCATTACCCAGACTGTCGTACATCGTCACCGAAGTGGAGTAGGTGTAGGTAGACGGATCTGTGGCAGAAAAATTCGCTGGATTCAATACGGGTGATGACGAATCAAGATTCAACTCGGTGCCTATGGTCGTGGTGGCCTTCGGCGGAATATTTGCCGAGTTAATCACGATATTTCCTGTCACGCCGGTATTCAACACGCCGTTGGCGCTGGCGCTGTAACCTTGCAGATTCGCGCCGTTGGCAGTCACGATATCACCATTCGCATTCAACTGGAACTGGCCGTTACGGGTATAACTGATCGCTCCGTTGGTACTGAGCTGAAAAAAGCCGTTACCGTTAATCGAGATATCCAGCGGGTTGCTGTCGGAAGTGATGGTACCCTGGGTAAATTCCTGAGCCACATCGGAAGCCGACACACCGATACCGACCGGTGCGGCACCACCGCCGCCCAATGAACTGGCGTACACGTCGGAAAACTGGATGTCGGACGCCTTAAAACCTACCGTGCTGGCATTGGCGATATTGTTGCCGATAACGTCTAACTGCGTGGAGGCAGCATTTAAACCGCTAAGTCCCTGATCGAATGCCATGATGGTTCCCCTGTCTTATTTGGCTAAAGTAGTTTGCTAAATGATTTGATGAAGCTAAATTAAAGAATTTGTATAACACTGGAAAAACTGGCTTGACCGACGTTAGCCACATTCAATTGCGCTCCAGTCGCGCCTGTCGTCACCGACGAAACGTTACCGACGGCTAACGCTGTCGCGGCAACGGCAGTATTGCCATTCGCTGCGGACAGCGTGAACGTGTACTGACCATCAGGCGCTGTGGTTCCAGCTGTAGTCTGGCCGTTCCAGTTGATGGCCGATACGCCGCTCGGCAGACTGCCGATATCCATCGTGTCGACAACCGCGCCGGCCGAATTGGTAATTGTCGCCTGCACTTTCGAAGCGGCAGATGCCAGCTGCACACCGAACTGCCCGGCACCGGAACTTAAGGTAATGGCATTGCCCGGCACGACCACGCTTTTGCCGATCAGATTGGCTGCCTGCATCGATTGCGACGATTGCAGACTGCTCATCAGACTGGTCAGCGTGGTATTCATCTGACCGATGCCGGTTACCGTCGACAACTGCGCCATCTGCGACGTGACCTGCGAGTTATCCATCGGATTCAGCGGGTTCTGGTTTTGCATTTGCGTCACCAGCAGCGTCATAAAATTATTCTGTAGCGCAGATGCACTTTCAGTCCCGGCCAACGCGCTTGCCGAACTCGAACTTGAGCTGGAAGTGCTGCTGGTTGGGTTCATGGTATTCAGCAGGGCTGAAGAAATCGTGTTGGCTGAGTCATCCATTATTGCTACTCCTGATTATTAATATTTAAAATCTGAAAATTAACTATTGTTGAAATCTCTTGACCACTTACTGACCTATCGACAACGCCTTGGTCAACATCGCTTTGGCATTGTTCGCGACGTCCACGTTGGATTGGTAGGCGCGCGTTGCGGAAATCATGTTCACCATTTCATCGACCACATTCACATTCGGCATCGCCACATAGCCTTTGGCGTCAGCCAGCGGACTATCCGGTTTATAAACCAGTTGCGGCGGACCAGGATCGTCAACCACCTGCGACACCTTCACGCCGGTGGCGCTGTCTGAACCCATTTGCACCGCAGTGAATACCACCTGCTTGGCTTTGTATGGTTGTCCGTCGGAGCTGGTCACGCTATCGGCATTCGCCAGATTGCTGGCCACCACATTCAGGCGTTTCGACTGTGCGGCCATCGCTGAGCCGGCTACGTTAAAAACATCAAACAGAGACATGATCTACCTCACGGGGGATTAATAGCTTATTTACCAACTTATTTATCAACTTATTTACCAACTCATTTACCAACTTATTCCATTAACTCTGAATCACAGCCAGCATGTTGTGTATCTGCGCCGTAATCAGCGTTACCGTTGCGTCGTAGTGCGCACTATTGTCGCCAAGCTGACCGCGTTCGTAATCCACATCGACGTTATTGCCGTCGATACTGCCCTGCTCGTCATTTCTATATTGCGTTGAACCGCTAATCAGATCCGCACCGGCATTTTTTCCGATTTGATGTGCGGGTGACGTAGTCGTCATCTGCAGCTGTGCATTCGGACTTTGCCTGGCTTGTGCAACCTTCTGCAGCGTTTCAGAGAAATTGATATCGCGTGCTTTATAGTTGGGCGTATCGGCATTGGCGAGGTTAGACGCCAGCAATCCCTGCCGCGCTTCACGTACCTGCAATGCCGAAGCCTGCACATTCAATAATTCATCCAAACCAGCTGCCATAATTGCAACCACCTTTCCGATTCAAAAACTTATCCGACACCTGATTCAACAACTGAATCAAAAGCTTATCCTTTAGCGGATTTTTCTACTGATCATTCTAGTCCTGTCGCTCCACACCGAATTCAAAATCAAACGACAATTTAGTGCTCTATTCTTTGTTTAAATAATCGGCGTCGACTATAAAATTTGCCTATGTAAAAAAAGGCACTTCCCCCATGAGGTATGCAGTGAGCAATTTGTCAAAACCAGTCTTATCTAAAAACCATCTGCATCGCACGATGCAAGGTCTGGGCTTTTGCCTGCGCTTTTGTCTGGTCTCTGGGCTGTGTTTCTCGTCGCTCAACAGCTACGCCGTTGCCGAAGACAAACCGGCGAGTCGGGAAATTCGGGAAGCGGTGAAACAATTTTTAATCAGAGAATCGACCGGGCTGCCGGGTACTGTGACGGTAGAAGTGGGTGCAATCGATCCGCGTCTGAATCTGACCCGGTGCGAAGCGCTGGAGACTTATCTGCCTGCCGGCAGCCGGCTGTGGGGCAAAGTCAATGTCGGCGTTCGCTGCAGCGCGCCGACACGCTGGTCGATTTATCTGCCCAGCACGGTCAAAGTGAGTGGCACGTATTACGTCAGTGCCAAACCCATCGTGCAAGGCCAGGCATTGACTGAAGCGGACATTGCCTCGGTGCAGGGAGATTTAACCAGCATGTCGACCGGCGTTGTGACTGAACCGGAGCAGGCTATCGGTCATACCTCGACCATGTCATTGGGCGCAGGCATAGCGTTAAGACAAGACAGTTTGCGCATGCAGCAGGTGGTATTGCAGGGGCAGACAATCAGACTGATTTCGAACGGCGACGGTTTCAGGGTATCAACGGAAGCACAGGCATTGAACAACGCAAGCGAGGGACAATTGGTCAAAGTAAAAATCAGTTCGGGACAGGTGTTGTCCGGTACAGCCAAGGTGGGTGGAGTAGTTGAAGTAAATAACTAAATCAACAATAATTTATAAACATGATTAAAGTTTTTTTAGAATGCGTCGATACTAGTGGCATAAGATACCGACCAATCCCACTCAGCTAAGGTGAATAATATGGATCCGATTAACAATGCTACTTCCAGTGCTGCAATTCAGCCCTCAAGTACGCCCGCGACCAATCCCAACACGGGATCGGCAAACGTTACAACTTCGACAAATAATGCGGCCGGTACCAGCAGTGCAGCCAGCACCAGTGGTGCAGCCGCTGCGCCGACCAGCAGTTCGGTCACGAATTTATCGAGCATATCAACGCAGATACAGGCAGCTCAGGCAACGTCTGGTAGCGACGCTGTGTTTTCGACAAGTAAAGTCAGTGAAATCAAGCAGGCTATTTCTGAAGGTCGCTTTCAGGTGAACTCTTCAAAAGTTGCCGATGGATTGCTGGATAGCGTGCACGATTTGCTCGGATCACGTTCCCGTAGCTAAGCTGGTGACCCAGCGCATGTGAATCAGCGTAGTTGCGTAACCTTTTAGATAGTCAGCCATGAACACATTATTGATCTGCATACAAAATGAATCTGATGCCATGGCAAAGCTGGTCGATATTCTGACAGAAGAACAGGCTGCATTAACCCAGGCCCCGTCGCTTTCGTTAATGGAAGAGATCAGCGCGATTACGCAATTAAAAAATCAACAGATCGCGGCAATTTCACAACTCGGCAAACTGCGCAGAAATATGTTGGCCAGTCTGGGATTTCAGCAAACTGAAACCACCATGCCGGAATGGCTGCAGGATCAGGCGCAAAAAGACGGTTGGGCGAAATTAATTAAATTCACAAAAAAAGCCAAAGAATTAAATCGCGTTAACGGCTTACTGATCACCCGGCATTTGCTCCGCAATCAGACTACCTTGCATGTGCTGACCAAACACCACCGCTCCAACTCAGGCCCTTCGCTGTATGGCGCAAACGGGCAGTCAAACAACCAGCGCACTACCGGGCGCGGGTTTCAGGTTTAATTTTCGTCTTTATCCAAATGAGCAAGGAATCGTAGGCCGCGCTACGTTCTATGCGTTGGGCTGCGCCTTGTAGGTTGGGCTACGCCTTGTAGGTTGGGCTACGCCTTATCAGCCCAACACTCCCCCGCCGATAAAGGAAATCTCAACATCATTTACAGCCGGATGTTGGGCTGATAAGGCGTAGCCCAACCTACGAGAACAATCGGCCATATTTATGGATTCGCATCCGTATTCACCGGCGTGGTCGCAGGGGCTATCGGCACATCGGTTTGCTTGTCAGGCAGCAGCGCCAATATCGTGATATTCACCCGCCGGTTACGTGCCCGCCCCTCAGGCGTGTCGTTGGAACCGACCGGCTGTTTGGCAGCCTGCCCGATTGCCGTCAATCGACTTTCGGCGATACCGCTATCCATAAACAGCCGCACTACACTGCCAGCGCGCATTGCCGACAATTCCCAGTTGGAGGGAAACTGAGCGCTCTTGATCGGCAGGTTGTCCGTAAAACCTTCGACCTGAATATCATGGTTATCACCGGCCAGCACAGACGCAACCGCCGCCAGTGCTTCACTGGATTGCGGCGTGAGTTTGGCGTCGCCTAACGCAAACAGCACACTGGCGTTGATATCGATGGTCACACCGCGACTGGTTTGCGTCACCCGTACTTTCCCCTGGCGGATCAGCGGTGCCAGGGCATTCAGAATGCCGTGCGCCAGACCGGTCATTTTCTCGCGCTCCTGGCGCAACGACTCTACCGTGCTGCTTATCGGCTTTCTCCTGATCTCACTCAGGCCCGGACCAGGTCCGCTACCTACGCCATTGCCTGGACCCGCTCCCGGACCCGGTCCCAGAGTCGGGCTGTTCGGTTGCGCTATTTCACTCGTCGATTTAAATTTGCCGAATGCGACCAGCACTGAATTCGACATGACACGGTATTTGCCTTCATTGAGCGAAGACAGCGAATACATCACGACAAAAAATGCAAACAGCAACGTAATGAAGTCGGCATACGACACCAGCCAACGTTCATGATTGATGGGATCTTCAATGTGTTTACGTTTGCTCATAATTGACGACGCGCTCTTCAATTACGCGAGAATTCTCGCCTGCTGCGATACTGTAAAAAATATCCGCCAGCATTTCCTTCATTTCTATCTCGCGGTTAACCTGTTCCTTTAATTTATAAGCGATAGGCAGAAACACCAGATTCGCCAGACCGACACCGTAAATGGTAGCGACAAACGCGACCGCGATTCCGGCACCCAGTTTGCTGGGTTCGGATAAATTTTCCATCACATGAATCAGGCCCAGCACCGCGCCCAAAATACCGATGGTCGGAGAATAACCGCCGGCCGATTCCCACACCCGCACAGCCTGACGCTGAAACAGTTCGAATGAGGCGATGTCGACTTCCAGAATTTCTTTGACGCGGATCGCATCCACTCCGTCTATCACCAGACGCAATCCTTTGGCGGTAAACGGATCTTTAACCAGACGCAAATAACGCTCCAGACTCAATACACCTTCACGGCGCGCAGTCATATTCCAGGTCAGGGCATCGCGGGTCAGCTTTTGACGATTCTCGAGCGGCACGCGAAAAATTTGCTCCAGCATGCGCATGCCGCGCACAAAAGTTGGCAGCCGACTTTGCAGGAGCACCGCACCCAATGTGCCGCAAAATACGATCAGAAATGCCGCGGGTTGCAGCAATGAGGCCGGATGAGCGCCTTCGACCAGCTGTCCGAAATACAGTCCGAATACCGCCAGCAGTATCCCTGCTACGCTTGACCAGTCCACGCTTTATCTCTTAAGAATGCACGCAGACGTGCAACCGCCTGCGTGTGTAGTTGCGAAACCCGTGATTCAGAAACACCCATCACGGCGCCCACTTCTTTCAGATTCAATTCCTGTTCGTAGTACAGACCCATCAACAGTTTCTCCCGGTCGGGTAACGCGTCAATCGCTGCGATCACGGTTGCTCTGAAATCGCCGCGCAGCAGACTTTGCAAAGGGTCGCCGGAAATATCGTTAGAGTAACGATCCAGAAAATGCTCTTTGCTTTCCGAATCATGAAAATCTTCGTAGTACACCAATTGGTGACCGGTGCTTTCGGTCAGAATTTCCTGATACTCGGCTAACGAAATTTTGAGATGCTTGGCCACTTCGGTTTCCAGTGGCGGACGTCCGAGGCGTTGCTGTATCAGCTGGATGGCGACCTCAATCTTGCGCATGGACTGGCGTACACCGCGCGGCAACCAGTCGGTGCTGCGCAACTCATCCAGCATGGAACCGCGTATGCGCTGAATCGCGTAGGTTTCAAACTGGGCACCATGATCGTCTTCGTAACGCGTAATCGCATCCAACAGACCTATCATGCCGGCCTGGATTAAATCGTCGACCTCAACGCTGGGTGGTAGTTTCGCCTTTAATTGATACGCCAATCGCTTCACCAGCGGAGCGTGCTCGCTCAGCAAGTGGTTTTTATCTGTTTTTCCTAAGGCGTTATACATGTATAAAAAATATTATGAAGTCGCATAATCGTGATGTTCGGTTAACTGTTGCGCCAGGCGGGAAAAAGCCTTGGCTGCGCCCGCACCCGGAAAAGCATCGATCACTGATCGTCCAGACCGGCTGGCGCGTAGCAGATAATCATCCTGTGGCACATAACCGAAAAAATTAATCGGGACCGATAAAAAATTGCCGGCCGCTTTTGCCATCGCATCATACACGCGATGTGCTTCAAATTCATTGACTCCGGTCACTAACAGTCCGTATTCGCGTCGTCCGTATTTTTGATGCGCACGTTTGATCAGACTATAGGCAGTTTTAATCGAATCAGACTGGTTCGTCACCTGGATCACGATCTCACCGTCTTCTAAAACAGCAGTGGCCAGTCCATCCAGCTCGGTGAGCTCACCATCCACCAGCACGATATCGACGCTATGACCTAAATTCTCGACTACCTGATTCAGTTTAGTCATTAAAGAGTAAGTTGGCTGAAAATCTGACGTAGCGTATTTGCCGCTATGACAGCGACTCACGCTGGCCAATTTAAAACCTTGCGAAGTTGGTATTGTTGCTTGTAGGATTGTACGCTTTTGTTGAGCAACATCGAGCAAAGTTGCGTCAATTTGTTTATCCAACCACCTGGCCACACTGGGTCCGGCACCGAATCTATCTTTGCGTGCATCCAACAACACGACATCATTGCCCAGCCGTCCCAAGCCGGCCGACAGGTTAACCAGCGTTGCGTTTTTTTCATCGTTAGTGAGTGCAGATAAAAAAGTAACGAAGCGAGGTTTTGCACTGAACAGCATGCGTCGCAGTCCTTCTGCCTGATCGAAGTTAACCAAGGGACACCTCGCTCAGTTGGCGGCTGCGTTGCGCGGCATTGGCCATTAACATCGGCAGTTCGTCGACGCGAAATTCAAATGCCGGTTGTTCACGATTCAATTTAAACGCATGGTCGACTAAATATTGTTTGTTCGCGACGTGCAAATCTTCCGGAACCCGTTGACCGTTGGCCAGATAATACATAGTCAGCTTGTGTCGTATCACAGCGTCGAGTACCGGGCCGATCTGCGCAGCCTCATCCATTTTGGTGATGATGCAGCCGGATAATCCCGAGCCCTGATACGAACGGATCACTTCGCTCAACGTTTCACCGGTTGAGGTCGCGTTCAGGCACAGCAGTTTGTTTACGTTCGCTCCGGACAGCATGGCAACCTGTTCCGACACCAGACGGTCGCGCTGGCTCATGCCCACCGTATCGATTAACACGGTATGTTTATTTTTCAGTTCAGACAACGCAATCTTCAGATCCGCCGCGTCTTTCACCGCGTGTACCATCACGCCCAGAATTTTTCCGTAGATGCGCAGCTGTTCATAACCGCCGATACGATAACCGTCAGTGGTGATCAGGGCCAGTTTGCTGGCGCCATGGCGCATCACGCAACGCGCTGCCAATTTGGCAGTCGTAGTAGTTTTTCCTACACCAGTCGGACCAACCAGGGCAAACACCCCGCCGCTTTCCAACATGTCGCTATCGCACGAAATCGAATTCAGATTTTTTGCCAGTATTGCCTTGATCCAGGTCAGCCCCTGTTTGGCATCCGTGGACTTGGGCATGTTCTCAATCAGATAGCGCGACAGACTGGCGGAAAATCCGGTAGAGATCATCTGTTTTAACAATTGCGCTTTGTGCGGTTCTTTGCGCTGCGTATTGCCCCAGCTGATTTCTGCCAGCTGTTGTTCCATCATGCCGCGCATGGCGCGCAGTTCCGACATCAACTCGACGGCACTGGTCATATCGGCGGCAGCGGCACCTGGAATCTCGATGGCACTTTCACGTTCGACGTGCGCGACGTTTGTTTCAGCCAGTTTCTTTTTGCCTGCCAACCTGGATTGCGATTGAATGATGGGGTTGTTGTACGGGTTGCGACCTGCCGGAAGGGCCGACGGAACGGCAGACGGAAAGGCAGACGGAAAGGCAGACGGAAGTTCGGCCTGAAATTCGGGCTCATGATCGGACGATGGCGCCTGATTCAATGCCGCCATGCCTTCATCATCCAGCGCCAGAATCTCAACCTGTCCATTGACATTGCGATTGGAAATAATGACGGCGTCCGGCCCCATTGCATCTCTGACTTTATGCAAGGCCTCACGTGAGGTAGGCGCGCAAAATCTTTTTACGTTCATGATTATTGTCCTCCAACGAGACTGGTAACTTTAAGCGTTTTGGTTTCGGGTATTTCGGCATGCGACAGCACTTTCAGCTGCGGCAATGAGCGTCTTAAGAAGCGTGCCAACAGCATTCGCAGCGGTGCCGGCACGACTAACACGGGCGTTAATCCCATCTGTTCCTGATGACGGCTTGCCAATTCGGTTTGCGTAATGATGGTGTCTGCCAGGCCTGGCTCGAGTCCCACGCCATCCGCTCCGCCGCTTTGCAGCGCCTGATTCAATAAACGTTCCAGATGCATATCCAGACTCATCACCGAAATTTCATTCGTGCCGGGGAACAGCTGCTGGACGATAGCCCGACCCAGTGCTACCCGGACCAGCGCGGTTAATTCGCTGGTGTCCTGGGTCTGTATCACGTTCTCGGACAGGGTTTCGACGATGGTGCGCATATCGCGGATATGTACGCCTTCGGCCAGCAGGTTTTGCAGAATTTTCTGGAACGACGGCAGCGGTAATAATTTAGGGATTAAGTCTTCGACCATTTTGGGCGATTCTTTGGCGACGTAATCCAGCAACTGCTGCACTTCGAAACGTCCCAGCAATTCAGCCGCATGGCTGGTAATCAAATGATTTAAATGCGTGGCCACCACGGTGCCTGCATCGACCACCGTGTATCCCATCGATTGCGCAGAGTCGCGCCTTCCGGCGTCTATCCATACGGCAGGCAGACCGAAGGCCGGATCGATAGTCGGACGACCTTCCAGTGTGCCGCTCACCATGCCCGGATTGATAGCCAGGAATTGACCCGGGAACGCTTCGCCGGCCCCCATCTCCACCCCTTTTAAACTGATGGTGTAGGAAGTCGGTTTGAGTTCCAGATTGTCGCGGATATGGACCGGAGGCGACAAGAATCCGATATCCTGCGCGAATTTTTTACGTATTCCTTTAATCCGTTTTAATAACTCACCGCCCTGTCCTTTATCGACCATAGGAATCAGACGGTATCCAACTTCAAGACCCAGCGTATCTACCGGCAACACATCGAGCCAGGTTGCCTCTTCGTTTTCGACCGGCGCTGCGGCAGCGGTATCCGGTTTCACTTCCAATGCCGCTTTTTTGGCGCGTTGCATCAGCATATAGCCACCACCGCCCAATAGTCCGGCGAAAAACAGAAAGGCAAAATGCGGCATGCCCGGAATAATGCCCATGCCGCCTATGATGCAGGCGGTAATAATCAACACCTGCGGTTTGGCAAATAATTGGCCGATCAGCTGATCGCCGATATTTTTATCGCTCGCCACGCGCGACACCACAATACCGGCAGCGGTAGAAATAATCAGCGAAGGAATTTGCGCAACCAAGCCGTCACCAATGGCCAGCAGCGTGTAGATCTTCAGCGCCTGGGCGAAATCCAGATCATGTTGCACGATACCGACCACCAGACCGCCGACGATATTAATCACGGTCACCATAATCCCGGCGATCGCATCACCACGCACGTATTTACTCGCACCATCCATCGCGCCGTAAAATTCGGCTTCCTGCGCTACTTCGGTACGGCGACGGCGTGCTTCTGCTTCGGCGATTAAACCGGCATTCAGATCGGCATCGATCGCCATTTGTTTACCGGGCATCGCATCCAACGCAAACCGCGCGCCAACCTCAGCGATACGACCGGCACCTTTGGTGACTACGGTAAAGTTGATGATGGTTAAAATAATAAACACCACGATACCGACTGCGTAATTCCCGCCAATTAAAAAGTGACCGAAAGCTTCGATCACCTTACCGGCCGCGTCCGGTCCCGTATGACCCTCTGTTAACACGACCCGGGTTGAAGCGACGTTTAATGACAGACGCAACATGGTGCTGACCAGCAGCACCGTTGGGAACACCATGAAGTCCAGCGGTTTGACGGTATAAAAACTGGTGAGCAATACGATCACCGCCAGCGCGATGTTGAAGCTGAAAAAGATATCCAGTACAAAGGCCGGCAATGGCAAGACCATCATCGCCAAAATCATGACGATCAGCAGCGGCGCAGTCAGGGCTTTGCTATTTACAACGGTAATCCCCTGCAACCAGGTGGGCAGGCGCGCGCTATCCATCTATATCTCCCTCGTCGCCGGTTTCACTCAGCAGTTTCGATTTCTTAATATTGAGTGCTGCTTCCGAAATTGGATCCAGCTCTTCCGGCACCTCAATGACTGCCGGTTTTTTCGGTGTCATACCGCCGTGCGCATTAAATACCCGCAACTGGAATACATAGGCCAGCACTTCTGCCACCGCGGTATATAACGCTTCGGGAATCTGGCTGTTTAATTCGGCGTGGGTATACAACGCGCGGGCCAGCGGCGGGGCCTCCATAAACGGAATATGATGTTCCGCGGCGATTTCACGTATCCGCGCGGCGACCATGTCCATCCCTTTGGCCACCACTATCGGTGCGCTCATGCGGCCTTCCACATATTTCAACGCCACCGCATAGTGGGTCGGATTGGTGATGACGACGTCGGCCGTTGGTATCTTGCTCATCATGCGGCGACGCGCCATTTCACGTTGTTGCTGACGGATTTTGGCTTTGATCTGCGGATTACCGTTGGCTTCCTTGTTTTCCTGTTTCACTTCCTGGCGCGTCATTTTTAATTTATTGGTATGGCTGCGCAACTGGAATGGCACATCAATCGCCATAATGACTACCAACCCGGAAGAAATCGAAATAAAGCAGATGAGAATTAAGACGGCGGTATGTTTTAAGCCCTGTTTGGACGGTTCCTGAATCAGGCCGAGTATCGCATCGGACTGGTGGCGCATCACCAGATAGGCGACAAAACCGACTATCAGCGCCTTGCCGACTGCCTTTAACAGCTCGATCAACGAGCGCATCGATATCATGCGTCCCAGGCCGGCTATTGGATTCATGCGTTCAAAATTCGGCATTAAGGCCTGCATGGAAAACAGCCAGCCGCCTATCAACGCCGGGGTCAGCAGTGCCACTACCACCAGAACGCCGGCCAGCGGCGCAAGCGCGATCACCATTTCCACCACGCTGGTCATTTGCAGATCAAGCAGCCGGTTCATATCGAATGCCGCGCTACGTTCAAAATGCATGGAATTGGTCAGCATCATGCTGATCTGATTCACCACGGCACCGCCGGTCATCCATAGACTGGTGCCAGCCGCCAGCAATATCAGGCAAGTCGCCATTTCGCGCGAACGTGGCACGTCGCCTTCCTCACGGGCGCGTTCCAGGCGCCGCGAGGTCGGTTGTTCTGTTCTTTCTAAGCCACTTTCTTCTGCCATACCGCCCGCCTTGCTTACCTGGTTTTAAAGACATGTATGCCTGCGAAAAAGGCATACAGAGAGAGTCAGGTTCGATTATTCGCGGAATTGCAAGATCACTATCGGATGAATACAGGCTTGATTACCCTTTATTTTGGGTTTTGCGATTTTTAATTAATGTGGATTGCGGCGATTTTTTGTGATGGTGTAACGGTGTGGTGCATCCCGGATGCGTCACTTTATTGTCGAATAATGAAGATATTAAAGTAATTTAATTAGGCACTGATTTTATTATTGGCACCGTTGTCGGCTCATGCGGCGATTGAAAAAATACGCAGAATCATGTCTTGTCGCTGGTCATGCACAGTGAAAGAATCCTCCGCTAAAAATTCCGTCCACTCACTTTATCCAGGCCAGCCATGCTACCAATCACCCAATCCGGCGTAACCGCCACCATTCCACCTCGCTCATCTGTCGACCTGGCGTGTCAACCTCTAAGATTCAATAACTCTGGACTATCACAAAATGCGGCGGTTACTGGCAGAATTGTTGACGTGTTGAGTAACCAAAGCAGCGACGATGACACCATGGCAGCGATTTTTATTAATGCACACAATGGTGGTTATCAGTCCACTCTCAACAAGTTAATCAGAGGAATCGACGACATGCATGGAACTGGTACGGTCGTCGTCAACGATCACGTAAGAGAATTACTGGCGGTCCAGGGCATCGAATTGGCGGCAAGTGAACCAGGCACGGTGAGCATACAATGTCACATCCCGGTTATAACCAATCCGGACCGGGTACACGCCATCGAAAAATCGCTTGAATCAACGTTGCCGCCACCGTTGATTGACATCATTAAATCCTATGATGTTGAGCTTGATCTGACCGAGAGAAGCAGGCACAAGGTTATTGAAATTTTCAGATCGGGTGCTCCAATACAAAAAGGCCAACTTGTCGAAGCCATTATTGAACAGGGAGATTTGCGCTATCTGGATAATACGCTTTACAACATCAGGAGAACGGACAAAACGCTGCGCAGCGCGGGTATTGATCTGGTCAACTTGATCGATCACCTCATACGGTTCAATAACAGCAACAATTGTGTTCTCAATTCGTTGATTCCCTTAGCCGTCGATGTGATATGCAGAAGAAACGACAGCGATCATCAGCTCATCGCACGTTTTTTACAACACATATTTGAGCATGAATACGAATTTTGGCTAAACAGCGAAATTGCAGCTCGCGACCAGAATGAAAGCGTCGAATCTATCCTTATCAGGGATGGTGTCAAACGCATTCTTGCATCGAAAGATATAGAAGTGATCCAATGCAAAGTCAGAGGGAAGATAGCATTGCTTGGTGACTATGCAATCGCCGATGGAGCGGAACAACGTGCAGCGTCGATTGACGGCGCGCTGAAATCATTTCCCAAAGTGCTCACAAAAATTATCACTCAATTTGAGGCACCGCTAAAAATCTGCAGGAAAAACAAGGCGATCATGATCGAGATTTTCAAATCGAATGATCCGGTCGCCAAAGCGGAACTTATTGCAGCGGCCAGCCATCAGGGACAAATCAAGTATTTAAATTCAATCCTGGACTCAATGAAAGGATCCAAAAAATTACTGGATTTATCTAACGTGAATTTAGCAGGTCTGGACCTGACCGGGATTGATTTGTGTCTGACTGATTTAACTAACGCAAATTTGCAGGGTACGATACTGCGCAATGCAACTCTGACCATGTCATCCCTGGTCAATGCCAATCTGAACGGCGCAATATTTGTGAAGGCATCGCTGACCAATGCAAATTTAACCAACGCAAGTGCGATAGCTGCAGATTTTACCAGGGCAAGTTTAACGATGGCGAATCTAGATGGCGCAAAACTGCAACTTGCCTGCTTCCTTAAAAGCGACCTGAGCAATGCCACTGCGAAAGGTGCTTGCCTTGGTTTTACCAACCTCAAAAGCGCAACATACGATCCCGATTTTTTAATGGATGCACACTGGACTGTAGAAGAAAATGGCATGTCAGGCAGGTTTGCCTGAAACACGTCCATCGCAAATCGATTGCCGAATCGATTCCATGAAAATTTGTGGTTTATCGAAAAATGTTGGGTTGATAAGGCGCAGCCCAACCTACAATGCTGATATTTGATATCTCTGGCTAAACGATGACCACCCAACACAACTTCCAACAACTGACTCCTGAATGCGTGCTGGATGCCATCGATGGACTTGGCTTTCAAACCAATGGCCGTTTGCTGGCCCTCAACAGCTATGAAAATCGCGTCTATCAGGTCGGCATAGAAGACGCGCCTCCTCTGGTGGTGAAATTTTACCGCCCTGCCCGCTGGTCCGATCAGGCGATTCTGGAAGAACACCAATTTGTCAGCGAACTGGTAGCGCATGAAATTCCGGTGGTGCCGGCGCTGCCTGTTAATAATCAGACGCTGCATTATTTCAACGGCTACCGACTTGCAGTTTTCCCGCGCCACGCAGGACGTGCACCGGAACTGGATCATCCCGGCATATTGGAATGGTTGGGACGATTTATTGGCCGTATTCATGCTGTGGGCGCGCTGACGCCGTATCAGATCAGACCGGAAATTAATATTCAAACCTACGGATTTGCCGCGCGCGATTTTTTAATCGGGCATCAATTTATTCCTGCCGATTTAATCGCTGCCTATCAGAGTACCGCAGCATTGGTGTTAGACGGTGTGCAGCGGTGCTTTGACCGCGCCGGCGATATCAAATCCATTCGTCTGCATGGCGACTGCCACCTCGGCAATGTGTTGTGGACCGAAGCAGGTCCGCATTTTGTCGATTTTGATGACAGTCGCATGGGTCCGGCGATACAGGATTGCTGGATGCTGCTGTCTGGCACGCGTACTGAAATGACACAGCAACTGTGCGACATCGTGATCGGCTATGAAGATTTTTGCGAATTCCATCCACGTGAATTACATTTGATCGAAGCGTTGCGCAGCCTGCGACTGCTCCACTATTCGGCCTGGCTGGCACAGCGGTGGGACGATCCGGCATTCAAATCCGCTTTCCCCTGGTTTAATACCCAACATTATTGGCAGGATCGTGTCCTGGAATTGCGCGAACAATGCGCATTAATGGACGAAGAGCCGCTGAAAATCTGAGGCAACATCACCGGGTAATTAGGACCTCAGCATCAGATCGCCAAATACAAAAGTATCATTAAGTAACTAATTGCAGATATTTATTGCCATAAACATAATTTCCAGCAAAAAACTTTCACAAACACACGACTTCTTTGCTAGCATGTCGGCTAAATTATGTAGCTCAATCAATACGTTACAAAAATAATACAAATTACATTGCCTCCAATAAATTCATTTTGAATAAAATGACCACGACTGCTGCACTGCATGGCTACTGATAAAGAACTATCCGATTTTCTGGAAAGTGTTGAACGGCGCGCTTTTAAACAGGCGGCTTACGCAGTTCGCAACGAAGAATCCGCGCTGGATGTCGTCCAGGACGCGATGATAAAACTGTCAGAAAAATATGGCGACAAGCCGATTGAAGAAATTCCCCCGCTGTTTCAGCGCATACTGCAAAACACGATACTGGATTTCTTTCGCAGGGAAAAAGTCCGCAATACCTGGGTTAGCCTGTTTTCCAACATGGTGACCCGTAAAGATGGCAATGATGATTTTGACATTCTTGAAAATTTTGAATCAGAAGAAGGTACCGAGGCCTCCGAATCCAGCGCCGACAAGGTAGAACGTGAACAAATTCTTACTCTTCTGGATAAGGAGATACAAAAATTACCGGCGCGTCAACGGGAAGCCTTCCTCATGCGTTATTGGGAGGACATGGATGTCGCAGAGACAGCAAACGCCATGGGATGTTCTGAAGGTAGCGTGAAAACGCACTGTTCACGAGCAACCCATGCCTTGGCGAAATCTCTACAAGCCTTAGGAATACACTTATGAAAACCACCACAACCAATTCGTTGTCGCCGCAATCCGGTGAAGACCTGGTATTTGCTTACAAAGTGCGTCGCGCACTGGATGAGCAGATCACCTCGCTACCTGAAAGCACGACCAATCGCCTCGCCGCAGCGCGCAAGTTAGCCATTGCACGTAAAAAGCCGGAGTCGGCTGTCTATGCCCACGTTCCGGAACGGCGTCTGGCAGGCGGACATTCCGGCAGCGGCGGCAATTCCGGCAATCCATTCAACAATTCGATCAGCTGGTTGGTTCGGGTTGGCATTGCTGTGCCGCTCATCGTTTTGGTCATAGGTGCATTCGGCATTTATCAATACGAATCCGAGCGCCGTATCAATGAACTGGCTGAACTGGATGTGGCTGTGCTGTCTGACGAGTTGCCTTTAAACGCCTATCTTGACCACGGTTTTGATACTTATTTAAACAAACACGGAGATTAGGGTGGGGAATACGCCTCTGCAAAAATTTGCGGCACAGCTTGCGCCAACTTCCGCTTTGCGTAACAGCACATTTTTGAAATGGATACCTTCCTTGATTTTCGCCGTTACGCTGGCGATCTGTTTTATGCCGGGCAAAGGACATGCAAATGGCCCGTCGGTTCCGATTGCCGTTACTGCGCCTGCGTCTGCATCGGCCGATTCATGGAACAATCTGACTCCGTTACAAAGACAGGCATTGGCACCTCTGGTCAGGGACTGGCCAAATTTCAGTTCCGAACACCGACAAAAATGGCTGGTATTCGCGGCGAAATTTCAGAAGATGACGCCTGATGTTCAAAAAAGAGCACAGGAAAAAATGGACGCCTGGGCAAAACTGACGCCCGAACAGCGTCTGGCGGCGCGTGAAAACTATATCCGCTCCAACAAATTGGAACCGGACCAGCGTGCGCAGAAATGGCAGGAGTACCAACAACTAACACCGGAACAACGGGCGCAGCTGGCTAGCCATCCCGACAAGAAAAAACTCATTACCAATTTGCCGTCACCGGCGGAAAGTAAGGAGAAAAAATTACAGCCGTTGAAGAAACCTAAAAAACCGGTGTCTGCTACGCCTGCACCTGCTGCCAAGCCAAGCACCGCTGTACCAACCGCTGCGCCTGCATCTGTACCGGCAGTAACTCCTGCCGGAGCAGTGCCGGCAGCGCCTCCTGTTGCAGCACCCGCTGCTGCAACACCGGCCGCAGCGACTTTTCCACCCTCGATTTTCCATTAACAGATTATTTTGTTGACTACCATTTCCAATTTCACAGCGCCCGCTCCCTGCGAGTTGGCTCCGCTAAAACATCGTCTGTTGTGCATGGTGTACGAAGCCGTTTTATTATTTGGCGTCATTTTCGCAGCGGGTCTGTTGTTTGATGTCTCGACCCAAAACCTGAATCCAGATGTGATGCGCCATTGGCGGCAGCTGTATTTATTTGTGGTGCTGGGTGCCTACTTCACTTATTTCTGGGGACATGGCGGCCAGACCTTGCCTATGCAAACCTGGCACATCCGCGTGGTCAACAACCACTCCAGGCCGATCACGTTCAGACAGGCATCGCTACGTTACTGTCTGTCATGGATGTGGTTTTTACCGGCGCTGGTGTTGAGCTATGCATTCGACATCCAGCATTGGCCCAGCATGATTTTATTTTTAATCGGGATGATCTTGTGGGCGCTGACCAGCAGATTCGATAAAGACGGCCAATTTTTACATGACAAATTGGCGGGTACCCAAATCGTTACTGTTGCCAAGCTGCCGCGTATTAGCGACACTGAATAGGGCTAACAGGACAGAATTAATTGGTAATGCACTACTTAGGTGCCGATCTCACTTAAAATGGCGTTCATTGTGCAGCACTTACGCCCCAATAATAACGAGACAAACATGCAACAAAAAACTCCGCGCCGCACCCGTGAACGCATTTTAGAATTATCGTTAAAACTGTTTAACGAGTTTGGTGAACCCAACATCACGACGACCGTGATCGCTGAAGAGATGAATATCTCACCAGGCAATCTGTACTACCACTTCCGTAATAAAGACGATATCGTCAATTCAATTTTCACCCAGTTTGAAGAAGAGATTAATAAAAAACTGGCGTTCCCGTCCGGCAGAAAAGCCAACGTTGACGATATCTGGCTCTACCTGCATTTAACCTACGAGCTGATCTGGCGCTATCGCTTTTTTTATCGCGATTTAAATGATTTACTGTCGCGCAATCGCAAGCTCGAACTGAATTTCAAGCTGATACTGGCGCATAAAATTCGCGTGGCACAGGAATTGTGTTTAGGTCTGCGCGCGGACGCGGCGTTTGAAGGCAGTGATGTCGAAATCGACGCACTGGCGACCAACATGGTGGTGCTGGCGACATACTGGTTATCGTATGAATATGTGCGCAATCCGCGTAAATACACCGAGGAAGACGCGGTTGCCGATTCGCTGGTGCGCGGCTGCTATCAGGTTCTGATCCTGATCACTCCGTATTTGCGCGGCGACACCCAAGTCCAGTTTCAGCACAAAACCCAGGAATATTTACTGAAACTCAAACGTTGATGAAAACACTCTGCGTCTATTGCGGCGCCTCTGACGGCATTTCCCCACACTATGCACATGCAGCACGCACACTGGCTCACAGCCTGGTTGAACACAATCTGCAACTGGTCTACGGCGGCGGCAATATCGGTTTAATGGGTGTGCTGGCCAATGAAGTCATGCAGTTGGGCGGCGAGGTTACCGGCGTCATCCCACAATTGTTAATGGATATGGAAGTCGGTCATATGGCGCTGACCCGACTGCACGTCGTCAAAGACATGCATGAGCGCAAAGCGATGATGGCGGAGTTAAGCGACGGCTTTATCGCCATGCCGGGTGGCATAGGCACGCTGGAAGAGCTATTTGAAATGCTGACCTGGCACCAGCTGGGATTTCACAATAAACCGGTAGGCGTATTCAATGTCGACGGATTTTTCGATGGCCTGCTGGGCTTTTTAAATCACCAGGTTGATCAGGGATTTTTAAAGCCGGCGCAACGGGCCATCCTGCTTGAATCAGGCAACGCAGACGATTTAATTCAGCAAATCAAACTGCATCAAAAATAACGGAGACATCATGGCCGGCAAATGGAAAATGGCAATCACTTTGATTGCGGTGCTGTTTCTGGCTAGCTTTGTCTGGTTAAAATTCGACACACCTGATCTGATCCGCGTCGGCGCCAACTACAGCGCCAAAATCGTCTGTACCAATTATTTTCTGATTGGACGCGAACCCAACGAGATTCTCCAGGTCGACGTGCAGGCACCCGGTCATCCGCTGCTTAAATTGATGAGCATCGATGTCGACACGGACAAGAAACTGGTGCGCGCAAATATTCTTGGTTTATTCGGACATGGCGTGGCTGTCTATCGCCCCGGTACGGGTTGCGCCGTCGTTCCTGACGGGGATATCGCAGAGGCAAAAAAATACAGCTTTACGCCAGACAAAATCATGGCGCCGGCGGATGACATTGCCTGGCCCGCCGGATCGAAAGCGCAAATCAACGACAATATCGAAAAAATTATTCAGGACGATCATCTGACCGGCCCCGGCATGCGCGGCGTAGTCGTGATTCACGACGGCAAACTCATCGCACAACGCTACGGCGACGGCTTCAACGAACGCACGCCGTTAATCGGCTGGTCCATGACCAAGACAGTCAATGCGGTTCTGGTCGGCATGCAAATCCAACGGGGAAAATTAACACTGGAGCAGGACGGTTTTTGGCCCACCACCACTCCGTCTGACGGTCGCGAAAAAATCAAGCTGGCCGACCTGCTGGCCATGTCCAGCGGACTGCAATTCAACGAAGATTACGGCGATGTGTCGGATGTCACCCGCATGCTGTTCCTGACTCCCGATATGGCCGCTTTTGCCCACGACAAACCTTTGGAACATCTTCCCGGCACCTTCTGGAACTATTCTACCGGCACCGCCGTATTGCTCTCGCATTTGTGGCAGGAACATGCGGGGAACCAGGCACTGGCTTTTCCGCGCGACCATTTATTCGCACCGCTAGGCATGAGCAGCGCGTTTATCGAAGCGGATGAACACGGTACGATAGTGGGCGGCAGTTATATGTACGCGACCGCTCAGGATTGGGCACGCTTCGGCCAGTTTTTAATGCAGGATGGCAGCTGGAACGGGCAGCAATTACTGCCGGAAAATTATGTCACGATGATGCACACCGCAGCACCTGCATCTAAAGGAAAATATGGCCAGGGGCAGCTCTGGATGGAGGGTCCGGATGGTAATAATGCGGCAGACAGCAATCCGGACCAGGGCTTTCATTTCCCTCCCGATACGTATTGGATGGAAGGTCACGACGGACAGGCCATTGCGATCATCCCGTCCAAACAATTAATTGTGGTGCGTCTCGGATTAACACCGCATAAATATCTTTATAATCCACAAGCCATGCTGTCAAAGATACTGCAGGCTATCAACTAACAAAGAACCGATCATCATGAATACCTCATCCAACATTATCCCGCAACGCCTCGCCCTGTTACGTCAACACATGGCGATCCACCAGATCGATGCCTGCATCATTCCCTCGGCCGATCCGCATTTATCCGAATACTTACCGGAACGCTGGCAAGGCCGCGCCTGGTTCTCGGGATTTTCCGGTTCAGTCGGCACGCTGATTGTTACCGCCAACTTCGCCGGACTGTGGGTTGATACCCGCTACTGGGTGCAGGCCGAAAATGACCTGGCCGGCACTGGCATTCAGATGATGAAAATTGCTGCGGCCGGTTCCACCGATCATATCGACTGGCTGGCTGCCAATCTGGTTTCCGGTCAACGGGTAGGCGTGGACGGCATGATATTGAGCCTGTCCGGCGCGCGACAGTTGGAGCAAAGTTTGAGCGCACGTCAAATAAAACTGGTCACCAGTCTCGACGTGTTGAATGACGCCTGGGTTGACAGGCCCGGCTTGCCGAATCAGGCCGTGTATGAACATCTGGCACCCTATGCAGTGCAGACGCGTACGGAAAAACTGGCATTGGTGCGCGCGCAGATGCAGGAACTGAACGCTGCTGCACACCTGATTTCTTCGCTGGACGATATCGCCTGGTTACTGAATTTGCGCGGTTCCGACGTCAACTACAACCCGGTATTTTTGGCGCATGTACTCATCCACAAAGATCAGGTCGAGCTGTTTATCGGTGACGGCAAAATCAATCCTGAACTGCGGGCGAAATTAGGCGCGGAACACATACATTGTCGCGACTATCAGCACATCACTAGCGCGCTGGCAGCATTGGCAGCAGACAGCACATTGCTGGTCGATCCGCGCCGCGTGACTTTCGGCATACTGGAATCCTGTCCGGCCAAAAAAGTCGACGCCATCAATCCTTCGACTTATTTAAAATCCAGAAAGAACGCGGCAGAAGCGCAACATATACGCGAGGCGATGGCGCAGGACGGCGCGGCATTGTGTGAATTTTTTGCCTGGTTCGACAACACCATCGGCAAACAAACCATTACCGAAATCGACGTCGACCAGCAGATTTGCGCAGCGCGTGCCAAACGTCCCGGCTTTGTTTCACCGAGCTTTGGCACCATCGCCGGCTTCAACGCCAACGGCGCCATGCCGCATTATCACGCGACACCAGAATCCAATACTGTCATTGAGGGCAATGGCTTTTTGCTGATCGATTCAGGTGGACAGTACGTCAACGGCACCACCGATATCACCCGGGTTGTGGCGATAGGTCAGCCGAGCGCGGAACAAAAACGGGATTTTTCATTAGAGCTGAAAGCAGTCATTGCTTTATCGGTCGCGCAATTTCCGGCCGGAACCCGCGCCCCGTTGTTGGATGCGATTGCTCGTGCGCCATTGTGGGCTGCCGGTTTAAATTATGGACACGGCACCGGTCACGGTGTGGGCTATTTCTTAAACGTGCATGAAGGTCCGCATAATATTTCATGGCTGACACCGCCAGAGCCGCAAACCGCCATGCATCTGGGGATGATTACCTCCATCGAGCCGGGAATTTATCGACCGGGAAAATGGGGTATCCGCATCGAAAATCTGGTACTGAACGTGCCGGGCACGACTTCCGAATTCGGCGAATTCATCCGCTTTGAAACCCTGACCATGTGCCCGATCGATACCCGTTGTATTGATAAATCGATACTGACTCAAGCTGAAATTGACTGGATCAATCAATACCACGCGACGGTTAAGTCACGGTTGGCGCCATTGGTTAGTGGCGATGCGTTGGAATGGCTGGAACGCAGTACTTTAGCGATTTAAGCAATGGACAAAAATAGCTAAAGTAGCTACAATTTTCCCCATATAATTTGCTGAAAGTTGAACATGCTTACATTCACTGCCAGAGAAGCCAAAAATAAATTAGGCGAAGTTTTTCGGGCAGCTGAATCTACGACGGTAGAAATTACCAACCATGGCAAACCCATAGTTCACATTTTGTCTGTCAAGAATTCAACATCAATGCAGCAGAACAGAAATTCACAGGAAATTTTGGATCAAATCAAATTCAAAATTTCATGTGAAATTCTTTCGCAATTTAGCCTGGATGTAATTCGCAAAAAGGCCAAAGAAAATCTCAAACGGTGGAAAGCCAAAGGCACCTGGAGTCAGGCCTATGATGAATGGTTGTCCATACTTGACAGCAAAGACGACACAACGCTTATCTCAAGCATGATAGGTTCAAATGAACGTAGCAATCAGCTGCGTCAATCCATGCCTTATGTAGGGTTGCTAGATCAAACTACTGTAAGAAAAATTCATGAAGAAATCGGAAGTTGAGCACATCGTAAGAGCTGCTGCAAAAATTTGCGATGACAATGAATTTATTATCATAGGCAGTCAATCTTTACATGGGAAATATCCCAATCTGGCAGACACAATTTTGATGTCGCAAGAAGTGGATATCATTGCCAAAAACAGGACGGCAAATACGGAATTTTTGAATGTCATTGGAGTCGACTCTCCGTTTCATGAAGAACATGGCTACTATGCGGATCCGGTCGATTTTAATACCGCAGTACTGCCAAAAAAATGGAAAAATCGATTAGTAAATTTAAAAATAGAGTCGGACGTCGGTGGGGCCAAAGTTTATTGTATTGAACCGCACGACCTGGTTATCGCCAAGCTGGCTGCGAATAGAGAAAAAGACAGAATTTTTATTCGTGCGTTGTTAAATAAAAAACTTATTGAGCCTGATCTCATCGCAAGCCGCATTTCGGAAACCAATGTCACTAAAGAACAAAAAGCAGTGATGACTTCTTTATTTAATCAATTGATTAATCAAGTCGAACAATTCAAGTAATACGAACCAAAATTTACATTCCACTCGGGTATAATCTCGGGTTCGACTACATCTTAGGCACTGAAGAAAAATCATGGAAGCAGAACGCATCAACAGCCTTTCCGCCCTATTGGCGGACCTGACCACCCGAGAAGCAGAACTTCGGAGGTATCTTTGACTTCGATGTCAAGTCAGAGAAACTAGAGCAGGTCAATGCGGAAATGGAAGATCCAGCTATCTGGAACGATCCTAAAAAAGCCCAGGATATGGGCCGCGAAAAAAAATCACTCGAATCCATAGTTCATACCCTCACTAAAATCGATACCGATCTGCGCGACGCCGGCGATCTGTTTGCCATGGCGCGTGAAGAACAGGACGAAGATACACTGGTCGCCATCGAAGCCGATGCCGATGCACTGCGACTATTAGTCGAAGGCATGGAATTCCGTCGCATGTTTAATAACCCGATGGATCCGAACAACTGTTTTATCGATATTCAGTCCGGTGCCGGCGGCACGGAAGCCCAGGACTGGGCCTCAATGATCTTGCGCCAGTACTTGCGTTACTGCGAACGCAAAGGTTTTAAAGTCGAAGTATTAGAACAATCCGACGGTGAGGTGGCCGGGATTAAAACTGCCACCCTAAAAGTCGAAGGCGATTACGCTTACGGCTTTTTACGCACCGAGACCGGCGTGCACCGTCTGGTTCGCAAATCCCCGTTCGATTCCGCCAACGGACGCCATACCTCGTTCTGCAGCCTGTTCGTGTACCCGGAAGTCGACGACTCGATAGACATAGACATCAATCCGGCCGACGTACGCATCGATACCTACCGCGCTTCAGGAGCCGGTGGTCAGCACATTAACAAAACCGATTCTGCGGTTCGGTTGACGCATGGCCCTTCCGGTATCGTGGTGCAGTGTCAAAACGATCGCAGTCAGCATCGCAACAAGGCCGAAGCATGGGATATGCTGAAAGCCAAGCTGTATGAACTGGAACTGCGTAACCGCATGAGCGAGCAGCAGAAGCTGGAAGATTCCAAAACCGATGTCGGTTGGGGACATCAGATACGCTCTTACGTGCTGGATCAGTCACGTATCAAGGATTTACGCACCAGTTTTGAAACGGGTAATACCAAAGCTGTGCTGGATGGCGATCTGGATGGATTTATCGCGGCGTCACTAAAACAGGGCGTGTAATTACCGTTGCACCAGTGCGCCTATGCGCCAATTTGAAAGGTCATAATGAGTAACGAAGAACAAACATCAAGCGTCGAAACAGTTGTTGAAGATAAGGTTGACGACACCTCGGTATTCGTCGAACGCCGCGCCAAACTGGCTGAGTTAAGGCTGGCAGGAAATGCCTATCCCAATGATTTCCATCCGCAAAATAATTGCGCAGATCTGCAGGAAAAATATAACGCCATGTCGCGCGAAGAACTGGAAGCGCTGGACGTGCAGGTCTCACTCGGTGGCCGCATGATGTTAAAACGCGAAGCCGGCAAAAAAGCGGCGTTCGCAACGATTCAGGATGCCTCCGGCAAATTGGCCGATGGCCGGATTCAGCTCTACATCACTTCGGACAAGACCGGCGCAGAGGAAATGGAAGCATTCCGTCGCTATGATCTGGGCGATCTGCTGGGCGTGGAAGGCGTGCTGTTTAAAACCAAAACGGACGAACTGACCATCAAGGTTTCCACATTGCGTTTGCTGGCCAAATCATTGCGTCCGCTGCCGGATAAATTTCACGGACTGGCGAATCAGGAAATGAAATATCGTCAGCGCTATGTCGATTTAATCGTCAGCGAAGATACCCGCCGCACTTTCAAGGCGCGTACCGCGGCCATGAGTTCGATCCGCCGCTTTATGGAAGACCACGGCTTCATGGAAGTCGAAACCCCGATGCTGCATGCCATTCCCGGCGGCGCGGCGGCGAAACCGTTTATCACCCATCACAATGCGCTGGACATGCAGATGTTTATGCGTATCGCACCTGAACTGTATTTGAAGCGTTTGGTGGTAGGCGGTTTTGAGCGCGTGTTTGAAGTCAATCGCAACTTCCGCAATGAAGGTGTCTCACCGCGCCATAATCCGGAATTTACGATGATGGAATTTTATGCGGCCTATACCGACTATAACTGGATGATGGATTTCACGGAGCAGGTAATCCGGAAAGCGGCTATCGATGCGCATGGCACGGCCACCCTCACCTATCAGGGTCGCGAACTGGATTTAAGCCTTCCGTTCGAGCGCCTGACCATCGTCGGCGCCATCAACAAATATGCGCCGCATTACACGCATGAGCAATTGCACGACGTAGCATTTATCAAGGCGGAACTGGCTAAATTCGGCGTCAAGCCGTTCTCCACTTCCGGGCTGGGCGCGCTGCAACTATCGTTGTTTGAAGAGACCGCAGAAGCGCAGTTGTGGGATCCGACTTACATCATCGACTATCCGATAGAAGTTTCACCGCTGGCCCGTGCATCCGACAAGCATGCCGGCATTACCGAGCGCTTTGAGCTGTTTATGACCGGACGCGAAATAGCGAATGGCTTTTCCGAATTGAACGATCCGGAAGACCAGGCAGCACGTTTCAAAGCTCAGGTCGAAGCCAAAGAAGCTGGCGATGAAGAAGCGATGTATTACGATGCCGATTATATTCGCGCGCTCGAATACGGTATGCCGCCGACCGGCGGATGTGGAATTGGAATCGATCGCCTGATGATGCTGATTACCGACTCGCCAAATATTCGTGACGTGATCCTGTTCCCGCATTTGCGACGCGAAGATTAAAACGCCGTAAGTCAAAAGCCAAAGTGCCCGTTTATACGGGCATTTTCATTTGTGTGCATATTCGCATCAACCAAGAATATAACGATGAAGGCGTACGAAGAGAGTGCCGATTGCTGTTTGAAGTTGAGACGCCAATACAACGGCATATCAAAATCAAAGCCGACGCGAACCCACACGATCCGCGCTGGGCAGAGTATTTCGAAACCCGCTGGGGCAAGAAAATGCTAGACTCGCTGCGAGGACGCGGGAAGCTGTACCGCGTTTGGCACCGGCAAGACGGTCTGTGTTCAAACTGCACTGAGCCAATCACAAAGAGCAATCCATGGAGCGTCGGATAATAAGAATTGTCAGGCCGCGTTAGATAAGGCTAAAGAATTGGGTCAGGAATCGATGTTGGTTCGGCCGCAAAAACCTGGCTTTCCTATCGCGACACCGCATGTACGTTTGAAGGAAATCTTCTGACCGGTGGCGGTGGTTCCTCGTTTGGAGAATATGTTCTTTCCTGCAAAGAGGATTTAACAAAAGAGCGCGCAGATCGATTAGGACGTTATTTTTGAGTGTAAGTGCACCGTCGTTTCACGGCACTTTGTTGTCGTTGGGCGAAGTTCCCAATTTATTGAAAGATTGAAATTTAAATGAAAATTCTCAAAACAAAATGTTCGTACTGTGTCGATGAAATCGTTATTTATAGACTTAGTGTTTCGCTTGGAATTTGAAACTACCAACCATCTTTCTGTAATCAGGGAAAAACAATGAAAATTTCTGCACGATTTGCCGTAAGCTTTTTGGCTATCCTGGCGAGCTCCAGCGTTATTGCGCAAGAGACCTGGCGCGTGCTTGATCCGGAAAACACCTTGATCATCGATACCAGTAAAGGACGCCTTATCCTGGAAATGCGGCCGGATATGGCGCCCAAATCAGTCGAAAGGGTAAAGCTTTTGACGCGGGAAAAGGTCTATGACGGCTTGCAATTTCATCGCGTGATTGCCAATTTTGTCGCGCAAACCGGCAACCCAAATAATCGAGACGGCGGCGGCACTTCACATCCAAATCTTGCCCCAGAAATGATATTTGAGCAAAAACTCAATTCGGGTGAAATTGTGGCGAGTAATAGCAGCGATAGCGTTTCTGGATTTCTCGGTAGCGTACCATTTCAAGCTACGCCGATTACTGAGCTCATTAAAAATACCAAGGAAAGCTTGCGCGCCTGGGGTGCGCATTGTGCTGGCGTCGCGGGAATGGGGCGCGACGAAGCACGCGATTCTGCCAATAGTGAACTATTTTTCATGCTCGATTCTGTCCGCCGCCTAGACCGCGATTACACTGTGTTTGGGCGTATCGTCGTGGGTATGGATGTCTTGAAAGTCATCAATCTCGGAGAGCCTCCAGCCAAGCCGGATATCATGAAATCGGTGCGCTTGTTGGCAGATATTCCTGCTGCAGAACGACCAAAAATCAGTGTCATGACAGGTACTTCCTTGAGTGCAGAAATTGAAAAAAAACGGCAACAAAAAGGCGCAGACTTTACTGTCTGTGATGTAGTGATTTCATCGAAAGTAGAGTAGACATCAACTGTTCTTGTGTGATTATCTAAGCTAAGCGACACCGTTAATTAACCGCGTGTTGCGCTTTGAATTTGAAATCGCCGAGTATTTATTAGCCTGATCACTGTCACTTCCCGACACCCAGCGGGCAAATTTGAATGATTTGAAAAATGCAGAAATTTAACGCTTTTGATTACGATGACATCTAGTTTCATTACCGATTTTTATCCTTAGTACTGCGGGCGTACTCCTGACGCCTGGACCGACGAATACCTTGCTGGCGGGGGTTGGTATGGAACGCGGCCCGAAAGGTGCATTGCCATTTGTTGCAATCGAACTTTTTGCCTACGTGATTGCGATCTCGGTTTGGGGTGCAGTTCACAATCGGTGGCTTATTTCATGCGAATATGCATTGTGCACAACCTGTCATGGGCTTACGTACGTACGCCACCGCACAGACCGCCCTCATCGCCTTTTCTACAATTTCAACAGCAACAATCCATACGTTGATTGAGCTCGCATGTCGCCGCCCCGGCGACGATGAATCATGACCTGACCCGCCGCTCATCCCTGGAGTTGAAATGGAAAGTCTGTTGAAAATCGCGCCGTTATTTCTGGTCTTAAGCGCCTGTGCAGTCGGTCCCGACTATGTCCGCTCCAGTGTCGCCACGCCTGCCGCATTCAAGGAGCAGGCCGGCTGGAAGATCGCCCAACCTGCCGACCTCAAAATCCCCGGCAACTGGTGGGAGATGTATAACGACCCGGTGCTCAACGCGCTCGAAGTTCAGGTGGCCATTTCAAACCAGACCGTCATTCAGGCGGCAGCACAATATCGCCAGGCTCGTGCTTTGGTACAGAGCGCCGCCGCAGCGTATTACCCGACTGTGGGAGCGAATGTCTCAAGCACCCGCGCCAGCGGCTCGTCTACCACCACGAAGGCAAATTCAGGTGCAGGCAAATCTGCTACTGCACCATCCAACACCGATTTATTAGAGGTCGACGTCAGCTGGGAACCGGATATCTGGGGCAAGGTAAGACGCACGGTCGAAGCTAATACCAGCACTGCCCAGGCCAGTGCCGCCGAATTGCAGGCGATGCGCTTAAGCACGCAGGCACAACTGGCGCAGGATTATTTTCAGCTGCGCGATCAGGATGCAGACCGCCAGCTGTTCGACAAGACTGTGATCGACTATAAAAAATCATTGGATCTGACTCAATACCAATTCGACAATGGATTGGTACTAAAAGAAAATCTCGTATTGGCACAAACTCTGCTGGCTCAAACCGAAGCGCAAGCCATCGATTTCGATGTGGCGCGCGCTCAGATGGAACATGCCATCGCACTCCTCGTCGGCCAACCGGCCTCCACATTTTCTATCGCCAAGGTCGATAAATTCGACACGCCAATTCCAGTGCTGCCAATAGGCCTGCCCTCAACATTGCTGGAGCGCCGTCCCGATATTGCCAACGCTGAGCGACTGGTCTCAGCAGCCAATGCGCAGATCGGCGTCGCAAAAGCCGCTTATTTCCCCGATCTGACACTTGCCGCCTCCGGCGGTTATCAAAGCAGCGGACTGGCGAACTGGATTTCGCTGCCCAACCGGATCTGGTCGGTCGGTCCGGCGCTGGCGGAAACTTTATTCGACGGAGGTGCACGCAGCGCAGCAACCGATTCCGCCATTGCGGCCTACGACGCCAGCGTGGCCAATTATCGGCAAACCGTGCTGACAGGATTTCAGGAAGTCGAAGACAACATTGCCGCGCTGCGCATTCTGGAACAGGAAGCGCAGCAGCAAAAATTGGCGGTGCAGCTGTCGCGTAAATCGGTCGAACTGACCAGGCAGCAATATCAGGCAGGCATCGTCACTTACCTTGATGTGATCACGGTTGAAACCACTTCGCTCAGCAATGAACGCACGGATGTCGACTTGCTCAATAAACGCTTAAGTGCACATGTGTTGCTGATCAAAGCGCTGGGCGGCGGTTGGGATGTGTCGCAACTGCCCAGTGTAAAAACAGTCAGTAGAAACTAACCGGGAGATTTTTTTGAACGATGACACCAGGCAGACAGTTGCAAGTCCCGACCACCATAAACGAAATAAAATGATAATGTGGATCACGTTGGCAGCCCTGATCGTGATCATGCTGATTCTGATTGTGGTTCACATCGAGAGCGCCAAAAAAGTAAAACCGCCAGTCCCCGGCATTGCCATCACCATCGCTATGGCGACCAAGGGTGACATCGGGATTTACCTAGACGCAATCGGTACCGTCACACCGGTATACACGGCCGCCATTAGCAGCCAGGTCAGCGGTTTGGTGGTTGCGGTACATTTCAAGGAAGGACAACTGGTCAAAAAAGGCGATGCGTTAATCGACATCGATCCGCGCCAGTACAAGGCGACACTGCTGCAGGCGCAAGGCACATTGGAGCGCGATGAAAATCTGCTGGCACAGGCACAGATGGATCTCGAGCGCTATCGCAAAGCGTGGATAGGTGAAGCGGTTGCCAAGCAGGTTTTGGATGATCAGGAAAAACTTGTGCTGCAAGATCAGGGGGTGGTCAAGACCGATCAGGGCATAGTGCAATACGACCAGCTCGCAGTGGAATTCTGTCATATCACCGCGCCTATCGCAGGAAAAATCGGCCTGCGTCTGGTTGATCCCGGCAATGTTGTGCAGTCTTCCGCCACAGCTACGCTTGCCGTAATCACGCAGATCAATCCCATCACCGTTATTTTCACCATCCCCGAGGACAATCTGGCCGCAGTTCAGACCCGCCTGAACGCGCATGCCAAACTGAACGTTGATGCCTATGAACGCACTGCGCAAAAAATAATCGCCAGCGGCCAATTGCTGACACTCGATAACCAGATTGACACCACCACCGGAACCATTAAAGGTCGCGCCCAATTCGATAATAAAAATGATGCGCTGTTTCCGAATCAGTTCGTCAACACGCGTTTGCTGGTGAATACGGAAAGGGGAGCGACGCTGATTCCGGCGTCCGCAATTCAACAGAACGGAACGGCCTCGTTCGTCTACGTGATTCAAAATCTGGTTGCGCATATGCGCAGCGTCACGCCTGGCGTGACGGATGCAGGAAATACTCAGGTAACAGGATTAAATCCGGGCGAAGTTGTCGCCAACAGCAGCTTTGACAAGTTGCAGGACAAGGCTGCCGTCACGCTGCCCGCGCCGGCAGCGGTACCGACAGCGGTACCGGCAACTGCGGCGTCAGGCGCAATAGCGGTTTCAGCTGCAGCACCCGCCAGCAGCGCGCCGTGAGTCCGTCACGTCCCTTCATACTGAGGCCGGTCGCCACTGCATTATTGATGGTGGCGATTTTGCTGGTCGGGCTGGTCGGCTATACCCAGTTACCGGTTTCGGCATTGCCTGAGGTCGATTACCCGACGATACAGGTGCTGACGTTTTATCCCGGTGCCAGTCCGGATGTGATTGCAACCACTGTCACCGCGCCGCTGGAGCGACAGTTCGGTGAGCTGCAGGGTTTGAGTCAGATGACCTCAACCAGTTCCGGCGGCACATCGGTCATCGTAATGCAGTTCAATCTGTCGATGTCGATTGATGTGGCGGAAGAAGAGGTGCAGTCCGCCATCAATGGCGCACAAAGTTTTTTACCTGCGAATCTGCCCTCCCCGCCGATTTACAGCAAAACCAATCCGGCCGATGCCCCGGTACTGACCTTTGCCGTCACATCGACGTCGATACCGCTGGCACAGGTGGAAGATCTGGTCGACACGCGTCTGGCACCAAAAATATCGCAAATCAGCGGTGTGGGTCTGGTGACGATCAGCGGAGGGCAGAAACCGGCAGTGCGTATTCAGGCTAATCCTGCTGCACTGTCTTCGTACGGGATCAATCTGGAAGATCTTCGCACTGCGTTAACCCAGGCCAGTGTCAATGCAGCCAAAGGCAATTTCGATGGTCCGCGTCAGGATTACCAGATCAATGCCAACGACCAGTTAGTGACCAGCAAAGATTATCAAAAAGTAGTGGTCGCCTATCGCAACGGCGCACCGGTCATGCTGACCGATGTGGCCCATGTCGTCGACGGCATAGAAAACAATAATCAGGCGGCCTGGATGAATCTGACACCGGCGGTCATTGTCAACGTACAGCGTCAACCGGGGGCCAACACGATCAGCGTGATCAAGGCGATCAAGGCCATGATGCTGCAACAGCAGGCCAATCTGCCAACCGGCATTCAAGTCACCACGCTGACCGATCTGACCACGCCGATTGAAGCCTCGGTGTCCGATGTAGAGTTTGAACTGATGCTGACGGTTGCACTGGTGGTGCTGGTAATTTTTCTGTTCTTGCGCAATGTTTACGCCACCATCATTCCCAGCGTAGCGGTACCGCTGTCGCTGGTCGGTACGTTTGCGGCCATGTATTTGCTCGGCTATAGCCTCGACAATCTGTCCTTGATGGCGCTGACGATTTCCACCGGTTTTGTGGTGGATGATGCGATTGTGATGATAGAAAATATCTCGCGCTATATTGAAGCCGGCGACTCGCCGATGGATGCCGCATTAAAAGGCGCTGAACAGATCGGCTTTACCATCATGTCGCTGACTGTGTCGCTGATTGCAGTGTTAATTCCTCTGCTGTTCATGGGCGATGTGGTGGGACGACTGTTTCGTGAATTTGCCGTGACGTTGGCGGTGACGATAGTGGTCTCGGCATTTGTCTCGCTGACACTGACGCCGATGATGAGCGCGCGCATTTTGCGCAAGACGCCCAAGGAGAACCAGAGCCGTTTTTATCAGTGGTCAGAACGGGTGTTCGAACGCATGATCGCTTTTTACGGACGCACTCTGAAATTCGTGCTGGGCTACCAGACCATTACCATGCTGGTCGCACTGGCCACTTTGCTGCTGACCTGCTTTTTGTATGTGATCATTCCCAAAGGATTTTTTCCGGTGCAGGACACCGGCGTCATCCAGGGAATTTCACAGGCCGCGCCGACGATAAGCGCCGCAGACATGGCGGTCAGGCAGCAGGAATTGGCCAAGGTAATACTGGATGATCCGGCGGTGCAAAGTCTGTCGTCGTTTATCGGCGCCGACGGCACCAATATCACGACCAACAGCGGGCGTATGTCGATCAATCTGAAACCGCTGGGGCTACGCAGCCTGTCGGCCTCCGACGTAATCCGTCGGCTCAATAAAAGTCTCAAGAAGGTCACCGACATCCAGCTGTATATGCAGCCGGTACAAAATATTACGCTGGACGACAGGGTCAGCCGCACCCAATACCAATACACGCTGGAAGATCCCGATCCGGTCGAATTGAATTTATGGGCGAATCGCTTTATCGGGCAGTTAAGCAAACTGCCGGAACTCGAAGACGTCGCCAGCGACCAGCAAATGGGCGGACTGGCGGTAGCGCTGGATATCGATCGCGTCACCGCATCGCGACTTGGGATTGCACCTGCAACGATAGACAACACCTTGTACGACGCCTTCGGGCAACGCCAGATCAATACCATGTACACCCAGATCAATCAGTACCATGTGATACTCGAAGCGCAACCGCAGTTTCAGCTCGATCCGGATATGCTCAAACATCTATATATTCAGTCCGGCAGCAGCGCCAACAGCGCGTCTGCCACTACAACGCTGCTAACGCCGGCGGCAAATACGCTGACAGCATTGCCCAATGCGCTGACTCAGGTTTCTGCCGCTACCCCAGCCACGACCAAGACCGCCAGTTCCATCATGAGCAATTCCGTACCGTTCAGTGCTTTCTCGCATTTTGTTAAAACCACGGAAGCGCTGTCGATTACGCACCAGGGGCAATTTCCGTCCATTACCGTATCGTTCAATCTGGCGCCGAATGCCGCTCTCGGTGCGGCGCTGACCGCAGTCGATAAGGTCCAGCATGACATGAAGATGCCGCCGAGCCTGCAGGCCGGATGGCAGGGAACGGCGGCATCGTTTCGCGATTCGCTGTCGAATGAACCGCTGCTGATTCTGGCCGCGCTGGTCACTGTGTATCTGGTGCTGGGCATTCTGTATGAAAGTTTTATCCATCCGATCACTATCCTGTCCACCCTACCCTCTGCCGGTGTCGGTGCTTTTCTGGCGCTGATTCTGTTTCATCAGGCTTTGAGTGTGGTCGCCATCATCGGCATAGTTTTACTGATAGGTATCGTCAAAAAGAACGGCATCATGATGGTGGATTTTGCGCTGGAGGGCGAGCGCAAGGAAGGTAAAAATGCCACCGATGCGATTTACGATGCCTGCCTGCTGCGCTTTCGGCCCATCATGATGACCACCATGGCTGCGCTGCTGGCCGGACTGCCGCTGGCACTGGGCAGCGGTTATGGCTCCGAATTGCGCCGCCCGCTCGGTATCGCGATGGTTGGTGGGTTGCTGTTAAGTCAGGGATTCACCTTGTACACGACACCGGTTATTTATATCTTTTTCGATAATCTGTCTAAACGCTTTGCAAAAAAAGACGGCAAAGACGGTACCGGGGCAGAACAAAAAACAGCGCGTACGCAAGACCATCAGCCTGAACCAGAATCAAATCCATGAACGTTTCTGCCCCTTTCATCAATCGTCCGATAGCCACTACCCTGCTGGTGGTGGCGATTACGTTGGCCGGCTTGATTGCATTTAATATTTTGCCAGTCTCGCCGCTGCCGCAAGTCGATTTTCCGACCATTTCAATCAGTGCCAGTTTGCCCGGCGCCAGCGCCGATATCATGGCCTCGTCCGTCGCGACACCGCTGGAACGCCAGTTAGGACATATCGCCGGCGTCACGGAAATGACCTCGTCCAGCGCGCTGGGCAGTACCTCCATCACCCTTCAATTCGATTTGAGCCGCGATATCGACGGGGCAGCGCATGACGTGGCTGGCGCGATCAATGCGGCGCGCAGTTATTTGCCGGCCAACCTGCCCGGCAATCCGACCTACCGCAAAGTAAATCCGGCCGATTCGCCGATTTTGATACTCGGGCTGACTTCGGACAAATACGGTCCCGACAAACTGTATGACGTTGCGTCCACCATCATCGAACAAAAGCTGTCGCAGATTCAGGGTGTGGGTCAGGTCAGTGTCGGCGGCGGCGCCCTGCCCTCGGTCAGGGTCGAGGCAAATCCCACTCAACTGGCCAGCTACGGCTTAACCATCGCCAATCTGCAATCGGTATTGAGCCAGCAAAATGCGGATCAGGCCAAAGGTCAGATCTCCGACGGCAATGTTACGGCCGACATACTCGCCAATGATCAGATCTCGAAAGCGGCGCAATATCGACCGCTGATAGTCGGCTACAAAAATGGCGCTGCCGTACGCCTGTCGGACGTTGCCGACGTCACCGATTCCGTGCAAAACCTGCGCGCTGCCGGTTATCTGAACGGCAAACGCGCCGTCATGCTGATTATCTTTCGCCAGCCCGGCGCCAACATTATCAACACAGTCGACAGCATCCGCGCGCAACTGCCCCTGATACAGGCCGCTATTCCGCTCGGCATCAACACCACCGTCGTGCTGGACCGTACCACCACTATCCGCGCTTCGGTCAATGGTGTGGAAAGCACCCTGCTGATTTCAATTGCGCTGGTGATCCTGGTGGTGTTTCTGTTCCTGCGCAATTCGCGCGCGACGCTGATTCCTGCCGTGGCCGTACCGGTGTCGCTGATAGGCACCTTCGCAGTCATGTATTTGTGCGGCTATAGTCTGGACAATCTGTCGCTGATGGCGCTGACCATTTCAACCGGTTTTGTCGTCGATGACGCAATCGTCGTCATGGAAAATATCACCCGCCATCTGGAAGCCGGTATGAAGCCGTTTGCAGCCGCCTTAAAAGGCGCGGAAGAAATCGGCTTCACCGTGCTGACCATCAGCATTTCACTGACTGCGGTTTTTATACCGCTGCTGCTGATGGGCGGAATCGTCGGTCGGCTGTTTCGCGAATTTGCGGTCACGCTATCCACCGCCATACTGGTTTCCATGATTATCTCGCTGACGGCCACGCCGATGATGTGCGCGTTTTTATTGAAGAACCAGCGCGACCAACAGCATAGTCGTTTTTATCTGGCCAGCGAACGGGTGTTTGATGCCATCCTGGACAAATACCGCCGCAGTCTGCATTGGGTGCTGGACCATCCGACCCCAACGCTCATTGTGCTGGTGGCGACCATTGCACTGAACGTCTATCTGGCGATGGTGATCCCGAAGGGATTCTTTCCGCAACAGGATACCGGCGCGATTGCCGGCGGCATGCAGGGACCGCAGGATTCTTCTTTTCCGGCGATGAACACTGCCGTGTTGCAGGTGGTCGATGTCATCAAAAGCGACCCCGCCGTATTAAACGTGATCGGCTTCACCGGCGGCAATTCCGCGACCAACACCGGTTCGATATTCGTCGCGCTCAAACCCTTGTCGGAGCGCAATGCCGATGCCGCAGATATTATCAACCGCCTGCGACCCAAGTTGAACCGCTTGCCGGTAGCGTCGACATTTTTGCAGGCGTCTCAGGACTTGCGTATCGGCGGTCGTTCCAGCAGCGCGATGTACCAATACACGCTGCAAGCCGGCGATGTTGCCGACCTATCGAAATGGGGACCGGTATTGCTGGCTCAGATGAAATTGCTGAAAGGATTTCAGGACGTCAATTCGGATCAGCAAAACGGTGGACTGGAACAAATGGTCAACTACAATCGCCTTACAGCAGCCAGACTGGGTCTGACCGTTACGGCACTGGATGCCGGCTTGTATGGCGCTTTCGGCCAATCGCTGGCATCGGTCATTTACACGCAGCTGAACCAGTATTACGTGGTTCTGGAAGTCGCGCCGCAATATTCGCAAAGTCCGGAGGCGCTGAATAATATCTACTTCCATTCAACAACAGGTGGCAACATACCGCTCGCTGCAGTGTCAACCAACCAGACCAATACCATGCCGCTCGCCGTCAACCACACCGGCTTGTTCCCATCCATTACCCTGTCCTTTAATCTGGCGCAAAACATGTCGTTAAGCGACGCCACCCGCATGGTTGGGCAATTGCAGAAAAAACTCGGCATGCCTTCCACGATCCAGGGATTTTTCGCCGGCACCTTGCAGGCTTACCAGCAGTCACTCAGCACCGAACCGTATCTGATCGCCGCGGCGCTGCTTGCGGTCTACATCGTGCTTGGCGTTCTGTATGAGAGCATGGTCCATCCCTTGACCATCATTTTAAGTTTGCCGCCAGCCAGTGTCGGCGCCATGCTGGCGCTGATGTTATTCAAACAGGATCTGAGTATCACCGCGATCATCGGCATAGTGCTGTTGATCGGCATAGTCAAAAAGAACGCCATCATGATGATCGATTTCGCGTTGCAGGCGCAGCGCAATGAAGGCAAAACTCCGTCCGATGCCATCTTCGAAGCCTGCATGTTACGCTTTCGCCCCATCCTGATGACGACCGTGGCCGCCATACTCGGCGCACTGCCGCTGGCGCTGGGAACCGGCATGGGCTATGAACTGCGCCGCCCGCTGGGTATCACGATTATCGGTGGTCTGCTGTTAAGTCAGTTACTGACCCTGTACACCACGCCGGTTGTGTATCTGGCGTTTGACCGGTTGCGACTGCGTTTCGCCGCCCGACATGCATCTTCGACGCCATAGAGGGTGTGTTATCAATTCAATCTTAATATAGCCACACGGAAACACATAATCAGTTTTTACGCATTATTTTGTTGCGAACGGCAGGTTTTCAATTTAAAAACCACCTTTATGGAAATGCATGGAGTAGCATCCGAACTCCGGCTATAGATATAGAACAAGGGGGGTAATTACGATGCATGAACAGAATCAAAGCGCATCGCCACAGCACACCTTGCTTTATGTCGAAGACAACCTGGCCAATGTGAGTTTGGTCGAGCAGTTGCTTGCACGCCGCGGCGATATCAAGTTTTTGACAGCAATCGATGGTGAAATGGGTCTGCAGATGGCGCGTACGCTTGCGCCAACTATCATCTTGATGGATATTAATTTGCCCGGCAAGAACGGCTTTGAAGTCTTGAAGTCCTTACGTGACGATCCGGTTACCATGCATATTCCGGCCATTGCATTGTCATCCAATGCCTATCAGCGCGATTTTGAGATGGGTGCCCAGGCAGGATTTTTTCGCTATATCACCAAACCCTACAAGCTCGACGATCTCTTAAATGCCGTTGATCTTGCCCTGGATTTCGTTTCGAAAGAACCTTGAATCCTGGCGAACAGATCTCGCCGGCCACTATCCCCTCTGAGCTATCCACACCCGCACGCAGGTTGACGCACAGCGTCGACGCTGCTGCCCTGCATTGCCTGCTAAAACAATGAATTTATTGGTTATGTACGCTTGCGAACCGTATCAATTCAATTTCCTCATTAACCTGATCTCTGAAAAAACGCGCGCAGTCAGGATTCCGGATTCAGACACCGGTGTCCGCAGAGCTGCTATTTGCCGTGCATTTGATATAGCACAATGTACTGGCAATGATAGTAGCAGACACTCGTCTTAATAATGGTCCGCGTATCTACCACTGGAGAATTGACACATGACGACCTGCACGCTACCGGCAGAAATGCTGAAAAAAATGGACGCCTATTGGCGCGCTGCGAATTATCTGTCGGTAGGACAGATTTATTTGTACGACAATCCCTTGCTCAGACGCCCGCTGCAACTGTCCGATGTAAAGCATATGCTGCTGGGACATTGGGGCACGACGCCGGGTCAGAATTTTATTTACACCCATCTGAATCGCATTATCAAACAGTACGATCTCGATATGATTTATGTGTCGGGCCCGGGGCATGGAGGTCCGGCAGTGGTCGGCAACACCTATCTCGAAGGCACTTACAGCGAAATTTATCCCGACATCAGTCAGGATGAAGCCGGACTGCGCAAGCTGTTTCTACAGTTTTCTTTTCCCGGCGGCATACCCAGCCACGCCTCGCCGGAATGTCCGGGTTCAATTCACGAAGGTGGTGAGCTGGGTTATTCACTAAGCCATTCATTCGGCGCGGTGTTCGACAATCCGTCCCTGATCGTCGCCTGCGTGGTCGGCGACGGCGAAGCGGAAACGGGCCCTTTGGCAACCGCATGGCATTCCAATAAATTCCTCAATCCCGCCAGCGATGGCGCGGTACTGCCTATTCTGCATTTGAACGGCTACAAGATTTCCAACCCGACCCTGCTTGCCCGGATTCCGCGTGCCGAACTGGAGCAGTTATTACACGGCTACGGCTGGTGCCCGCTGTTTGTGGAAGGTCACGAGCCTGCCGCCATGCACCTGGCCATGGCGGCAGCGCTGGACACGGCAATCGCGCAGATCAAACAGATACAACAGGATGCGCGTACCAATGGCAACACCGCACGTCCGTGCTGGCCGATGATCGTTCTGAATTCACCGAAAGGCTGGACCGGCCCCGCCGTAGTAGACGGCCTGCAAATTGAGGGTACGTTCCGCTCGCATCAGGTGCCGATCTCCATCTCGGCGTCGACCCCGCCCGAACATCTGCAGCAACTGGAAGCGTGGCTCAAGAGCTATCGTGCCGAAGAATTATTTGACGATCAGGGACGCTTATTACCGGAACTGGCCGCACTCGCCCCTAGCGGAGAAAGACGCATGGGCGCGAATCCGCATGCCAACGGCGGTATGCTGCTGCGCGATTTGCACATGCCGGATTTCCGCGACTACGCAACCGAAGTGCCACAAGCCGGAGTGCACGGTATCGGCGACACTCATGTGCTTGGGCGTTTTTTACGCGACGTGCTGAAATTCAACGACGCCCACCATAATTTTCGCATCTTCGGTCCGGACGAGACGCTGTCGAACGGACTGGAAGCGGTATTTGATGCCACGGAACGGCAGTGGAATGCCGAAACGGTCGCCAACGATGAATGGCTCGCTCCTGCCGGACGCGTGATGGAAATGCTGAGTGAGCATCAATGCGAAGGCTGGCTCGAAGGTTATCTGCTGACCGGGCGCCACGGACTGTTCAATTGTTATGAAGCGTTTATTCATATCGTCGACTCAATGTTCAACCAGCACGCCAAGTGGTTGAAAGTCTCGGCGCAACTGCCATGGCGGCGCAAGATCGCTTCGCTGAATTATCTGCTGGCCTCCCATGTTTGGCGACAGGATCACAACGGCTTTACCCATCAGGACCCGGGCTTTCTCGACCATGTCGTCAACAAGAAGGCGGAAATCGTGCGCGTATATCTGCCGCCGGATGCGAATTGTCTGCTGTCGGTAATGGATCATTGCCTGCGCAGCCGGCATTACGTGAACGTGGTGGTGGCAGGCAAACATCCTGCGCCGCAATGGTTGAGTATGGACGAAGCGGTGGAACACTGTACGGCCGGGATCGGCATCTGGCGTTGGGCCAGCAATGACCAGGACGGTGCGCCCGATCTCGTCATGGCGTGTTGCGGCGATGTGCCCACCCTTGAGACACTGGCGGCAGTATCGATACTGCGCACCCATTTACCGACGCTGAAAATCCGCGTCATCAATGTGGTGGATCTGATGCGTCTGCAACCGGATACGGAACATCCGCATGGCCTCTGCGACCGGGATTTCGACGATTTGTTTACCCGGGATAAGCCCGTCATTTTTGCGTTTCATGCTTACCCTTGGTTGATACACCGCCTGACATACCGGCGCACCAACCATCACAATATCCACGTTCGCGGCTATAAGGAGGAAGGCACCATCACGACGCCGTTTGATATGACGGTATTGAATGAACTGGACCGTTTTCATCTGGTGATGAGCGCCATAGACCGGTTACCGCAAACCCGCGATCAAGGTATTTACCTCAAGCAGCTACTCAAGGACAAGCTGTTCGCGCACAGGCAGTACATCAGAAAACATGGTGAAGATATGCCGGAAATACGCGACTGGAAATGGATCGCCGTATCGCCGTGATAACTGCCTGGCGTCAGTCCGTCGCCAGGTTCAGTTCTATCCAGAAGGTGGACCCGCTACCCGGGGTACTTTCTACGCCGATTGCGCCATGCATGAGCTCGATCAGTCTCTTGCAGACGACCAGTCCGATGCCGGTTCCTTCCTCCCGGGCTGATTCTTGCCCGAGACGATTGAACGGCTGAAAAAGCTGGCTCAGCTTGTCGTGGCTCAAGCCCTTGCCGGTATCCCTGACAGATATGCGAACGCGGCCTGCAGCGACTGCACGGCAGGTTACCGATACCGTACCGCCGTGATTGTTGTATTTGACCGCATTGGAAAGCAGATTGATCAGCACCTGCTTGAGACGGATCCGGTCGGCATGAACCAGACAGGGCACTTCTTCGGCAGGAAAAACAATCGCAATATCGCGCTGGTGCGCCATCGGTTCGGCCATGCTCTCGCATTCGCGGATAATTTCCGGCAGGGACACCGCTTCCATCGACAGAACGATTTTCCCCGCCTCGATGACCGTCAGATCGAGTATCTCGTTGATCAATTCCAGCAGATGCCAGCCCGCCTTGAGTATCTGGTCGATGCTCTGATTTTGCTCCGGCGTCGGTGACGGATATTCCGCCGCCCCCTCGGTCGGCACACTGCCTGCCGGTGCACCAGCATCACCTTTCAGCAACTGGCCGAATCCGAGTATGGCATGCAGTGGCGTGCGCAATTCATGACTCATGCTGGACAAAAAATCCGATTTGGCCTGATTGGCCTTGTCCGCCACGACTATGGCGCGTTCGAGTTCAATATTCTTGGCCTGCAGAATTTGCTGCAGCAGCACACGTTCACTGATATCGTTGAGTACCACACGCAGCTCCATTACGCCATCGGCATCCTGCGCTACAGTCATGGTCAGATTTGCCCAGAACGATATGCCACCCTCTTTGACCATGCGCAATTCGAACGATTGCATTGCACCGTGTTCAATCAATTGTTTGCGATGCAGATAATAGATGTTCTGGTCTTCCGCAAATATGCGCTGCGATATCGGTTGATTGAGCAATGCGCTGCGCACCAGGCCGAACAGACTGGCTGCGGTCAGGTTGGCCTGGCGGATGATGCCATGTTCGCTGATGGCGAAATAGCCGACCGGTGCCAGATCGTACAAATCAAAATAGCGCTCGCGTGCGACATCCAGGGCCAGTTGCGATTCACGTAATTCCTCGTTCTGCATTTCCAGTTCGATCTGGTGCACACCTAGTTCGTGCAACAGCTGCCGGATATCTTCGGGTGACAGTGCGGCCGCTTCCGCTGACAGGCGCGCCGTATTGTTCAGCAGGCGTGCTTCGGCCTGCTGCCGGTGCAATGAATTGACGACTGCAGGAGCGTGGCCGGCACCCAGTTCGGCGCGCTGGCGTTCCTGCTCATCCGGCCCGGTAAATTCCTGGTCGTCGGTCATAGTGCTTCTTTGTCGATGACATGTTCGCTGGCAGCGAGCGCGACCATAGTGCGCATCGTTTCGGTTATGTCGATAAATGAAATCACCGCTCCCTCAATCACGTTTTCGAGCGTGCGATACGGTTGAATGCGCATCGCGTACCATTTTCCCACCTTGGTCTGCACGGTAATTTCTTTCAATATCGAGGTATCCAATACCGCCTGCGTATCTGCAACCAGCCGGTCATAGCCGACCAGGTTGGAAACGATATGCTCCACCGGTCGCCCGACGTCCGACAAAATCAGATTGATGATGCTGCTGGCCGCCGGTGTAAAGCGCAAGATGCGCAATTGAAAATCGACAAAAACGGTGCCGATGCCATTCCCCGCCAATAAATTGTTCATATCATTATTCGCCCGCGACAGATCGGCGACTTTGGTCTGCAATTCGTTATTGACGGTAGCCAGTTCTTCATTGACTGACTGCAGTTCTTCTTTCGATGTTTCCAGTTCTTCGTTCGTCGATTGCAACTCTTCGTTCACCGATTGCATTTCCTCATTCGATGATTTCAACTCTTCGTTAGAACTTTCCAATTCTTCGTGGGTGCTTTGCAAATACTCATCTTTGGCCCGCAACTCCTGCTTGAGCAGGGCGATACGTGCTTCGGCGTCCGACTCCGATTTGATTTCTTCCGTGCCGGTCGCAGCACCTGACTGCGCTGTTTCAGCAGCGAGTTCTGTCATATCTTCGAGCATCACCAGATACAGGTGTGACTCCGGCGACGATGATTGCTGCTGAATTGCAGTCTGAATTGCAATTTGATTCGCAATCTGATTGGCAAGTACGGGACTAACGGTCAGATTCACCAGCGTGTAATGACCATTGGTTTTGACGCGCAGACCTGCGCAACGCACGACATGTTTGCTGCCGATCGCTTTTTGCAAAGCCAGGGTCAGGTCGCGCCGCAATCCTTCACGTGCCATTTTCAGGATATTGCTGGTACCGGCCTCGCCTGGCGCAGGTTCCAGATACATGCCGGTACGGCCATGAAAATAAAGTATATCGCCATGCCAGTTGACCAGCGCGGCGGTAGGAGCAAGCTGTTGCAGCAGCGCCTGCTCGGTCAGCTCGCGCAGCGGTAATTTTACGGGGAATGCCATTTTCTTCGATCCGGGTGAGTTGCTAAGTTCCAGCGACGATGCAGGTAACATCGGTCGGCTCATATTGCTGATTGTTGACTGGTAATCTTCCCTGCGCTGGAATACTTTCGCCTTGCGGTCCAGTACCGAGAAAATTTCGATAAAATCGCCCACGCCTTCAGAGGTACCGAGCAGCAATATACCGCCCGGTTTAAGCGCGTAATGAAACAACGGGATCAGCTTTCTTTGCAACAGCGTATCCAGATAGATCATCAGGTTGCGACAACTGATCAGATCGAGCCTGGAGAATGGCGGGTCTTTGATCACGTCCTGCTCGGAAAACACCAGCATGTCGCGGATACTTTTATGAATGCGAAAAGCGTTGCCATCGGGCTCCATTGAAAAAAATCGTGCCAGTCGTTCCGGATTAACATCGGCGGCAATACTGGCCGGATACACTCCGGCGCGCGCCACGGTGATCGCCCTGCTGTCGATATCGGTCGCAAAGACCTGCACGATAAAATTTTTCTTGAGCGCTTCCATGCGCTCCTGCAGCAAAATGGCAATGGAATAGGCCTCTTCACCCGTTGAACAACCCGTCGACCAGACCCGCACCACCGAGCCGGCCGCCTTGTCGGCAAACAGCCTGGGTATGATTTCTCTTTCCAATATATCGAACACGTCGGGGTCACGAAAAAAATTGGTCACACCGATCAGCAGGTCGCGAAACAGCGCCTCGGTTTCAGAGGGGGTCTGCTGCAAATACTTAACGTAACTGCCAAGATTATCAATCTGATGCACTGCCATGCGCCGTTCAATGCGGCGGTTGATGGTGCTGGGTTTATAGTTGGAGAAATCGTGACCGGTTTGCACGCGCAGCAGAATAAAGATTTTCTTCAATGCGCCTTCCGATTTTGGCGCATCAACGGTTTCACTGCGTGGCAGCTTGCCAAATGCATGCGTGGCGTAGGTGATTAATTGCGCTGCCATCTGTTCCGGCGGCAGCACGTAATCCACCAGGCCGGTCGCGATGACGCTGCGCGGCATGCCGTCGAAATCGCTGGAATCCGGAACCTGCGCCATGACCATGCCACCTTCGCCTTTGATGGCGCGCACACCCAGGGTGCCATCGCTGCCGGTACCTGACAATACGATACCGATAGCACGTTCGCACTGATCGTGCGCCAGAGAGCGGAAGAAAAAATCGATAGGCAGTCGCTGCCCGCGCGGCGCCGAAGGTTCCAGCAGGTGCAGGGCCCCGTTCAGAAAAGCCATGTCGTGGTTGGGCGGGATGATATAGACACAATTGCGTTGCACCGCCATGGCATCCTCGACTTCTACAACCGGCATGCGGGTACAGCGCCGGATCAGATCGGTCAATAAACTCTTATGATCGGGCGCCAGATGCTGTACCAGCACAAAGGCCATGCCCGGTTCGGTGGTGTCCGGCATGCCGGAAAAAAAGGACTCAAATGCAGCCAGCCCTCCTGCGGAGGCGCCGATACCAACCACCGGAAAGGCAGTGATCGGAGGAGTTTTATCAACCAGTATCGAGTCGGGCTGATCGGATTGAACAAGCGCGGATTGAACAGGTGCGGGCTGAGCGAGTTCGGGCAAGGCAGGTGGGGCATTGGCAGCGACTCCTGCGGGTTCCCTGGTGGATTTTTTAGCAGGCACTGACATCTCCATAGCCGGATCGGCGTGACCTTCGAGTATAAATCATTTCGTTGACTAAAAAGATCTTTCTCATGCCTGCATTCCGATCACATATTTAACAGCGTATTTCTACGTTATGCGTTACGCCATCGTCCACCAGATGAATCACTCCATCCGCCTGCTCAACGCCATCAACAATTACCCGGTACAGCGACAAATCGGAACTCTGATCAGAAGTCTGCCCGGATTCCTGCGTGGTTTCCTCTTGCGTCACCACGATATGATAGCTGGCACTGCAATACCGGTAAGTCATCGAGAACGTCTGCCACTGCTCTGGAATACACGGTTTGACTGTCAGCGTATCGACCTCGCGGTGCAGTCCCAGCAGCGATTCAATAATCAGCCGGTACATCCAGCCGGCTGAACCGGTATACCAGGTCCACCCTCCCCGCCCCTGATGCGGTGCTACAGCATAGACGTCGGCGGCCAGCACATACGGTTCAACTTTATAGATTTCCACATCGCGCGGCGTTTTGCTGTGATTGATCGGGTTGATCAGATCCACCAGTTCCCAGGCGCGTTTGTGGTCGCCCATTTTCGCAAATGCCATGATGGTCCAGACTGCGGCATGGGTATATTGCCCGCCGTTTTCCCGCACACCCGGCGCATACCCCTTGATGTAACCGGGATTGAGGTCGGAGTGATCAAATGGCGGATCAAGCAATTGAATCAGACCGGATTCGTGCCGCACCAGCCGCTCGGCAACCTGCTGCATCGCGGTCTCGGTGCGTTTTGTTTCTCCGGCGCCGGACAGCACCGCCCAGCTTTGCGACAGTGAATCGATCTGGCATTCGGGATTGCTGACCGAACCCAGCGGCGTGCCATCGTCAAAATAGGCACGACGATACCAGTTACCGTCCCAGGCATTTTCTTCAATTTTCTGCTGAATCTGCGCAGCCTGCGTCACGCATTTTTCGGCGAACGGCAGATCGCCACGGCGCTTGGCCACGACGGCAAACTGCGTCATCACGTCGTACAGGAAAAATCCCAGCCAGACGCTTTCGCCTTTACCACCTGCACCGACTTTATCCATACCGTCGTTCCAATCGCATGAACCGATCAGCGGCAGGCCATGTATGCCAAAGCGCAGCCCGTGGTTGATCGCACGCACGCAATGTTCATACAGGGTGCCGGAAGTTGACGACACGGTCGGCAGATCGTAGTACGAATCTTCATCGGCATTGACTGCACGCCCCTCCAGAAAATGAACATTCTCATCGAGTATGCCGGTGTCGCCGGTGGTTTGCACATAACGACAGGTGGCCAGCGCCAGCCACAGGTAATCGTCCGAACAATGGGTGCGCACGCCGCGATCCAGCGGCGGATGCCACCAGTGCATGACGTCGCCTTCCACAAACTGATGCGCAGCCGAAAGCAAAATATGGGCACGGGTCAGATGCGGTTCGGTATGCACCATCGCCATCACGTCCTGTAACTGATCGCGGAAGCCGAATGCACCGCCCGACTGATAAAACCCGCTGCGCGCCCACAAACGGCACGCCACAACCTGGTACATCAGCCAGCCGTTAGCCAGCAGATTCAAGGCCGGATCCGGCGTGGTTATCTGCACCGCACCCAGCGTACTCTGCCAGTATGCCCGGACAGCTAGCAGCGCTTTGGCCGCCGCCGCTGCACCGCGATAGCGATACACCAGACTGCTGACATCGGCACTGCGCCGACCGGCCACGCCCAGCATAAATACGATTTCACGTTCCCCGCCCGGGGTCAGTTCAAACGGCAGCTGCAGCGCAGCACAGGGATCCACGCCGGCACCTATCTTGCCGCTCAGACGGGCGCGCAGCATGGCGGCCGGCTTGGCCAGCGAGCCGTTGCGACCCAGGAATTCGCCGCGATCGCCGCTGATGCTGCGATTCGCCGTATCGACATCGAAGAAAGCGGTGCGATCGGCAAATTCGGTGTTGTAGGCATTGTGGGCAAATATCGCACCGCTGACCGGATCGGATTCGGTGACGATGTGCATGGCATATTTCGATTGCAGATCGCCCAGCACCCATTCGACATAACCGGTGGCGGACAGTTTGCGGTCGCTCTGCGAGTCGTTGCGAACTTTCAATACCGAATATTTGATCGCCGCGTCCAGCGCCACATAGACCCACAGTTCGGAATGTATGCCGTCCTCGCTGTGTTCAAATACGCTGTAACCGTGTCCGTGCCGTGATGTATACGGCCCTGCACCGCGACATGGCAAGGGAGTCGGCGACCAGAAATGACCACTCTCTTCATCGCGCAAATAAAACGCCTCGCCGCAACTGTCGGAGACGGAATCGTTTTTCCACGGTGTCAGACGGAACTCGTGGGAATTCTCGCCCCAGGTGTAAGCCTGCCCGCTCTCTGAAATAACCGTGCCGAACAACGGATTGGCCAGTACATTCACCCATGGTGCCGGCGTGGTGTTGGCCGAATCCGTGGTGATATGGTATTCAGAGCCGTCCGGCGTAAATCCGCCAAGGCCGTTATGCATCTGCAGATCCGGTTTTTCATCAGGAACGACTGCATCGATGTAAGTACGTCCCTGGCTGGCTACCAGCAACGGCATGCGCATTTCCGGCGAGCCGCGACGGTTCAGCTGTTCGGCCAGGGTGCCGCGACTGTCGCACAGCACCACGCGGGCCACCGATTGCAACAGGATCCGGTCTTCAGCCGACATCTGGTCAGCCAGCCGCACAAAAATTCCACCGGGACGGTCGACTGAATGGGCTTCGATTCCGGACGCGATCATGCCCATGATCTGATCCTGCAGCACTTGCCGGTAGCTGGCGTGATCTTCGTTCCAGATCACCAGATCTACCGCCAGGCCTTTTAAGCGCCAGTAGGAATGCGCCTGCACCATCTGGCGTACCAGATCGATGTTGTCCAGATTTTTGATCTGCACCAGCACGATAGGCAGATCGCCGGAAATGGCGTAACTCCACAGCCCCGATTGGCCGCGCCGGTTTTTCAGCAAAACGCTGGCTTCGGCACGCAACTGGTCGTTCAGATAAATCACCGAACCGGCCAGACGCGCATACAGTTGCGCGTCGGCTTCGCTGGCATTCAATTGTCGCAATACCACCTGACTGTGGGTCCAGGCCAGTTCGAATACGCGGTCGGCCAGGAAACGGTCCTGATATTTAGCGATCAGATGCAGCGCATCGTCACGATTGTCGGACGCGCCGATCACAAAATCCACCACCGCGGTTTGCTGCGGCGCGAGCTGGATCTGGAAACGGATCGACGCTATCGGATCCAGCACCGAACCCTGGCTGCCCGACAGCCTGCCGCAGACGCGCATCGCTTCCGGTGCTGCCGTGGTATTGCCGCGACCTAAAAACTGGGCACGATCGGTTTCAAATGAAACCTGGGTGACCTCTTCGCCATGCGCCACCATCAAGGTAAACATGCAGGGCATGTGTTCATCGCCGGAACGTGGCCGGCGGCTGCACAGTATCGCCTTTTGCGCATCCATGATTTCGGTCTGCACAAACATATTGCTGAAGGCCGGATGCGCGGCGTCGGCGGCAGCCGGTGCCAGTACGATCTCGGCATAGCTGGTGAACTCTATCGTTCTGGGCTGGTCGGAACGATTGGTGACGTGGGTGCGGCGCATTTCAATATCGTCTTCGGGCGATACGACGATTTCGGTATGCATGTCGATATCATTGTCGCGACGCCGATATTCTGCGCGCCCTTCGGAAAAAATCACTTCATAACTGTCCGGCTTGACCATGGTCGGCTGATAGGTGGTGGACCAGAACTTGTCGGCTTCACAGTCGCGCACATAGCAGAATGCGCCCCAGTTATCGCAAACGCCGTCTTCACGCCAGCGCGTTAAGGCCAGATCGTTCCAGCGACTGCTGCTGCCGCCGGAGTTGGTCATCATCAGGTTATAGCGACCGTTAGACAGCAGCTGTACTTCCGGAACGCGGGTGTCGTGCCGGGTAATGATACGCAACGGCATGGCCTGCTCCTCGCTGGTGCTGCGGATATCGGCCAGTTCAATGGTGTTCGAATAATACGCGGATGCTTTTGGAATTTTTTCATGCAACAGCAACATGGTGGCCTGAAACAGAGGATCCGATTCAAACCGCTTTTGCATCGGCTTATCCAGCAGAAAATAAGCCAGCGACAATAAACCCATGCCCTGATGATGCGCCATAAAGGATTGAATCAGCGCATGCGGCTGACCGCGTTGCAGACGCGATGCCGTGTAATCGATGGCCTCGTATAAACCGTAGCGCCCTTCAAATCCTGCTTTGGCCATCCGTTCCAGATTGCTGCATGCGGCGGCCGGGTCGACCATCAGCGCCATCATCGTGGCATACGGCGCCACCACCAGATCGTCGCCCAGACCGCGTTTCAAGCCGAGGCCCGGCACACCGAAGGCGCGGTACTGATAATTCAGATTCGCGTCGAAGGTGTGATAGCTGGACTCGGAAATTCCCCACGGCACATCGCGTTGCGTGCCGTAGTCGATCTGGCGCTGCACCACCGAACGGTAGGTTTGATCCAGCAGGGTATTGTCAAAGGTCGGCATCACCAGCAGCGGCATCAGATATTCAAACATCGAGCCGCTCCACGACAGCAGTATCGGATCACCGCCCGCTATCGTGAGTTGCCGGCCGAGTGCAAACCAGCTTTCCTGCTGCAACTGACCGAGTGCAATCATCACGAAAGTACACAGCCGTGCTTCGGATGCCAGCAGGTCGTAATAGCTGCTGTCGCAACGCTGTTCGGCCACCGCATAGCCTATCGTCATCAAATGGGTGTCGCGGTCGTACAGAAAACTGTAATCCATCTGCGCGAATTCAGCCGCCTGGGTCGCCTGGCTTTCCAGCTCTTTGATCAGCGTGGCAGCACGTTGGCTACCCAGTGCCAGCATCTTGCCCAGTCCCTGCATTTCTTCACCGGCAGTCGCCAGGGCGTTCTGATGTCTGGACAGCCACGCTACTTCCAGTTCCGCCAGTTGCTGCAGCGTTGGTATCCGGTCGAGGCCGGCCAACATCTCACCCTTGTCAACTTTATCCGCGTTGGCAGCGTTGGCGGACACCTGGTCAACGGAATTAATCAGACTGCTCCACGGCGCGAGAAACAATAATTCGTCATAGCTGGCGCGGCACTGGCTGACCAGCGTGTCCACCCACCAGGTCATCTGATCATGTCCCTGATTGCCGTAGGTCGTTGCCAGCTGCTGGGCCGCGACTGTTAATTTCTGCAGCCAGATCTGGGTCTGACCTAATGAAGTCATCGGTTGCGCATCATCCAGCAAGCCCTGAAATTGCATCAGTTCGGCTTGCGAACTGGCGCCGGCCATGCTCTGAAACAGGTTAAAGGTGTCGCGCAATCCGTCTATCAGGCGCGGATGGACTATAGGCTGGTGCACCAGCAACAGCAGGCCGGGACGCAAGGTCAGCAGATGGCCGGCCAGATTGCCGCTATCTACCGTGGAAATATACATGGGCAGCAGCGGGTTCAGAGTCTGGGTGTCGTACCAGTTATAGAAATGGCCGCGATGCCGTTCCATCACCGACATGCTGTACAGCGTATTCGCGCCGCGTTCCAGCAACTGACGCAAGGTAATGTAAGCAAAATCATAGGCAGTCAGATTCGCCAGCAGCGCCAGGCCGATATTGGTGGGTGAAGTGCGGTGCGCGATCGCAGCAACCGGCCGTTCCTGAATATTATCCGGCGGCAGCCAGTTGTCCCCGGCGCCTACCAGCACTTCGTAATACGACCAGATTTTGCGTGCCAGTTGATACAGATAGACGGTTTGCTGCTGTTCCAGTTTTGCGTCGGCGCGTTGCTGCGGTACGCTGATGGCCCAGGCGATCAGCGGTGCAATCAGCCAGGCCAGCAGAAACGGCGCAGCCGCCAGCAAGGCGAGCGGATGGAATTTCAGCAGCACGGCAAACAGGCCCATGGCCAGTACCGGCGCAAACCACATCGTTGCATACGAAGCGAGCAGCGGGTGACCCGATTGTGTGCGCGCTTGCCCCGAAGGTACCCATTCCAGCATACGCCGATGGCTGATCAGCATGCGCCATAGCGCCAGGCAAATCGCATTCAGACTGTAATACGCGTCGTAAGGCAAAAAGATCAGCGTCAGCGCAGCATGAAACAGATGCTGTCTGGTCGAACGCAGCGACGCGTTCAAATGTTGCAGCACCAGTATGTCGTTCGACTTGCGCATCAGATCCAGCAGCGAGGTGATCAGCGGCGGGATCAGCAGCATGCCGAATACCACGCCGCTCCAGAACCACGGTGCCGGTGAAATCATCCAGCCGCATATCAGCAGGACCACCAGACTGGTCGACACCAGACTGCGTCGCAAATTGTCCAGCAGCTTCCAGCGCGACAGTATCGCCAGCGGATTTTTTTTGCTGGCCAGTTCCGGTTTGGTTTTGAGGAACTGCGGCAGCAACCACGGCAGCAGCTGCCAGTCGCCGCGTATCCAGCGCTGGCGGCGCTGCACATCGCTGCGATAACTTTTGGGGTACTCTTCAAACACATGTACATCCGAAATCAGGCCGGAGCGCGCATAACAGCCTTCCAGCAAATCGTGACTCAGAATCTGGTTTTCCGGGAATCTGCCGGACAGCGTCTGTTCAAATGCATCGATGTTATAAATACCCTTGCCGATAAACGAACCCTCGCCGAAAATATCCTGATACACATCCGATGCCGCCTGGGTATACGGATCGATGCCGGTATCGCCGCTACACAGGCGCTGATACATCGACGCCTGCGCGGCAGGCAGGCTCGCCGAGGCGCGCGGCTGCAAAATGCCATAACCTGCGCTGATGCGCCGCAGCTCGGGATCAAAATGGGCCTGATTCAGCGGATGGGCAATCGTCGCGATCAGTTGCCGGGCAGAGTCGCGCGGCAATTGGGTATCGGTGTCCAGCGTGATGACATATTTCATACCGCTCAACTGCGCCGCATTGCCGACCACCGTGGAAAACGGACAGACCGGAGCATCACGCAGAAAACCGTTCAGCGCAGCCAGCTTGCCGCGCTTGCGTTCATGGCCCATCCAGCTATTCTCCCGGCTGTTCCAGGTGCGTGAACGATGCAGCAAGAAGAATCGATCGACTCCGCCATGGCCATATTTTTTATTCAATTCGTCGATTTGCTGCGTGGCCTTGTTCAAAAGCAGCGCATCAGTTTCAAGCTGCTCGGTCGCAGCATCCAGAAAATCGGTCAGCAGACAATAAAAGATATGTTCATCCTGATTGGCAAGAAACCGCACTTCCAGCGCTTCGCACAAATCATCTATGCCATCCGGCGACGTCAGCATGGTCGGAATCGCCACCAGAGTCTTGCATTCCGGCGTAATTCCTTTGGAAAAATCCAGACGCGGCAATTGGTGCGGCGTGACGATGATCGTTGCCGCCCAGTTCACCAGATTGATCGCCAGCTGACTCACGCCCAGCAAAGACAGGCCTACCAGCAGGATGAACTGCCAGTCTTGTTCGGCGTCGATATGCGACTTGGCAAATATGCCGGTCAGAATCAGCACGGTGAGTAGCGCAATCGCTCCCAGATACGATAGCAGCGGCGATTTTTTGCAGGCACGGCACAGCGTTTCATACGCCGTGAATTTCATTGGTATGGCCAGTTCGAGCTGGCTTAATCCGGCACCGATCAAAAAATAGCCGACGTGCGCGCTATGGGCATCCGGTCCAAATTCTTGCCCGGCCCGTTCGGCCAGAAAGATGGCATGTTGGGCGACTTCAACTTCGCTGAGTTTGCTGCGTCGGCTAATACCTTCAATCACATGCCGGTAGCGATCGCGCGTGGCAAAATCCATGCTGCCATACGCGTTGCCCGGATCGCGCATCAGTACTTTTTCGACTTCGCTCATGGTCTCGACGAATTCGCGCCAATCCATTTTTCCGAGCAGGCGCAAACTGCCGATGCTGTTACTGATCGAAACCTGGTCGGCCGCTTTCTGCTGTCCCTCGATCTGTACCACCTGCTCGACCGTTAAGCCGATTTCAGACAGACGCGGTGCGATCCAGGTCAACGGCAAACTCAACGCCGGTCCCTGCCCTTGCAGCCGACGCGCCAGTTCGGCAACGAACGAGCCCACCATGGGCGGGTCTGAGCGCGCCATGTCGGCAACCAGCAAAATCAGTTTACTGGGATCTTTTTCTACGGTGTCGACCATCTGGTCGGCCCAGTAATCAGCCAGATTGCTGTTGATCCGGTTGGCGACCAGACGTGCTGCGACGCGCCGCAGATTTTCAATCAGGGCAAGTCTCAGCATGATGGGAATCGCCCACAACTCGCCCAGCGTCAAGGCCGTTACCTGCTGATACGACGCGACAAAACGCGACAGCCCTTCCGGGTCAATCCGGCCGTCACCATGAGAAATCGTCTGCAGCGCGATATCGTAGACGCGCGGATGCGCCTCACTACCTGCCAGCCTTGGCAGTTCCTTGCTATATCCTTTTGGCAGATGTCGCTTGGCAGTGCGGATCTGTTCTTCGATCAAATAGAAATTGTCCAGCAACCATTCGGCCGCGGGGCTGATCTGACGTCCTTCTTTCAGTGTAACGGTCAGCAGATTGCAGGCTGCGCTGAGAATAATTTCGTTTTCCGCCAGGCGGTCCAGCAATAAGTCGCGGGCCCGGCCGGTATTGATTCTGTGTGAACGCGCCAGCACCTTGCCGTGCTCTTCCATCTGCACCACACCGAACAATTCGGCGCGCAAGGGTGATTCGCCCTCATCATAGGATCCATGCGCTTTGTTTTTGCTGGTGAAACCCGTCAGAGCTAACAGTCGGTCTATAAGATTTTTATTGTTGATTTTCAAAGGACGCTTCTCTTTCTTTAAAACCTGCATATCGATTTTGGAAATCCATCTTAGTCCGCGGGGAGGTTTGGAGTCAGTGCGCTATCGAACATTGGGTTGGTTGCATCGACATTCCTGGTGCAGGAAGGTAGGTTGGGCTCATAGCCCAACACTCTGCAGAATCGTAGGTTGGGCTCATAGCCCAACACTCTTCGTCTGAATAAAGGTTGCTGCAAAATTGCATGCCTAAAAAATCGCCAAAATTTAATCTCCAAATTATTTCGGCGTTTCCTTTATTTGACGGCAGAGTGTTGGGCTATGAGCCCAACCTACGGGATTCGGGTGACGGTGCTTGATATGTTCGATCCCGCACAGAACTACCGTTCCCATACGAGCACACTGCAGAATTACAATGCAAACCGAGAGTGCCATGCCCGCTATCCGCAAAACCATCCCTTCAGACGCTCTGGTTATTTTCGGTGTCACCGGCGACCTCGCCCACAAAATGATTTTCCCGGCACTGTATGCCATGGTAAAAACCGGCGAGCTAACGGTTCCGGTAATCGGCGTGGCATCGTCGAACTGGACTCTGGACAAACTGCACAAACAGGTCATCGCCAGTATCAAACAAAGCGGCAAGATCGACGACCGGCAGGCACTGAAACGTCTGCTGAAATTGATCAGCTATGTCAGCGGCGACTACAACGACCCGGACACCTTTAAGTCCCTGCAACAGTCGCTGGGAAAAGCACGCCACCCAACCTTTTATCTGGCTATCCCGCCGGTGCTGTTTGCTACGGTCATCCAGGGGCTGGCGACGCAGGATATCGCCAAAGGCGGACGCGTGGTCGTTGAAAAGCCGTTCGGGCGCGACCTGGTTACGGCACGTGCCTTGAACAAAATTGCCCTGGCAGTCTTTCCGGAAGATGCGATATTTCGTATCGATCATTATCTGGGCAAAGAAGCCATCATGAATATTCTGTATTTTCGATTTGCGAATGCGTTTCTGGAACCGATCTGGAACCGCAACTATGTGTCCAATGTGCAGATCACGCTGTGCGAATCATTCGGCGTAGCAGGCCGCGGTGCGTTTTATGAAAGCGCCGGCTGCCTGCGCGACGTGGTACAAAACCATTTATTTCAAATCATCGCACTGTTGGCAATGGAAGCACCCGCATTCCAGGGCTACGGTGCCATCCATGACGAGAAAACCAAAGTATTTCAAGCCATGCGACGTTTGCTGCCGGAAGATATCGTCAGCGGTCAGTACGCCGGGTATACGCAGGAAAAAGGCGTGGCGAAAAAATCGCGCGTCGATACGTTTTGCGCAGCACGTATCCATATCGATTCGTGGCGCTGGCAAGGTGTACCCTGGTTTATCCGCGCCGGAAAATGTCTGGCTGAAACCGTGGCCGAAGTGGTGGTCGAACTGAAACCGCCACCGCAGGCACTGTTCGACGATGCGGTCAGCAGCGCGCCGAATTACCTGCGCTTTCGCATCTCGCCAAATTCCGCAGTGGCCCTGGCTGCCAGGGTCAAACGCTGTGGCAAACAGTTTGTCGGCGAACAGCGCGAACTGTTCCTGCTCGATGAACTGATCGATGCAGAATCACCCTATCAGCGCTTATTAGGCGATGCGCTGGCCGGCGACGGCGCGTTGTTTACCCGCGAAGCCGCCGTCGAAGCGGCCTGGGAAGTAGTGGACGGCGTATTGGATACACCGGGTCAGCTACACAAATACCAGCCGGGCAGCTGGGGCCCGAAACAGGCCGATAAACTGATAGCCGCAACCAGCCGTTGGCACGATCCGGTCTTATAGAAAGACAATATGAATTCCAAAAGCAATCTCATTTTTTTACTCGATGTCGACAATACCCTGCTCGACAACGATGCGGTGATCAAGGATATCGATCATGAATTCGGACAGCAATTCGGCGAGGAGAACCGCCAACGTTATTGGGATATATCGACCGCGTTGCGGCGCGAACTAGGTTACGTCGATTATCTCGGCGCCTTGCAACGCTATCGCAATGAATCACGATCCGATCCACGCCTGTATACGCTGTCTTCCTTTTTGCTCGACTACCCGTTCAGTCAGCGCCTGTTTCCGCAGACACTTGACGTGCTGCAGCACCTGAGCGGTCTGGGACCGACCGTGATTGTGTCGGATGGCGACATCGTTTTTCAGCCGCGCAAGATACAGCGTTCCGGACTTTGGGACGCGGTCGAAGGACGGGTTCTGATTTATCAGCATAAAGAACAGATGTTGTACGACATCGCGCGCCGCTATCCGGCACATCATTATGTGATGGTGGACGACAAGTTGCAGATACTGTCGGCCATGAAAAAAAGCTGGGCTGATCTGTTGACCACGGTGTTTGTGCGTCAGGGACATTATGCGCATGACAAGGCTAATGTTGACGGCTATCCGGCTGCCGATATCTCGATTGAAACTATTGCGGATTTGCTGGCAATTGACTTTGCAGATCACGTAGGTTGGGCTATAGCCCAACACTCTCTATGCAAATAAAGGAAGACTCCAAATAATTTGAATGTCAAATTTTGCCGGCCTTGCTTTTTGGTGGCTCGATTTTGACGCTCGCATTTATTTAACCGCTGAGCGTTGGGCTGATAAAGCGTAGCCCAACCTACGGATACGGGATTGGTAGGTTGGGCTATAGCCCAACGCTTCACACCAAACATACAAATAATGCCCATTCAGGAGCGTTGGGCTGATGAAGCGTAGCCCAACCTACGGCTTGGTGGGCTGGCGAACAGACCGCACGGTATGCGCGACCTATTATCCATCTGAGTACTTACACTAGGAAACCTCATGATCGTCGAACCAGAAGTCCCCTCCACTGTCGTTGACCTTGACGAAACCTGCGTCAATACGCTGCGATTTCTGTCGGTCGATGCAATCCAAAAAGCCAATAGCGGACACCCCGGCTTACCCCTCGGTGCCGCAGCGATGGCGTATGTGCTGTGGACACGTCTGCTCAGCCACAATCCGACCAATCCCGACTGGTTCAATCGCGACCGTTTTATACTTTCCGCCGGACACGGTTCCGCACTGTTGTACAGCCTGCTGCACCTGACCGGTTATGCCGTGTCGCTGGACCAGATCAAACAGTTTCGCCAGTGGGGCAGCATCACGCCGGGACATCCCGAGCGCGGTACGACGCCGGGTGTTGAAACCACTACCGGACCGCTGGGTCAGGGATTTGCCAACGGGGTCGGCATGGCCATCGCCGAAGCAAATCTGGCCGCGCGTTTTAACCGCCCCGACTACCCTGTGATCGATCATCACACCTACGGGCTGGTCAGCGATGGCGATTTAATGGAAGGTATCAGTTCCGAAGCAGCCTCGCTGGCAGGCCATCTGCAATTGGGCAAACTGATTTATCTGTACGACAGCAACAACATTACCCTGTCGGCCTCCACCGATATCAGCTTCACCGAAGATTGCGCCCGACGCTTTGATGCCTACGGCTGGCATACCCAGATCGTTACCGATGGCAACGACCTGATGTCGATAGAAAACGCCTTGCGCCGCGCCAAAGAGGAAACGCTGCGCCCGTCGCTGATAGTGGTGTACACCCATATCGGCTATGGATCGCCGCACAAACAGGACAGTTTCGAAGCGCATGGTTCGCCACTTGGAGTAGATGAAGTCCGTTTGACCAAGATCAATCTGGGCTGGCCGACTGAGCCGGATTTCCTGATTCCGGATTCCGCCGCAGCGCATTTTATCCAGGCGCAGCAAACCGGAAAATTGGCAGAGGCGGAATGGAACGACATATTTGCCGCGTACGACATTGCATTTCCCGAGTTGGCGCTGGAGCTGCGGAATCTGATCAGCGGCCAGTTGCCGCCGGACTGGGACAAAGATTTGCCTGATTTTCCGGCAGATGAAAAAGGGTTATCGACCCGGGTCGCTTCCGGAAAAATAATGAACGTGCTGGCGCATCGTTTGCCGGGACTGATCGGCGGCTCTGCCGATCTTGACCCGTCAACCTTTACCGCGCTGACCAATCTCGGTGATTTTCAGTCCCCGCATATTGCCCAGGCCAACCGCCAGGGATCGAACGGCGGAGGATGGTCGTATGAAGGCCGCAATCTGCACTTCGGCATACGCGAACACGCGATGGGTGCGATGTTGAACGGTCTGGCAGCGCATGGCGGATTCATTCCATTCAGCGCCACTTTTCTGGTGTTCGCCGATTATATGCGGCCGCCGATGCGTCTTGCAGCACTGATGGGTTTGCATGTCGTGTATGTGTTTACGCACGACAGCATCGCGGTGGGCGAAGACGGTGCCACGCACCAACCGATAGAACAGCTGGCCAGCCTGCGCGCGATCCCCAACCTGATCGTTGTGCGGCCCGCGGATGCCAATGAAACCACGGCAGCGTGGAAACTGGCTGTCACCTCAATGACTCAGCCGGTGGCGCTGATACTCACGCGGCAGTCCGTTGCAACATTAGACAGGACCCGCTATGCAGCGGCCGACGGCGTATCTTTGGGTGCCTACATACTGACCAATGCCGGCGACGATGGTGATGACGATGGTGGCAACAACAGGCCGGATCTGATATTGATTGCCAGCGGCTCCGAAGTGGGGTTGATCGTCGCCGCGCGCGATAAGCTGGTCAAACAGGGTTTAAAAATTCGTATCGTGTCCATGCCGAGCTGGGAATTATTCGACGCGCAACCTGCCGACTATCGCAATCATGTTCTGCCGCCGTCAGTCACGGCCCGACTGGCCGTGGAAGCAGGCGTGTCACAGGGTTGGCATCGCTATGTGGGCGACAGGGGCGACATCATCGCGATCGATAAATTCGGCGCGTCGGCACCCGGCGATGTGATGCTGCAAAAATACGGCTACACGGTTGAGAATGTCTGCGCCCGGGCGTTGATGTTATTGAGAAGCTCGTCAGAAAATTGAATCATAAAATTAAATATGCTGTTCACTAAACAAGGAGTTTTATTATGCAATTAGGAATGATTGGATTAGGTCGTATGGGCGCCAATATGGTACGTCGACTGGTTGGCGGCGATCATGACTGCGTCGTGTTCGACAGGCAGACCAATGCAGTACAGGCGTTGCTCACGTCGGACCTGCCGCGCATTACCGGTGCAGAATCGATGCAGGATCTCGTGAAACAGCTTGAACAGCCGCGCGTTATCTGGCTGATGATACCTGCAGCGATTGTGGATGAAACGCTGAGTTCGCTAACCCCGTTGCTGGCTCCCGGCGACATTGTCATTGACGGCGGCAATTCGTATTATCACGACGATATCCGGCGTGGTAAGGAATTGGCAGTGAAAAAAATTCACTATGTGGATGTCGGCACCAGCGGCGGCGTGGAAGGACTGCATCGCGGCTACTGCCTGATGATAGGCGGAGAAAAACAGGTGGTGGAACATCTGGCACCGATTTTTGCCACACTGGCGCCGGGTAGTGCTGCTGCAACGCCAACGCCTGGCCGCGACAAACCGCTCAGCACGGCAGATCAGGGATATTTGCATTGCGGACCGCAAGGTGCAGGGCATTTTGTGAAGATGGTTCATAACGGAATCGAATACGGCATGATGGGTGCGTACGCCGAGGGCCTCAATATTTTACGGCACGCGAATATCGGCAAAAGCAAGGTAGAAGCCGATGCCGAAACCACGCCGTTGCGTAACCCGGAACACTATCAGTACGAACTGGATTTATCCGAGGTCACCGAGGTATGGCGACGCGGCAGTGTCATCGGTTCCTGGCTGCTCGATCTGACTGCCGGCGAACTATTAAAAGATCCGCAGCTGGACAACTTTACCGGTCGGGTTTCCGATTCGGGCGAAGGTCGCTGGACGTTGATTGCCGCGATTGATGAAGCAGTACCGGCGCCTATTCTCAGCGCTGCGTTGTATGAACGATTCAGTTCACGCGGTGCTGCCGATTTTGCCGACAAGGTGCTCTCTGCGATGCGTCACAGTTTTGGCGGCCATGTTGAAAAATCCGATTAAGTAAGCCTTAAGCAAGTCATCAGCTCGCAGGCTCGTCATACCCAAAGAAAGAAACTCATGAATACCACCGAACACTTGCATAAACTGGGCCAAAGTCTCTGGCTCGACAACATCACCCACGATCTGTTGCAAAGCGGCAGACTGGACAAATACATCTCCAGCTACGACGTTACCGGATTGACCTCGAATCCGACTATCTATGAACAGGCCATCCGTGACGGCGAATTTTATAACGATGCGATTAAAAAACTGGCGACCCCGGAAAAATCCAGCGTCGATATTTTCTTCGATCTGGCGATTGCCGATTTAACCGGGGCGGCCGCATTATTTGCGCCTGTTCACAAAAAAACGGACGCGGTTGACGGCTGGGTTTCGCTGGAAGTGTCGCCGTTACTGGCAAACGACGCAAGCGCAACGATACGGGAAGCGCTACGTCTCCATGCCAAAGCGAACTGCGCAAACATGTTCATCAAGATACCGGGTACGCCATCCGGTCTGATTGCCATCGAAGAGTGCATTTTTCAGGGTGTGCCGGTCAACGTAACTTTGCTGTTCTCCGACGCGCAATATGTCAAAGCCGCTACTGCCTACCTGCGCGCCATAGAACGACGCATAGAAGCAGGACTTGATCCCAGGGTCGCCTCGGTTGCCTCGATATTTGTCAGCCGCTGGGATGTGACTGTCAAAACTAAAGTGGACGATGAGCTGCACAACAAACTGGGCGTCGCGATTGCTCAACGCACTTACCGCGCCTATCAGGAATTATTGGACTCACCACGCTGGCATCGCATGGCCAAAGCCGGTGCACAGCCGCAGCGACTGTTGTGGGCCAGTACCGGCAGCAAGGATCTGGCGATATCGGATACGTTCTACGTACAGGAACTGGCGTCACCCTGCACGATTAACACGATGCCCGAAAAAACCCTGCTGGCGTTCGGCGACCATGGTTTGATCGGTCATATCATGTCGGCCGACGGCGACAATTCCGAAGAAGAAATTGCCTTGTTCCAGAATGCGGGGATCGATATCGACGCACTGGCCGAACAATTGCAGACCGAAGGCACCGCGTCCTTCATCAAGTCCTGGAATGCCTTGCTGGAAATGATTAGTAGCAAACGAGTCTTCGACGACAGTGACGTCAATGGCACTGAAAGCAGCGCAGTCCCGGCCGCCAGACCGACACTCCATTTAAATAAATCGGCAGGATAATGCTATGAAACCAGGCTATACAAAACCGCTGTATCTGCTGCCATTTGATCACCGCAATTCTTATGTGGCGGATATGTTTGGCTTCCAGTTTCCGCTGACTGATGAACAGCATCAGCAGGTCGTGGCCAGCAAACACATTATTTATGATGGATTGCTGGCTGCAATAGCCGGTCATGAGGCAATTTCGCATGCCGGCGTGTTGGTTGACGAACAGTTCGGCAACGACATTTTGCGCGATGCAAAAAAGCGCCATCTGGTCACCGCGCTGTCGGTAGAAAAAAGCGGTGGCGCTGAATTTGAATTCGAATACGGTGCCGATTTTGCCGCACATATCGAACTGTTCGAACCGACGTTTGCCAAAGTACTGGTCCGTTTTAACCCGGAAGGCGATCCCGACCTGAATGACCGTCAGTTGGCCAAGCTGCGCGAACTGTCAGAGTACTGCCAGAAAAAGCAGCAGCTGTTTATGTTTGAACTGCTGGTTCCGGCCTCCAAAGAACAGCTCAACTGGTACCACGCGGACGTCGGTGCCTACGACAGAAAGTGCAGACCGGCATTGATGGAGCAGGCGATCTGCGCGATTCAGGACGCCGGTATCGAACCCGATGTATGGAAAATTGAAGGACTGGATAAACGCGATGACTGCAAGAACGTCATCGAAGCAGCCAAACGCAACGGCAGAACCGATGTGTGTTGCATCGTGCTGGGCCGTGGCGCAGATGAAAAGAAAATCGCCGAATGGCTAAATGTCGCCGGATCGGTGCCAGGCTTTACCGGGTTTGCAGTTGGTCGAACTACATTTTGGAGTGCCATCGCCGATCTGACTGCCAAACGGATAGTCCGGCAGGTCGCCATTGCACGCATCGCCCAACGTTTCAAAACGTGGGTCGATATGTTTGAATCCGCGCAACCCGGTGCTATCAACAAAACCAAACCCAAGATCGCACAATAAGGAATTCAGAATGATCATCAGCCAACTTGCCGGAAAACCGGCCCCCGTGGATATGCTGGTCGATGTGCCGCGTCTGGTATCGGCCTATTTCACCCATGTGCCGGATACCTCGGTCGCGGCACAGTGTGTCGCGTTCGGCACCTCGGGGCATCGCGGCTCTTCGCTGGACAGCAGTTTTAACGAGCATCATGTGCTGGCGATCAGCCAGGCGATCTGCGAATATCGCGCCAGCCAGAATATTACCGGCCCGCTGTTTATCGGCATCGATACGCATGCCCTGTCTGTCCCGGCCTGTGCCAGCGCGCTGGAAGTGTTTGCCGCCAACGGCGTTGACGTCATGCTGGCCAAAGACGATGAATACACCCCGACACCGGCCGTGTCACTGGCGATCATGCTGTTTAACCGCGGTCGTACGACCGGATTGGCGGACGGCATCGTGATTACGCCATCGCATAATCCACCCGACAATGGCGGTTTCAAATACAACCCGCCCAACGGCGGCCCGGCCGACACGACGGTCACGCATGGCATAGAACTGCGCGCCAATGCGCTTTTGGCCGATAATCTGGCCGGCGTCAGGCGCATGCCCTACCACAAGGCACTGCGCGCACCGACGACCCAGTATTATGATTTTCTTGGTAGCTATGTCGGTCAGCTCGATCAGATTATCGACTTCGATGTGATCCGCGCTGCCGATCTGAAAATCGGCGTCGATCCGTTAGGCGGTGCCGGTGTGCATTACTGGCATCGGATCGGCGAAGTGTACAAATTGAATCTGACGGTGATCAGCGAGCTGGTTGATCCGACCTTCCGATTTATGACCGTCGACTGGGATGGCAAGATACGGATGGACCCGTCTTCACAATATGCCATGCAGCGTTTAATCCATTTGCAGCACGACTACGATATTGCGTTTGCCTGCGATACCGATCATGACCGCCATGGCATCGTCACGCCCTCTGGCGGCTTGCTGGAACCGAATCACTACCTGAGTGTGGCGATCGATTATTTATTCAATCATCGCCCGCACTGGTCAAAAACCGCCGGTATCGGCAAAACCGTGGTCAGCACGCAAATGATAGACCGGGTCTGTGCCCGACTGGAACGCAAACTGGTTGAAGTGCCGGTGGGGTTCAAATGGTTCGTCGATGGTCTAAGCGATGGTTCGCTTGGCTTTGGCGGTGAAGAAAGCGCCGGGGCCACATTTTTGCGCCATGACGGCAGCGCCTGGACCACAGATAAGGACGGTTTGGTACCTGCCCTGCTGGCAGCCGAAATGACGGCCAAAAATGGGCGGGACCCAGGTGAAGAATATCAGCGTCTGACTGCGCAACTTGGCAATCCGGTGGCACAGCGCGTTGAAGCGACAGCCACAGTGGAACAGAAAAAAAACCTGGCCAGACTATCCGTCGAACAGATTAAATCGACCGAACTCGCCGGACAGCCGATTATCAGCATCATCGCCAAAGCGCCCGGCAATGATGCACCCATCGGCGGCATCAGAGTCGGCAGCAAGGACGGCTGGTTCGCCGCGCGCCCTTCGGGCACTGAAGATATTTATAAGATTTATGCCGAAAGCTTTTTGGGACAGGACCATCTGGACCATATCATCAAAGAAGCGCAACAGATAGTCGATACCGCGATTGCAGGCACATGAAAAATTTAGAGAGCGTGCTGCAGTCGCTGCAGCGCGAATCGTTTCGCTATTTCGAACACGAGATCAATCCGGACAACGGTCTGGTTCTGGACAAAACCGCGCCCGACTGGCCATGCAGCGTTGCGGCGGTTGGCATGGCACTGACTGCTTATCCGATTGCGGTCGAGCGCGGATTCATGACGCGTGAGGCTGCCATCAAACTGGTGCTGACGACCCTGCGTTTTTTTTGGTACAGCCCGCAGGGTACCGAACCCGACGCCACCGGCCACCATGGATTTTATTATCATTTTCTGGATATGCGCACCGGACGTCGCGCCTGGAATTGCGAGCTGTCCACGATAGACAGTGCGTTTTTTATTGCCGGCGCGCTGACCTGCGCCGAATATTTTGATGCAGATACGCGCGACGAACAAAAAATCCGTACGCTGGCCAATGTCCTTTATGAACGGGTCGACTGGCAATGGGTGCTGGCGGCCGACGATACGATAGCCATGGGCTGGACACCGGAAGACGGATTTTTACCGTATCAGTACGACGGCTACGATGAAGCACTGCTGCTTTACATACTGGGGCTGGGCTCACCGACCTTTCCGCTACCGGAGTCGAGCTATGTCAATTGGACCAAAAGCTATCAGTGGCAGCATAGCTACGGCCATGAATATCTGCATTCTGCTTCTCTGTTCGCGCATCAGCTATCGCATATCTGGGTCGATTTTCGCGACATACAGGATGCCTACATGCGAGACAAAGGCATAGATTATTTTGAGAACAGTCGGCGTGCGAGCTTGATCCAGCAACAATATGCGATACATAATCCGCTTGGCTTTGTCGGGTACGGTGAATTTTGCTGGGGCTTTACCGCCTGCGATGGACCTGGCCCCTGCGAGTTACATGTAGCTGGAACCAAGCGTGAGTTTTTCGATTACGTAGCGCGTGGCGTTCCAGACGGTCCGGATGACGGGACGATAGCGCCCTGGGTGGCAGTTGCTTCGCTGCCGTTTGTGCCGGAAATCGTGTTACCCACTATCGATCATTTTGTGCATGAGATTGGGTTGATGGCAGATAATCCGTACGGATTCAAATCCACATTCAATCCAACCTTTCCGAGCAAATCACGTTCCGCTGCCCAGGCCAAATATGGCTGGATGTCACCGTTTCACTTTGCCATCAATGAAGGGCCGGTATTGCTGATGATAGAAAATTATCGCACCGGACTGATCTGGACACTGATGCGCAACAATCCGCATATTATTCGCGGCTTGCAGCGTGCCGGATTTACTGGCGGGTGGCTGTAACGCAATCTGACTGCACAGTCGACCTATTCAGGCAAGATCATGATCATAACCAGTTCAAGCTCAATACTTTTGGGACTATGGAATTGGTGGATGCTGGCAGCAGTCTATTTCTCGCCAACCGAGGCATCGTAACTAAATCACGCAACAAATATTATTAATAAAAATACTTTCATTTTTATAATTACTTCAATACAATTTAACCTACTTGATGAATTTTACAAATAGGTTATCATTATCAATGGAAAAAGCCACTCCTCACTGTAAACTTTCAGTCATTAGAACATTGATCAATGCAGGACAAGTCCAGGCAACCGGGAGCGCTTATTGTGGCGCTCGCGACTTGGGCATTAACGATCTTGCGGGAATGTGTGAAGTTGTGCTGTCGCTCACTCCTGCCAATTTTTATAAAAGTATGACGACTCACGCGGATCATAAGATTTGGCAGGATGTTTATCACGCCCAGTTGAGCAGTGGCGCCGAGGTATATTTGAAACTGACTGTTATCGATAATGTGTTGATTGTTTCTTTTAAGGAGTTGTGACCATGAAGTGCCCAAGCTGTGGAGCGGCTAAACTGATCCACGATACCCGCGATCTGCATTACGTTTATAAAGGTGAGACAACCACCCTTACCGCGATCACCGGTAATTTTTGCCCGGCATGCGGTGAAGTTATTCTGAATCGGGAACATGGTGACCGGTACAGCGATTTAATTGGTCAGTTCCAACGGCAGGTTAATTCTGCGTACATCGATCCTGACTATATTGCGCGAGTCAGAAAAAAACTGGATCTCGATCAACGGCAAGCTGCTGAAATCTTTGGTGGCGGGATTAATGCCTTTTCGCGATACGAAAACGGCAAAACCAAGCCCCCTCTATCTTTGATAAAACTACTAAAACTACTTGAACTCCATCCTGATCTGCTCAATGAAATTAGGGCAGTTTGACAAGCTACTTAAACAAGGTTCTCTGATCAGCACGCCATAGGCATCATCAAGCGATAAAGCAGGCGATGCTTTTAAACAAAGAGAAAAGCACATCAAAGAATTAATGCACGGGCAAGTCCCATTAATTTTTATTGGCACGCTACGGTATCTTCGACTTTCGGCTAGTGCTTTTTATTTGAGCACAACGAGGGCAGGCCTCTTAAGAAACAAACTTAATCCTGCTTTGCCTATCCCGCTGCCCAGAACAAATACCGCTGGATGTCACCGTTTCACTTTGCCATCACCATCGGACTACACAAACGCGCTATTCAGGCAAGGTCGTGGCGTAGCGTCGGCAGTGCTCCAGATAGCCGACTCCGTGAGTGGAAATAAGTTCGACCACACTATCCCATAGCCAGATCGGCGCATTTATTTTTTTGCCGCGGTTGCGCAACAATTCTTTGTGCCATGCGCTGCGTGTGCCGGCGTCCATTTGCCTGGCATGCGCTTTTCCCACGACTGCACCCAGATATTTTGCAGCAGTCATTGCATCGGCACGGGAGATCTGATCGATTTCCAGTTTGAGATCTTCCGGCAGCAGTTCGCGCATGCACACCGAGCGTCCCATGATCTGGGTTGCCAGCATGCGATCACCCAGATACGGCGACAGCGCTTTTGCACCTTGCAGAATCCGTTTTCCGTTGTCGCGCGGCATGCGGACTCCGGCTGCGCGTGGTGCGATTGCCTTGATGGCCTCCTTGACATCGATCAGACAGAAATCCCTGGCGCTGGATTCTTCTTCGCGGATATCCAGCAGAACGGCATAGCGCAAATTGCCTAGCGAACTGCAGCCTTTAACCCAATATGCGGCGTCCAATACCGTCACGTTTGCCTGATTGGAGCGCGAGCGCAACATGGTCGCAAGCCTGGCAAATTCAAGATCGTCACACAGGCCGGCGACAGCATGTGATTCTTTTGTGGAGATGGGCCAGAATCGTTTTCCCAGCGGGATGGTCAGGCCGACCGCGCCGATATTATCTTTGGCCAGCGTCTTCCATCTGGCGATCGACGCTTGATGCATGACCAGTTGTATACAATCCGGATGGGGCATTTTTGGAGTCGAATCGCTGAATTCCTGAATATATCCGGCGATCAGATTTTCAAGCAGCCGGACTGTGGTGACTCCCGGCAAATCAGAATCGCGCGCAGCAACTGCAAGTGATAAACCGAGTCGGATTACGTCATGAATTGGGTTGCCGATCACAGATTGATCGAGGTCGCGAATCTGAATGTCTATCTGTCCTTTCACATTCGCAACCGGCCCCAGATTGCCGAAATGGCAGTCACCGCAAATCCAGACCGGCGGCCCTTCGGGCAATTTTCCGATGCTGGAAGTCTCCAGCCATTCATAAAAGTTTGTCGTGCTGCCGCGCACGTAAGACTGCATTGAGCGTGCCATTTTTTCGTTGCGGCGCGCATTGAGTATGACCTGACGTTGCGTATGTTTGGGAGAAGTTATTTTAGATTTTGGCATTGAATGGAAAATGAATGATGTGGTGCTGGTATATTTCCCGACCGCCAGCCCCGGTAGACCATTTAGACAACCGTTGCTATTGCTTACCCGGTTGAATCCGGGCTCAGGTTGTGACAACAGAAGTCATGATCATAACCAATGCATGGCTGCTGTTCTGTTCGGCAGATCACATAGGTTACATTTCAATCAGGCTGTGCGATCCCAATCAGGCTGTGCGATCCCAAAAAGATTAAGGGGGACTTGAAGAGGTCCGACACTCCCTAATGCGGCTTTATGGTTGGAACCGGTCCGTCTCTTTAGGGCGCAATATTGCGATCACCATTAGTTGATTGGCGTAAAACTGATAGCAATTGGCAGAACAAACATATCGAAACGCTGCACGAATTCTTATCATAGGATGCCCGGTGTGCGTTGAGGCATAGACAATGTGAATTGCGCGCCACAACCGGGTGAGGATATTGCACGTATTTCACCTGCCAGGATTGTCGAGGTAATACGATAACAAATTGCCAGCCCTAGTCCTGATCCCCCCTTACCCAGCTTGGTCGTAAAGAAAGGATCAAAAATGTGTACCAACGTGGCCGAGTTCATACCGATGCCATCATCAGTCACCGACAGATCTACCATCCCGTTTTCTGATCGGGCGGAAATCGTAATTTTGCCTTCCGTTCGGCCCTCGAAACCATGTAAAGCGGCGTTCTGAATCAGATTTGTAATGACCTGACCGAAGGGACCAGGAAAGCCATCGCATTCAATGCCGCTCGGGATATCGTTGCTTATCACCCAGGGTGCGTTACCGAAACCGGGGCGCAAAGTAGTCAGAATATCCTCAACAGTTTTATGTAAATCAAATATTCTGCGCTGTTCGGACGTTTGGTCAATTGCCACCGCCTTAAAGCTGGCAACCAGAGTAGCGGCTCGCCCGATCGAACGGTCGCAAAGCTGTACCATTTCACTGGCCCCGCCGATCCAATGCAAAAGTTCAGATCGTTTCATGGAACCTTGTTGCATTGTTTCATTTAAATGTTTGAAATTATTGAGCAGACTGGTAGACATCAATAGCGCATTTCCCAGCGGCGTATTGAGTTCATGTGAGATACCGGCTACTAAAGAACCCAACGAGGCGAGCTTCTCAGATTGAATCAGATCATCCTGAGTTTGCTTCAAATGGATCAGCGCATCAGATAGTTCAGCCGTACGATTTGCGACCTTCACTTCAAGCCCGGCATTTATCTGCTCGAGCTCCTTGCTCAACTGATTGGCTCTGCGAAAATGTTCCCGGATACTGGCAGTCATCACCAGACCAAAAACCGTGCCGATCATGCATACCGCGACATACACGAACGCCCAAATAATTGGCGAACGGGCCTGTGCTGGCAATTGCCCCGCCACCTGAGCAATCGTAATAATGATCAGCATGACGATATTAAAACAAAGTATCAATACACCCTGCAACCGACCCAGTAACCACGCTGCAAGCATGGAGACTACCGGCAAAGCGAGCAGCGCCGGCGTTTGCAGTCCCGATACGATGAAGGCGTTGGCCGCACCCATTAAAGCAATTCCCCAAATAAAGATGACGAATGCCAGCTTCAGGCGCGAGATTTTGATCATAAGCAGAACGGTGCAAAGCAGGGGCAAACCTGCCAGCGCAACTGGCGACAACGATTCATGTGATATGAAATATTGCTGGAAGGCGGCTACGACAATAGCGCAGGCGATAACACAGACAATGATGACGAGCGTTAGCTGGGCGCCAGAACTGGCAATGAAGATATTTACTGGGCTATCATCTTCGGATGCAGGATTTTGATTGTCAGATATATTGCGATTGCTCATAACAACCCTTAAAAGGATCTGTTTTCAATCGTTGGTCGGTTTAGCCTGCAGCGCTATCGCTGCATATATTTTGTCTGTTTTGCTTTGAGTACTTAATCGGCTAATGACAAAATTATGCCATTTGGATCGAGCCGGGATTTGCCTATACTAAACTAAACTTTAAGAATAAACACAAGATTGATTATCTTTTTAGGAACTGTCAGAAGTTCACGCAAAAATTCAATGAAGCATTGAGTCTTCACTAAAAGCAGGCACGTTTCTGTAATCGCATAGACTGGCGTCGGCGAACCTTGCCCGCGCACATTCCCCACCTGATACGACGTGATAGCTATCGCATCGATTCTTGATGTAGATCAAGCCCCTCCAACACGATGCCACTAAAATTTACCCAACGATATGTAGTGCGCTGTGATTTCGTTGTGATATCTATTTAGGGAAGAGAAAAAATGTTTAAACGTATTCTTGTTCCGACCGATGTTTGGTATTTCGTCAGGAAGCAAAAATGAATGCTGTAGCTGGATCGAACGTCAAAAAAGAGGCGATCATCGCCAGCGGAGTGACCAAATGGTTTGGCGAAGGTGACAGCAAAATGATGGCGGTAAACGGTGTCAACTTCGTTGCTCATTACGGTGAGATTTTATTCATAGTCGGCCCCTCCGGCAGCGGAAAAACTACCTTGCTCAGCATGGTATCCGGAATTTTACGGCCCAACAGCGGTACCGTTACGGTAAATGGCATCGATATCTGGACTTTGGATGCCAATCAGCTGGCGGATTTTCGTCTCAATACCATGGGGTTTGTGTTTCAGGATTATCACCTGTTTCCCCGGCTGACCAGTGCCGAGAACGTGGCAATTCCGCTGATATTAAAGCAGCGTGACTGGAATGAATCTGTTTCGGAATCAAAAAAATATCTTGAGATCGTCGGCCTGAAAAATCGTGCGGAGATTTTGCCGGTTAAATTGTCCGGCGGTGAGCAACAACGGGTCGCGATTGCCCGCGCGATCGTCGGCGGCCCGCAAATTCTGATCCTTGATGAGCCGACAGCATCTCTGGATGGCGACACCGGAAAGATGATTATTGCGTTCGTCAAAGAGAAAATATTGAATGAAAACCGTTGCATCGTGATTATTACCCACGATGCCAGAATTAACGAGTACGCGGACCGCATTATTCATATGGAAGACGGACGCATCACCGGGTTGGACAAGGGAACAGAATGAGAAACAAGATCATCTTCAGCCTCTCGGTATTGGGGATACTGGCAGGACTGTTATGCGCCTATATTTTAGGATTGGGAAGACCGGCTCAGCCGCCGGTTTTCAAACCGGTCAGCAGCCCTTATGACGTGGCGATTTATGCCAACGGCATGATAGAAAGCGAACAGCAGGCAGCTGCCAATATCAATATCTATCCCGAAGTGTCCGGGCCGGTTACCCGGTTATTGGTACACGAAGGGCAAACAGTCAAAGCCGGCACAGCGCTGCTGCAAATCGACGAATCGGTGCAAAAAGCCACCACCGAGCAATTGCGCCTGCAATCGGTTGCAGCGCAGGTGCAGTTACAGGAATTAAAAGCGGAACCAAGAAAAGAAACGCTGGACGTCGCCAAAGCGCAGGTTGAGCAGGCCAAATCCAATCTGGAGGCAGCGCGCGATCAATACGACAAACGTCGTGCTTCGTTCGAGCTTGATCCCAGATCAATCAGCAAAGATGTGGTCGACACCGCCAGGGACGCTGTAGCGCAGGCACAGACGGCGTTGGAGGTTGCAACCAGACAGTACGATCTGACCAAAGCAGGCGCGTGGAGTTTTGATATCAGCACACAGGAAAAACAGTACGAGGCACTGAAACAATCCTATCTTTCAGCCTATGCCCTGCTGCAGAAATATACCGTCAGGGCTCAGGCAGATGGCATCGTATTGGCCCTGAACGCGACCGTCGGCAGCTATGTGTCGTCGCTCGGCGTGTACGACACGTACACGCAGGCTAACGATCCGCTTGCGGTAATGGGTACGCCGCAGAACTATCTGGCAGTACGCTGTTTTATCGACGAGATTCTGGTCTCGCGTTTGCCTGCGCCAGCACGGATCCGCGCCGAAATGTCGATACGCGGTACCGATCTTAGAATTCCGCTGGAGTTCGTCAGAGTACAACCGTATGTATCACCTAAAATAGAACTGTCGAATCAACGCGAGGAAAAAGTCGACCTGCGCGTGTTGCCGGTGATTTTCCGTTTTCAGAAAAAAGATCTTGGCATGGTCTACCCCGGTCAGCAGGTTGATGTCTATATCGGACAAAAATGATGCGCACTTATTCACGTATTACTTCATTGATTGTTGCAACGGCCTTGAGTGGCTGCGCAGTCGGTCCGGATTTTGTGTCGCCGCGTGCGCCGGACGATACGCGTTACACGAGCGAACCGCAGGCAGAAAAGACTTCGACCGCAAACGGGCAGTCACAACAATTTTCTGCAACGACTCAACTTCCCGCCGACTGGTGGCGTTTATTCAAATCGGAACAACTGGACAGTCTGGTGCAACAGGCGATTGCCAATAGCCCGACCCTTGCCGCATCCGCAGCAACCTTACGACTGAGCGAAGATAATCTGCGCGCCGGTTACGGCGTTTTTTTCCCGCAAATCGATGCAGGTCTGAATGCAGCAAGAGAACGTTCGGCCCCCATACAGCAAGGCCTTAAAACACCGGGCACGGTGTTTAATTACGTCAGCGCCGGCGGCAGCATCAATTATGTGCTGGATGTGTTTGGCGGTGAACGCCGTGCCGTAGAGGAACTCGGTGCCCAGGTCGACTACCAGCAGTTCGCGAATCGGGCAGCGTATACGATGTTGTCTGCCAATGTGGTCAATACCTGTATTACGCGTGCCGCCTACGCAGCACAGATCCGTGCGACCGAAGAATTGATTGCGCTGGAAAATGAACAGCTGGCCGCGACACAGTCTCAAGTCAACGCCGGAACCGCGCCCTACTCCAATGTACTCAGCATGCGCAGTCTGATCGCCGCCAACCAGGCCGGCGTGGCGCAGCTAAAGCAAAAACATGAGCAGGCCAGCCATTTACTGGCAGCGCTGGAAGGCGTTACACCTGCCAAAGCCAACTTGCCGGAATTGGACTTGGATGCACTGACTCTTCCTGCCGATTTGCCCGTCAGTCTGCCTTCCGACCTGGTGCGCCAACGTCCTGATATCCAGCAGGCACAAGCGCAACTACATGCCGCCAGTGCCAACATCGGTGTAGCCACTGCGGCCATGTTTCCGAGCATTAGCCTGAGCGGCACCGTCGGCGTGGCAGGTACCAGCCTGGGAAATCTCTCGGCGCAAACCGGAAAATTCTGGAGTGTCGGCCCCTCGGTGTCGATCCCGCTGTTTCGCGGCGGCAGCCTGTGGTTTGGTCGCAAGGCGGCCATTGATGCCTATGATCAGTCGACTGCAAGTTACAAGCAGACTGTGCTGAATGCCTTTGAACAGGTCGCCGATTCCTTGACTGCATTGGAATACGATGCGCAAAGCCTGCAGGCACAATTCGAATCAAGGCAGGCTGCAAAAGAAGCGCTGCGCATGCTGCAAATCAATTACCAATCCGGCCTGTCTGCCTATCTGGATGTATTGACGGCAGATGTGCAATTTCGTCAGGCGGATATCGCCTACCTGCAGGCCGTTGCGCAACGCCACGAGGATACGGTGACACTATTTGTGGCGCTCGGTGGTGGTTGGTGGAATACGCAGGTAGCCGGCATGGAAGGTAAAACACCATGAGATATTCAGGCATACTGCGCATCGGTTTCAAGTTGCTGGTCAACGACAAAGCCAAATTCTCCGCACTGCTGATCGGAATCACCTTCGCCGTGTTTCTAATGGTGCAGATGACATCGATGTTTGCCGGCATTCTGAACCGCGCGTATTCAACCGTAACGAACATCGGTGCCGATATCTGGATTCTCGATCCCGCCGTCAATGTGCCAAGTTCGCCCATCCCGTTGCCGGATTATTTGCTGGACGCTGTGCGCAGCATGGATGGGGTCAGCTATGCCGTGCCGCTGTTTGTCGGTGGTGCGCAATTAAAACTCGGCGACGGTACGAATCAATCGGTAAGCATTATCGGTCTGGACGACACCAGTCTGTTTGGTCGCCCTGAACTGGAACAGGGCAATATTCTGGATATCTATGCCGACAATTCATTTATCGTGGTCAACGATACCGAGTTTGCCAAGCTGGAAAATCCCAAGATCGGTACGACTTTCGAATTGAACGATTTTCGCGGTGTGATCTCAGGCATCGCCAAAGTGAATGCCAATGGTCTTAACGGTGTACCGACGCTGTATACAACCTATAACCGTGCGATCCAATACATTCCCACTACGCGCTTTACGATTTCATTTGTATTGGCAAAGGCGAAGAACGATGCAGCCATTGCAGGCATAAAAGAAAAAGTCGCGAAACTGGGCTACATGGCCCTGACCAAAGATGAATTCAACCACCGTATCGCCGACTTCTACACCTACCAGACCGGAGTCGGCACAAATATCTTATTGATGACGATAATCAGTTTCATCGTCGGACTATCGATATCCGGGCAGACCTTCTACACGTTTATTCTGGAAAACGTCGACAAATTCGGCGCCCTGAAAGCCATTGGCGCCAAGGGGCGTGAGCTGGTCTATATGATTTTATTCATGGCCACCTTCACATCGTTGACCGGCTACGGGCTGGGCATAGGCCTGGTGACCATGGTGATTTCGCTGGCACGTCATTTTGTGCCGAACTACGCAGCGATGATCACGTTCGGGAATTTGTGGCTGGCATTTGGCATGGTGGTGTTGATTGCCGGAATATCGAGTTATTTCGGTGTGCGCAAGGTATTGCGCATTGAGCCGTTTGATATTTTCAGAGGGTAAGCAGCTCTGGCCAGGACAATCAGGCATTTAATTTCAACTCCTCCCGTTCTCTTATCGAAGTTTGATTCAGATTAATTCGGCACGATCCGGATGTGATCATGACCGGTGAGATGCGTGATGCTGAAACCTGCAAGATTGCGATTGAAAGTGTATAGACCGGACCGAAAATAAAAAAACCCCTTGCGGGGTTTATTTATTGGCGGAGAGGGAGGGATTCGAAAATCCAGTACTCATGCGGTTCTTGCAAGCCAATACCATGTTTTTAACCATTAAATATTAAATCCATGAAGTAAATTAGGTTCCGATTTTATGATTGAAATTTTCCAATCTGTAAAATTAAATCGAATCGTGTCAACCACCACACATACTTTGATCCCGCGCTCAATCTGTCATTAATTTGGATGATCGTCAAAATAAAATACCACGCACAAAAAAGGCCAACTTTAGTAATTCAATTTTAAAACGTCGTTAAGAATTATGTGTAGCAACAGTTTCAATCTATCTAGTCAGGCCTGCAAAAATTAGTTTTTAGTAAAAAATTCCTAAGCCCGTCCCGATCAAATCAAGCGATTTCCTCTTGATTGCCATGATATCCCATGGCAACCGGGCCGGGACAGATGATTTGTGAGTAAAAAAAATGCAAAATAAGCCTTGCGGCCTAACCGAATAATGGCACGCTACAGCCACCAGATATTAAACCCGGTGGCGCACAGAACGGCATGGTTTGCATCCCCCACTTCTCCTTTGAGCCAACACCGTTGCATCCCGTGGTCTTGTTTGGTATGCCCGATTGTCGGTTCAATGGCCTGCCGTCGTTTTAATCCGCGCCGTTGTTATCGCGTCAGAGATTTCATTTTGGCTCGATGAATAACGTTGACCGGCGCAACCGACTCATCAACAGACCGGTACCCTAAATCGACATACGCCGTCTTTGGCGTCACATGTTGATCAAGCTGCAGGATCGTGGTTTGCTCGATCTGTTCGGCTAACGTGTGACCGTCATACAGATTGCCAAGAACACTTTTGGCGCCGACGATTAGCCCGTGTTTGTGCGTCACTGCCAGACTGACTTTGACACCAAATTCATAGCGTTTTTTTTGCTTTGCCTTTGGCGATGCATTCCACCTCTGGAGCATGGAGTGCGTAGAGTTTGCGACTGTCTTTTTTCTGTTGACTGGCGATGCGTTGTGCCCGCTCAAGCCAAAGGGTGAATTTGGCTCTCATCGCCTCGGGCAGTGCGCTCATCTTGCGCCGTATTTCCCGAATCAGTTTCCCCAGGATCGTACGCTGTCGACGAACGACTTTATTGAGCCGGTTGAATTGTCTGGCTTGCCCATAACCACTGGCTTTGCGACACAGTATTTTTCCTTCCTTGTCAAAGGTCTGCTTCAGCGAAATCCCGACGTGTTTGGCCAACTGAACCAGTTTGCGCCGCGCTACGTCCAGCAATCTGCTGTCAGTTGGGTGCGCAATCGCTTTTTCCTGCACAGTGCTGTCAACAATAATCGTTTCTAGATCGGCCAGTCGAATCGCCTTGAGATTGACTGCGGTATTGATAGTGCGTGCCAGTAATTCGGCTGCGCCAGCTTCACCAATGCGATGACGGAATCTGCCCACCTGCGTCGCATCACAGGGCAGGCGCGGCTCAAAATAATCCATGGTGTGGCATAGAAGTTGAATCTTGAAGCGAGTCCCAGACTTACAGCGAAATTTCACTGTTATACTTTGCCGTATTATAACGTTCACGAATTCATTACCTCCCGACTCCCTCAAACATTGATTGCACAAAACCATTGAACACTGCAAACTCCAGCGTCAATTTATTTTGGGATGGCGTTAACACAGTCCCAAACACTGCCAACGAGGCGGAAGTGGAAATGCAGATTGTGATACCACTACTATCTGCGCTTGGCTTTAGCATTAATGATGTCGCGCCGAAGGTGCGCGTGGAGCTCAAGGAAGGCAGCAAACCTGGTCGACCGTTCGAGGCAGATTTCGTCGCGTACTCGGAAGCACTTCATGACCGGGATACGTCACTTATGGTCGTAGAAGTCAAAAAACCGGGACAATGTCTAGTAGAAGCCCGAAATCAAGGCGAGTCATATGCGATGGCTCTACGCGCACCGGCGTTGCTTCTCACTGATGGTGTAGTTATTCAAGTTTGGCAACTTCAACCGACACTCGAAAATAAGCTGGTTTTGGAATGCCCTATCGCAGGTATCAAAGCGAAACGTGGAAGCATTGAGCTGCTCATCTCAAAGCAAGCGCTTATTGCGCATGCGTCCAATTTGGCACACAAAAAGCTCGCTGCCACCCCCGACTTTGGGAAGTATGAGTCTGGGGAACTGGTGCGAATAAAGGAGATCAGCAGAAGAGCTATCTCACGGATACTTCGTTCAGATAGTGGAAGCCCAATTAGTTCTGAGGACTTACTTGAAAAATACCGGCGTGGAGCTATCATCATTGCCCCGTCAGGTTATGGAAAGACCACTTTGGCAGCGGAATTGCTGCGCCAAAGCATAAAAAACCGTTGGCTAAACACAAACGCAGCGTTGTCAATTGATGTCCCCTTGGTTGACCTTGATGCAAGCAGGTTACCAATTATCGAATTCGTGCATGCCCGTATTGTTGCGCATCATCCTGAGGTGACCATATCGACCATACAGGATATCGCACGGAATCATGGACTATTACTTGTTTGCGATGGATTTGAACGAGTTGCGGCAGAAACGCGCTCCGTCTTTGAGTCGCAAATGCGGCAAATCACCCGCGACTTTCCAAAATCTGTACTCTTTGTATTCTCGCGCGGGTCAGTGGCGCCGCGACTGGAGCTTCCGCGCATACAACTGCAACTGCTCTCCAAGCTAGAACGTAAAATGATGGTAGACAAGCTTACAGGAACCAACTTTCCACTGTCACTAATGCCGAGATTGCTCATCGAGCTCAGTGAGATTCCCTTGATCCTGGATCGCATTACGGCTTTCTGGATAGCGAGCAAACGGTTTCCTACACGTATCGAGGAGTTGTTCGACCATTGGATGGTGCAATTGTTCGGCGATACATCGCCGTCTCCAACAGCCACTGTGCTGCGCGACAAAATCCTTTTAGCATTTGCACACGAACTAGGTGTTCGACATTTGACGCCACCTGAAGCGCTAACGCTGACAACCGTAAATGGTGGAAATGCTCAAATATTTGATGCATTGGTTCAATGCGGCGTGCTGGTGATGTCAAACACAACCGTTGAGTTCGTGCACGAAGGCCTTGCTGATCACCTTAGGGCAAGAGCTTTTGCGGCGCTTCCTGAATCGGCACTGCGCGCAGCACTGGCAACAATACATATTGACGAAGATTCAATGCTGCCGGTGATGCTCGCGGCTCTTGTCAAGGATCCAGCTTCCCGTGATTGTGTCTGGAAACGTCTCAGAGAGATGTCACTGCCGAGATACATTGACGCGATTTGCTTTTCTGAGGATGCGGGTACTCCATTTACTACAAGTAACCTGCAGCTGACGGAGCGCAATTTCTTTGAAGATATGGCCAACAGTATTGAAGCATTGGTCGATACCTTCTTTCCGTCAATTGCTGCTGAGCTTAGAGGTTGCCTCACCCATCAACGCCAACCCATCGATGGTTTCAGCCTCATTGGGAACATCTCTCCAGAGCCCAATGGGAGTCTAATTTACACGTTGCAACCGGGTGCAACTAATTCTATTGAAATTGGTCACCCCACGCAAGGAGCGTCTTACCATGGTGTAAATTTATCCAGCGTTCAGATAGGAGTTGGCGACGGCCGTTACATGGGAGCGATTGCTGTGCGCGACGCACTGAACGACCTTGTAAAGCAGCGCCGATTTTGCGGTGGGGTAACACTCTCCAATGAACGCACCATTGGACGCTTGAGATTCATGCACGAAGAATATAACTTTTCCGTCAATCCGCAGGAAAGTTTGTCAGATCTATTGCAAAGATTACAGCCAATAAAAGACAGGGTCGTGGCCCCGGGACCATTTAATAGGACTGTCCCACCTTTCACCATTGCAAACATGATTGGTGATTTGGAATTGCTTCTATCAAACGGACATGAACGGTTGAATTGGTGGTGGCTTCAATATGGCACGCCTGCAGAAATTTTGGGAAATCGACAGCGCACGGAAGGTTTTTTACGCGAGCATTATAGTCGAGCAATGGCTCTTTATTCAGAAATCGTCACCGCCAGTTTTGCGAGAGTGTCAGACGAATTTTCGTTATTTCAGGTTATGCCGGTACGTTGGCAGCTGGCCATCCTAACGTCGCAGATGTCAAAGATGACGATGCAGTATTGTTGGCTACCTGTAGCAACCGAAATTGAAGCCGGCGTAGATGTCGCATTCCACGATACTCCAGTTGCGGGTTATTTGGGAGACGATGCACATGTACTGCGGTTGACAGAGGCATTGGCCCAACTTGGGCGAAATGTCACCCGATATTCCATTGCGGGCGCGGGGCCATTTCCTGAAGCCGGTAGTCGGAATATGTTCGGGCAGTTCACTGGCGAAACCTCAGCCATGAGAATGGCCCTTGATTACCTTGAAGACGACGTAGAAGACTTATTTGGCGACCTACCATCTCGCGGCCCTACACTTGGGGATTTCCCTTTTTACTGACCTTTCGCGTCTAACATTTAAGTGATCCACCGGTTTGACGGATGCAAATTGGTTGCGTTTTTGGTGTGCCGATCAGCGGCTTGTGTGACAGTAATATGCAAGAAGCGATGTTTTGGATCATTTCAAGACACAAGTTAATTTAAACTTTGAACCAAATTAGAGGATTCCAATGAATCAATAGTTTGTTTTCATATTCAATTCTATTTTTGATTTGAATATTCATTGAGTACAAATAGCCACAACGGCATCATCAATCGACTATATTGCGAAATTAGTTTTTATCATCAATTAGAGTATTTTTATTCTTCCGCCGCACCATATCCAACACAGAATCCCCCTTAATAAGTCTCAGTGACTTGTGTCGACGAATCAAAGTAGGTCCAGCCACTCGACGTCGCGGTAATGATGCCATTCTCGGTACTGGCGTCTTCACTGACATAGTCTCCCTGTGCAGCATTGTACTGATAGACGACCATGCTACCGTCTTACAGGGTATGCACGATCGTGCTGCTGGGTTCATTGATCGTCCCGCTGGTCAGCGTGATGGTTTTACCGACCCCAATGCCAGCCCTGCGCTCCGATCGAACTCCCGTCGCTGTTATAGGTTTGATTCACGCTGAGATCTGAACCACATAAGTCAGGAGGAGTATTTAACTTACTGATCTCAGTTCACTCTACTCCACTGCTCATTTCACGCTATAACATCAATCTAAAAAATCAAATTTTTTCGCATCGATTTTTCGCTCTACATAATGGCACACCATGCTGATCAAACAGCCATAAATACTAAAACTTGCTTGCACAAAGTTCTAAAAAAGCACATACTTTCATAGAACTTTATCTTTTCCTGCAGCGAGAATATCATGACAACCAAAAATACCATCGATACAGCGATTGCCAAACGCATGATCGAAGCCAGTGCAGTCCACACCGCAGCGATCATCGGACAGCCTGGTGGCTGGTCGGTCATGCTTAAAGTTGGGTTAACCGAAAAAGCACTGGGTGCGCAGCGAACCGACAAGCCACGACTTTGGAAATCGCTTGACCGCTGCGTGGACTATCTCAAAACGGAATTGCACATTGCGCGTTTCGATATGCTCGATGCCACTAACTACAGCACTGTGCCGATGACTGGCAGCACGAAGAACAGCGCCGCTGAGCGCATGCGCGAAGCACACCAGGCCGCCGCCTATACCAAATGGTTGAAAGCCGAGATTCAGGAAGCGATCGACGACCCGCGTCCGAGCATCCCGAACGAAGAGGTAAAACAGCATTTTGCAAAAAAACGGGAAGCCCTGCGGAAACGCATCGCGGCTGAACATGATTGAAGCTGGTTTGGAAACAGCTCGCATTGAATGATCGCGAGCGCATCATGGATCATATAGCCACGGACAATCCCCAAGCGGCATTGGACCTTGATGCCCTCATTGAGAAAAAAGCAGATCGCTTGATTGAACAACCGGAGCTCTATCGGATTGGCCGTAAACGTGGCACTCGTGAGATGGTGGTGCATCCGAATTACTTCGTGGTTTACCGGGTATTGAAAAACACGGTTGAGATTTTACGTGTGAAACATTCCGCGCAACAGTGGCCGACTGCATCGTAGACAGGAAAAAGCTCACTCTCCCCAAAAACAAAAAAACCCTTTGCGGGGTTTATTTTATTGGCGGAGAGGGAGGGATTCGAACCCTCGGATGGGTCGCCCCATCGCTTGATTTCGAGTCAAGTACATTCGACCACTCTGCCACCTCTCCGATTACCAGCTTAACTCCAGTCATGCGGCAGAACCAGACTGAAGCGCGCAATTATACGGACTAGACGGACTAAAAGCAATTCCGCACGAATCTAAATTTCAACCTGCGAACCAACTTCAATCACCCGGTTGCTGGGAATATGATAATAATCCGCAGCGTCACGGGCTGTACGTGACATCAAGACAAACAACCATTCACGCCATGCCGCCATTTCATGCTGCGGACGCGAAACGATGGTTTGACGCGTTACGAAAAATGAGGTTTCCATAATTTCAAATTTGAGCCCCTTGGCCTCCGCCAACTCCAGAGCATGTGGAATATCTGCTTCATTTTTAAAACCGTAAAATACGTCAAGCTGGTAACACTCGTTGCCCAGTGCCACAACCCGGACGCGTTCATCAAACGGCACCCACGGGATTTCCTGATTATAGACAGTTAGGAACACGACACGGTCATGCAAAATTTTATTGTGGGACAGGTTGTGCAACAGGGCATGGGGAACACCTTCCGAAGCACTGCGTAAAAATATTGCGGTTCCGGCGACACGCGGCGGTGGCGTAATGAATAATGATTCCAAAAAATCCTTGAGCGGAATCGCATGCATTTTTAAATTTTGGAATATCAGCGCGCGACCTTTGTGCCAGGTCAGCATAATCGTAAACATGAACGCACCCAACACTAACGGGAACCAACCACCGTGTAATATTTTCAGGGCATTGGCGGAAAAGAATGCTGCGTCAATGACAAAGAAAAATCCGGTAGAAAACACGCACAGCAGCAGGTTATATTTCCACGAATAACGAATCACGAAAAAAGTCAGGATCGTCGTAATCAACATGGTCGCCGTGACAGCAATACCGTAAGCCGCGGCGAGATTGGCGGATGAACCGAAACCAACCACGGCAGCCAGAACAACAACCAGCTGTATCCAGTTAACCATGGGCATATAAATCTGCCCTATCTCTTTTACCGAAGTATGGATAATCGACAAACGCGGCAGCAATCCCACAGAAATCGCTTCCTTGGTCATTGAATAGGTACCGGAAATCGTGGCCTGTGAAGCGATGACTGCAGCCACCGTCGACAAGGCGACTAATGGATAAATACTCCATGCACCTAGTTGATGGTAAAACGGATTATCAGCTGCAGCGGGATTGGTCAGCAGCAAACCGCCCTGCCCCAGATAATTCAGCATTAACGCGGGAAAAACGATGCCAAACCAGGCCAGACGTATCGGCGTGCGACCAAAGTGTCCCATGTCCGCATACAGCGCTTCGGCGCCGGTAAATGCCAACACAACGGCGCCGAGTGCCACAAAAGCCAGCCAGCCGTGGGCAAATAAAAAATTAATTGCATGAATAGGATTGAGCGCCGCCAAAATTACGGGCGCTTTAATAATATTGATGACCCCCATCACCGACAGAGATACAAACCATAGAACCATGATAGGTCCAAACCAGTTGCCTATGCCTGTGGTTCCCTTATATTGAAATGAGTACAGGGCGATCAAAACCAGCACGGTAATTGGAACGACTTTATTGCTAAAACTGGGAGTGGCAACGTTCAAACCTTCGATTGCAGAAATAACCGACATGGCCGGCGTAATGACCCCATCGCCGTAAAAAAGTGCGGCGCCGAATAATCCCAGTACCAGTAAAATAAAGCTCCAGCGAGATTTCTTGCCGACCGATTCGAGCGCCAGCGCCATCAAGGCGATAATCCCGCCTTCGCCGCGGTTATCGGCACGTAAAATCAGCGAGACGTATTTAAGTGCAACGATGATGAATAATCCCCACAAGATGAGGGATACAACACCAAGTATGTTTGCGGCCGTTAAATCCAGACCGTACTCGGAAGAGAAAATGGTTTGCATTGTGTATAGCGGGCTGGTGCCGATATCGCCATAAACAATACCAACTGCAGCTACGGTTAACGCTGCTTTGCTACTTTTTGTTGGTTGAAATTGAGTGGACAATTGTATACCTTGGAGTAATTAGTGCATTGCACAATAAGTCAACGGGATGCCCAAATCAAGCGATGTTTACAATATTTTTACTTCTTATATAAATGCCACTGTAATCGTGAAAAACCAGTTTGCCGCTGCCTTGAAGAATATTCCACCATCAATTCAATAATTTAGCCGGGTCTATAGCGGCAGCCAAAAAATTCCATCCGAAATCTGGCACTTTTACAGCAATTTTATGCCTGTCATTCCGTTGATAATAAACAACAAAAAGCATGGCAGATCTGCTCTGACAATAAATTTCGAGTCAAAAAAAAACCCGTAACTTTTCAATTACGGGCAAATTCTCTTTGGAAAGAATTGAGATACAGGGCAAGGATAGCGATAAATTGTGACCATCGAATGACAATCCCACTTACTTTTTTGATTAAGTTTTTAAAGTATTCAGTATGAATAAAATACCAAATTAAATTAACAACAAGTTCTTCACAAGTTTTGTGGATAACTTTAGTCATCCGAATGAAATATTTCTGCAATGCTTTGATTATTATTGCTTTTTATAGACAGCTTAAAATTTCAGCAGCAAATACTATTGCAAAGTGGTCATTGGTGAAAAATCTAGAAACCAAACACTTTTATCAACTAGCTGCGACGAGATACGCTTCTTTTTTTACGCAGATTAAATTCACTATAGGCTGTTTTACCGAAGATACAATGCCCTCCAAAATCAAATTAAATAATTAATTCATTAAGTAGTGCGCTGCGGGAACAAGTTCTGCTACAATGCGCGTCGTTGTGAAATTCAGGCCAGTGTAAGGCCTCGATTTTTAGACTATTCCCTGATAGCTCAGTTGGTAGAGCGACGGACTGTTAATCCGCAGGTCCCTGGTTCGAGTCCAGGTCGGGGAGCCAAAGAATACAAGGGGTTAGCTTAGGCTAGCCCCTTTTTCATCCATGGCAGTCAAGTGCGCACAGCTGCCAAAGCATCAATGTTGCAGGCGCTGCTACCACTACAAATCAGGACTTCATGTCCAATCCATACGCCAAAGTGATGCGGGCAAGGATATCTGCCACTGTCGCGCTTCCAAGGCCCAGCGCCTTTGGGTCGAGAGAATTATCCTTAGCTACAGCGGCAACAAATCTTTTCATGTCGAACGCGATTTTCTCCACCACGTTGATGCGATCGGCAGGTGCCAGCAGCTGTGACAGGCGAAGAACGTCATTGACGTGCTTACGAATATTTTTAGCGTCTACGTGCTCGCCCTGCTCATTGCGTGCGCTAAGCTCAAGCCACGCAACCGCCTTCAGGGGAATGAGTCGATCCTCTCCAATCCACGGCAAACTGTCTACGTCACGCCGCCCCGCCATGATGAAAGTGTAGTACGCATCATCTAGCAAGATCGCAGAAAGGCTTGAAACGACTTCATCGAATGGAATCGGCGTCAGCGTTCCGGCCGCGATCGGCCGTAGGCTATCAGGAACACGGGAAAATAATTCGACCATCGAGGGAAAGGTATCGTCTGACGGTTTCTGAAAGCGATAAAATGCCGGTCGCCCGACATTACCGGCTTGACGGATTTCATAACCGCCGGCCTGAATAAAATTCCAAAAGGCCTTTCCGAATTCAGGACTCAATGCTTCCACATGCAGTACAACGTCCAGGTCCTTTGTGGCGCGGAATTTCAGTCCTGCTCCTTCCATTGCCATGGTGGCCGCAGTACCTCCGATCAAAACGTATTGCTCCGAGTAGTCGGCAAACCAGTTACGAAAAATATTGAGTCCTTTTACCACGGCAGTTGCCCTTTCAATTCATCCAGAGCACTCTGAACGCGCTCGTCAGTGTTGTCTTGCAAACTAAGCGTCAGCGAGTACAAATCCACCGTGTCGCCATTAGGTTGCAATGCCGGACTGTAGTTCCACACCTGCCATTCATACGCGCCTGACACTGGCTCAGGTAGTTCTTCAATCCGCGGCAAAAAGGTGTTCCAGTCCGTTTGGTTGACTGCATACACAGGTATTTCTGGCTCTGCGAGCATCGAATAGCGTGCGAGCGCGCTTATGCCGGCGAGTCGCTTCGGCACGGTTGAGACAGCATCGGTGGGAAGCGCCCAAAAGGAGCGTTTGATCGGGTTGCGTAAAATAGGCCTTGCTTTAGCCCATGTGTCGATTGGCGGGGCCGCAAATCTCAATACGTTGTTGCGCCCCACCTTAACGGTGACAATGATGCCAGCCGCCGTCAGCTCCTTCACCGCTCGTGAGCGAGTCATTGACGTATAACCCAACTTCGCAATGATTTCTGATGGCTGCCACTCGACTTCCCATGTTGGACGCAGCAATGCAGTGATCAGAAGTGCTTGTGCAGAGGGACTGATCGTCGTCTGGGTTGTGTTATGACGCTGACGAAAATATTCGCGCAGGTCTATGCCCAGATCCGGCAAATAGAGCTGATTACCGGGGACGATGAAAGGTAACTTTTGTTCGACCAAGCGCTTGCGTTCAAAGGAAGTGAGCGCATTCGTCACGTAAACGACAATCTCATTGGTCATTGCCTGCAGTTTATCTACGCGCTTACGTATTTCACCGATTGTCGCCTGGCCGTCATTGCGGTCCATAGCAAGCAGGATTGGGCATCCGAGCAAGTCCAACTTCCAAAAGTCGAAGGCTCCGATCAGGAAATAGGGCAGCTTTTCTTGCTCTGTCCACGGTTGATAGTCCGGCACGGAGATGCCCAAAACCTCGTGCAGATAGCGCTGAACAGCAGTAGTCAGGATGTGCATGAACGCAACCTTAGTAACACAATACAAGCACAATAACATTACTAACGTTAAGGTGCAAATTAATGTTACATAAATGACCGATAAGAAAGACAGCTAAACGCTGCCCCAGCAATTTTGAGCGCGAGCCGCCAGCCCCTCGACTTTCAGTCGCATGAATTCGTTGCCGCGCTCGCCCAGTGCCTCTGCGGTACGCTGCCGTTCTTCATCGACATGCTCGCAGCCGGTTTATCCAATGACAACAGCGCATCCAACAAAGGTTGTGCTGCATCGGCGATGCGCTCCAGACTGGCGTCGCGCAATGCGGCGATATCCACGCGTACGGTGCTTTCCAGTCCGGCCCATTCCAGCAACGCGGCGCAGGCCGCCGGATGATCAAACAGACCGTGCAGATAGGTGCCCAAAATTTGCCCGTCTGCCGAGATGCCACCTTCAGGACGGCCCTCCACATAAAATGCCGGCAGATCAAGTGCAGCACCTTGCGTCACGCCCATATGAATTTCGTAACCACTGACTTCAGCCGCTGCAAATGCACACATACCGCTAACCTGCACCAGACGCTTTTCCGCGCTGATGTCGGTCGTCATGTCCAGCAAACCCAGGCCGCGTGACTCTCCCGTGACACCTTCGATCTGCAACGGGTCGTTGATTGCAGTGCCCAGCATTTGAAATCCGCCGCAGATACCGATCACCTTGCCGCCGTAACGCAGATGTTTTTGCAGTGCCGCTTCCCATCCGTTGGCACGCAACCAGGCCAGATCGGCGCGGGTATGTTTGCTGCCCGGCAGAATAATCAGATCAGCCGCCGGTATCGTCTGACCCGGCCCTATAAATTGCAGATCCACATCGGGATGAGCACGCAAGGCATCGAAATCGGTATGGTTGCTGATGCGCGGAATCACCGGCACGATGATCCGAAATTTACCGCGGCTGGCCTGCTGATCCAGCACCGCATCTTCCGCATCCAGATGCAGGCCATGCAGATACGGCAGTACTGCCAGCACCGGCTTGCCGGTCTGCTGTTCCAGCCACTCCAAACCGGGTTCCAACAGAGAGATATCGCCGCGGAAACGGTTGATGACAAAGCCGATTATGCGCGTGCGCTCGCTTTCAGAAAGACAGAACAGCGTACCGACGATATGGGCAAATACACCGCCGCGATCGATGTCAGCCACCAGAATCACCGGACAATCCACCGCTTCTGCAAAACCCATATTGGCAATATCGCGATCACGCAGATTGATCTCAGCCGGACTGCCGGCACCTTCCACGACTATCGTTTCGTACTGTTCAACCAGACGCTGATACGATTCCAGCACCGCCTGCATCGCGACGGTTTTGTAGTGGTGATAATCACGCGCATCCATGTCGGCCTTGACCCGGCCGTGAATGATCACTTGCGCACCGGTGTCGCTGGATGGTTTTAACAGCACGGGATTCATATCGCTGTGCGGTGCCAATCCGGCAGCCTGCGCCTGCAATGCCTGCGCCCGGCCGATTTCTCCACCGTCTTCGGTCACCGCACTGTTCAACGCCATATTCTGCGGTTTAAACGGCACGACTCGCACTCCCTGACGGCGCAGCAAGCGGCACAGCGCCGCGACCACGGTGGTTTTGCCGGCATCCGACGTGGTGCCCTGCACCATCAAGGTTGTATAGTGACTCATAATAATCTTAAGAATAGTGACTGAGATCGCACAGGTTGCGCTGCGCGCTTCGTAGTCCAACCTACGAAACTGCAATTATTTACGTCTGCTGCGTGCCGTATCCAACCTGTCGCACAACTCTGCGGTTCCGTCTATCATGCGCGGTCCGGCGCGATTAAGCAGATTGCCATCGACCAGAAAAAGATTATTGCGCTTGACCGCAGTCATTAACGGATAGCGCTTCCACATCGTGACTCCTCCATCGGACGGATTCTTTTCATCGGTGCCGATGATCGCCTCGGGATCTTCCTGCAACACCGCTTCGATGCCGACATTAGGCGCTGTCACTTTCATGTCAGCGAAAATATTCACCCCGCCGCAAACCCGGATCGCGTCGCTGACAATGTGCTGACCGTTCAGCGTGTATAACGGTTTGTCCCACACCTGATAAAACAGTCGTACCGGCGCGCGATGTGCATATTTATCGGTCAGTGCGGCCAGCTTCTGCTGCAGGTTATCGGCCGCTTTATTGGCGACGGCTTCAGTTCCCATCAACACACCCAGACGGCGTACACTATCCGGAATTTCGATCAATTTGTGCGGCTCGCTATAGAACAGCGGCACACCCAGGCGGCGCAGCAAGTCATCCTGTTTATCTGTGTGCGTGTAGCGCCAGACCACCACCAGATCCGGTTTCATAGCAATAATACGTTCCAGATCCACATCAAGGTTATCGCCGATCTGCGGAAGTTTTTTTGCCGCTTCCGGATAATCGCTGTAACTTACCGTACCGACGATCCGGTCGCCGCCACCTGCTGCGAACAGCAGTTCGGTCACGTGCGGCGCCATCGAAATAATGCGCCGGGCCGGTTTTTGCAAGGTGACCGTATTGCCGAAATCGTCTCTGACGCTGATCGCCGCTTGCGCGTCAATGGCGCAGAGAATATACAAGGCCCACAAACTCAATAACCCTCTGCTTAAAGAACCATATTTCATAGTTGTCCTGTTGAGTTGGAGAGCGACGGTAAAAAAATGCGCTGTGCGCCATGGGTGATCAGTTCTATCGGATATCCCAGACACAGGCTCACATTCGTCGCGGTCATGATGTCGCCTACTGCTCCGGCCTGATAACTGCCGTCCCCCATCAACAGCAAAGCGTGGCTGGCGATGCTGCAAGCCATATTCAGATCGTGGCTGACCATCAGCACGGTTTTGTGATTCTCGCGACAGAATCTGGCCAGCAGCTGCATCACGCTGATCTGGTGCGCCAGATCCAGCGCATTGGTTGGTTCGTCCAGCAACATCAGTTGCGCGTCCTGTGCCAGCGTGGCGGCAATGGCGACGCGCTGCCGTTCGCCGCCGGACAGGCTGCGTATATCCCGCTGGGCCAGATCCGCCACATCCAGTTCGGTCAGGGCGGCGTGTGCTGCAGCGATATCCTGTTCCGACTCCCAGTAATTACCGTCGTGATAGGGATGACGCGCACCCAGCACGATGTCTATCGCGCGATAGCCAAACGCATCATTACGCCCCTGCGGCAGATACGAGCGTCTGGTTGCCAGCTGCAACAAGGGGATGTGATGAATGGCCTGCTCATTGATAAAAATTTCCCCGGTTCTGATTCCGGCATCGCTTAACCCGGCCAGACTGCGCAGCAAAGTCGTTTTTCCGGCGCCGTTGCGACCGATAATGCACCAGCATTCGCCGGCATGGACTTGCCAGTTCAGATTACTGACCAACTTGCGATCACCAATGGTCAGATTGAGACTGACAGTGCGAAGTACGGTCTGCTGTAAGGTAGGCTGTAGCATTATTTTGCGATCCGCTGACGATGCTGATGCAGTTGCAGCAAAAATAGCGGCACGCCGATCAAGGCGGTAATCACCCCCACCGGCAATTGTTGCGGAGCCACGATGCTGCGCGCCAGCGTGTCAGCCAGTACTAAAAAACTCCCTCCCGCAAGACAGGAAGCCGGCAGCAGCAAACGGTGATCGGGGCCCCAGGCAAAGCGGCAGGCATGCGGCATGATCAGTCCGACAAAACCGATACTGCCGCTGCTGCTGACCGCGCTTGCAGTGAGAATGGCGGCACAGAAAAATAATATTTTGCGCAGGCGTCCGACCGGTACACCCAGCGTACCGGCACTGTCGGAATACAGCGCCGCGATATTAATCTGGCGCGCATTCTTGCCGACATAAATCAGTACGCCCAAAAAAATCAGCCAGGGATATAGCCGCAACGGTGCGTCAGACAAATCACCGATCAGCCAAAACACCATGCTGCGTAAGCGGCCGTCCGGGGTAATCGCCAGTATCAGCGTGATGATCGCCATGCAGCCGGAACCGACGATCACGCCGGTCAGCAACAGCGTAGCAGCGCTGCCCTCCGCGCTGCCGCTGCCTTTGAAATCCTGATACGCCAGCCAGAACAGCAAACCTGCCACCGCCAGTGCGCCACCGAAAGCGGCCAGATCCACCATCCACGCCACGCCAAAGATCAGCATGGCTGACAGCGCACCAACCGCCGCTCCGCCCGACACACCCAGTACATAAGGATCGGCCAGCGGGTTGCGCAGCAAGGCCTGCATCAGCACGCCCGCCAGCGCCAGCGTAGCACCGGTCACAAACGCCGACAGTGCGCGATGCAAACGCAACTCAACCAGCGTGGCAGCCAACGAAGACGGCGTGGACTGCAGCGACTCCTGCAGCGCATGAAGCATCTCGGAAAACGACAGCGCGACTGAGCCTATGCAGCAGGCCAGCGCCACCGAGGCGATGGCCACCAGCAGCAAACCTGTCAGTATCAACTGCGCGCGACGCGCGGAATGGTGGTAAGTAATAAGCACGACTTTCCTGATTAACTTGGAGTTTGCTACAGCAGTCCCTGCCATTTGCATGGAGATGACTAAGGCCAGCAAAACTGCGCCATTCTAAGGTTTGTCCTAATTTACAGCAAGCAAGGTTTGCGCAGTGCAGCACTTCGTTGCGCAGCACCGCTTTGCGCAACTCGGCACTGATGGTCAGCGTCTGATTTATTAATTGGCAACGCCGTATAAAAATTGTTCAAATTTATTCAAATTGACTTGCGTTAGCAGCGCGATCGCCTAAGCTGATTGGGGACGATGGCGTCACAAATCTATTTTCTGATCTTGTAAAGCGGAGCTAATCGATGCCGGCACCCTCCGATGCATCCCTACCGGTACCATCCCGTTGGCCATGGCTGGCCGACTTTCTGACAGGCGAACGGCGCGCATGGATATTTGTGGGCAAGTCGCTGCTGGCCATCTACACGGCTGCGTGGTTGGCAATGTGGCTGCAACTCGAGCAACCCGCGACCACCATGATTACGGTAACCATCGTCATGAATCCGCACAGCGGCATGGTGCTGGCCAAGAGTTTCTACCGTGCGATAGGCACACTGACCGGCAGTCTGGTTGGCCTGGCGTTAATGTCGGCATTTCCGCAGCAGCGCGAATTGTTCCTGCTCAGCCTGTCGTTATGGGTGGGCTTGTGCGCAGGCGGCGCCACCTTATACCGCAACTTCATGTCCTACGGTTTCGTTTTGGCCGGCTACACCGCCGCGATCGTTGCGCTACCGGCGATGAATAATCCGCTCAATGTCTTCGACTCGGCGGTGATGCGCGTGAGTGAAGTGCTGCTCGGTCTGCTGGTCGCGGCGGTGGTCAGCGATCTGGTGCTGCCGGAACGGTTACGCAGCGTAATGCGGCAAGGCGCACGCGAGCAATTCGCAAAATTCACCGACTTTGTGCGCGACAGTACAGGTGGCATGATCCCGCGCGCGCATATGGAACAGGTCCATCTTGAGTCGGTGCGTAACGCCGTCCACCTGGAGGATATGCGCGCATCGGTCATCTTCGAAGATCCGGAAGCGCATGTGCGCAGCACACGCATGCGATTACTCAATCAGCGCTACATGGCCGCCAGCACCAGCTTTCAGTCGCTGCACCACCTGATCAACCGGCTGCTACGCAACGGCAACTCAACCGTTGCCGATGCTCTGATCAAACTCTACCGGCCTATCAGCACCGCATTGTCGCCGGTCTCTGCGGATCAGGATGAACCCACCGTGTTCGCCGCGCGCCTGACCGAATGTGTGGAGCGGTTAGCCACGCAGATCGGGATTCAGCGCCGTGCGTTACCCGACCCGGCCAAGTTGCTGGAATTCGACACCGGCGCCGCCCTGCTGCAGCGTTTCGCCGCCGAGCTGCGCGATTTTTCTGCGCAGGAAGCGTCGCTGCGCGGTAAGCAGACGCGCGGTACGGTGGAACGGGTGCACTTTCGCCGCGCCAACGACATCCCCGGCGCGGCAATCGCGGTACTACGCACCTTTCTTACCATGGGCGTGCTCAGCACTTTCTGGCTCGCCAGCGGCTGGGCATACGGGGTCAGCGCGATGCTGCTGGCGACGATTTTTTGCGGCCTGCTGGCGGCTTCACCGAATCCAATCGGCGCAGCCAAACACACGCTGGCCGGTTACGCGGCCGGCATGGTAGCCGCATTTATCGTGGTGTATGGATTACTGCCGGGCAGCGCCGATTTCGCCAGCCTGATCGCAGCCAGTGCCGCTTTCCTTCTGATCGGGCCGTATCTGACTACACGTGACACGTTGCCGGGCGTCGGTGCAGGCTACTCTCTCGGTTTTGTGTATATCCTGTCGTTGAAAAATCCGATGGTGTATGACCCGGCACATTCGTTCAATGACGCAGTGGCGCAGCTCGCCGGGATTTCGCTGGCCGGTCTCGCATTCGTGTTTATACCGACGGTGATCGGTTCCGCCTGGCAGCGTGCACGCCAAATGCGCCGCATGCGTGAACAGGTGGCGCTGGTGGCGAATGCACCGCTGGACGGTTTGGCGTGGCAATTTGAGAGTCTGAGCCGAGATCTGTTCCAGCAGATCGTGACCTATACGCAGCCGGACAGTGCCGAATCGCGCAGCCTGCTGACCTGGGGACTCTCGGTGCAGGAGAGTGGTCGCGCGGTGCTCGAATTGCGTCAGGAATTGGCCGACCGTGACGACATCGCCCCGCCGGCGCGAGTTGCTGCGACTGAGGCGCTGCACGCAGTGGGACGGCTGTATGAACACCCCGACGCGACACGCTGGCGGCTTGCCGATGATGCCGTGCTTGTCGGGATTGCCGCCTGTGGCAACGCGACTACGGTGCGCCAGTATCTGTACCAACTTTACAGTGCGCTGCACGACGACCAGTCACCGTTCGCTGCGTATATTCCAGCCACCCAACCATCACCGGAGTCCGACCATGCCACATGAAATCGCCGTCTACGGCGTGTTGATGCCGGGACTGCTGCCGGTGTTTCTCGGCTGCCTGTTGGTGATGGTGCTGCTTGATCTGGCGGTAGGTCGGCTCGGCCTGTACCGCCATGTCTGGCACCCGGCGCTGTTCCGGTTTTCCGTGTTCGTCTGTCTGTTCGGCATTGCCGGACTGTTGTTGATCCGCTGAGGCATCTTATGAAAATACAATCGCTGTTACGCTTCCTGATCACCGCCGTCGTTTTCATCATCGCGCTGCTGCTCGGCCATGCGCTATGGAGACACTATCTGTACGCGCCGTGGACCCGCGATGGACGTGTGCGCGCCGAGGTGGTGCGCATCGCGCCCGATGTCACCGGTCTGGTCACGCAGGTGCCGGTGGCTGACAACCAGGCCGTGCACAAAGGCGATGTGCTGTTGACGATAGATGAAGAAAGATATCGCTTTGCAGTGGAGCAGGCCGAAGCAAATCTTGCCGCAGCCCAGGCCAGTGCCAGCGCAGCAGGCGCCAGCATCAAGGCCGCCATGGCCGCCACCGCTGCGCGCAAAACTGAATTCGATATGCGCCAGGAACAGGCGGTACGACGCCAGCAACTCGGCGATGTCATCGCCCAGGAATCGCGCAACGATGCGACCTCGGCTGCTGCTGCCGCGCACGCCGGTTTTCAGCAGGCGCAAGCCGGCGCAAGTCAGGCTCGTGCCGCACGCGGGCAGGCGCTGGCAGCAGTGCAGCAGGCACAGGCCGCGCTGGATACCGCCAGACTGAATCTGGCGCGCGCCGTAGTGCGGGCACCGGTGGACGGCTATGTCACCAACCTCGATGTGCGGGTCGGCGACTACGCCGCGGTTGGTCATCCGCTATTGGCGCTGATCGACAGTCACAGCTATTACCTCTACGGTTATTTTGAAGAGACCAAGCTGCCGCAGCTGCGCATCGGCGATCCGGCAGACATCACGCTGATGGCCGGCGGCGCGCGATTCAAAGGCCACATCAGCGGTATCGCGCGCGGCATCAGCGACCGCGACAATCCGACCGGCGGCGATCTGCTGGCGAGCGTCAATCCCACCTTTAACTGGGTGCGTCTGGCGCAGCGCGTGCCGGTGCGTATCGCGATCGACACCGCCAACCTGCCGCCGGATACCGTGCTCGCCGCCGGTACCACTGCGACGATAGAGGTGCATCCACATCAAGCCGGTGCTGCGCGATGAAGCGCCGTTACGCAACCGCACTGTATTTGGCTATCCCTTTGGCGCTGGTTGCCTGCGCCAATAGCGGTGATTTGCATACCACCGGCCAGCTGACCGATCCGCAGAGCCTGAAAGTTGAACGCAGCCTGGCCGGCGCACCGCTCAGTCCCACAGCCTGGCCGCAGCAGGATTGGTGGAGCGCTTTCGGCGATCCGCAGCTCACGGCGCTGATCAACGAGGCACTCAAAACCAATCCGCATCTGGATGAAGTCGAGGCCAGAGCCAGACAGGCGCAGGCAGCAGCCAACGGCAAGAACGCGGCGCGCGAACCGCGCATCGATCTGGGCGCCGGTATGGAAGGCGCGCGACTTTCCAGCCGGGACCCGCTCTATCCCGCTTACGATCTGGGCGCATGGGGCTGGGCCGAAGAGGTGTCGTTGAATTTTTCATGGGATCTGGATTTATGGGGCGGTAAACGCGACGCGTGGGAAGCTGCGCTGGGACGTAGCCGTGCAGCGCAGATCGATGCGTATGCGGCGCGCGTCCAGTTATCGGTGAATGTGGCACGCGCCTATGTGAGTCTGGGTTATGCCTTCGACCTGAAGGATGTGACCGACGCCGAGCTGCAACGGGCCGACAAATCATTGGGATTGATACATAGGCTGGTGGCAGGTGGACTGGAAGCCCCGCAGCAGGAGTATCTGGCCGACTCGCAACTGGCCAGCGCCAGACAGCAGCAGGCGCAGGCTGAACGTGCCATCGATGCGGCGCGCAGCAGCCTGTCGGTACTGCTTGGACAGGGTCCCGATCGCGGGCTGCTGATCACGCGTCCGCATTTGCAGGACCTGGGCACCCCTGCCCTGCCGGAACAATTACCGGCCGGTCTGCTCGGTCGTCGCGCCGATCTGGTCGCCGCGCGTTGGCAGATCGAGGCTGCTGCCAAAGATATCAAGTCGGCCAAAACCGAGTTCCTGCCGAATATCAGCCTGGGCGCCATGGTCGGCCTGATCGCGCTTGGCGGCTCCAATCCTTCCACTATCCATCTGTTCGAAGCACCGGCCCGCACTTACAGCGTCGGCCCCGCGCTGACGCTGCCGATTTTCGATGGCGGCCGACTGCGCGCCAATCTTGCCGCTGCTGATTCCGGCTATGACCAGCTGGTGGCGCGTTACAACGGGCTGCTGGTCCACGCGATTAACGACGTCGCTGACGATCTGTCCGCACTGACGTCGATACGCAACCAGATTGCGCTGGAAAAAAGTGCGCAGCAGGATGCGCGCAAAAGCTGGGAAGACGCCATCAAGGCATACAAGAGCGGCCTAAGCGGTCCGCTCGCTCCGCTGATCAGCCGCCAGCAATTGCTGCTCACAGAACAACGCCTGGCTGCGCTTGAAAGTCAGCAGGCGGATATTTCTGTCAGATTGATAGAGGCGCTGGGTGGCGGCTATGACGCGGCGAAAAATTAGCCGCAGATGCAGTGTGTTGGGCGGGTTGGGCTACGCTTCGTGGGTTGGGCTTCACCTCGTGGGTTGGACTACATCTCGTAGGTTGGGCTACGCTTCACCAGCCCAACATTCACCCCCAAATTTACCTCATCTTTCCTTTATCAAAGACCGAGTGTTGGGCTGGTAAAGCGTAGCCCAACCTACTTCAAAGGCCGAGTGTTGGGCAGGTGAAGCATAGCCCAACCTACGCCAATAGGGTCGCAGCGTTGCCGTCTTTTTATCGAATCAACCCGACTGTGCATTTAGCGCCGCATGTACTACAGTACATAAGGATCAGACCGCAATCTGGTTACCAAAAAAGAAATAACCAAAATATTCGAACAAAATCAGGGAGACCGCCGTGCACAAACTGACGTTCCAGCAAAAGCTATGGGTGCCGTTAATTTGCAGCCTGTTATGCATTACCGCAATCTTTGTTTTCGACGCGATACAGACCAGAAATCTGCGCATAGACGAACGATCCAACGACTTGCAGAATCTCGGCGATGCAGGGATCAGCATCGTCAAGGAATTCGGCGATCAGGCGCAGGCAGGTACGCTGAGCAAGGAGGAAGCACAGAAGCAGGCCGTTGCCGCCATCAGGGGTTTTCGTTACGGCAAAGACGGTTACATGACGATCAGCAGCGGAACCGTTTCGGTGATTCATCCCATGAAGCCGGAACTGACCGGTAAAGACCTGGCAGATCTCAAAGACCCGAACGGGGTGTATGTCTACCGGGTCATTGCACAAATCGGACACAGTGCTGAAGGCGGCGGCTTTATGCGGTATGAATGGGCCCGGCCGGGCGCTACTGCGCCAGTACCTAAACTGAGTCGGGTTGCGCATTATGGTCCCTGGGACTGGGACCTGGTTACCGGCGTGTATATGGATGATATAGACGACGCGTTCCGTAACTCGCTGCTGAAATCGGGCGGTATGCTGATCGCCGTCTGCGCGCTGCTGGCGTTTGTCGTCAGCATCGTCAACAAGAATCTGCGCCACACCATCGGCGGCGACCCTGAATACGTGAGTGAAGTTGCCCGGGAGATTGCAGAAGGCAATCTGAGTATCCCGGTCAGAACGCACGAAAGTGACCGCCACAGCATTCTGTATGACATGAAGACCATGCAGATGCAGCTGGCCGAAACGATAGGCGAAATCCGTCGCAGTGCCGACACCATCGCCATCGCCTCGTCCGAGATTGCATCCGGCAATATGGATCTGTCGAGCCGTACCGAATCTCAGGCCAGCTCGCTCGAAGAAACCTCGGCCTCGATGGAAGAACTGACTTCGACCGTAAAACAGAACGCCGACAACGCCGTGCAGGCCAATGAGCTGGTGCTGTCTGCGTCTAAAGTTGCCGAACAGGGCGGTCAGGTCGTCTCAAAAGTCGTTCAGACCATGCAGTCGATTAATTCGTCGGCCGCCCGGATAGTCGACATCATCAGCGTAATCGATGGCATCGCATTCCAGACCAACATCCTGGCATTGAATGCGGCAGTAGAGGCTGCGCGTGCAGGTGAACAGGGACGCGGTTTTGCGGTGGTGGCGTCCGAAGTACGCAATCTTGCACAGCGATCCGCCAGCGCTGCCAAAGAAATCAAGGAACTGATCAACACCTCGGTAGAAAACATCAACGAAGGCAGTGTGCTGGTGGCCGAAGCCGGCAACACCATGGATAAAGTGGTGGAAAGCGTAACGCACGTGACCGAGATCATGGCCTCAATTACCGCGGCCTCGCGCGAGCAAAGTACCGGTATTGGCCACGTGGGTCAGGCGATAGTCGACATGGATGAGGTGACGCAGCAAAATGCGGCGCTGGTCGAACAGGCCGCCGCCGCAGCGGCCAATATGCAGGATCAGGCTGCGAATCTGGCGCAACTGGTGGCGCATTTCCGTTTAGGCAGCGATACCGCATCATCAGCATCAGCTGCATCTCCTTCAAGCCCGCACCGCATTGTTCCCATTTCAGCAGGACAGCGGGTGGCGTTACCCAGATAGGAGACCGGAGGGCAACTTGACAAAAAGTTCCCACAGGAATATAGTTCATTAATGGATGATTCATTAATGGATAGCATGCAAACCAAACAGCACCCGGCCGCCGCAAAACACACTCTGACTATCTGCATGGCACTCGCACTGTGCCTTGCCGGTTGCGCAGATATGGGCGGAATTGCGCCGCGCTCACAGTTGACCGATCCCAATACGCTGGCAGCCGGCAAAGATGTCAAGAACGTCGCCACTTCACCAGCCAACTGGCCAACCGAAAAATGGTGGGAAACCTATCAGGACCCGCAGCTGAATATGCTGGTAGCAAAAGCTATCGCAGGCAATCCCAGCCTGAAGATGGCAGCGGCACGGGTAGCCGAAGCGCAGGCGATTGCCGGCATCGTTCACGCCGCCAGTTTGCCAAAAGTGGACGGTCGGGTCGGACTGGGCAGCATCCGTTACAGCGAACAGGATTTTATTCCGCCACCTTACGCCGGTCACACCACCTGGACCAACAGCGCCTTTTTGTCGGCAAGCTATGACCTGGATATCTGGGGCCGGGACAGTAAAAGCGAATCCGGCGCGCTTGATAATGTGCATGCCAGCGAAGCCGAGGCGCAGGAGTCCCGCGTCGCTTTAGAGACGCTGGTGGTACACGCCTATGTCGATTTATCGCTGCAATATGCGCTGCGCGATACGGAACAGCGCACGCTGGCCGAGCAGCAGAAAATCGTCGATATTGCCAATCGCCGTCGCGAAATTGGCCTGGGTACGCAGCTTGAAATCAGCCAGGCCGAAGCGCCGATACCGGTGACGCAGTCGCATCTGAAACAAATCAATGAGCAGATCGAGGGTTTGCAGCATCAACTGGCAGCTTTATGCGCTGCGGGTCCTGCGGCGGGTGATGACATTACCCGTCCGAACCTGAGTAACCCCATCAGCCCGGTCAGCACGATTGCGTTACCGTCGAGTTTGCCCGCCGAATTAATCGGCCATCGTCCTGACGTGGTGGCCAATCGCTGGCGCGTTGAGGCATCGGCGCGCGGCATCGATGTGGCTAAAACCGCGTTTTATCCGAATGTGGATTTAAGTGCGATGTTCGGCTTTCAGAGTCTGGGATTTCCGGGATTTCTGAGTAACGCCTCGCGCATGGATGGCATTACGCCCGCCGTTTCTCTGCCGATTTTTACCGGTGGCAAATTGCGCAGCCAACTGGGCGTACAGACTGCCCGCTATGATCAGGCGGTAGAACGTTATAACCAGTCTGTGATCGATGCCATGCGTAACGTGGCCGATCAGGTGTCGCTGTGGCGTTCGCTGACAGACCAGCAGCAGGATACGCAGCGTGCCGTCGAGTTGGCGCAGCGCAGTTACGATCTCGCGGTGCGCGGGTATCGGAGCGGCCTGATTGAATATATCAATGTGCTGAGCGCTCAGGTTAATCTGCTCAATCAACAGCAAAACGATGCCAAAGTCAGGTTCGGCCAGTTGAACGCGTATGCAGGACTGGTGCGTTCATTGGGCGGCGGCACAGAACCACAGCAAGTCCCCGGGAAAACTTAATCATGCCTAAAAAAAATCTGATCTCATTCGACACCATACAAAAAAGCCTGATTGTGGTTAAACAAAAGCTCCCGGATTTCCCGGTCGAATATACGCGGCTGGTACGTCTGATCGCGAACGTGCATCAGCGCACGGTGGGCGTGTATAACGATTTGTTGAAACAGTTTGATCTCACTTACCGTACTTACTCAGCGCTGATGTCGATCTACACCGCAGGCGAATCCGGTATTACCCCGTCCGCACTGGCCGAAGCGATGGGCGAAAAGCGCACCAATGTCACACGTCTGTGCGATGAACTGTTGCAGCTGAAGTTGATTAGCCGCGATTCCGGCACCGAAGACCGACGCAATATCCATCTCCACATTTCAACCGAAGGTGAAGCATTGCTGGACCGTCTGGCGCCGCGCATCAAGGAATTACTGACCAGGCTATACGCGCCACTCAGCCAGAAACAGCTGGACGATGTCGAGGCCGCGCTGTACAAAAATTTGCAGGTGCTGGTGCAGATGAACAAGCTATCCGGCGATGACTGAACCATCATGATACGAACTGTACTTGATGCCGCCAAAGCGTGGTGCAGAGAAGACGCGCCGAACTGGATATTCGCCTGCAAAACCAGCGCCGCAGGATTACTGGCGCTGTGGATTTCGTACCGGCTCGAATTCACCCAGCCGCAATGGGCGCTGATGACCGTATTCATCGTGGCGCGCAAAGAAAGCGGTCTGGTGATGACCAAGAGTTTTTACCGGATACTGGGCACCGCAGTCGGTTGCGGCATGTCGCTGTTGCTGGCGGCATGGTTCTCGCAAAGCGCTGAACTGTTTCTGTTGACGCTGGCGTTATGGATAGGCTTATGCGTGGCACTGGCAGCGCGTTATCGCGGTTTCCAGTCCTACGGTTTTATGCTGGCCGGCTATACCGCCGCCATCGTCGGATTCGGCGCGGCGGCGACCCCCAGTCATGCCTTCGATATTGCCCAGTCGCGACTTTCGGAAGTGGTGGTGGGAATATTGTGCGCCGGCGTATTCGCCGAAGCGTTTTTTCCTGTGCATGCCAGCACCCGTTTGATTCCCGACGCGCTGGCTCGCTTCAAACGATTTGCCGATTTCGTGACGCATGCGTTTGCGCTGGAGATGAATTCAGCCCGCATGCAGGAAGTGCAACAGGGTTTTCTTGCCGATATCGTGGCCAGCGAAACACAACGCAGTTCCAGCTTTCTGGAAAGCCCGCAAGCCCGGGTGCGCGATGCGCGCCTGCGCTGGATGAATGCCAGTTTCATGAAAATCTCCAGTACCTTTCATGGCTACATACAGGCCATGCGACGCTTCCGCGCTCACGCTCCGGCCGAGGCGACAACCATTTTCACGCAGCACTATGACACGCTGGTCAACTGCATGCAGGATCCTGAACAGAATCCAATCACGATCACTGGCAGACTGGCCAGCTACCGCGCCACCCTTCCGCAGCAGCACGCCCAGATTGAAGCGCTGTTTTGCGCCACCGACGACGTTGCGGCACGGCGCGATGCAATCGCCGCATTTGGGCTGTATCTGCGCGTGGTCGCAGAACTGTCTGATTACGCGGAGGCTGTCGCTGCATTGAACACGACTAAAGCAGCCAGTCCGCCGGCCATTCCGGATTTTGCGCTACATGCGGACAGCTGGATCGCCGCGCTGTCCGGTATCCGTGCCGTCGGCGTGCTCTTTGCACTATCGGCTTTCTGGATCGCGACCGCCTGGCCCGGTGGTAACGGCGCAGCAATTCTGGGAGCGGTGTTCTGCATTTTATTCGGTGCCGCGCCATCTCCGGTGGCCGTAGTCAAGCGCGTGGGAGTTGGATTTGCGATAGGTCAGGTCATGGCTTACGTATGCATGTTTATGGTGTTGCCGCCAGCCGACGGATTTAATGCCATGGCACTCGGCCTGCTGCCGTTTCTGATCTTTTGCGCATGGCTGCTCGAACACAAACAATACGCAACCGAAGGCAGCGGCGTTTATCTCGCTTTCATCACCGCAATGGCGCCGCATAACCAGATGCACTATGACATCGTCAACTTTCTGAATGACGCCATCGGCACCTTTATCGGCCTGGGTGCCGCCGGTGTCGCTTTCGCCATCACGCCTGCTTCCGCAGTGCGATTGCGTAGCCGTCTGTTGCAGCGACTGGGACAACAGGCCGCAGAGGCCAGCCTGGCACCGCTGCGCAATGGAAAATTGCGCCACCATTTTGAAAGCCGCACCCGCGATCTGCTGTACCAGTTGAGTACTCCGCCAGCCAGCACTGAAGGCAATACGGGTGAGGCTCTCGGTCATGCCATGGCGATACTTGAGGTGGGGCAGATAGTGATTGAAATGCGGCTCGCGCTGAACGACATGAGCGACACCGGCAGCTTGAAAAAACCGATGACACGCCTGCTCAAAGAGATTGCTGCGTTGTGTGAACATCCCGGCGACGCACTGCGCACTCAGGTGATCAATGCACTTACCCAGCTTGATGTCGCACTCGACAGTCTGAACGCAGCCGGCGACGCCGATGCAGCACGACGTGATCAGCTACAAATCGGGCGCTATCAAATCCGCGCCATATTGCGCGACGACGACTGGTTCCGGCTGGTGCGCACTAGCCAGGTTCAATCCAACGTTACTTTGAAAGTCAGCCATGCCGCGTGAATTTGCTTTGGGCGATATTTACTTCCCCACTCTACTGGTAATTTTTTTATTGGCCGTGCTGCTGAATTGGGTGCTGTCCTGGATGCTGGCAAAGCTGGGGCTGAACCGTTATATGTGGCATCAATCGCTGTTCCATCTGGCTTTGTTTGTTTGCCTGTTTGCGACTATGGCGCTGCAAATTTACTAGGCCCGTAACTGACCGGCCTACTTACTTATTTACTCCCTTATTAACCACCACACTCTCATGTCTAAAATCCAAACTCTGATACGCGTGCTGATCACGCTGACTGTTCTTGGCCTGGCCGCACTGCTCGGTACGCGTCTGTGGAACCACTACATGCACCAGCCGTGGACCCGCGATGGTCGCGTGCAGGCCGACATTATCAACGTCTCTGCCGACGTTGCCGGGCATGTGGTTGAAGTGCTGGTCAAAGACAATCAGCTGGTGCACAAGGGCGACCTGCTGATCAAAATCGATCCGGAACGCTATCGCATTGCGTTGCTGCAGGCCGAAGCGGCGTTACAGGCACGGCGTGCCGATCTGGCGCAGAAACAGCGCAGTGCCGAGCGGCGTGCCAAAGTGGATGATCTGGTGATATCCAACGAAGTGCGCGAGATGGCGGACACCCAATCGCAAACGGCTGCTGCACTGGTGCAGGAAGCGCAGCAACAGGTCGCGACCGCCAAACTCAATCTGGCGCGCACCGATGTGACCGCTCCGGTAGACGGTTATGTCACCAATCTGCTGGTGCACCCCGGCGACTATGCGCAGGCCGGACGTCCGGAATTGGCGGTGGTCGACAAGGATTCGTTTTGGATTTACGGATATTTCGAAGAAACCAAAATCCCGACTCTGCATGAGCACGATCCGGTGGCAATCACGCTGATGAGCGGCACACAGAAACTGCAAGGTCACATCGAAAGCATCTCCCGCGCGATTGCTGACCGGGATAACACCACGACCCCGGAATTACTGGCCAACGTCAATCCAACCTTTGCCTGGGTGAGACTGGCGCAGCGCATCCCGGTAAGAATTCATATTGATAAAGTGCCGGAAAACGTATTGTTAAGCGCGGGAATGACCTGCACGGTGATCGTTACTCCGACGTAGACGGCATTGACTCATATTGAATTTCATTGATATCACTCGTTTGCCTGGTCGCGGTCAACTTGCCGGATTTTAAGCCTGGCTTCTGACTGCAGACAGCGCGCATCAAACTGTTCCCATCCATGCTAAAACTTTTCGATGCATTTTTGCCGCGAAAAAGTTGAATCGCCTTGTCGCTCATCCATCAAGTGAATGCAGCGCTTTATAGGCAACTGCTGTAATTTATTCGGTGTATCGCCCGAATCATTGAAAAAATATAATCAACCACGCAGCGCAGGCGGCAACAGTCGCTCCACCGTTGCGCGTCACTTTCTGCACATTCCAATTTTCAAACGAGGCTGATTATGTTGACTCCCACCCAAAGCAGAACAAGCATGCAAATTTATGATGCCGTACCTGATTTTCCGAAAGTGCTGACTGAATTGATCAGTCAATATTATTCTTACGACGACTTGACCGACCTTGCGCAGACCTCAATAAAAGTCGTCAATACCAACAAACAAATCGATGTTGGTGGACGGAGCATGAATCACGGTGAGATCCCATTATTTGAGATCGAAAATCCAGAGGAATTGGAAGCCGTAACTTACTGCCTCATTTCTCCAGACTGTTGCCCTTTAATAAAAGAGGCTGTGATCAAAAACTTTCTTTTGGCAACTGACACAGTCAAGTACAACTTCTTTGACCACAATGCTGAGCTTTCAAGTTATACCGATTGTGTCGATGTCCAGCCCAAATTAGTCGCTTTAAAATGTCTATTTACAGCGCTAAACAAAAAAATAAATTTAAACAACACGAACTTAAGCGGTCTCGATTTCTCATTTTTTGACCTCACTGGCATCACGGCGGTTGGTGCGAAGTTTAGAAAATCTATTTTTCACTATACAAGAATGAGTCAGGCAAATTTCACATTTGCAGATTTTTCTGGCGCAATATTTCATTCGTCAAAACTTGAATATTCAATGTTTGCCGGTGCAAATTTCAGTAAATCAAACCTGTGTTCAACTAACATGCAGTCTGCAAATTTTACCGGCGCAGATCTGACAGGCATTACTACTACTATTACAAGTTTAATCGACATAAATCGGCCAGGCGTTACCAGGATAGATCTATCTGACTTTCGGGATGCAGTGTTTTTTAAGACCAGAGTCAGTCAATCCGCCTACAGGTATTTTAGACAAATGAATGGAAAAAACTGGGAAATCAGTAAATCGTGAAAGTGCTTATTGCGCGGCGTGTTCACTATTCCTCAAGTATCTGAGCAGATAAAACTCCACAGGCCTAGTCATAAAGAGAAAAAGCAGTCTCAATTTAGTTCCTAATTATTTCTGTCAGTAACGCTTGCACTTTAATGTAGTGTTTTACCCAAATAGCGTTTACAGTGACAAAACTAAAAAATAAGGATCACGAATGGGACAAACGTTGCTGCAGAAATTGACGCGCACCAAACAAGTCAATCACTCCTCGGATCATGCTGTAGAGCAAGGCAGCACCGAATTACACCGGTCGATCGGACTGTTTCCGCTAACCATGATAGGTGTCGGTGCCACGATAGGTACCGGCATCTTTTTCACCATGGCAGTTGCCGTGCCGAAAGCGGGTCCCGCAGTCATCCTGTCATTTTTAATTGCGGCACTCACCGCCGGACTTACCGCGTTGTGTTATGCAGAGCTGTCATTCCGCATCCCCTCTTCCGGTTCTGCCTATTCATTTGCCTATGCCGCGTTAGGTGAATTTGCGGCCTTTGTTGTCGCGGCCTGTTTGCTGCTTGAATACGGCCTGGCCGGCAGTGCGGTGGCCATCGGTTGGTCGGACTATCTGAATAATTTTTTGCAGAATGCGGTGGGCTGGCAAATTCCCGCTGCGCTGCACTCGCCCATGTTTGTGCTAGGCGCAACGGGCGCAGAATTCCATCCGCATCAAATTAATCTGCCGCCGATTTTACTGGTGATCCTGTGCAGTTATTTACTGTGTCGCGGTACCAAAGAATCCGCCAGCACCAACGCGGTGATGGTGATGATTAAATTGGCGATCCTGTTATTTTTTTGCGTGATTGCGTTTTCCGGTTTCGACTCGCACAATTTTTTCCCGTTTTTCAATACCGATAACAGTCAGGGCCTGGCAGGTATGGCAGGTGTGACCGCTGCGTCCGGCACGGTGTTTTTTTCGTTTATCGGATTGGATACGATAGCCACCGCCGGCGCCGAAGTCAGCAACCCGAAACGCAATGTGCCGGTCGGTATTTTGGCTGCATTGGTCATTGTTACGATTTTTTATTTACTGGTTGCAGTTGCTGCGGTCGGTGCCCAACCCGCTGCCAAATTTGCCGGACAAGAAGCGGGACTGGCGGTGATTTTGCAAAATGTCACCGGTAAATCATGGCCTGCATTAGTTCTGTCGGCAGGCGCGATTATTTCTGTGTTCAGCATTACGCTGGTGACGATATACGGGCAGACCAGGATTCTGTATGCAATCGGCCGAGACGGTCTGGCTCCTGAAATTTTTAAACGGGTGAGTCCGCGCACGTTTGCCCCGGTCGGCAATACCATCATCGTCAGTACCGTGGTGGCCATTGTGGCCGGGCTGGTTGATTCCAACTTTTTGTGGGATATGGTCAGCATGGGTACCTTGACCGCTTTTATTATTGTTGCGATCGCCGTGCCTGTGATGCGCCGCAAAAGCCGGCGGGCCGGCGAGCAGGTAGTGCGCGGCGGATTTCGCGTTCCTTTTGGACCTTATCTGGTGCCGGGACTGAGCATCATGGCGTGCATCTACATCATGAAAGATTTGTCTGAACTGACGTATCGCGTATTTGGAATCTGGATGATCGTATTTATTTTTCTGTACTTTGCGTATGGAATCTCGCACTCCAAACTAAAACAGTAAAACGACTTAGAGGGTTTGCTCTAATTGAGGAACTCTTACCAAACTGGTCAACTAGAAAATCACAGCGCGCAGTGAATTGAGTTAATGAGAGGAGTTGATATTTTATATCTCACCAACCTGTTAGCGAGCCGATAGCAGCATGGATTTTTCCATTGGATCCAGTGCTTTTTGGCAGAGTCCTGAATCAAGTATGTTAATTGAACAGGACGATCGCAAAAGACACGGTTTATCACCCGAACAAGTACATGAAGAGATTTCGGTACAGCCAACAGTATTTCCCACCCCTTGTGCAAAGCAGCATTCAGACATCGCCAGACGAAAAATATTGGCTGGGATAGACAATAAAGACCAATACCGCATCGCACCAATGCTAACGCGCAACCAGGCGATCAAGCTCCTTAATAAAATCAGAGAGGGACTCGATGTCGGCTTTAAACACGTCGAGATGCGATTGACCATCGATAATTTGCTGAAGTCGCTACGCTGCACTCCTGCGGGACAGGTAGATCCGATGAAGGAATGGGCCAAGATTTCACTGGCATTGGAAGACACGCTGAAAATTCTTGGCGGCTACAACGACCAACAGCTTCGCGGCGTTCCGCACCTGGCCTACCTCAAACGCTGCATAGAAAAACTGGAATTTGTGTCGCGTTACACGTGGATGCAGACAGCCTACGAAAAAACTGTCAACGTCTTCACAACGCAAATTGTCAATTGCCTGAAAACCGATCCGAATCTGACGACATCGGCCAGCCTCAAGGGAACCGCTGAAATCAGCACCCCGCTGGTGGATGTTGTGTCGATCGGTGGCTCGCTTGGATATCAGACTATTCAGCGCGTCGACGATGAAGGTTACTTAATTACGGAAAAACTCGGCTCCTTTGAAGTGAGCGGTAATTTCAAGATACCGTACGCCATGAAATTAAAAGCGCAGGCAGGTATCACCGCCGGATATTACAGCTATACGCGAAGAGCAAATCATCATGCAATGTGCTACTTTACCGAACTGTTGGCCGACAACGGCAGTAATCCGGGCATAGCCGCATTCCTGTCGCGCAGGGCGACGATGGGTGAAAAACACACAAAAGAAAATACCGAAAATCTGGCGGATTTTTATGCAGTGCAAAAAGAATATCTGCTGCTGGAAAAGTCGATTGCCACCGAACTCTCGTTATTGATGGGGATGGATTTTTCAAATAATCCCACAGCGGCCCAATATGACGATGACGGTCACGTGATCGTATTCGATGCAGAAGTACAACCTACTGCCGTAGCGCAAACCGAGCAATTGAGCAAGAAAGCGGTGGTCATCCACGGCACCTCCAGAACCACTACCTTCACGGGTGCGGCTACGGCAGGACTGGATCTCACGTTCTATCAGTTAAACGGCACACTGGCCGGAGACAAAGTCAGCAAGGTATCTTGCGCCAAACGTTATATGTCGCTGTGCGACCTGGTTAGAAATTCCTATTCATCTCCTCAATACACCGCGAAATTAATTCAGGACCTGAATCAGCAGGCAACTGCCATCAGAAAAAAAGTGCATGGTTTTTGGTACGCTGCGGGCGGCAATTTTTGGAGCAAAACCGGAGATCAATCTCATCCTCATGCGTTGAGCAACATGTCGGTGGAAGATGAGGTGCGACAAATCGAGCAGAGATACAAACAGGCATTTCAGTCTGAGGTAAGAAGGCGCTATGGCGTCGATCACAGAACCTGTATGGACCATCCCGAGCTTTTCCCTGCCGACGAACTGATAGCGTTAGCGACTGAATTTGAGAACGTCTGCAGTCAAAAAGTCATCGCCTGCAGAGGACGAGATATCGACTATCACGCTGCGCATCCAGAACTCTATTTGGAGAAGGATATTGCCCGGATAGAGCAGGATTTTGCGGCGTATACCGATTTGCACGCAAAACAGGTGATGGGACTACCCGGTGCCGATGCAGCGATAGCCGATTTTCATAAAATATACGGCGCATCCTGTACCGAAGCATGTTTGCAAAAATTGGCCGTATTAACTGCAGCTTATTACAGTCAGATTAGAGATAAAGATTCTGCGCTCGCGCAACAGGTATACAAATTGGAAACCGCCATACACGCCACCGGCATTCCGCATGATCCCGTCAAGTTCAGAAAACTCGCCAGTGCCCAGCAAGAATACTATATAAAAACCGAGGATAAAAATGTGAGGTTTAGCCTCAAAAATGGATTTAACTACTCTCTCGGTTTTGCAGAAATGGCGAACGGCGGATTCGAAGCGAACTCGCGTGAGCTATTGCATTTCAATCCAACGCGATCAGGCAGTTACCGCAATTTCAAAATAACTCTTACCAGGAACCAGGGATGCAACCAGCAAATTTTGACAGCGTTGGCTAAATACTGCCGAGGTGAAGGTTTGACGGAAATGGCCAATTACTTTGCCATCGAAAATCTGGCATCCGTGTATACCGAGGGCTCCTATATCTTCAGACATTTCAAACCCGCCGATTCGGATGACTTGCCCAGAGTAATGCTGTTTAGGCGTACTTTATGGACTTCCGGCTTTGAGATTTCGCCCAAATTACCTATCCCCATTCCATTGGGCCCTGTCAGTTTGAAGTTAGGTTTTACGTTTGCCTGTTCAGTCAGCAAGATGCTTCAAGATTATCCGACGTCCGATAGCCTGTTTTATTTTATGGTGCATTACCTGCATGGCGTATTTACGACGACTATCCGTTACGACAAATTCGCGTTGACTGAAGTCGACAGCCCCGATAATCAGGAAAGCTACTGGCATACGCTGGAAAAAAATCATCAGGCAACCTTTAAACAGATTTTGTTGAATATCGCACTCGGTAACGCACATCGACTGTCTCAAGAACTGGAGCACATTAAACAAAGATACTTAAAGTATTTAAAAACGCCGGGGTATGAAACCGATCAGGCAAAAATGGCGCAAATAGCTGCCGTAGATACCGCAGTGGCTAATCTGGTCGCCTGTGCAACGGCGTACCGGGATGATCCATCTGATGGCAGGTACGCCGCAGGAATGGCCGGTTTTAAAAAATTCATGCTGACTCTCTATTCACACTGGATGTTTACCAGAGAAAAATCCGAAGCCTATGAGCCTTGGAAATATGAATTTGCTCCGGCACCACCAGTCAAAAAACGTGCACATGTCCATACGCGTTCTGCACGGTATGCACGCTATGCCGGCGTTGCAGCAGCGGCAGCGTAATCGACAATGATTCGTCGCTTGCGTTGCGCTACGCTTCATAGGTTGGGCTACGCTTCACCAGCCCAACACTCAACCTCAAAATCAACATCAACATCAACATCAACATCAACATCAACATCAACATCAACATCAACATCAACATCAACATCAACATCAACATCAAAATCAATACAAACATCAAATCCTTTGCCGAATCGTTTTATAAATCATTTGTTGGCGCATCGACCAATGTTGGGCTGGTGTAGCGTAGCCCAACCTACAAAACACGCCCGACCTACAAAACCCGTCGGAACTACAAAACATGCCCAACCAGCGAAGCCAACCATCATTCTTCCAGCAACAAAATTTTAGCCAGATTAGCTGCGTGCATTCTTAATTCGGGAACGGCAATCGCTTCCCAGTAACGCGCTTTTAACATCGGACCGATGTAATGCAGATGCGATAATTCACTGCAGCGATACTGCTCATCTACCTGGAATCCGATCTTCACTTCATCCTGCTGTAGCCACCCTGCTTTAGCCAGTTGTCGCAACAAGACATTATTCGTTCTGTGTATGTCGTAGTTAGGACCGGTGCAATTCACTACCGACCCAACCTGCAGGCTGCGTTGCAGGCCTGACCCGCGCAACTGAATCTCTACTTGCAGATCGCTGCTGATGCCAGTAATCCGTCCGGCAATAATCTCTACGCGACCGGCATCAATCAAACTCTGCAAACGTCGAATCGCAACCGGTGCCAGTCTATGGCGCAACACATCCCAGTGATAAACAACATGCCGCAAAAAACGTGCGCGTTCTTTGGCCGGTAATGCCATCCAGATTTCCGGCGTGACATGCCGCAAACTGTTGATGACATCGCGCCAGTTTCCCTGTCGCTCGCCATGCTGCGCAGTCAGTTGTCGGACTGCGGCAAATAGCGCCCGGATAGTCGGCGTCGCCGGTGCAGTCTGATTCAGCAAACTCCTGACGGTAGTTTCTACTTCATGGGTCAGCGACGCCAGCTTGACGAACTCACCCGCCTTGCGATGTCCGTTAGGCGTATGGCCATGACGCGACACCAGATAAATTTTGCGCGGCGCCGGGGTGGAAACCAGTCGGAACAAGGTATCGATCGCGGTGTGTCCGGTGCCGACGATTAAGGCGTCTTTATCCAGCGGCAAGCGATCGACTGCGCAAATATCCCAGGGATTATCGACACAGTTAGCCTGTTCCGGTGCGCCGAAACTTTGCGCCAGTGAGCGCGGCGGAAAGTGGCCTAAGGCCAGCGCCACTTTATCGACGGTTAGTTGAGTTCCCGATGCCAGCGTCAGGGTAAATTGCTGATCGTGGCTGATCGCGCTAACCATATCGCGCACCTCGACTAACGCATCGGGGTGTGCCGCTTTGGCCTGGTTCAGGCGGGCTTGCAGATACTCCCCGTACACGCGCCTGAACATGAAAGTACCGGAATTCAAGGACGAATCCAGCTCGTTGCAATACTCTAGAAAATCATCGGGCCTGTCCAGGTAGACGCTCATATTCCCGCAAGGGACATTGAGCACGAGATTGTCATCCTCGGTCGCATAGGCCAGTCCTTTGCCGAATCCGCAGGCTTTATCGATCAAATAAATTTTGATCTGGGTAGCGGTAGGCCCGGATGCGGACTCTGTTGCAAGCTGACTGAGCAGACTTAATGCAGTAGCCGTGCCGCTAAATCCGGCACCAACTATAGCAATGGTGGTTGGGCCGGTCTTCGACAATGATTTGGACATATTATTTCGCTGCTTGAGGCACACCGAAATGCTGATCAAAGAAATTGGCTATGGTTCTGTATACATGCAGATTGCTGGATTTTTTGGAAATGCCGTGTTTGGCGCCAGGATAAGTCATCAGATTAAACAAAATACCGCGATTTTGCAGTTCGTCGATCAGGCGCGTGGAATTGACAAACAGGACGTTGTCGTCGGCCATACCGTGGATCAGCAACAGCGGCGACTTCAATCCATCCAGATGCGCCATCACACCGCTTTGTCGGTAGCCGTCCGGATTATCTTTTGGTTGGGACAAAAATTGTTCGGTGTAATGGGTATCGTATAAATCCCACTCCGTCACCGGCGCCACCGCCACACCCAGTGCAATCCGATCTGATGCTGCTTCCAGCAGACGCAGCGTCATAAAGCCGCCGTAACTCCAGCCGAACACGCCGATCCGTTTGGCATCTACATACGGTTGCCTGGCCAGCCAGTCGACGCCGACCAGTTGATCTTCAACTTCATGCTTGCCCAGATTTTTATAGATCACATCGGTGAACTGACGTTCGCGTCGGAAAGACCCACGGTTATCCAGCTTGAAGACGATATAGCCACGTTGCGCCATATACTGCCCAAACAGATCGCCCCAGCGACGCTCGACCATTTGCGCATGGGGGCCGCCATAAACATTGATATACACAGGATAATGCTTGGCAGGATCAAAACCCAATGGTTTGAGCATCGAGTAATGCATCACCTGGCCATCTGCTGCTTTCAGTGTGCCGAATTCAGTGGGCACATGCGATTTAACATACGGCGCATACGGATGGCTGCCGTTTAACTCGTTGTGCTCCAGCCAGGTAATCATGCTGCCGTCCGCACGACGTACGCTGACCTGCGGTGGGGTATCGGGGTCGGACCAGGTATCGATAAATGCTTCGCCATGTTTGGAGAATTTGGCGTCGTGCCAGCCGTCCGCTTTGGTCACGCGGGTTGGTTGGTCGGCGGTGCTGCCATCCAAAGCCAGTTCATATACCTGCTTGTCGATTGCCGCGTCGCGATTAGATGCGACAAAGACTTTGCCATTTTTTTCGTCGACGGCCAATACATCATCAATGCCCCAGGCGCCGGATGAAATCGGGTGCAGCAGTGTCCCCTGCATATCGTACAAATAGGCATGGTTGTGCCCGCTACGTTCAGATTCCCAAATAAACTGATTACTGTTTTCAAGAAAATAAGGATGCGTGCCTGCGCTCACCCAGGTATCGGAAGTTTCAGTGAGCAGCGTACGCTGCGCCAGCGTCGCAACATCCACTGCAACGAGGTCGAGTCGTTTCTGGTCACGGGTTTCGCGTTGATACACCAGGTCGCGCGCATCCGAACTCCAGTCGGCACGTACCAAATAAATGTCGGCATCCTTGCCGAGATCAACCGCTTTGATCGCACCGCCGGTTGGCGCTACGAGTGCCAGGGAAACCAGCACATTCGGATCACCGGCGGCCGGATAGCGTTGTTCGATAATTTCAGTATGGTCGGCATAGATTTCAAAACGGCGCGCATTCGGAACCACTGATTCATCGAAATGTTTGAAGGCGATGGCACTGTCATCCGGCGCCCACCAATAGCCGCTGGTCTGGCTCATTTCTTCCTGCGCGACGAACTCGGCTTCGGCGTTATGCACCGTGCCGCCGCCATCGGTAGTCAGCTGGGTTTCCTTATTGCTGGCCAGATCAATGGTAAATAAATTTTGATCGCGCACAAAGGAAACGTAATGACCTTTCGGCGAAATCTTGGGATCGATCACATCGCCTTTGACGATGCTGCGTGCCTGATCGGGATGAGCGACATCGATCAGATATAAATTGCCTGCCAGCGTTACCAGCAGTTGCTTACCGTCGGGCGACCAGCTGTAGTCGGAGATGCCGTGAAAACTGGCAGTACGTTCGCGTTCACGACGGGCTTTTTCTGCATCGGATAATTTTTCTTCGGGCAGCAACACCTTGGAGTCAATCAATCGACGCGTGGTGTTATCTTTGAGGTTGAATTCCCATAAATCCAGCTGAAACCGGTCGTCATCGCGACCGCGCAAAAAGGTGACGCGAGTACCGTCGGGAGACATTTTCAGATGGCCTACGGTCGGACCGGAAAGCGACGGGTCGCCGTGGATACGCTCTAAAGTCAGATGGTCGGCAAAGGCGGCAACACTGGTCAACGATAAGATCATGGTGATAAATAATTTCAGAAATGGACGCATCAGTTTGTCTCGATTGTTATGCACCATTCATCGTCCGGCACTATGCGTCTGGCGCCTGGCATCCGGCCAGGCATCTCGCTACGAGGGTATCGTGAATGATGCAGGTTTATTTAACGCGCAGCGGGATCGCCGCAGCAGTCGCAAGAAGATAGCAGATGTGTTCCCGAATAACAACTTAAAGTATATTTGCCACGCTGACCTGGCCGCCCGACATGGTGATCAGACACGCGGTTTCTGTCTCGCTCAGTATCTGTTTGATTTTGTCGACATCGATTGCCAGCTGTTCTGCGTCGACCAGTATGCAGGTTTTGCTGATGAAATCGGCTTTGCTCACCACCTGCGCCAACGGTGTTGCGGTTGCCGCACCTGCGTTTGTGGTTTGCGCATCAATGGCCTGCAACACGATTTCCGGCAATGACCAGAGCCGCCCTACCCGTCCTGAAATAATCAGGGACTGTTTTTGAAACGCTGCACGAAATTCGATCGATGTTGGTAACTGGCCGTTTGCATAGCTGCGATCGAATACCCGCAAAGCCACCATGAGTCCTACGTCGTACAGCAGGCCGGCCAAAAATGCCACGAACGGATCAACCTCCTGGTGTTTGGCCAACAGGTAACAGACCAGTGCACGCTTTTGCGACTCATCCCAAATTTTCGCCGAAGTTAATTTTGTATACGTTCCGAATTGGTCGTTAAAGATCGGCGTAAACGACAGCTTGGTCAGCACCATGCGCAAGCGGTTATATCCCAGCACCATAATCGCCTGACTCAGTTCGGTGATCTTGTCGTTCAGATTGTATAGCGAACTATTCACCTCATTTAAAACCGCCGCAACCAGCACCACGTCTTTGGTAATAATGCGTGACAAATCGGATCCGGAGACATTTTCTTCATGCATGCGCTTGAGCAGTTGCACCATCACGCTGGGTACGCGCGGAATTAAATTCGCGCCAGCGGATTCCGAATCAGCCACTACAGTCAGGTATTCGATAATTTTCCGTTCATACGCTTCATCTCTGGCCGGGCTATCGCCGGACTTACCGGCCATCCAGTCGAAATAGCATGCGTCGACAAAATTGGGAAGATCGTTGTAATCTCCGTCAAATTGGTTGGCTTGCTTCTCCTGGCTACTGTTTTGCTCATTACTGCTCTTATCAATTGCAGTTGCTGAGGTCGCTGATTTATTTGCGTCGCCAACCGAGCCCGCTGTTGATTTAGTTTGTGGCCGTGCGCCAGCCACTGCGAGCCGGTTATTTTTCGCTTCGTAATCGCTGTGAAAGATTTTAAAAAACCAAGAGAACAACGTACCCATTTATGCTCCGTATGCGCTGTAAAATAGTTGCTACAAAATAGTTGCTACATTCACCTGCCCTTCCAGCATCGTAAACAAGCAGTCCGTTTCTGAATCAGTCAGGATTACTCTGACTCGCTCCATATCAACCTTGAGGTGTCCGTCTTCAATCAGGATGCAAATTTTGCTGATGAAATCGGCTTTTTGCAGCACCTTGGCCAGCGGCAGTTTAACTAAAGCAGTTCTATCGGTGGCTTGCGCCTCAATTGCTCTGATTATGATTTCCGGCAACGACCATATTTGCCCGATACGGGTTGATAAACTCAACGATTTTTTCTGAAACTCGCCGCGGAATTCAGCAGAATTCGGCAATTGACCATTACCGCTGCTGCGATCATAAACCCGCAACGCGACCATTAGTCCAACGTCTTGCATCAAGCCGGCCAGAAACGCCATAAACGGATCAACCTTTTGATGTTTAGCCAATAAATAACCAACCAGCGCCCGCTTTTGAGATTCGTCCCAAATTTTTGCTGCCGTTAATTTGGTATACGCGCCGAGTTGCGTATTGTAGATAGGTGTAAAGGAGAGCTTGGCCAACACCATCCGCAGACGATTATGCCCCAACAAAAGTATCGCCTGACTAAGATCGGTAACCTTGCAGTTTAGGTTGTAATAAGAGCTATTCACCTCACGCAATATTGCTGCGACCAGCACCACATCTTTGGTGATGATGTGCGAGAGTTCTGAGGCTGAGACGTTTTCTTCGTGCATACGTTTGAGCAATTGCACCATCACGCTTGGAACGCGCGGAATCAAATTGGCACCGGCATATTCGGATTCTGCCAATCCGTCCAGATACTCAATGATTTTCCTCTCAAATGCCGGGTCCTCGGTGACTTTGTTCCTGCCTGCTTTATTCGTAGAGTCTGTGGCCATCCAGTCGAAATAGCAGGCTTCAACGTAGGTTGGCAATCCTTTGTAATCGCCTGCAAACTCATGCACAGATTTTTGCTGTTTTTGTGCGGCGCCGGCTTTGGCTGCCTTGCTCAAGCCGGCAAATTTTGTTTTAACTGCCAAATTGGTATCGATCAGGATAGGAGTGAGTTGGCTGCCTTTTGTGCTATAGCCCGGATTAAATATTTTAAAAAACCAGGAGATCAACGTTGCCATTTAAATTCCATTTATCGATTTAACGCTTTTGTATGGGAATGAATATCTGACTTGCCTTTCTTCACAATAGCAAAAAATCTCTAATTAGCTATCTAAAGTAAATGCAAAGGCTATATTGAAACCGACCTCAACATTTACATATAGTCTACGTAAATAATAAATATTATTTTATCGGCCACATTGTTAATTTCTACTTTGGTCATCCTCATTAATCAACAATCTGCTTCAGTTGGTTTTCCTTTTTTATTAACCCAGATAGCCCATGCGCAGCAACCGGCAGCCCGTCAAGCCAAATTAACTTGGCGGGCTGCTGGTTATTTGACGCTCACCAATATTGGCGCGCGGTATTAAGCGATACTCAACAGATTAGTATGTCTTGACAAAGTGTCGGGATTGGATAGCCTGAAATTTGGCTATGTGTGAATTGATGCGATATGCAAACAAGCATATGCATATCGCCACTTCAAATGAATTCAGAACATGGAATTAATTGAAATGGCGGCGGACATCTAAAAAATTAAACCATCATTTATTTTTTGCTGGCTTCAACTTCATTCATTGCATCTTTAATCTGTTGCAGCGTGATGTAGCCCTTATGATCGACATCGATTTTGTCAAAATTTTTCGCGATACGCGGCATTCCTGCTTTAGCCTGTTCGAGCGTTAATTTACCGTCACCTGTTGTATTGGCTGCTTTGAAGCGCTGCTCCATGATCGCTTCCATTCTGCCGCCTGTTTGAGCATGTGCCAACTGCACGGTTAAGCCGGCTGTTGCAAACATGATTGAGCAAATAACACGAGTCGTTGTACGCATGATTTTTTCCTTTTCAAAGTTTTGTTAGGCGAAATTATATAAGTGAGACCAACATTCCAAAACTCGCCTTTGCTATTCCCCTACACTCAGACAACCTCGCCATAACTCTTTGATTTATAAAATATTTCCCATTCAATTGAGCGGCGACGCACGATGTTAATCCAAGTTCGTCCCCGGCCTGCTCAGGTTTAAAATTCTCATAATGAAATTACTTTTTAAACGTTGTTGAATCAGGAGTAGTTAGGTATGCTCGTGCGCTAAGTTACCGTTCCGGATTTACACATACACCGTTCACTAAGGAGCTCTCATGGCAGGCTGGTTTAAAGATAATTCATTGTCTATCGGACGCACCCCACTCATCCGCTTGAATCAAGTTACCGACGGTGCGCAAGCAACCGTGCTGGCGAAAATCGAAGGACGCAATCCTGCCTATTCTGTGAAATGTCGCATCGGCGGCGCCATGATAGAAGATGCGATCAAACGCGGCATTTTGACGCCAGGTAAAGAGTTGATTGAGCCAACCAGCGGCAACACCGGTATTGCATTGGCGTTTGTGGCGGCTGCCAAAGGCATTCCGATTACGTTGACCATGCCCGACACGATGAGCATAGAACGGCGCAAATTATTATTGGCGTATGGTGCCAAACTTATCCTGACTGAAGGCGCCAAAGGTATCAACGGCTCGATCGCCAAAGCGGAAGAAATTGCGGCGTCAGATCCGGATAAATATGTGCTACTCCAGCAGTTCAAAAATCCGGCGAATCCGGCGATACACGAAGCGACCACCGGGCCGGAAATCTGGGCCGACACGGAAGGAAAAATAGATATATTTGTCTCCGGTGTGGGTACCGGTGGAACGATCACGGGCGTGACGCGTTATTTGAAAAATACCAGGGGCGCAAAAATACTATCGGTGGCGGTTGAGCCGGCAGGCAGCGCAGTATTGACTCAGCATCGTGCCGGTGTAACGATTAAACCGGGCCCGCATAAAATCCAGGGGCTGGGTGCCGGATTTGTACCTGACGTGCTCGACCTGAATCTCGTGGATCAAATCGAAACGGTCACGAATGAAGAAGCCGTGGACTACGCACTGAGACTGGCCAAACAGGAAGGTATTTTGTCGGGAATTTCGAGCGGTGCTGCGGTAGCGGTAGCGGTCCGTCTGGCTAAACTGCCGCAAAATGCAGGCAAGACTATTGTGGTTATCTTGCCGGATTCCGGTGAACGTTATCTGAGTTCGATTTTGTTTGAAGGCGTCTTTGATGTGACTGGTGCGAAAATCTAGATGAACCAATACGATGCTTATAAATTGATTTTACAAATATCCGCGCATTGATTTATTTTGGTGATAGCTTCGTAGGTTGGGCTACGCCTCACCAGCCCAACACTCCACGCCAAAATAAACAAGCACCTTTCATTATTTGCGGTTGAATGTTGGGCTGGTGAGGCGTAGCCCAACCTACGGTCCTGGTTAAATCCCGTCGCTTCCGGTTCAGCACAGATTACATAATCTGCTTACCGATCCACCACGCGACCGCTGCTACAAATGCTGAGGCGGGTATCGTGAATATCCAGGCCCATACGATATTGCCAGCCACGCCCCAACGCACGGCAGATACCCGATGCGCAGCACCGACACCAACGATGGCGCCGGTAATCGTATGGGTCGTCGAAACCGGTACGCCTAATGCCGTGGCTAAAAACAGCGTCGCTGCACCACCGGTTTCAGCACAAAATCCACCTACCGGTTTAAGTTTGGTAATTTTTTGCCCCATGGTTTTGACGATGCGCCATCCCCCGAACAAGGTACCGAAACCGATAGCGGTGTAACAGGACAACGCCACCCACAGCGGCGGATTGGTATCGGTGACATGGCAATAGCCGGTGGCAATCAGCAGCATCCAGATGATACCCATGGTTTTTTGCGCGTCATTGCCGCCGTGCCCCAGACTGTACATGGCAGCAGATCCCAACTGAAGACGCCGAAACCATTTATCGACTTTTTTCGGCGTGGTACCGACAAACAGCCATGAGACCAATACCATCATCAATGAACCGAAAATAAAACCCAACAACGGCGACAACACGATAAACAGCACCGTCATCCATAGCCCCTTGGCGACTAAAGTACCGACGCCGCCCTTTGCCACTGCAGAGCCGACAAGCCCACCGATTAAAGCGTGCGAGGAAGAAGAAGGGATACCGAAATACCAGGTTAAAAAATTCCAGGTGACGGCGCCGACCAACGCGCCGAAAATCACATACTGGTCCACGATAGACGGATCGATCATTCCCTTGCCTATCATGGAAGCCACTTTGGTCGGAAAGAAAAAGAACGCAACCACATTAAAAAAGGCAGCCATTGCGACTGCCGTTTGCGGTTTTAAGACGCCCGTGGAGACCACCGTGGCAATGGCGTTGGCAGCATCATGAAATCCATTCAGGAAATCAAACAGCAAGGCGATACCGATCAGCAGAACCAATACATAAATACTTATTTGAAGTGTATTCATAATTATTATCAGGCGTTTTCTAACACGATACCTTCAATGATATTCGCGACGTCTTCGCAACGATCTGTGACCGTCTCCAGCAGTTCATAAATCGCTTTCAATTTAATCAGATTACGTACGTCCGGTTCGTCGCGGAATAATTTGGACATGGCTGCGCGCATGACGTGATCAGCATCGGATTCGAAACGATCTATCTCTTCACAGATATGCATAATTTCTTTGGAATTATTCATATTGGGCAGCAGTGCAACGGCAGCAGCGACTTTCTCTGCACAGGCCAGACATAATTCAGCCAGACGTTTGGCTTCCGGCGTGACGTGCTGAATATCGTAAAGAGAAATGGTCTGACCGGCATCTTCGAGCAGATCCAGAATGTCGTCCATGCGGGTGATCAATTGATGGATATCATCTCTGTCGATCGGGGTAATAAAAGTTTTATGCAGTAAATCGATGCACTCGTGGGTGATTTTATCGGCCTGTTTTTCTATGCCTTCGATGGCGTGCACCCGAATTTCCAGGTCATCAAAATTACTCATCAGCGCTACCATTTCTTTACAACCTTTTATACACAGACTGGCGTGCTGATTAAAAAGGTCAAAAAATTTGCCTTCGGTAGGCATTAGTCGTCCAAACATAGTTCTCTCACTTTTAGTTTAGTGTTGCGTCGATACGCATTTACAACATGCGTTACAACATGCGTTACAACATGCGATGCAAAATGCGTATGTACAGTGCGGCACAATGCGAACCGCGTATCTTGCTGATCAGCTGGATATTCAGCTGTGATGCAAAGCTTATTCCGAGTCGCCGTACACAGACAGCGATCCCGTATAATTTTCGAACTTGGTGTACTCACCCATAAAGGTCAGACGCACACTGCCAATCGGACCATTACGCTGCTTACCGATGATGATTTCTGCAGTTCCTTTGTCTGGCGAATCGGGATTATAGACTTGGTCGCGGTAAATAAAAAGAATTACGTCGGCATCTTGCTCGATCGCGCCCGATTCGCGCAAATCGGACATGACCGGGCGCTTATTGGGCCGCTGTTCCAGCGATCGGTTCAACTGCGATAATGCGATTACCGGGCAGTTCAGCTCTTTGGCCAGTCCTTTTAAATTCCGGGAAATTTCGGAAATTTCTGTGGCGCGATTTTCGCCCGAATTATTTGCCGACATCAACTGCAGGTAATCAATAACGATCAAACCGAGCTTGCCGCATTGACGTGACAAACGCCGTGCCCGGGCGCGCAGTTCGATGGAATTCAGCGCGGGCGTTTCATCGATATACAGCTGCGCATCGTTCATTTTTTGAATTGCGTGCGTCAGTCTGGGCCAATCTTCATCATTCAACTGGCCGGTACGCAAACGATGCTGATCCAGTCGCCCTACCGAGCCCAGCATACGCATCGCCAATTGCGCGCCGCCCATCTCCATGGAAAACACCGCAACGGGCAAGCCGGTTTCGATCGCTACATTCTCACCGATGTTAATGGAAAAAGCGGTTTTACCCATCGACGGACGACCGGCCACAATCACCAGGTCGCCAGGTTGCAGACCCGAGGTCATTTTGTCGAGATCGGCAAATCCGGTAGGTACGCCGGTGATATCGTTTTGATTGTCGCGGCTGTACAGCTCATCGATACGTTCTACGACTTGCTTCAACAATGGCTGAATTTCCTGAAAACCCTGTTTGCCACGCGCGCCCTCTTCGGCAATCGCCAGAATTTTGGACTCGGCTTCATCCAACATCTGCTTGACTTCTTTACCTTGCGGATTGAACGCATTACCGGAGATTTCATCGGCGACGGTGATCAGTTGGCGTAACACGCCGCGTTCGCGAACCAGTTCAGCGTAGCGACGTATGTTGGCAGCAGACGGTGTATTTTGCGCCAGTGCGTTGAGATAGGAGATGCCGCCCACTTCCTCCGCACGGCCCAAAGCATTGAGCGCTTCAAAGACGGTGATCACGTCAGCCGGACGGCTGGCACTGATGAGCTTGACGATGGTTTGAAAAATCAGGCGATGATCGTAACGATAAAAATCTTCGGCGTTGATCGAGTCGGCGATTCTGTCCCACGCTGCATTATCGAGCAGCAATCCGCCTAATACGGATTGTTCTGATTCGATGGAATGGGGTGGTACGCGAAGTGACTCGACTTGTGGATCTGAGGGCTTGTTCATGGCGGGAATTATACCTTGTAAGATCAGCGATTTAGCCAGTTCAACGATGCCGCAATGGAATTTTTTTCATAAAAAAAGCCGGGCAAAACCCGGCTCTTTTTAACTGCATAATGAATACACAATTATGCGTGTTCGCCCAATACAGCGATGATGATGTCAACAACAACATCAGTATGCAAAGCGACTGAAACATGGTGGTCGCCCACGATTTTCAATGGACCTTGTGGCATACGGATTTGTGCTTTTTCAACAGCAAAACCTTGCTTGGTCAATACTTCAGCAATATCAGAGTTGGTAACGGAACCGAACAGACGTCCATCCACACCTGATTTTTGACTGATCTGAACAGTCAGGCCACTCAATTTTGCGCCTGAAGCAGTAGCCACAGCCAATTTGGCAGCAGCTGCATTTTCCAATTCGGCGCGCTTTACTTCGAACTCAGCCATTGCTGTCGCAGTAGCGCGGCGGGCTTTACGTTGCGGGATTAAAAAGTTACGTGCGTAACCGTCTTTAACACGAACTACATCACCCAGGTTGCCGAGATTAACGACTTTTTCTAACAGAATAATTTGCATTTTTTTCTCCGATATCGTCAATTACGCGTGGTGTAAATCTGTATATGGCAACAAGGCCAAATAACGAGCGCGTTTAATGGCTGTGTCTACCTGACGTTGATACAGTGCTTTAGTACCTGTCAAACGTGCTGGCATGATTTTGCCGTTTTCTTGAACGAAGTCTTTTAATGTATCGATGTCTTTGTAGTCAACCTGCTCAACGTTAGCTGCTGTGAAGCGGCAGAATTTTTTACGCTTGAACAAAGGATTTTGTTGTTGACGTTTTTGCTTTAACTTGCTTTTATCAAATTTTTTACCGAATGCCATGATGGCTCCTAATCTAGTTTATTGCCTGATTTTCAGTGATCGCGATGATATGAAAAACCAGACTTTTGCTGTTGCGATTCTTGCGTGCCAAAAATCCGGTGAACTGATGTGTTGTTCCAAGTTCGAGCTGATTAAAACGTCCTGAAATTTCGCCGACTGCAATTGCTGAAATTTCAAATTCAACCAACCTTAAAACCTGTGCTTCCAACTGTTGCGAACTGTGTGTCAGTTTTGCTGACACTATCGGTATGCCGGCTGGAGAGTATCTCAACATCTCGCGCTCAACTACCTGTGCTACCAATTGGATCTGATTCATCACACCTTCAATTTCAGACTTGCCGCTTTGTAGAATCACTCCTGATCAACGTTACAAATCAATACGCAGCTGCTGGCGCTTCTGTACGCTGGGTCTTGGCTGCATCTTCTTTCTGAACCGACTTCATCATTGGTGAAGGCGTTGTTTCCGCTTTCTTCACTTTGACTGTCAGATGACGCAGAACTGCGTCGTTGAATTTGAAGCCTGTTTCAAGTTCATTCAATGTTTCGCTGTCGCACTCGATGTTCATGCAAACATAGTGAGCCTTGGCTAATTTTTGAATCATGTATGCTAACTGGCGACGTCCCCAGTCTTCTACACGGTGAACCTGGCCGCCCTTTGCGAGGACCAGAGCTTTGTAACGTTCGATCATTGCAGGCACTTGCTCGCTTTGATCAGGGTGCACGATAAATACGATTTCATAATGACGCATGTAATCTCCTTGTGGACAATAAAAGCCCGCCTCAGCGTCAAGTTGAGTGCGGGAAGAGGTAAGCCGAGCATCATAACCCTTTTCTTGCATTTACTCAAGAATTGCTTAATGCAGATGATTGATTTGGTTCGATATTTAGCTCAAAAGGTCGCAAAACTCAGTGAGTTTTGGGAAATAAATAGCATTAAGCTATTACCTACAGGTTGAGTGCAGCTATCCCGGCCTTGGCGATTTGCGCATCTTGCGCCGATTTCACACCAGAAACGCCGACGGCACCGACACACACACCGTCAACCATAATCGGCACACCGCCTTCTAACATCCCCTCAATCAATGGTGCGCTTAAAAATGAAACGCGACCATTGTTGATCATATCTTCGTAGATTTTAGATTCGCGACATCCCATCGCAGCGGTGCGCGCTTTGGCTGGAGCCATATGGGCAGAAATCGGCGCTACGCCGTCCAGACGTTGCAGCCACAGCAAATGACCACCATCGTCAACTATCGAAATAACGACCGCCCAGTTGTTTGCCAGCGCCTCCGCTTCAGCCGCTGCAGCAATTTTTTTTACGTCGTCCAACATTAAAACGGGTTTGGTTTGCATTACATCTCCATCAAAATGACAAAACAGCATTGTACGGCAGGAAATACTAATCAGCCTGACAAATGCCCATCAAAGATTCTCTATTGATAACGCATTACAAAACTTTTTTGACAGATCTCCAATACTCCCTTACATTGCGAAAATCCCGCAGCATGAAAGTTACACAATGGCAATAAAAAATAGCTCACGTCAATTCAGCATCGCCATCGCGCTGTGCATGCTGGTTTGCGTGTCCGCTACGTTGCCCAATCTTGGCTTTTGTGCAGACGCCGAACTACCGGATCCCTCCGCAGAACAATCCACGACGGTACTGACAAAAATCCAGGAAATAACGGACAGGGCTTCCAGCCTGGTCAGCAAGGCAGTTGATTTTTTGGGAACCCGCTATAAACGCGGCGGCAATACCGTCGCGCAGGGTCTGGATTGCAGCGGCCTGGTGCGGATCGTATTTAAAGATGCGCTCAACATAGATTTACCAAGAACCGCCGCAGAAATTAGTCGGACAGGTGAAAAAATCGAACCTGGCGAATTACAGCCTGGCGATCTGGTCTTTTTTAATACTTTGAAACGCGGCTTCTCTCACGTTGGTATTTATATGGGCGACAACAAGTTCATCCATTCCCCGTCCAAAGGCGGCCAGGTACGCATCGAAAGTATGGAATTGGCGTACTGGAAAAAACGCTTCAATGGCGCACGTCGCATTAATGACGACGGTCCGCAAAACTGATCACCGGCAGATCACTTCTCCTGCATCTCTTTAAGTTTGCGCTTGATTTCCGGCATGGCATCCATCGCTGCACGCTCACCAGCCAATATCGCCGCATGACGCCCACCAAAATCCTGACCTTTCATCCCCGCCAAATCCGGCCTGATCACCACATCCGCACCCTGCAGTTCATACTTGTTAATCGTCTGCCCCATGATGGAAAAAGTCTGCAGCAGTATGTTCAACGACGATGACCACGCGTCTGAGTCCGGCGCTGACGAGATATTGACCGCGATCACAAAGTCAGCCCCCATCATCCGCGAAAACGAAACCGGCACCGGTGCTACCAGACCGCCATCGACATATAGTTTATCGCCGATTCTTACCGGCTGAAATACGCCGGGAACCGCGGAAGATGCGCGCACAGCGGCGCCCGTATTCCCGCGCTGGAACAGAATCGGTAGGCCGGTATCCAAATCGGTCGCCACCGCTCCAAAAGATCGCTTCAATTTTTCTATCGGAAGCTGACGCACTTCTTTGTTCACGAAGTTCTGCAGCCCTTCGCCCTTCAGCACTCCGGTAGTGTCCCCAAACAGCGGCACTTTCCAATCCGAGAAAGTCGCTTCATCCATAGTCAACGCGATTTTTTGCAACGCGAAGCCATTGTTCCCCGCAGCATATAAGGCACCGACCAGACTCCCGGCACTGGTGCCTGTAACGATTTCCGCATCGATACCTTGCGATTCAAGTGCCTTGATGACGCCGACGTGCGCAAATCCACGAGCCGCCCCGCCACCCAATGCCAAACCAATTTTGATATGCCGGGGCGGCCTGACGACAGCGACCGGCTCGGTCACCGCAACCGGTGCGCTGGGTGCTGCGACGACCACTGACGCAGCGGTGACAGGAACGTTGATCGGAGCTATCTGCGGTATGGGTTCCGGGCTTTTACAAGCAGTTAGTAAGGAAAAAAGGAAAGCGGCTGAAAGTAATTGAATGCGGCGGTTGTGCATGGTTTTCCGGGTGCAGTGGCGTGATTTGTGCGCACATTCTGGCTTGTGTCGCGCCTGAATGGCAAGCTGTTTATGAGATTGTGCCAGCCAGTTTTTTCTTCCAGCTTTGACGCAATGACAAAACAGCATTGAAGTTAATAATTAGCTCATGCAATTAACTCTTGCAAAAGCCGGTGACCGACATATTAAGAGATCTGCGCAACAGTGCTGTCTTGGGCATCGTCATCATCATCCAACAATTGCGTCGGCAAATTTTTGCTGGGTTTGACACCTAACTTTTTCACCTGCTCGGCCTGACGTATCAGGTTGCCGCGACCGCTGACCAGCTTAGATTTTGCATCGTCGAATGACTTTTGCGTTTGCCCCAGCTTTTTACCGATATCCTCCAGGTCATCAACAAAACCGACAAATTTATCGTACAGCTTGGCACATTGCTGTGCTATTTCCTGCGCGTTGCGATTTTGCTGTTCCTGACGCCAGATATACGCAATAGTGCGCAGATTGGCCAGCAAGGTGCTGGGGCTGACCAGCAAAACGTTTTTAGACAATGCGTCATTAAATAAGCTTTGATCGTGACTGAAGGCCAGCATGAACGCAGGTTCAACCGCAATAAACAGCATGACAAAATCCGGTGCTTTTAATCCGGTTAAGGTCTGGTAATTTTTTTCGGACAGGCCTTTGATGTGTGCACGCACCGAGATCAAATGCTGCTTTAAACTTTCCGCTCTGTCTGCGTCGCTGGATGCGCTGACATACCGTTCGTAGGCAACCAGCGACATTTTGGCGTCGACTATCATATGGCGGCCCTCCGGCAAATGAATCACCACGTCGGGCCGGTGCTGCCCGCCATCATCGCGCTCAAAACTGTTCTGTACCTGGTATTCCTCGCCACGGCGCAAGCCGGAGGATTCAAGGACGGTTTCCAACACCATTTCGCCCCAAATTCCCTGCGTCTTGTTGCTGCCTTTCAGAGCCTGGGTAAGATTGATCGCGTCTTCGCTTATTTTTCCGTTGAGTGCGGCTAATCGTTCTATCTCATTTTTTAACGTTAGTCGCTCTTTTGAATCCTTGTCGTAGGTAGCAGCGACCTGAGTCTGGAACTGGCTGATTTTCTCCTGCAGCGGCAATAAAATCCCGCCCAGGTTGAGTTGGTTTTGTTCGGTAAATTTCCTGGATTTTTCTTCCAGAATCTGGTTGGCCAACAGCTGAAATTGATTACCGAATTCACTACGTGTCGCTTCCAGCAACGCCAGCTTCTCTGTCGTTTGCACACGTTCGGATTCAAGACGGGTGACCAACTCTGAAATCTTCGCCTGCTGGGTTGCCAGTTGCTGCTGTTGCTCGTTTAATTTCATTTGATCGTCACGGGCGCGCAGATTGGCCTGTTCCGCAGCAAGGGTCTGCGCAGCCAGACGTTCATTGAGTATGGCGGCTTCTGTTATACCCGGCTGACGATTTTTCGCATTTGCCACTATCGTCGCTACTATCCACGCAACCGCCGCGCCCAAACACAATCCTGCGATGAATAAAACACTGGCTTCCATGAACTGTTTCCCTCTAAGCTGATTAATTTTTTGATGGCGAATCATAGCATTTCGATCCGGCCCGATTACGATTCTGGGTTAAAATCTTACTCATATGCATGAGCAGATCAAATCAAATGTCTAAGCGAATTATTCCCATCTTCCAGCAACCCGACAGCCAATTGGTGCCATTCGATATCGGCGCAAATGCGACTGCAAGCCCGGCTGCTAACGGCCTCTTACTGGATACGCTGCAACGTCCTTTGCGCGATTTGCGTATCTCGGTCACCGACAGATGTAATTTTCGATGTGTATATTGCATGCCCCGTGCGGTGTTTGATCAGCATTATTCCTACCTTCCCCACAGTGACCTGCTCAGCTTTGAAGAGATTACACGCCTTGCCAAACTATTGGTCGCGCATGGCGTAACAAAAATTCGGCTAACTGGCGGCGAGCCCCTGTTGCGAAAAAATCTGGACAGACTGGTTGCGATGTTGCGTAAGATTGAGCCACCCAACGGTGTACCGCTTGATTTGACGTTAACGACCAACGGCGCGCTGCTGGCGCAAAAAGCGCAATCACTCAGAGATGCAGGTTTGGACCGCGTGACCGTTTCGTTGGACGCTCTGGACGATGCGGTATTCAAGCACATGAACGATGTGGATTTTTCAGTCTCAGAAATTTTGCACGGTTTGGACGTGGCGCAGCAGGTTGGTTTGGGACCGATCAAAATCAACATGGTTGTGCAGGCCGGCAGAAATGAGAACCAAATCATTCCGATGGCTCGGCATTTTAAAGGTTCTCCATTCGTAGTGCGTTTTATTGAATACATGGACGTGGGTTCTACCAACGGCTGGCAAATGAACGAAGTGATTTCCTCGCAACGCGTGATAGATCAGATTAGCCAGTCTGCGCCGGATATGGAACTGATTCCGGCACACTCCAATTACAACGGTGAAACGGCACAGCGATGGAAATATCAGGATGGCACCGGTGAGATCGGTGTCATTTCCAGTGTGACGCAGGCCTTCTGCCACGACTGCACGCGCCTGCGCTTATCTACCGAAGGTAAGTTATATACCTGCCTGTTCGCCAACCATGGCCATGACGTGCGTGATCTGCTGCGCAACCAGACCAGTGACTTACAGATTTCAAATACGCTGGCTCATCTGTGGAAAATGCGCGCGGACAGATACTCTGAATTGCGCAGCCAACGCCATGAACCCAGCTCTCCACTTAAAAAAGTGGAAATGTCTTACATAGGCGGCTAGCCGTCATGCGCTCAATAACCGGACTGATACTGGCGGGTGGCCGCGCCAGTCGCATGAATAACCTGGACAAAGGTTTGCAGCAATTAGATGGAATGTCTTTGGTTGAACACGTGATCGCCAGGCTGAAACCGCAAGTTTCCACTCTGGCGATTAATGCGAACCGTCACCTGAACGATTATGCCAAATTCGGATTGCCGGTCTGGTCGGATCTTGAATTCAATCCGGCATCCATAGGTGCCACTGAATTTAAAGGTCCGTTGGCAGGAGTCGAGACGGGATTAGTCCATTGTAAAACGCCCTATCTGCTGTTCGTGCCGTGCGACTCGCCGTTTCTTCCGACTGATCTGGCAATACGATTGATGACTGCGCTACAACGTGCAGATGTTGCCGTTGCCTGTACGGGCGAATCAGACTCCCTGCGCCTGCAGCCGGTATTCTGCCTGATTAAAATTTCCATGCTCGAACGACTGCAAGCATATTTACATTCGGGCGGTCGTAGAATGGACGGCTGGTATGGCGATGCGTCGGTGGTCAAAGTACATTTTCATGACGACGCGGCCTTCAGGAATATCAATACATTAGAAGAATTACGCGCATGCGCTACACGCTGATCTGTACCAGGTCCCGAACATTACCATTTAGATTCCTCAAAGAATAACCATGTCATCAGCCAGCTTTTCAGTTGCGGAAGTACTGCAGCACATACAGGATGCGATATTGCCTATCGCTGATAGCCAGAAAATTGATTTACGTGGCGGATTAAATCGCATCCTATCTGCTGACATCATCGCGCCCATGAACGTGCCGGCGTTTGACAATTCGGCCATGGACGGCTTTGCTTTTTGCGCACAAGATGTGGAATCGCATCAGGAGTTAACGATAGTCGGTCAATCTTACGCAGGCCATCCATTCCACGGCCAGCTTCAGCCAGGACAGGCGATTCGGATTACCACCGGCGCGGCCATGCCCACGCATGCGGACTGTGTGTTGCCACAGGAATTTGCCACATTAAAAGACGCTGCAACACTGGTTACGCACAATGTCGTTATACAAGCGGGTCAAAATAGACGGCGTTGCGGCGAGGATATCGCCTTCGGTAGCACTGTGCTCTGCAAAGGCCGGCGATTGGGCCCGGCGGAACTCGGCCTACTGGCATCTCTGGGTATATCGGCAATCTCAGTACAACGACAACTGCGCGTCGCCATTTTTTCTACCGGCGATGAATTGCGCGGCCCGGGCCAATCCCTGCAAGCTTTGGACGGCGGAGGCATCTATGACAGCAATCGCGTCACCTTGCATGCCATGTTGAGCCGGTTCGGCGCAGACGTGTTGGATTTGGGTGTGCTGACGGATGATCCCGCAATCATCGAAACTGCGCTGAAAAATAGTGTGGATCAGGTCGATGTGATTATCACTTCTGGCGGCATCTCCGCAGGAGCGGCAGATTTTACCAAACAGGTTATGCAGCAACTGGGGCAGATGAATTTTTGGTCGATTAATATGCGGCCCGGCCGGCCGCTGGCATTTGGCTCCATCAACAAAAATGGATCAGACTGTCCAACCTACGTATTCGGATTGCCTGGCAATCCCGTTGCGATGATGGTGAGTTTTTATTTTTTTGTCCGACCTGCCCTGCAACTACTCTCTGGATCGGGCGTGAGCATGCCGCCGACAGCCATCGCGATTTCAATGGAGGCCATTGCAAAAAAATCGGGAAGAACTGAATTTCAACGCGGCGTTTGTACTGTCGATACTAATGGCAGCGGTGAGCTTCAGGTCAGCAGCACTGGCGAACAGGGTTCCGCCATGCTCAGTTCCATGACGCGCGCTAACTGTCTGATTGTCTTAGGTCCGGAGCAGGAAAATATCGTCGCAGGAGACAAGGTCAAAGTGATGTTGTTTGAAGGACTGACGTGATTTAAAAAATCACTAGGTCAAACTCTGTCTGACCTGCTCAAAAAAACAAATTGCTCCGCTTGCCGCAACATTTAACGATTCTATTTTGCCCTGATGCGGTATCGTCACCTGCTCGGTTGCGCGGTTCATTAAATCGTCGGAAATGCCACGACCTTCATGACCAAACAGCCAGACCACCGGTCGGTTCAGATTACATTCATAGATCGTCTTGCTGGCATAAGAACTGGTCGCCAATACAGGAATATTCGTGCTGTGCAGCGTCGCCAACAGATCGATATTTTCGTGAATTTCCAGCACAAAATGAGCGCCCATCCCGGCGCGCAATACTTTTGGAGACCAGGCGGAAACGGTTTCAGCACTACAAAACACCTGTTTAATTCCTGCCGCGGCTGCGCTGCGCAGTAACGATCCGAGATTGCCGGGGTCCTGCAGATTTTCCAGCATCACCACTGTCTGGGTAACCTGGGTTGGCAAATCCAGCTTAGGAATCGGTATAACGAAAAATATACCCACACCGTGCTCAACCTGACTTAACGACTGATATAAAACATCAGACAAAACAAGTTGATGCACGGATTCTGTCATCAGGCCTGCGATTTCCGGATTATGCCGGGATGCTTCGCTCACCACGCACCATGTCGGTTGCCCAAAATTTTCCAGATAGGCCTGACATAGATGCACGCCATCCAGAATTGTAGTGGCCGACAGGCGGCGAGCCTGCGAACTGGTCGCCAAATGTTTGAGGTCTTTATAGAGCGCGTTGTCGCGCGAGGTAATGAGTTTCATGGTTTCGGTAACAGTGCGCGAACTGGCGCGTAGGATAATCGGTGTACTGGTGAAACGCCATGCTCACGCAAACGCTCCAGATGCAGCGCTGTTGGATAGCCTTTATGCTGATCAAACGCGTATTGCGGATATTGTCGATGTAAATCCATTAATGCAGCGTCTCTTGCTGTTTTCGCTAAAATTGACGCAGCCGAAATCGCTTCTACTTTATCATCGCCTTTGATGATGGCCTGCGACGACATCGTTAAGACTGGACATCGATTTCCATCAATTAAAGCCATTTCAGGTTTGATCGACAGGCCTTCTACCGCACGCTGCATGGCCAACATCGTAGCCTGCAAAATATTGATTTGATCGATCTCTTGTTCCGATGCCTGCGCGATACACCAGGCCAAGGCATGTTTTTTAATTTCTATCGCCAATTGGTCGCGCTTGGTTTCGCTCAATTTTTTCGAATCGCGCAATCCAGCGATAGGGTTAGCAGGATCAAGAATCACCGCGGCGGCAAATACTGCGCCGGCTAACGGTCCACGTCCAGCTTCATCAACACCACAAACGAGCTTGTTACCGAAATCGAATTCGTTTTCAAATAGCGGCAATTCATAGTTACTCATCACAAAATGCCTTCACTTTATCCGTATCTAAAAAATAATGGCACAGTTGCTGCCCTGCGTCACTGAGATTGCTGTCATCGGCGCTGTCAGCCACGCTGTTAGCCAACCTCTTTGCAAACAGCACCGGCACCAATTCATCGAACATCTTCAGCAACTCCGGATCCTGATCCACATCGCGCATGATAATCTGATGCGGCACATGCTCAAGCAGTTTTTGCAAAGCCTCGCGCATATCATCGCAAAGATGACAGTAGCTGCGACTGTATAGCGTGAAATAAATCATCGACGGAATTCAACTTCTAATAATGGAAAAAGGCTGCACAATCCTGTGCAGCCTGTCTAAACAAAAACTGACTTGATTACTTAATTCGCCGACGTTGGTTTTAAAGGGATAAATTGAGATGAATCCCCGCGACGTACCAACACAACCGCAATTTTCTTGGGATCCAATTTCGCGACCAAAGCATTAAACTGTTTGGCATCTTTAATGTCATTGTTGTTTAACTGCGTAATCAAATCGCCTGGTTCCAAACCAGCTCCCGCGGCACTGCCTTCAACGCTATCAACGATAACGCCTGAAGTGACTTTTAAATCGCGCTTTTGATCATCGGTTAAATCAATAACGGACAGACCCAGCGAATTGGTGACTGGTTCTGGCACTTTGTCTTTGGAAGCAACTGGCTTACCGTCTTGTTCCATTTCGCCAGTCACCAGAGTGACGGTGCGAGTTTTTCCTTTGCTCCACAACACCACCGATGATTTCGTACCAGGCTTGGTGTTGGCGACAATACGCGATAGTTCGGTCCATTTCGTTACCGGCTGTCCGTTAAATTCCAGCACGATATCACCTGGAACTATGCCGGCTTTATCTGCAGGCAGGCCAGGTTCCACCATGCTAATGAAAGCACCCTGCCCTTTGGCCAATCCAAATGATTCAGCAACTTCTTTTGGCACTTCAGATAATCTGACACCGATACGGCTGCGACTGACTTTGCCGTTCGCTTTCAACTGGTCGACAACTTTCATTGCCTCGTCGATAGGCACGGCAAATGAAATTCCCATAAATCCGCCGGACCGACTATAAATTTGGGAATTGATACCGACAACTTCCCCGTCCATATTTAACAAAGGTCCACCAGAATTGCCTGGATTTACTGCGACGTCGGTTTGAATTAACGGCAACAAGTCGCCGGTGTCACGCGATTTCGACGACACGATACCTGCCGAAATCGAGTTATCCAAATCAAACGGCGAACCAATCGCCACTACCCATTGACCCGCTTTGATTTTGTCCGAGTCACCTATCGGTAACCACGGCAATTTAGTTCCGTCGATTTTAATAACGGCAATATCTGAACGTTTATCTATGCCGATGACTTTCGCTTTAAATTCCCGTTTGTCCGTCAGCTTTACGTAAACTTCATCGGCACCGTCAACAACGTGCGCATTAGTCAACAGGTAGCCATCTTGAGAAATAATAAAACCGGAACCTATTCCGCGTGGCACCTCCTGTTCGGTGCCGCTTGGCGGTTGCTTGCGCCTTTGGGGAGCACCTGGATTGGGTTGCTGCGGCATGGGTACACCAAAAAATCTTTTAAACAGCTCCTGCATTTCATCGTCGGCATTGCCGGATTGATTTACTGTGACTTTTTCCGTAGTGCGTATGTTCACAACGGCAGGACTTGCTTTTTCCGCCAGCTCCGTAAAATCAAAAGTGGGAACAGCGGCTTGCGCAGTGTTTGCGGTAACCAGGCATGCCGTCGGCACAGTCAAAATAAATGCTGAAGCTAAAAGTAGGGAAGGAAGTTTTTTCATAATAGAACGATCGTTAAAAGAAAGTTGAGTGGGTATCTTAGTCACAATAATCATCATAAATGTAATAAATACTTACTGGGTCATTTCGGTTTGTATTCTATCGAATCCGAAAGTAATTTGATTGCCGCTACTGGTACTTCACCGACTACGGTTATCCCAAAATTCCCAAGCTGGAATTCGGAAATTGTCGTTGCACCTTTTTGAATTATTCCTGGTTGACGCGCTGTATTGACAGGTTCGACAAATACTGAAATTGATGCTAATCCATCTGAAAAAACCATTTGCAAAACCTCATGCAAATCAGCAGGTTTTTTGCTGGATGACGCAGATAAATTAGTGCTGACAGCATTCATATTGAGTAAACGGCGAACCTCACGCATTTTCTTAAATCCGGGCGGTAGTGCTTTAACCATCCAGCCTGACTCAGTTGAAATGGCGACTGCACCGCGCACCGTTTTCCAGCCAGTAATATCAGAAAAACTTGTCTTTAAATTGACTGTATCAACACGTTCGAATTTCAGACTGGTAAATGCAATTTGCTCCAGCACCTGATTCTTTAAATCCGTCGTTTGCGCCAGTACCATTAAATTATTTGGAATGGCGGCACATAAGCGATATCCATAGCGCAGCGTGTCCTTAGGTTCAATGATCACCATGCGGCAATCGACTCCCGCGACTCTGTCAACCTCCGCCAATTTAAATTGATAGTGATCACTTAAGTTCGCAGCGTTAAAAGCCAGCACTGCAGGGAACATGTCTTGCTCCTGACGCTTTTCGGTACGCAGTGTCTTTGTATCGGGCTGATAGCTTGCGATATCTTCGTTGTGACGAATGTACTCACGACGTCTGCCATCCAATTTTTCTATTTTTTCTTCTTCATCGCCGGCGTCATAACGATGAAAAATTTGAGAAGAGACAAGTTGATCGTTCTCTTGAAAAACAAAAGTGCCAACATAATTCATCTTTTTCGAGGCTATCTGGATTTTTTGCAAAAGCGCCTGCACATCTGCCGATTCATCCGCGTAGGCGGGAACAACGGCATTCAGCAAAAAACAGATAAAAAATAGTTTTTTCATTACTTATCAGCTTCTTGCGAATTTTCTTGCCCGGCTACTTGCTCTGTTTCCAGACTGATCGGGCCTGTTTCATATTCCACTGCACTATACATCGATGTCGAATAACGTTGATGTGCCGCCAAATAACTATCGATCTCCGGGTCTCTTAACATCTTTGGCTGCGCTTTTGCGTAATTGCCGTCAACCTCTGTAGCGACTGTTTTACCTGAAGAAGTTAATGCCACGCCTGCAGACCTAAGCTGCCCGCCGTCGCTAGCCGCCATAAATTGACCGGCAAAATACGGAGCATTGATTTCAGCACCATCATGGCCTGCGAATCGCGGCACCAATATCGTCGCCAAAGCCAACATCGCGGCCGTTGCGTAAATGATTTTGTGATCGTATCGGTTTGATGACTTTTGTTTGGCTTTGATATACGTAGGCTCAGATGCCAGCTGTTCCCTCATCCGCGTCGAGAAACCGGCACTCATTGCAATGGCCAAATCGTCCGAGTTTAAGACATCACCGATTTGATGATAGGTTTCCCAATTTTTTCTAAGCTTTTCAAAATTTGACGTCGACATCAATAAATTCAACGCCTCAGCACCATGCTCATCATCGACAAGTGCTGAAATTTGTTCTTTTAATTGTTCATTCTGCTGACTGGTGTTCATATCATTCCCATTTTTTGCTCGTGGAACAGCCGTGCTACCAACGTTTGTCTATAGAAGTACCAAGTAATGGTCGAATTTTATTGGCTATTATTTCGCGTGCTCTAAAAATTCTACTTCTTACTGTTCCAATTGGACACTCCATCATCGCGGCAATTTCATCATAGCTTAAGCCCTCAATCTCTCGCAAAGAAATCGCAACTCGTAATTCTTCTGGCAGAGCGCCCATCGCGTCATTTACGGTTTGGGCCAACTGCTTGGTTGCCAATGCCGACTCCGGTGTGCCTGATTCTCTTAAACCATCTGCAACATCGAAATTTTCAGCATCTTGAGAATCCGTGTCTGTTGAGGTCGGCACTTTGCGGCGCTGCGACATTAAGTGATTTTTTGCCGTGTTAACTCCGATCCTGTATAGCCAGGTATAAAAAGCAGATTCGCCTCGAAATTTTGACAGGGCTCTATACGCCTTTATAAAAGTCTCCTGAACGAGGTCTTCTGCTTCAGCATGATCTTTCACAAAATACAAAACGAGACGCATTAGTTTTCGTTGATATTTAAGGACCAATAACTCAAATGCACGTTTATCGCCATTTAACACGCACTCAACCAATACCTGATCACCATCACGATCCGTCGTCACACCACATCCCCTAGTTTCTTGGCATCAAGTTCGGGGCATAGAATATGGACTTTAATCACTATTTTTAGTTCCCTAAATCATTATTTTCAGACTGCTCGCAATATCAATAGCAACTAACAATACATTGTTGTTATCAGAATTAAATTATATTGAAGCATTTGGAGAGATTATTGATTTAAACGTTACTTCTAAGATAATTTAAGTAGTTAAAATTCTATTTTAGAAATTATCTATTTTGCATGTTTGACTATCCAACGACAGGCGATAGACAAGCGACGAAATTCATCTTTATCCAGAGCGTCAGAGGGTATCACTAAATTTATCTTATCGTCACTATCTACGCTTCGTAGCCGTAAAAATAACATTTTTGGCCATATCGTTGTACCTGCAACTAAACGATATGGCTGAATCTGATGATTTTTTTTTGAATCAGACAGGTTTTTTTTCATCTGGCAACGAATTTCACCCTGACCAGAGATGGAAATATGCCAACCCTTAGTTCCGATGGCGCTGGCATGCAAAATATTTACTAACGATAACGATAAGCAAAAGAGCGCAGCTCCAATTCGAAGATAGATGGCGATAGACTCATTGCATCCAACTTGAACAGCGATGGCGATTAATAATATAGAGAAGAATATTGCAGATATTTGCAATACCCTGGAAGGACGTAGCACTAATGTTAGCGCGATTGACATAAAAGAGGAAAAACAGCGACGAATTTATTAGTCGCTGTTATTTAGAAACATTAGATTTTACCGAATACCAATGTGCCGTTTGTACCGCCAAATCCAAAGGAATTTTTGACGGCAACATTTATCGTCATTTTTCTTGCTGAATTTGCACAGTAATCTAAATCACATGCAGGATCCTGGTTAAAGATATTTATCGTCGGTGGTGAAATCTGTTCGTGTACAGCCATTACCGTAAACACAGATTCCAATCCGCCTGCACCACCCAATAAATGACCTGTCATCGACTTTGTAGAATTAACGACAAGTTTTTTGGCATGATCGCCAAAAGTACTCTTAATACCATGCGTTTCGGCTAAATCGCCCAACGGAGTCGAAGTACCATGCGCATTAATGTAATCAATCTGATCGGTGTTTACCTGCGCATTGTTCAAGGCCGAGATCATGCATCGTTTTGCACCTGAGCCATCCTCAAGAGGCGCCGTCATATGATAAGCGTCTGCGCTCATACCAAAGCCAAGTACTTCCGCATAAATTCGGGCGCCACGCGCCTTTGCATGCTCATACTCTTCAAGCACCATGACTCCGGCGCCTTCTCCCAAAACAAAACCATCACGGTCTTTATCCCAGGGGCGTGATGCCGTTGCCGGATCCTCATTGCGTGAAGACAGAGCACGAGCTGAAGCAAAACCGCCTAAACCGAGAGGCGACATCGTAGATTCTGCACCGCCTGCAACCATCACATCGGCGTCACCGTATTCAATCATGCGAGCAGCAGCGCCTATGCAATGCAATCCCGTTGTACAGGCGGTGACGATGGCAAGGTTGGGCCCTCTCAAGCCATATTTGATCGATAGATGACCAGAGATCATATTAATGATCGATGCCGGCACAAAAAACGGACTAATCCTGCGCGCGCCGCGATTAACGTATTCTGTGTGAGTTTCTTCAATCAACGGCAAACCGCCAATTCCAGAACCAACCATAACGCCAATTCGATCAGCGTTCTGTTCATCCACAACCAGACCGCTGTCCTGCATGGCCTGCATGCCAGCAGCCAAGCCGTAATGGATAAAAGTATCCATATGACGAGCTTCTTTTGCAGCGATATAGTCTTCGATCTGAAACCCTTTTACTTCACCACCAAAATGCGTGGAAAATGGTGAGGGGTCAAATTTTGTGATGGTGGCAATACCTGACTTACCAGAGACTATCGCACTCCAAGTCTCAGATAATGTATTACCTACCGGTGACACGCAGCCCATTCCTGTGACTACGACACGGCGTTGTTGCGATCGGCTCAAGCGGTTCTCCTAGAGTCGGCCAAAAATTAAATACGTTTTCCTGCAAATTCTACGATCAGGAGGACAACAGGATATCGACAATAAAGTTACCACGATACCATGCCATCACTCACCTTACTTACTGAAAACTTCACAAAATTCGATTGAATTATCGTTGATTTTTTTCAGCTGCATTGCCCACTATTCACAACCGATATTTATTTGCCGATGTGCGCTTTGGCGTAATCAATTGCATTTTGCACGGTAGCGATTTTTTCAGCTTCTTCGTCAGGAATTTCCATTTCGAATTCATCTTCCAAAGCCATCACCAATTCAACTGTGTCTAAAGAGTCTGCACCTAAATCATCAACAAAAGAAGATTCCGTTTTGATGTCGGCTTCAGCCACACCGAGTTGTTCGGCTACTATTTTTTTTACACGTTGTTCGATATCTGACATATACGTCTCCATGGTGTGTGTTACAGAAAGTGCGCGCATTTTAACAGAGTTATGCGCAAAAAAAAGGGGGTTTATCGATTTACAAATTATCTTCGTACAACTTTTTTCAACTTCTTTTATGTGTCGATTAAATTTAGAGCTCAAGCACTAACTTAATGACAACTAATAATTAGCTTAAATACATACCACCGTTCACGTGCATCGTTGTACCGGTCACGTATCCAGCTTCTGACGATGCCAGAAACAGCGCGGCGGCGGCAATCTCCTGCGGTTGCCCCAACCGGCCTAATGGAATTTGCTGCAGAATAGCGGCACTTTGCTGCTCGTTTAAGGATTTGGTCATATCGGTATCGATGAATCCAGGCGCGATGCAATTCACAGTAATGTTACGACTGCCAATTTCGCGCGCCAACGCACGACTCATTCCGGCCACACCCGCTTTTGCTGCGGCATAGTTAATTTGACCAGGATTACCAGCAGAACCAACAACAGAGGTGATATTAATAATCCGGCCGTATTTTGCTTTCATCATGGTTCGCAGTACTGCACGAGAAAGCCGTCCAACTGCGGTCAGATTGGTGGCAATTACGGCATCCCACTCCTCGTCTTTCATGCGCATGGCTAATTGATCTTGTGTAATTCCGGCGTTATTGACCAAAATAGACAGGCCGCCCCATTCTTTTTGAATCTTATCTATCAATGCCACACTGGCAGCCGCATCGCAGACATCCAGAACTTCACCGCGCCCCTTACCTGCTTCCACAATAAATGCGGAAATATTGGCAGCACCAGTCTCGGTCGTTGCAGTACCAATCACCGTAGCGCCCTGCTTTGCCAATGTCGTCGCAATAGCGCGACCAATTCCACGTGATGCACCTGTTACCAATGCTACCTGTCCTGTCAGATCAAATATTGCACTCATTATTTCTAAATCTCCGTTGTTTCGATATCTAATGTATTAAGCCTTACTCATTCTTTTATCAACGTCATTATTTTAGTTAATGACGCAGCGTCGAATATGGCATCACCAACCAAATCCGGATTAATGCGCTTTACAAGTCCAGCCAACACTTTTCCAGGACCACACTCAATAACCTGTTTAATCTCCATCTCAGCAATTTTTTGGATTGTTTCCACCCAGCGCACCGGATTTGCAGCCTGACGTACCAAAGCATCTTTGATCGCTTCAACATCAGTCACTGTCGCAACATCCACATTGTTGATCAATTGAATTTGCGGCGCAGTAAACGAAACCTGCTTTAAATATTCACGTAAACGATCTGATGCAGGCTTAAGTAAAGAAGAATGGAATGGCGCTGAAACTGATAAGACTAATGCGCGTTTTGCGCCACGCGCCTTTGCTGCTTCACATGCGCGTTCAACAGCGCTTTTGTGACCGGCAATGACAACCTGCGCAGGCGCATTGAAATTAACCGGCTCTACAACTTCTCCCTGCGCTGATTCCAAACATGCCAATCGCACTTCCTCATCAGATAATCCCAGTATTGCAGCCATACCGCCTACACCGACCGGAACAGCTTCCTGCATGACCTGTGCGCGAAACCGAACCAACGGCACAGCGTCTTTGAATGCAATCACGCCAGCGGCAACCAATGCAGAATACTCGCCCAAACTATGTCCTGCCACCACTGCAGGTTTTGGCCCACCGGCTTCCAGCCATGCACGATAACAGGCTACAGCGGCAGTCAACATGGCAGGTTGTGTATTGACCGTTAAATCCAGCTCCTCTTTGGGGCCTTCAGTAATTATTTTGCCCAAATCAAAATTCAGCGCATCACTGGCTTCTGCAATAGTCTGCTGAACGACCGGGTGATCAGCATAGCCATTCAGCATGCCAATTGCCTGAGAACCTTGACCAGGAAAAACGAAAGCAAATTTATTCATATTAGAAAAGTTAACACAAAAAAGATTAAAACGAGATGGCACTACGCGTTACATGTTGACGATCGCGGCGCCCCACGTAAAACCGCCGCCGACGCCTTCAATGAGCACCGTCTGACCTGGCTGAATACGTCCATCACGTACAGCACTATCTAAAGCGAGCGGGATTGATGCGGCCGATGTATTGCCATGTTGATCGACGGTGACCACCACTTTTTCCGGTGGCAAATTCAATTTTTTTGCCGTGCTTTGCATAATGCGGATATTAGCCTGATGAGGGATCAGCCAATCCAAATCTGCAGAAGTCATATTGGCCATTTCCATCACCTCACGCGCCACTTTCTCCAAAACAGAAACGGCATGTTTAAACACGGCGGGTCCATCCATATGCACAAACGCACTACCTTCAATCACACCACCAGTTGCTTTGCCAGGTATGCACAGGATATGCGAAAAATTTCCGTCAGCCTGTAATTTGGTCGCTATTACGCCAGGCTCATTTGATGCGGACATCACAACGGCACCGGCACCATCACCAAATAAAACGCAGGTTCCACGATCATTAAAATCCAGAATACGTGAAAATACTTCAGCGCCTATCACCAACACATTTTTATGATTTCCAGCCTTGATCATGGCATCTGCGATGGAAACAGCATAGATAAATCCGCTGCACACGGCCTGAACATCAAACGCAGCGCAATTCGCCATACCTAATTTTTTTTGCACTATACATGCCGTACTTGGGAATCCCCCCAGATGATCGGGTGTTGACGTTGCCAAAATAATTAAATCGATCTGATTTTTATCCAGGCCGGCTTTTTCAATTGCACGTTCTGCCGCGATAACCGCCAGATCGCTGGCACACTCATCGGCTGCAGCAAAATGACGTGCCGATATGCCACTGCGACTGACTATCCATTCGTCCGAAGTTTCAATACCCTTGATCGCCAACTGATTTGCCAACTCATCATTTGTGACACGTTTGGACGGTAAATAACTACCTGTCCCAATAATTTTGCTAAACACATTCATGCTATTTATTCTCTTAAATATTAATTGGTCCCGGCTTCATTCATTGAACCGATCAATGATACTCCATTTGAATTTTCAGCAACCAGATCTGCCATTGCTTTTTCAATGTGACCTAACACGCCGTTTTTCGCTGCATCATAACCACGTTGAATCGCCCACTCAAAACTATACGCATCTGCACTGCCATGACTTTTAATAACCAGGCCACGCAAACCCAAAAGACTGCCGCCGTTATAGTTGGATGGATTCAGTCTGCTTGCTACTATTTTCAATGCCCCACGTGCCACCAGAGCACCAAACATCGTAAAAATATTTCGCTTGAACTCACTCGTCAAAACCGTTTTTACAAACCTGCCCAAACCTTCAGCTGCTTTCAGAGTCACGTTCCCGACAAATCCATCACAAACCACAATATCGGTCGTGCCGGCAAAAATATCGTTACCCTCTACATTACCGAAAAAATTGATCACGCCTCTTGCATGCTCGTCGCGCAACAGGAGTGCGGTTTTCTTAACCAGCTCATTGCCTTTGATATCTTCTTCACCGACATTCAGCAATCCTACCGTCGGTTTTGCCTGCCCTTCCACGGCAGAAAAAAGCGCTGATGCCATAATCGCAAACTGCTGCAGGTGCATAGGCTCACAATCTACATTAGCGCCCAGATCCAGCATATACGTAGGTTTATTTTTTTGATTTGGCAAAATACTGCAGATTGCGGGTCTGTCGACATTAGGCAGCGTCTTTAATACGTAGCGAGAAATTGCCATGAGCGCGCCGGTGTTTCCGGCGGAAATACAGACGTCTGCAGATTCTTCTTTAATTTGATTGATAGCAACCCGCATTGAAGAGTCTTTTTTACGACGCAGCGCCACTTCCAAAGAGTCTTCCATCGTGACGACTTCGCTCGCATTAACAATAGAAATACGCGGATGCTTTTCGAACCTGTTTTTTTTCAACTCAGACTGAATGATCTTTTCTTGTCCAACTAAAATTAATTGCACATCTTCTGTACGCTTAACAAAAGAAACTGCAGCTGCAACGGTAACAGCCGAACCATGATCACCGCCCATGCAATCTATTGAAATACGTATGGTCATTTTTTAAATCATCTCCTGAATTCCATGCCGAATTCGACAGGCGAATTTGACAAACTGCTATTTTAGATTGTATAGATTACATTTCCTACAAGCAAATCGAATTACAATGAAAAAAGCGGCGCCAAGTGAATACTGGTTACGCCGCTTTTTCCTAATTTGCTTTTTGTAGAATCACTTCTTGGCACGCTTCGTACACATATCGTACAAAAACAGCACTGTGTTTGAGTCATCGACATTGAAGTATCGAGCCCAAACCATTTGATTACTCGTCGTTCTTAGTCTTCAGAACTTTACGACCACGATAGAAGCCGTTAGGGCTAATGTGGTGACGCATATGTGTCTCACCGGTAGTTGGCTCGATAGACAATTGTGGTGCCACTAAAAAATCGTGTGAACGATGCATACCGCGCTTGGACGGGGTCTTTTTGTTTTGCTGAACAGCCATGATAACTCCTAATACTCGAACTAAGTTCTGAAATTTTAAACATATCCGGCCAGCTAACTCATCGCCCCAGCCAAGAATCCTAAATACTTGATTTACTTCCCTACTAAACCACTATCAGTTTTTGGTTTTGCCAACGGCCTTACCAAACATTATCTGACCCTTCAATGCAGCAAACGGCGATTCCTTTTTTGCGATCGCAAACGCATCAAGCTTCTCCGCAACTTCTTTGGCGGGACAAACCTCATGCTTTGGCGATTGCGGAATAGCCAGCAATGCCTCATCCTCAATCAATGCCATGATATCGAATGCCTTACTTCCTACAATAACCTCAGTGTCGAAACCCGCGTCGTCACCCTCTTCACCATGCTCCAAAGAAGCTTCAATTTCATCAGCTACCTGCTCATCTTTTGCAAGGATCACAGTTGATTCAGACTGAATTTGAAAAACAAACGGCGTCAAACAACGCTGACACATCAAATGTATTGTTGCATGTACGCTTAAACGCAAAGTCGGGTAGCCACTGGCATGCGTAGTGCCAACCAACTTCCATGCCACTTCGCCCTGTCCTGAAACACACTCTGCACGTAATCTGACTAACTGATCCGGGCTTAATACCCCAGACTGTTGCTCGCCGCTACGACAAAATGCAAACGCATCAATGATCAGCATAATGCATTACACACTTAGAAAACCTGCGATAATAACAGCATTCCCCCTTTATCGTCAAAGGTTTACGTAAAAATGGCAGACTTCGGTTTCAAAAAGCGCATCATACTCGCTTCCAGCTCGCCTTACCGGAAAGAATTATTATTACGACTGCAACTTCCATTTGAAGTAGCCGTTCCTAATATCGATGAGTCGCCCTACCCGGATGAAAAACCAGAAGCCACTGCCTTACGCTTAGCCGAGCAAAAAGCACAATATATTGCCAGAAACTTACCAGAAGCCATCATCATCGGTTCAGATCAGGTCGCAACGTTAAACGGTATCCAAATTGGAAAACCGGGCAATCATCAAAACGCATTGGCGCAATTACAAATGATGCGAGGCAGGCGGGTGATTTTTCACACAGCCTTATGCGTCTACCACAACTGCTCACCTTCACCCGTTATTCAAATTGAAAATATACAAACTGAAGTAACGTTTCGGGATTTACCTGATGATGAGCTAGACGCCTATTTGCGTATTGAACAGCCCTATGACTGCGCAGGTAGCGCAAAAAATGAAGGATTGGGAATTGCCATAATCGAACGCATAGAAAGTAGCGATCCGACTGCTCTGACCGGACTACCTCTGATTGCACTCACAACCATGTTGCGAAAAATCGGCGTCACGTTTTTTAATTCTTAGCGCTCATTTCGTACCGTCTGCGGGTTCATTGGAAGATTTTTTGATTTCTCCCACGAGCTTGACCACTACATTTCGAATTGCGGTCAGCACTCTGGCAGTATTAAATGGTTTAACTATAAAACCTCTTGCGCCGTGCTCCTGCCCCAATCTGATTCCGTCTGCATCAAAATTGTTTGAAACTAAAAATACGATAGTTTTAGGTAAATCATGACGAATTTGGTCCAGCACCCCCATCTTGTCACCCTCGACATGCTCCAGATCGATGCAAATTAATTGTGGCTTTAATTTGACCATGCGGGCAATTCCAGTAACTGTGACATTACTGTCACCGACAACCAAATGGCCACCCTCAGTCAGCACCGAATTCAACAATCCGCGCGAAATGGCGTTCCCATCCATCACTGCAACTTTCAACATGCTCGAATCCTCAGGTCCTTAGTCACTTCACAATAAGATGGAACTTTGATACTTACAAGCTTTCTCATCGCCGATACAAAAATAACAATTTACTTTATGGAACGGGTTTATTAATCGATGATTATTAAATATAATGCCACAAATCAACAAAACCCTACAATTACTTACATGTTACTGTCATCCAAAACAGGTTGGTAGGAGCTAATGATTGCAAGGCCATCAATTTTACGGCCTGCCCAGTCAATCACATGGAAACAAAAATGAAAAAGAGCACACTTATATGTAGCACCATTGCACTTGCTGCCGCTGTATTAGTATCAGGCTGCGTAGTTGCACCTGCGCCGTATCACTATCATGCTGCCGTTGTTTATCCTGAAGTTGCACCAGCCCCGGTCGTGACTTTTGTAGCGCCACCGGCACCCTATGTTGAAACTGTCGGCGTTCCGCCAGTCGAAGGCTATTTCTGGATTTCAGGTGTATGGCTATGGGAAGGTGGACGTCACGTCTGGCATGCAGGTCATTGGCAAGCGCCTAAACCAGGATATCGTTGGGTACCACATCACTGGCATCAGGTTGGTAATGAATGGCACATGGATGGCGGTCATTGGCAGCATTAATATCCCGCTTGGCAATCGACGTTCCCGCCTCACTCTGTCTGGCCTTGTACTTGGTCAGACAGAACCTCCTCCAGATCTCGCACCTCGTTCATGTATCATGTCACGCATCTTTACTTTCGAAGTTAATTATTTTCAGGCGCGGCAATGACGATTAAATTAAGCAAAGAAAACGAAGAACGCCTGCTCGGTTCAATTCAGCGTTTTTTTAGTTCAGAGATGGACCAAGACATAGGTACGCTCAAATCCAGATTACTGTTAGATTTCTGCCTGCGTGAATTAGGTCCCAGCATTTATAACCAGGCGATTAGCGATGCGCAATCTCACCTGCATGACCGCGTTACCGAACTGGATATTTCCTGTCACGAACAGGAATTTTCATATTGGAAGAAATAACAGGAAGTTAAGCGCAGCGTAATCCATCTGCAGTCAGCCCCCAAAAATAAGAAATGGTTCGCCATTCAACATTCAACTATGCGTTTAAAAGATACTCGTGCCACCTGGCATTTGGCGTGGCCAATTGCAGTCGCCCAATTAGCCTCCACAGGAACTGCATTCATTGATGCCGTAATGGCAGGCCATGTCTCGGCCGGCGATCTGGCCGCGGTATCGGTTGGTTCGTCCATCTGGGTCACATTGATCGTCGCCATGCTCGGTTATTTGCTCGCCATCAGCCCTCTTGTAGCGCAAAAAGTGGGCGCCAAGGACACGGCGACTATTGCAGCTTTGACGCAACAGGCTCTAGTGCAGGCATTGATTGTGGCAACCATTGCATCCATCATTGCGCGGCTTGTCGCTCCCATTTTTCCGCACCTTGGTCTGGAGCCGGAAATCGCGCAAAAGGCCGCCGACTTTTTGAAAGCAGTAAGTTGGGGTCTGCCAGCATTTGCCTGTTACCGCGTCTTATATAACTACAGCGCCGCGCTGAAACACACTAAGCCAATGATGGTTATTTCGGTATGCTGCCTGCTGCTCAATATCCCGACTAACTGGATACTTATCTATGGACATTTCGGTTTCCCAACGATGGGAGGTGTTGGCTGCGGATGGGCCACCGCGTTCTGCGTGTGGGTTAATTTTATCCTGTTGGCTGGCTGGATATTCCACACCAAACATTACCGCGACACGCATCCATTCAGAGCATGGCAGGGGTGGCAACCTGCAGTACAAAAACAATTATTCAAGCTGGGGCTTCCAATAGGTGTCATGTTTTTTGTTGAAGTCAGCGCCTTTAGTTTTATCGCGTTAATCATCGCCAAACTTGGTACGACCTCGGTCGCTGCACATCAAATTGCGCTGAATTTCTCTTCACTGACCTTTATGCTGCCTATGGCAGTTGGAACAGCATTGACGGTACGGGTAGGTCATGCGGTAGGCGCCAAGAACTTTGAAGAAGCCCGCGCCATTGGTCAAAATGGCACCCGTCTGGCGCTGGTCATTGCACTCATCTCAGGACTAGTAATGATATTTGCATCCCGTTGGATCGCTGCCTGGTACACTCAGGATCCAGATGTATTGATACTTGCAGGACAACTGATCGTGTTAGCAGGCTTTTTTCAATTTTCCGATATTACTCAAGTGGTGAGCGCCGGCATACTGCGCGGCTACAAAGTCACCCGCTTACCGATGATGATACATATGACTGCGTTTTGGGTTATTGGAATGCCGCTGGGTTATCTGCTTACATTCGGCACCGCACATTTTGCCGGATTGGGGATACGAGGTTACTGGCTCGCGTTGATTATCGCACTGACCTGTACAGCGCTTGCCCTGCAATATTTATTCAGGCGCACAAGCCAACGGTTATACCTGCAGCAGCGTTTGAACCTGGGCGGCAATGCAGACGCCTAGTCCCACAGCGATGCCGCTACCGATGCGTGAAGGCGTTGCGCCCAGTTATATCTGGCTGCAAAAAGGAACATGGAAAACCGTTATCGAATTTCTGATACAGCGCTTCCCGGAAGTCGGCGCTGAACTCTGGCAAGATCGCCTGCAGCGCGGTGAAGTGGTCGATGAAGCGGGCAAGGCGCTTACTATAGCCAGCGCCTATTTCTGGGGCCAACGTATTTTTTATTATCGCGAACTCAGCAATGAAACGCCGATACCTTTTGAAGAAAAAATTCTGTTTCAGGACCAGCACATTCTGGTCGTCGACAAACCGCATTTTTTACCGGTAATACCCACTGGCAGATTTCTTCATGAAACGCTGTTGGTACGATTAAAAAATCAACTCGATATGCCCTCACTCAGCCCGATACACAGGTTAGACCGCGAGACAGCCGGTGTGATGATATTCTCGACCGATCAAAGCAGTCGTGGAGCCTACCAGTCGCTATTTCAACAACGCAGCGTAACCAAAGAATATCAGGCATTGGCGCCGCACCTGCCCTCTTACACGGCCCCATTTACCTATCGTAGCCTGATGGTGCCGGGCACACCGTTTTTTCGCATGCAGGAAATCCCCGGCATTCCCAATTCGGAAACGCACATCGAAATAATCGAACAACTGGGGAATATAAGTCGCTATCGCCTGCAGCCATTAACCGGTAAAAAACACCAGCTCCGGGTCCATCTGGCTGCGTTAGGCTGTCCCATTATTCATGACGCTTTTTATCCGACTGCTTTGCCATGCAAAGCCGACAACATGTCGCAACCCTTGCAGCTATTGGCGCGCTCGATACGTTTTATCGACCCGATCACCAATGAAGAGCGATATTTTGAAAGTCAACTTACGTTGGACCCCAGTTTGAAGACGTGATCAAATCTAATCCAAAGCACACCAGGCACGCGCGCGGCCCTGTTCTTTTGCACGCTTTAGCGCCGTTTCTGCCAACGCAATCAAGGCAGCGCTGTGTTCCACGTCCTTGGTTCTGCTGACGACGCCCAAACTGATCGTCATCACCTTGTTCACCGCTGAGCCGACGTGTTCAATGCCCAGGTCTCGCACCTGTTTTTCCAGATATTGGGCAAACGGCAGTGCATTGTTCACTGGCGTATCAGGCAGCATGCAGGCTAACTTTGCACCGTCAAACCGCGCAACGAAATCAGCCGGGCGCCGGCAGGATTTATTAATGCGATCGGCAATCCGCCGCAGACTGTCATCCCCCGTCTGATGGCCATACTGTTCGTTATAGTGATTAAAATCATCGACATCAACCAGCAATATGGACAGAGCACTTCCGGTGCGTCGGGAGCGAAGAAATTCGCTTTCAATCCTATCGTCAAAAAATCGGCGATTGTATAAGCCCGTCATGCCATCAACAAACGCCATTTTCTTTAACAGTTCTGTTTGACGCTTCATCGTAATATGGGTTTTAACCCTGGCCAGTATCACCCTGGCGTTGAGAGGCTTGGTAATAAAATCCACCGCACCTGCGTCGAGGCCGCGCAGTTCCTCTTTTTCATTGAGCAGCGTGGTAATAAAAACTACCGGTATATGTGAAGTAGTTCGGTCGGCCTTTAACTGGCGACAGACGTCATGGCCGTTCAGGACGGGCATATCGACATTGAGCAGGACGAGGTCGGGCTGGTTTGCTCTGCACAGATCGAGTGCAGATTCACTGTTGGTCGCGGTATAGACCTGAAAATGTACTGCGAATATATGCTGTAATAATTGGACGTTGAATGGCTGATCGTCGACAATCAACAACGACTGTTTGGGTTGTTCAATATATTGAAACAAATTGGACTGGCTCGTGTCGATCATAAGGTGCTCTGTGTAAGCGAACTAGGTGCGCCGCGTCAGTATAAGATCATTCAGCTTTATTTTAAAATGGCGACGCCTTTTACTTGTGCAAACAGTGACATTCCTGGAACAATATGTAGTCGATCTGCTGACTTACGCGTAATGCGCGCAAGCAGGCAGGTGCCATTCGCATCCAGTTCAACGATTACTTCACTGGCTGTCTCTTCCCGAATGTCCGCTATTGTCACCGCTATACAATTCAACATACTTGAATCAACCTGTTGACTTAACGTCAAGCTTACGTCGCGCGCCGCGATGCGCAACCGCAGCTCGGTACCGATATCCGCCCTGCTGCGGGCCAACCATAACGTGCCGCCGGAAAATCCGACCTGGGTAAGCTGATAGTGCACATCATGCGCCAAGATATTCGCCACAATCAGTGAACAGGCGTGATCGCCATGCGCCAGCGGCAGATCGGATCGGGTTATCAATTCGAACACCGTGCCAGCGGCGCGAACCTTACCGGCTTCCAGCATCACAACATAATCTGCCAGACGCGCTATTTCATCCATTGCATGGCTGACGTACAGAATGGGAATGTCAAGCTCACGATGCAGTTGATCCAGGTAGGGCAATATCTCTTCCTTGCGCTGCACATCAAGCGACGCCAAAGGCTCATCCATCAGCAATAAATCAGGGCTGGTCGCCAACGCGCGTGCGATCGCAACGCGCTGTCTTTCGCCACCCGACAAAGTCTGCGGCGAACGCTGTAATAGTGCACCGATACCCAGTAATTCTATCGCCTGCGACAATGCTATTTTCCGTTGGTTGACCGCGATGCGGCGCAAACCGAATTCGACATTTTCTTTTACGGACAAATGAGAAAACAGACTCGCTTCCTGAAAAACAAATCCTATCGAACGTTGGTGTGCGGGCAAACAAATCCCCTGTTCATCGTCCTGCCATACCACACCATTGATTTCTACGCGACCACGCACCGCCGTTTCCAATCCGGCTACGGCACGCAATAATGTGGTTTTACCGGCGCCGGAGGGCCCAACTATTCCACTGACTCCTCGTCCGGGCAACGTCATGGCCACATTCAGATCTGCACGTTCTGGCGGCAAATCGAGTCGTAAATCAATCCCGCTGATCATGGCAGTTTTCCAGCTGATTTTCCAACTGACTGTCCAACTGAGCTGGTCGGGTTAAAAATATACAGCAACAGCAATGCTGCGCATGAGAACACCAGCATGACTGCTGACAAACTATGCGCATGGGCATATTCCAATGCGTCCACATGATCAAATATTTGCACCGAAACCACGCGAGTTTTGTCCGGGATATTCCCGCCTATCATCAGGACCACACCAAACTCGCCGACGGTGTGGGCGAATCCCATCACGATGGCCGTTATATATCCGGGCTTAGCCAGTGGCAGCACAACGGAAAAAAAAGTGTCCAAAGGTGTGGCACGCAACGTCGCCGCGACTTCCAAAGGGCGCTCACCAATCGCTTCAAATGCATTGTACAAAGGCTGCACGACGAACGGCAACGAATACAGCATTGACGCTAGCACCAGACCAGTAAACGTAAATGGCAACACGCCCCAGCCCAGTGCCTGTGTCAGGTGCCCCAACATGCCGTGCGGACCCATGAATATCAGCAAATAAAAGCCGATGACAGTCGGCGGCAAAACCAGAGGCAAAGCGACCAAAGTGCGAATCAAATGTTTGAATGTGGATTGTGTGCGCGCCAACCACCACGCCAACGGTGTACCCAAGATCAGCAAACTGACCGTCGTCAGCGTGGCCAGCTTAAGACTGAGCCAGAGCGCTGCGAGATCTGCTGCATCCATTAAAGCTGATACCCATACGACAGTATGATTTTTTTGGCAGCGTCGGTTTTCAAATAAGCCAACAAAGCGATTGCTGCAGGATTATCTTTGCCATGCAGGAGCAAAATTGCATCCTGTCGCAACGGCGTATACAGATTGTTGGGAACTATCCATCCGGAACCTGATTTGATCCGGTCTTTATCCCATACCTGCGACAAAGCGACAAAGCCCAGTTCAGCATTCCCGGTCGCGACAAACGAATAAGTTTGCCCTATGCTTTCGCCCTGCACAATTTTCGGTGTCAGTAAATCAATCAGCTTCAGCGACTTCAAGGCTTCTACGGCAGCGGCGCCGTAAGGTGCCTGACCCGGTGAGGCAATGGCGATATGGGCAAAATGACCGGATTTTAAAACGGCACCTTGTGCATCAACCAGACCGGGCGTTGCCGACCATAAAACTAACGTGCCAATTGCATAGGTAAACTGCGTATCCGATACTGCGTCGTGTTCTTGCGCCAGTTTGGTCGGGGTGACCTGATCTGCGGAAATAAAAATATCAAACGGTGCGGCGTTTTTTATCTGCGCATAAAAATTTCCGGTGGCACCAAACGATAATGCGACCTTGTGTCCTGAATCATGTTCAAATTCGGCAGCGATTTTCTTCATAGGTGCGGCAAAATTCGCCGCCACAGCAACCTGCACTTCCTGCGCCCAGGTTACCGACGACAGAACTAAACACAACAAACCGCTCAGTGCGCGAAATGATCCTGACATATTAGGCAGCATGTGCCAAATCGACCAGATCAGCCGATTCCAGTAACGACTGAACGGCGCGCTCAAATAACGGCGCCACTTCGACAAAGCGGGCACGCGAATTCTTTAACATGCGGCGGAACATGCGGACACTGATAATTGACGGTGCATCCTGTCCATTGACTGTCAAAATCAAATTCGATGAATTCGGGCTAATCCAGTTAAGGCGGCCTCGGGTCGGACTGCCTGAAAGATTAATTTCCACCACCACTCCGCTCCGCAGACGATCCAATATATCGTCTTCGATGGACACCGCTGCCACGCCTTCGCCCGCGGTTTCAGAGGGGGTATGATGGAAGTCAGAAGGTTGGGCATGGCCAAGCGATGCACTATTTAAATGATTTGCGGCGGGCTCATCATCCACTTCAGTTTGATCCAACTCATCGTACTGCGCATCTTCATTAAGCAAATCTGGCTGCAAATCGAGATCGGTCAGCACGCCAACTTCCTGCAATTCTTTTTCCAGTTCTTTAATCGCTTCATCTAAAAAGGCACGATTCACATCAACTTTATCCAACGCTTTTGGAGCAGGTAACGGTTCGGCGTCCGGGTACACAAATTCATGAAAATGACGCTGAATTTCAACCAGAGACAACACCGGCTCATCGCTAATCGCCGTGCGCATTACCGTAGTGTGTGCGTCGACCAGCCAGTTCAGCAATTCCTGCTGATGCTCAGGCAACCAAGCGACCAGCCCCATTCCTTCACGCAGTACGGGGACAATGACAGGAATAACCTGCAATAACATCGACCGGTCATCGCGACTTGCCTTGGGCAGTATGCTCCATAGCAGATTGGGTACCAGCAGACGGAATCGGGTTGAGTCTGCAGCCGGATTGCGTTCCACGCGTTCGATCACATGCGACCAGGTATCGATCAGAAAACGCCTTAAATACGGCGTAATGATGATCCCTTCCAGCATTTTTTCCAGCCTGGCGCTTTCATTGTTCAGGCGGTGTGAACGCTGCTCGGCATGCACCACCACTTTGATAGCCTGCTCAACTTTGTTATTCGACGCGAGCAATTCACGGGCAATAAATCCATCCAGCTGATCCAGCATTTTGCTGAACAACTCGGGGTTTTCAGAATCGCTCGCCAATAACTCTTCGACGATCCGGCAAATTTCTGCGGAGATGCGCTCGCCGGTTGGATCTATCTGCTGCAATCCAATCGAGATCGAACCAATACGATTAACCAGCAATCGTGCCGGATGGCTTTTTTTCGTCAACAGCGCCGAATCCATCAGCGCCATTTTCAATACTGAAAACTGCAAACGCCCAAGTTGGGCGCGTACTTCTGCAGGGACCTGATGATCTTTTAAAATAAACTCAAACAACATCGCCACGATGTCGATGGTCATTTTTTCATGTTGATCCGTCGCCAGCGAATTCAGATTGTCGCGCCGTTCGATAATCAGGTTACGGACTTCTCCATCCAGTCCCATCATTTCACTGGAACTTGGAATCGGCGTGTGCAACGCGTGCTTCAGCTGCGGAGAAATTGGAATCGCGTGCGCACTACCGCCTCTGTCATGCCAGGAATCGTTGCCGGCATCATCGCCTTGCATTTCTGTTCCGCCAAAAGCGCCGCCGCCAGTGCCAAATTCTCCTGTACCTTCACCACCCTGCGATCCGGATCCACCACCAAAAAAGACGCGTCGCAAGGCCTCACCAACCTCTTGTGCACCACCTAACCAGCCGCTTACCGCAGAACCGGCCTGACTCATTAAGCCGCTCACCGTACCGGCAGCGCCGCCGTCGCCCATCCCGGAAAATTCGCCACCAGTTCCGCCTCCACTGCCGTAATTCCCGCCGCTACCCATGGAATTTCCGCCCTGGCCATAGTTGCCGCCACCATTTTGCTGGCCGCCATGTTGTCCAAAGTAGGGGCCAGTTTGCTGACCAACCTGCTGACTGTTGCGGGATTTAACGATATTAATTAATTGTTCGATTTTTCCGGCCTGTCTCTGCACTTGTGCCTGCCCCTGAACACCTGGATTCAGATTGGGCTGACTGGAGAATTGGCGCGCATGTGAGGCGGGTGTCTGACGAGCATGAGTAGAAAGCCCGGACATCGTGTCAGAGGCCTCATCTTCCGCATTACTTTCTGCGTCGTAACCAACCGGATTGGTCAGATCTGAAGGCATGCGCTGCGACTTGAATTGCAATTGAGCTGCCACACCGCATTCTGACAAATGCTCGTTCACAGCCTCATACAGGCCGGCGACTTTCAGCAATAATTCTTCTGCCAGCTGGTCAGTCAATATGACGAAGATTTCTGGCTCTGCATGGATCTCTTCCACACCCAACACGATGGCACGCGTCAGTAAATAGGGGCGAAATGGATTCTCACGTTCCGCAATGTCGTTACGCTCAAACAGTATCGCGATACGAATATTCAAATCGCGTAACTGCTCTTCCGATTCCGACCGAAAACGACTGGTGATGATATCGACACGCAAGTCATCTTCAAACGCGTTGATATCCATTAAGGCCAATGGACTCGCCTTACCTGCTTTAAAAAAAGAAGGTCTGAATGTGTCATAGGCAGTTTGATAGCTACGCTTCAGCAAACCGTCCAACTGCTTGCTGATGCAGCGCACCAGCAAATGATCATTGCGCGACAGGACGGTACGTGCGTCCAGCAACTGACGTTGCACCTGGCTACTGGGGCTTTTATCCGCTTTGTCGTACAACCGGTCTATTGATCGATGCACAACTCCATCTATCAATGCATTAAATGCAGAAAGAAATTGAGAGCGGCTTGAGTCAAGTAAGGTATTTCTGTCCATTCCGGTTTCTTTTGTAACAACACAATGAGTGAAAGTACTAGGACCAAGTTGATAAATGTAACGTAAACAAATTCACTACGCACTTCAGGTAGTTGAAAAATGAAACATTTGATTACAATTTTACGTTATTTTCGATTCATAAAGTTGTTTAATTCTTTATAAAGTTAGTCGTAAATCCGTGAACAAACAAGCTGATTGCACGACATCCCGTCTTTTTATGGGTTGAACATCCATTTATGTGTTGAATTGTCGGGTTTTGCTAACTTTAAAGAATAGCTAAATTATTTGAAATACCACCTCTGGGGTATTTGCGCAGAAACAATGGTCAAAGTTATCGCAAACGCCATTTCAAGCGCGCTTGCAAACGCTATTGGAAAAATTGCTGTTATAGCGCGGTCTTTTCAGCGATAAACTTTTTCATTTGGTCCACATCAGCAGGCATCACAACAAAATGTTGAGGCAACGATTCGATGTCTTCAAATCCTGCCGGACGCGCTGCGTCATGTCCCAATGCTTCGCGTATGGTTTCGTTAAACTTGGCTGGCAGCGCGGTTTCCAGAACGATCATCGGCACATGAGGGTCACGCTGTTCCAATGCGACTTTAATACCGTCAGCAGTGTGAGTGTCCACCACCACACCGTATTTTTCAGCAACATGACGTATAGTCGCCAACCGATCAGCGTGCACTGATTTTCCAGATAAAAAACCGAATTCGGCAACACGTTTAAATTCGTCACCATCACTACCGGGTCCGCCCGACAAATCAAATCCGCCAGTCTTTTCTACCTTGGCAAACAAGGCGGCCAGTCGTTTGCTGTCGCGACCGATCAGGTCAAATACAAACCGTTCGAAGTTGGAGGCTTTGGAAATATCCATTGAAGGACTGCTGGTGTGATAAGTCTGATCGGATTTGCGCACCTGATATTTACCGGTTTTAAAAAACTCGTCCAGCACGTCGTTTTCATTGGTCGCAACCACCAGTTTATCGATAGGCAATCCCATCATGCGAGCGATATGACCAGAACACACGTTGCCAAAATTACCCGAAGGTACAGTAAATGAAACGCGCTGACTGTTATTCGTTGTTGCACTCAGATAGCCGCGGAAGTAGTACACCACCTGAGCGACTACACGCGCCCAGTTGATAGAATTGACTGTGCCGATCTTATGCTGGTTCTTGAATGCCAGATCGTTCGACACTGCTTTCACCATATCCTGACAATCATCAAATACGCCTTCCACGGCGATATTAAAAATATTTTTATCATCCAGACTAAACATCTGGGCAGTTTGGAATGCGCTCATTTTTTGATGCGGTGACAGCATAAACACACGTATGCCACGTTTGCCGCGCATCGCATATTCCGCTGCGCTGCCGGTGTCGCCTGAAGTCGCGCCGAAAATATTGAGCTCGGCATGGCGTTTGCCCAACGTGTATTCAAACAAATTGCCCAGTAACTGCATGGCCATATCTTTAAAAGCCAGCGTAGGGCCGTTCGATAATGCCTGCAAAAACAAGCCGGGTTCTAGCTGCTTTAATGGAGTGATTTCTGCGGCCGCTTCGGATTTGGATGCGCTATCGTCGCTGCCATTGCAATACACGGCAGCGGTATACGTCTTTTCCGTGATGGCACGTAAATCGGCCAGACGAATATCGGTTGCAAACTTTGCCAACACGGCACACGCCAATTCCGCATAGGAGAAATTACGCCACTGGGTCAATTCTTCATCGGTGACTTGCGGGTAGTTGGCCGGCAGGTATAAGCCGCCGTCTTCGGCTAATCCGCCTAACAGGATAGTGGAAAAAGTGTGTTCTGCAGCGATGCCGCGTGTCGATATGTAATGCATGGGAGTGTCAGTCTGAATTTTAAAAATTGCGGATTGAATCGTGCGTACTAGCGGACGATTATAACGTTAGTAGTGCAATTGAGCCATCAATTAAGCGCCTGAAAAATCATTTGGAATCAATGATATCCAATAATATCTGCAGTTCTTTTTCCGAAAAGCCAGCGGCTCGACGTGCTTCCAGATTAAATGGTGCACGTAATTTCGGCGCTTTAAAACGCTGCGCCAGATCGGCATAACACTGGATCGGATCGAGATCACGTAGCTGACACAGATAACCGAACCAGCGATTTCCGATAGCGACATGCCCGATTTCATCACGCAAAATAATGTCAATAATCGCGGCACCGGCATGGTCGCCAACCTGCTGCAGCTTGTTGCGGGTACTCGGCGCCGCATCCAAGCCGCGCGCCTCCATGGTACGCGGCACCAGCGCCATCCGTGCCAACACATCTTCCTGAGTTTTGGCCACCATTTCCCATAGCGTATCGTGGCCCGGGAAATCACCGTAGGCATAGCCCATGCCCTTCAAATGCTCAGCCAGCAAAGTAAAATGCAAAGCCTCTTCGGCTGCGACTTTTAGCCAGTCTTTATAATATTCTTCAGGCATATCGGCGAACCGCCAGATTGCATCAAGTGCCAGATTAATCGCATTAAATTCAATGTGACTCAAGGCGTGCAATAACGCTGCCCGGCCCTCCAACGTACTCATGCTGCGCCGTTTTACCTGCAATGGCGGGACTAATTCAGGTCTGTCCGGTCGCCCGGGAATGACCGCTACTGGCGCCGGCGTCAGATCAGCGTGGACATCAATCTGAACCTGTCCTGCCTGAAGCTGTTCCCACAAAGCCTGGACGCTGTCGACTTTTTGCAGCGGATCAGTCAGGGCTAAAATGGCAAGCGCCTGATTACGTAACTCATTGACAATGGGAGATAGGCTTTGCTGCATGGCGTGTTGAATTGGGTGATGAAGAGTAAAATGGCGAACTTGACATTCTACGCAGCCCTTCCACCATAATCCAGAAATCTATCATGGCCATTTATCAAATCAGCGAATTCGCGCCCCACATCGATGACACGGCCTTCGTCGCAGACAGCGCCAATGTCATAGGCAAAGTCCATCTCGCAGCAGGTGCCAGCATCTGGTTCGACGTCACGATCCGCGGTGACAACGAGTTGATCACCATCGGCGAGAACAGCAACGTGCAGGAAAGCGCCGTTCTGCATACCGATATCGGTTATCCGATGACCATAGGTAAAAATGTCACCATCGGCCATCAGGCCATGCTGCACGGTTGCACCGTGGAAGATGGTGCTTTGATCGGCATTCAGGCGGTGGTATTGAACGGTGCCGTCATCGGCAAAAACTGCCTGGTCGGCGCTGGCGCATTGGTCACCGAAGGTAAGCGCTTTCCGGATAACTCATTGATAATTGGCTCGCCTGCCAAAGTGGCACGCACTTTATCTGAAGAGGAAATCAACAGCATGCACAAAAATACCGCGAACTACGTCCAACGTGCGCAACTCTTCAAAACCACCCTGATACGACTGAAATAAGCAGAAAACTTCATGACCGATACCCTGACCAAATTCCTGTTCGACGACGCTACCGTACGCGGTGAACTCGTGGAATTACACACAACCTGGCAACAAATTTTAAAACATCATCACTACCCGCTACCGGTACGCAATCTGCTCGGAGAATTAACTGCTGCCGCTGCACTGCTATGCGCCAATTTGAAGTTTGATGGCAGCATGATTATGCAAATCCACGGTGACGGCGACATTAAATTATTGGTAGTGGAATGTAATAATCATTTGCAGTTGCGCGCGATGGCCAAATTAAATGAAGATCTCGTGATTGATGAAAACACCAGTCTGACTCATTTGATTAACGCCAACGGTAACGGTCGTTTCATTATTACGCTGGATCCCAGCGACAAATCTAATGGGCAGCAGCCGTATCAGGGCATCGTGCCTATCGAAGGCGCAACGATAGCCGAGATCATTGAAAACTACATGAAGCAATCGGAACAACTCGATACCAGGTTATGGTTAGCTGCAGACAATCAAGTCTGTCGCGGCATGCTGTTGCAGCGCCTGCCCCATGTCGGCGGCGCACCACGCAGCCATGAAAATGACCAGGAAACCGCCGCAGAACAAGCCTGGGAACGCGCAGTCATACTCGGCAACACATTAAAAGCGGAAGAGTTGCTCAGCACCGATACGGCGACACTAATGCACAGATTATTTTGGGAAGAAACGCTACGCGTATTTGAACCGCAGCAAACCAGTTTTTCCTGCAGCTGCAGTCGTGAAAAAGTCGGCAATATGCTGGTGATGCTGGGTAAAGTCGAGGTGACTGAAGCAATCAGCAGTCTGGGCAAACTGGATATCAATTGCGACTTCTGCGGTAAGCCATACAGCTTTGATGCGGTGGATTGTGCCGAATTATTTTTGGCACCGGTGGTCAAAGTTCATCCTGAAGTCGATCACAAACATTAATTCTGCTGGCACATAGGAATACTTAACGCCTGCAATATTTTGCCCTGCTGATTCTGGACAAAAGCGACCACACTTAAATTTGTCGACACAGAATCTGCCGGGATATTCAGTTGTAGTTTATTTCTGCTGAGGATACCTGGTGCAAGTTGTATCGGTTCGCTCCACTGCCGCACTACCGCGTCGTGCTGTAATGTCTCACCATTATTTTCACCAGCGCGTACACGACTCACCAACCCTTGCTCCACCAGCGCCACCAGCAGTTCTCCGTCTTGCATGGAACTTACGTCAATCTGCGCAATTATCTGATTGCTTTTGATACGATCCAATTGAACCTGCAATGATGCCTTTGCTGCCTGATGATTGATAGACTCGACGGCTTTGCGCAGATCAAGCTTGCCAGGACGCAGCTCTCTTCCACTCATAAAAAACTCGGGGGTATAAATCGTGTGCGAACCAGAAAGCGCGCTTAAATAGCGCTGCCTTTCAGTATGCTGCGCCATCGCATACGGATCCCTCCAACCTATGTAATCCCAATAGTCGACATGCAACGCCAGCGGTATTACCTGGTCGGCATTCAATCCGGTGACTTGATACAGCTGTTTGATTAACTTATCCGCCGGAGGGCAGCTGCTACAGCCTTCTGACGAATACAATTCCAGCAAGGCGACAGTGTATGACGGGCTGGACTTGCTGCATGTTTCGGCAGCCTGTGTCGATAAAAATGACGCGCCCAGCAATACAAGAGTGAAGAATAATCGTTTCATAACGGTCTATCAAAAAAGTGATGAACGTTCGTCGGCTAAAAGCGAATTATCCTTACAAGTATTCACGTCACGTCAAAGTAGCGGCCGAAAAATAAACCGTCAAAAGCTAACTGTGTAATTGGCCAATCGCGTGGTGGATTGTCAAATGCCTATCCTAACCGGATAGGCATTTTCCTTCCAAAGTGCAGTGGCATATTGAATGACATACTATTTGAAATACAAAAAGAAAAAGCCCTTTAAAATAAAGGGCTTAGTCAATTTTTTTGGCGGAGATCTAGTCCCCCTAATATCAATCCAATACAATCCAAACTTCGCCAACTAAGCTACGCCAATAAAGGGTTTCAAGAGATATTCAGTCCAACCACATCCAATGCGACCTATCCAGAATTAAACTTAAATGGCATACTGGATGGCATACCAAATTTATACCCATTGCAGACTATGGCGACACTTACCGATACTAAAGCACGCAATATAAAACCGGACTCACCAACCCTCCCCCATGGTTCCGTAACAGGATTAGCACTGCATCCATCACAGACTAAAGGTTCTGGCAAATGGGTATTGCGTTATGTCAGCCCAACCACAGGCAAAAGGCGTAATGCTGGCCTAGGCACTTATCCTGAAATTGGTGTAGCTGAAGCAGCAAAAAAGGCGGCATTGATGCGCGAGCAAATAAGTAAGGGGATCGATCCGCTGGAAGAAAAACAAAAAATATCTAATTTTCCCAAGGTTCCAACATTTCAAAAAGCCGCTGAAATTCTGCATGCTGAACTTCTGCCTGGCTGGAAAAATGAGAAGCATGGCCAACAATGGATTAACACCTTAACTCAATATGTCTTTCCCACTATTGGTCAACTCGCTTTAGATCAAATCCAGCCGAGTCATATTGCCGATGTATTACGTCCAATTTGGTTAGACAAAGCTGAAACAGCAAGCAGAGTAAAGCAGCGCATACATGCCGTAATTGCTTGGGGCTGGGCACATCAGCATTGCCAATCTAATCCTGTCGATGTAGTGAACCGTTTATTGCCATCACAGCAGGCATTATCTGTTCGTGTTGCTCATCAACCAGCGATGCCATGGAAAGATATCCCTGCCTTCTATAATGCACATTTGAAGAATGTAAAACATTACGACGTCAGCAGAGCTATGCTGGAATTTTTAATATTGACGGCGTGTCGTTCTGGCGAAGCAAGGGGCATGTCCTGGAGTGAAGTAGATTTTGATAAAGCTATCTGGTCTATACCAGCTAAACGCATGAAGGCAAAACAACTACACAACGTACCTCTGTCACCTCGTGCTATTGAAATATTAAAGAAGCAGCAAGGAATGCATAATTCGTTAGTATTTCCATCGATTCGCGACCAAGTTGAATTATCTGATATGGTATTGACCAGTTTTCTACGCCGCGTCAAAGCCAAGAGCGATACGCTTGATCGTGTAGCTACCGCACATGGCTTTAGATCGAGTTTTCGTGATTGGTGTAGTGAGAATAGCTATCCAAGAGATTTGGCTGAACGGGCACTAGCACACGCGGTGGTCAACAAGGTTGAAGCAGCCTACCATCGCACAGACTTACTCGAACAACGACGACCTATGATGGCTAAATGGGCTGATTTTGTGACAGGTAATGTCGAAGAAATTCCTTTAATTAGCATCCTTCAAGGAGCTACAAATAATGCAGTTGAATCCCGATAACTCTGCTTAGCTCATACTCAAGCCATTTGCCTAGAATTAGAGCAATGGCTTGAGCTAATACTTTAGCGTATTAATTCCAAAATTTTAATTACCTAGAACCCATCCATTATCCGTTTTAATAAAATACATATTTTGCTTAATAGTGACTTTTTTTACGCCAACAGGCCAAGCATCAGAATTTTGTTGATCAAAATTAAGAAAATTCAAAGCAACGGGATTACGTTGATTGACATCTAAATAACCGCACCCCATTGAAATCAAACTTTTTCTATATGCTATTAAAGCCTTGAGCTTTTGATCCGTTTCCAACAATTCATTTCGAAGGTTTGTATATCGCGATTCAGCAACAGCCCACCGTGCATCTTTCGCCTGTTCCTCAAGTTTCGCTTTTTCCTCAGCATCGGGTTTACTCCAATCAACTTGCGAAACTCCATCGGCTTCCTTCTTCAAAGTATCCATATCGATCGGTATCTGCACTAACTTTGCCTCATATTCGTCCAATGTTTTTTTAAAACCCTCTGGATCTGGCAGCTCATCTAATTTAACTGTAAGGGCTGCTGAAATTTGATAGTGTCTATCATCGTCTCCTTTAATTCCATTAATTTTTTCAAATTTATCGATAGACATATATTTGCAGCTTGCTACGTTTACGTAGTAATCAGAAAACGCCTTTTTCACTTCTGAGTCAGAAGGTGAATTTGAGCAAGCAGTCAATGTAATGATCGAAATGATCAATGTGCAGATTTTTATGTATTTTTTCATAGTCAACTAGAGTCGTTAATGGATTGAAGTTTCAGCTACCACTGCATAATTCAGTAAGGTCGCTTGTTGTAAGGGAGGGTTATTCTGGCCAAGAAAGGTGTTATTTCTTAGTTATTACCTGCGTTGATTTCGTCATTACTTAAGCCACGCCCTCTTAATATGCCAAAGGCAATCGCTTTTTCTTTTGGGCTTTTTCCCAAGAAACCGTCACTGTGAACAATTCTTAACAGATCGTTGTTATTCATACCGTCGTATTTCAGCTTGAGTTCACGAGTCTCATTTGCCGATTCTTGAATTTGTGTGGCTACCGCAGCGCCAACATTTTTTGTTACTTCGAACGCTTTATCCCAAAATCCCATTTTGCCCCCTTAGTTTATTAGTTGAATTTGTTCAGCATGCACTTCAATCGAGCTATTCATCCTTGCGTTTGCCAGTCCCTTCACATTCATGACACTCAGAGCGATATTGAGCATCACCTGCACAAACTGGACAATTTTCAGGATGTGATCCTCCGTATTCCATAGGACATGGTATTTCGCCTTTACCTTTGCATTCTGGGCATTTACTCACTTCTCTCTCCTTAATTAGATAGCGTTTATCAAAACCAAATGTAGAGTTTGGGTAGCAAATAATAGCACATGCTACTTAAACTCTGTAGATTTAAAGTCATCTAAAAAGCAATCTTGGGTGCATGAAAACCAAAGAAACAAACATCATTGCCCCTACTCAAATCCGTTTCGGAATGAAGCTCAAGCAAGCGCGTGAGAAGCTGAAATTGTCACAAGAAGTTCTGGCAGAAATGGCGGGATTACATCGAACTTATATAGGGCAGGTTGAACGAGGCGAACGCAATATATCGCTTAGTAATTTAGAAAAATTGGCCGATGCGGTGGAAATTCCATTATGGGAAATGCTCAGGCCATGATGTACTTTTATTGCGCCCAGTGAATACAATTTACATTTTTAATAAAAATGCATGACTGATCGGCTCAAGCCCTCACCATGGAGCTTCGCAAATAGCAAATTAATAACATTAAATTAACAAATATGTATATTAAAGAAAAATCCTGTCAAGAACTCATCAACAT